>Ga0209415_10003922_pt1 | contig 27516 bp, 29 predicted proteins | sample PeaSoiSIISIP2007_FD_187696 | JGI IMG/M metagenome (GOLD analysis project Ga0209415, IMG submission 187696) | Peat soil microbial communities from Weissenstadt, Germany - SII-SIP-2007 (SPAdes) (version 2) | ecosystem: Environmental > Terrestrial > Soil > Wetlands > Peat | place: Germany... | reverse complement strand
AACTCGGGTGAGAAGGCGCAATTCCTGTCGGGCGGCGAGATTCCGATCGTAATCGCGCAGGCGCTCAACACCTCGATTGTGTTCAAGCAGTTCGGCACCTCGGTGGTGTTCGTGCCGACCGTAGTGGACGGCGACGATATCGAACTCGCAGTTAAGCCCGAAGTTTCCGAGCCCGACTATGCGCATGGCGTGCAGCTCTTCGGCTTCACGGTGCCGGCCTTCATCACGCGCCGCGCCGAGACCTTCGTGCGGCTGCGCAACCTGCAGACCCTGATCATCGCCGGACTCATCCTGGATACCAAGACCGAGACCGTGGACAAGGTGCCGTACCTGGGCGACATGCCGTACGCGGGCGGCCTGTTTCGCCATACTAATTACACTAACCAGAAGACCGACCTGGTGATGAGCGTGACGCCGCAGATCGTGGGCGCGCTGCCGAACAACGGCGAAGTGGCGCTGCCGATCGATCGCGGTCCGCTAACCGCCGAGGAGATTCGCACCGAACGCGTCTATCCGACCGACGCGAGCCGGCCTCGGTTCTAGGCGGGAGAGGCTCAGACCGGGAGCGATAAAGAGGACCGACCAGTGGCAGTACTAGGAAACAAAGCTGAAGGACATCATGCGGCGCTCAACATCAGGCTGATAGGCGAGAGCGAGGAGCGGCGCAGCGAGGTCAAGGGCGTGATCGCGGCGATCGATGATCCGCCGCTCGAGATCAGCGAAGGCCTGCCCGAAGTCGACAACCCATCTAACGGCGATGGACCGCTGGTCCCGCCGGACGTCGTGATGGTGATCTTCAACGGCAACGAGGAGGCCTCGCTCACCTTCCTGCAGGCCCAGGCCGACAGCTCGCCGCGTCCGACCGTGTTCGCGATCCTGGGCGAGCGATCGCCGGGCTTGATGCGCCGGGTGTTGCGCTCGGGCGCCGACGAACTGCTGTTCATGCCGCTGATCCAGGAGGACGTGGTCCGCGCGCTGCTCAAGATCAGCGAGACGCGCCGCCGCGCCGAGCGTCATCAGGGCGGCGTGATTCTCTCGGTCACCAGCCTGGTGGGCGGAGTGGGCGCCACCAGCCTGGCCGCGAACCTCGCGCTCGCGCTGCATAAGAACATGGAGAAACGGGTGGCCCTGGTCGACCTCGCCCTGCAGACCGGCGGACTCTCGGTCTACCTGAGCCTGGAGCCCGACCGGACGGTGCTGCCGCTGGCGCGCCTGGAGAAGAAGCTCGACTCGATCCAACTCGAGTCGGCGCTCACCAAGCACGATTCGGGCGTCTACCTGCTGGCCGCGCCCAAGCGGATCGAAGACGCGGAGATCGTTTCCGACGTCTTGATCGGCTCGGTGCTCGACCTGATGCGGCATCTGTTCGATTTCGTCATCGTCGATTGCGGCACCCATGTCGACGAGAACTCGGTGGCGGCGTGGGAACGCTCCTCCGACGTGGTGTACGTGCTCGATCAATCGATCGGGGCGACGCGCTGTGCCTGGCGTTTCATCGACCTGTTCGGAAAACTGGGCATCCGGGACGCCGAGCTGCGCTTCGTCCTCAACCGCTTTGATACGCATCATCCAATCACCGAGAAACAGATTGCACACACCCTGGCCCGCCCGATCTACGCCCGCATCCCGCGCGAAGACAAGGCGCTGGAGCGGGTGCTGCTGAGCGGCGAGGACCTCTGGAAGGTGGCCCCCAACGGTCCGCTGGCGCGCGCGGTTGACGAACTGGCGCATCGCCTGTCGGGACCCGAGGAGCCGGTCCAGCAGGAGGCGGGGCTGATCGCGCGGCTGTTTTCGGCGGTTGCAACCCGAGGATAAGGGGAAAAAGCCATGAGACTTGCGGAACGCATTTCACAGAACTCACCGCGCGATCGCGCGGCCTCGCTGATCGGCGGCACGCCCTGGCGGGCGCATGACGACGCCAACGATTCCTCGCACGAACTCAAGATCCAGGTCCATAACCGCCTGTTCGAGTCGCTCGATGTCGAAAAGCTCGAGAGTCTCGAACCGGCGATGGTCGAGAGCAAGGTCACGACCGCGATCAACGAGACGCTCGACGCGCAGGGCCGGCTGCTTACCGACGCCGATCGCGAGCGCCTGGTCGAGGAGATCAAGAACGAGCTGCTGGGCCTGGGGCCGCTGGAGCCGCTGCTCCACGACGACGAGATCACCGACATCCTAGTCAACGGTCCCAACCAGGTCTACGTCGAGAAGCGCGGCAAGCTGCACGGCACCGACATCACGTTCCACGACAATCAGCACCTGATGCTGATTATCGACCGTATCGTGTCGCGCGTTGGCCGGCGCGTCGATGAGGCGTCGCCGATGGTCGACGCGCGCCTGCCCGACGGCTCGCGCGTCAATGCGATCATCCCGCCGCTGGCGCTCGACGGGCCCTCGCTCTCGATCCGCCGGTTTGGCCGCCGCCGCTACGATATCGAGGGACTGCTCGAGCGCGAAAGCGTGACGCCCGAGATGGTCACCTTCCTGCGCGCGCTGGTCCGCGCCCGCCTGAACATCATCGTTTCCGGCGGCACCGGCTCGGGCAAAACCACGCTGCTCAACTGCGTGTCGGCCTTCGTGCCCGAGGACGAACGGATCGTCACGATCGAAGACTCGGCCGAAATTTCGCTCCAGCAGCCGCACGTGGTGCGGCTCGAGAGCCGGCCCCCGAATCTCGAGGGCAAGGGCGAGGTGACCCAGCGCGAGCTGGTGCGCAACACGCTGCGTATGCGGCCCGACCGCATCATCGTCGGCGAGGTCCGCGGCGCCGAGGTGTTCGACATGCTGCAGGCGATGTCGACCGGCCACGACGGCTCGCTCTCGACCATTCACGCCAACAGCGCGCGCGAAGCGGTCGGACGCCTGGAGATGATGATGCTGCTGTCGGGATTTTCGATTCCGCAGCGCGCGATGCGCCAGCAGATTGCCGCCGCCGTCAACATCTTCGTCCACGTCGCGCGCCTGTCCGACGGTTCGCGCAAGGTGATGAAGATCTCCGAGGTTGCCGGCATGGAAGGCGACACCATCATGCTGCAGGATCTGTTCGAGTTCCAGCGCACCGGCATCAGTCCGAGCGGCAAGGTGCTCGGCCAGTTCCGCTCCACCGGCATCCGTTCGGCCTACACCGAACGCATTGAGCTCGGCGGCTTCAAGTTCGTCGATTCGCGCCAGCTGCGCTCGGTCCAGAGGTAACTCCGATGGATCTGGTAATCGGCCTGCTGGTGTTCTCGGTCGTATTCGGCACCGCCCTGATGCTCGCGCGCCAGCGCGAAGCGGTGCCCGAACGCGCTTATCGCAACCTACAGCGGATGACGCACGGCTCCGCTGGCATTGACGATGATTCGATCATGACGCGCCGCCAGACCGAACAGCGCGAGGTGCTGTCCTGGCTCTACCGCCTCAACCTGCTGCGTCTGCTCGAAAACAGCCTCTGGCAGGCGGGCATCTACATGCGCCTCTCCGACATGCTGCTGATCATCGTGCTGATGTTCGGCGCGGGACTGGCCGTGGGCCAGCTCCTCATCGACGACCCGCTGATCTGGGTCGCGATCGGATGCGGGATGGCGACCTTGCCCGTCGTCTATGTACAGGTCCGCCGCAAACGGCGGCTTCGAGCCTTCGCCATGCAGCTCCCCTATGCCCTCGACCTGCTGAAGTCGTCGCTGGAAGCGGGACACTCGCTGATGCGCGGGATGCAGGTGGTGGTGCAGGAGTTCGGCGATCCGCTCGGCACCGAGTTCCGCACCGTGCTCGAGCAGACTCGCATCGGGCTGCCGCTGCCGCGCGCCCTTGAAGACATGCTCAACCGCGTGCCCGAGGACGACTTCCGCTTGCTGGTGGTGGCGGTCAAGGTGCAGGCCGAGGTCGGCAGCTCGCTCGCGCATATCATCGAGCGCTTGTCCGACATCGTCCGCACGCGCCAGCGCCTGCATGCGCAGATTCTCGCGCTCACCGCGCAGTCGCGCCTAAGCGGCATGATCGTCGGCCTGTTGCCGCTCGTGATGCTGGTGGTGTTCAGCGTCCTGCAGCCGTCCTATACCTACACGCTGTTTCACGATCCCACCGGCATCAAGCTGGTCAAGATCGCGCTCGGGCTCGACGCGCTGGCCTTCATAATCATCCGGCGCCTGCTGCGCCCCACTTACTAAGGAGGGCGTCATGTTGAACCCAATCTCAATTGCCGCGATCTTCTTCTGCCTGATGGGCGTGGTCGTGGTTGGCGTCTACGCCGCGATGTACGGCAGTCATCGCGTGCTCGAGGACCGCTTCACGGATCTCGCGGTTCGTCTGCAGCTCGAGCATGGCAGCATCGGAAATCACAATCCCGACTCCGAGGGCCTCGCGCGCTCGGCGTTTGGCTGGATCTTGTGCCGCGTCCCGGCGCCGACCCCCGACAGTCCCACGGGCGAGAAGCTGTCGCAGGCCCTGGTCCAGGCGGGTTTTATCCGCTCCGGTGCGCTGCAGACTTTCCACGCCGTGCGGGTGCTCGCGGCGATCGGCGCCGCTGCGCTAGCCCTGCTGCTCGCGTTGACGATGAGTCTGCCGACCGCAAGCGCAATCTTCTATGGGATCTGCGCGGGCCTGTGCGGCGCGATCGTGCCGAGCTTCGTTCTGAGCCGCCGCGCGGCCAAACGGCAGTTGGAAATCTCCCGCCAGGTCAGCGACGTGCTCGACCTGCTGGTGGTCTGCGTCGAAGCCGGCCTCGGCATCTTCGAGGCGATCAAAATCGTCGGCAATGAAACCGAGCGCCAGAACCAGGCCATCGGCAGGGAGCTCGCCCTGGTCTCCGGCGAGATCACGGCCGGCATCTCACTCGGCCAGGCGCTGCGCAACATGGCCGATCGGACCTCCGTCGAGGACATCAAGCCGCTCGCGGCGACGCTGATCCAGAGCGAGCAGTTGGGCGCGCAGATGGCGCCGGCGTTGCGCGCAATCTCCGACACGCTACGCAGCCGCCGCCGGCTGCGTGCCGAAGAGGCGGCCCAGAAGACCACCATCAAGATTCTTTTCCCGCTGATCCTACTGGTGCTGCCCGCAATGATCATGATGATCGTGGGGCCGGCGATGATTCAGATCGCCCGCAGCCTGGGCCCCTGATCGCGCGAACGTCCGTTTCTTCTCCTCCTTGGACGGCGAGGCGCGGGATCTCTCCCGCGCCTCGCTTACTTGACCGCCGCGCCGCTTCGCAATATCGGATCATGCTATGGACGATGCGTTGGCTAAGCGGCAGGCGATCGCGCTCTGGAACGAAGGGGTCGGTTTTCAGGCGGCCGGGGATTACGCGCGCGCCATCGAGCTCTACAGCCGCTCGATCGAGCTTCATCCAACTGCCGAAGCTTTCACCTTTCGCGGCTGGGCCTATCATTTCCTGGGCCGCGTCGATGACGCGATCGCCGAATGCAAGCGCGCGATCGAGGTCGACCCCGACTTCGGCAATCCCTACAACGATATCGGCGCCTACCTGCTGGCCAAGGGCGAGCTCGATGAGGCGATCGGATGGCTGGAGAAAGCCAAGGCCGCGCCGCGCTACGAGCCCCGCCATTTCCCCTACATGAACCTCGGGCGGGTCTACGCCGCCAAGGGGCAGGTGATGCGTGCGATCGCCGAGTTCGAGCAGGCCCTCAAAATCGCGCCCGGCGAGCCGACCTGCCTCGAAGCGCTTGGCCGCCTGCGCGCGGCGCTCAACTGACCGGCTCACCGTCGCCAGGGCGGCTTTTTCCTGCCGGGCGGCTTTTGATAAGCTCTACTTATGGCAGGACCTGAGCAGATCTGGCCCGAAGCGGTCCGCACGCTCGAAGGCGGCAAACGCTTCGCGCTCGCCACCGTGGTCAACGTGCGGGGCTCCACGCCGCGCGAAGTGGGCGCCAAGATGATCGTCCGGACCGACGGTCAATTCGGCACCATCGGCGGCGGATGCGGCGAGGCCGAGGTTTTCCGCAAGGCGCGCCTGCTGCTCGACGAGGGCGCCGGTGCGCGGCTCGCCGAAGTCGACCTGACCGGCGATTTCGAGCAGCAGGAGATCGGCACTTGCGGCGGCATCATGGACGTCTTCATCGAGCTGTGGTCGCCGGATCGGGACTTGCCGATGGCGCGCAAGCTCGCCGATTCGGCGCGCCGCAACCTGCCCGGCGCGTTGCTCAGCGTGGTCGATCCGGGCATCCCGGAGCGGGCGGCGATCGGCGCGCGCGCCGTGGTCGATCCCTCCGCGACGCCGGATTCCCCGTCGGTGCTGGGCCTCGATTCCGCCGCGCTCGCGCAGATCCGCGAGCAGGTGGCCGACGCGATTGCGGGCCTGCTCGAAATCGCGCCGGGCGGAACGCTTCGTCCCACGGCGCGCATCGAACCGAACGGCTCGGCGCGACTGTTCGTCGATCCGATCTCCGGCGCGCAGCGCCTGATCATCGCCGGCGCAGGTCATATCGCACAGCCGCTCGCCGCGTTGGGCTCGATGCTCGGCTTCCACGTCACCGTGATCGACGACCGCGCCCAGTTCGCCAATCGCGAGCGCTTTCCGAGCGCCGACGAGATTATGGTGCGTCCGTTCAAAGCCGCGATCGATTCGATCTGGCTCGACCGCCATTGCTACGTGATTTCGGTCACCCGCGGCCATGCGTTCGACGACGAGGTCGTGCGGGCCGCGCTCCGGCAAGCGGCGCGCGATCCGCGGATCTTTATCGGCATGATCGGCTCGCGCCGGCGCGTGCGGACCACGCTCGAACGCATCGGCGCCGACGGCGTGAGCCCGAGCCTGCTCAGCGAGATCCATGCGCCGCTCGGCGTCGACCTCGGCGCCGAAACTCCCGAGGAGATCGCGGTGTCGATCATCGGCGAGGTGATTCGGGAGCGTCGCACGCGCGCGCACGACGAGTTCAATCTGGGCGTCAAGCTCGGCCAGTTGCAGCGCGCCGCGGGCCTGCGCGGCGCTGTGCGCCCGCGTCCCCAGGCTCCGTCCGCAGCGGCTCGCGAAGCGGGCGAGCCCGCCGCGAAGTAAGCAGCGTTCGCCGGGAGGCCGCCCGGATATCGATGCGTTTCGAGGGTATCCTGCTGGCCGCCGGCGAATCGCGGCGCATGGGCTACCCCAAGCCGCTGCTCAAAATCGGCGCGCGCACCTTTATCGAAGAGACCAGCCTCGCGATGCTTGGGGTCGTGCCGCGCCTGATTATCGTGATCGGGGCGTGGGCCGATCGGATCCGTCCGCTCATTCCGGCCGATCCGCGGATCACGACCGTCGAGAATCGCGATTGGTCGCGCGGCCAGCTCTCATCGCTCAAGCTCGGCGTGCGGGCGGTGAGCGGCACCGCCGAGGCCGCGCTGGTCCATCTGGCCGACCATCCCCTGGTCCGCCCCGCCACGTTCGAGGGGATGGTGTGGCACTATGCCTCCCGGACGCCCCGGCCGGCGATCCTGATCGGGCGTTCGGCCGGCCGCCGCGGCCATCCGGTGATCTTCGCCAAATCGGTCTTTGATGAGCTACTGATGGCTTCCGATAGCGTCGGCGCGAAGCAGGTCGTCAATCGCGATCCCGGACGCGTGGCTTACTTCGACACGGATGACCCGGGTATCGGGCTCGATCTCGACACTCCCGCCGACCTGGTTCGCGCCGGCCTACCCCCGCCGCCGGCTAATCAGGATTGACTCGTAATCGCCCGACTGGTCCCTTGTAACCGTGAGCACGCAGTTACGTATTTCCGATCCAGAGATGTTGGGGGTCGCTTCGACCGCGAGAGTGGAAGGCGCTGAGCCGGTTCGTCCAGACGAGGATCTGGTTGCCGAGGTTCGCGCCGGTGAGACCGCCGCCTTCGCCGAGCTCGCCAGCCGCCATCGCCGCCGTATCGAGCATCTATGCCGGCGCTTCTTCACGGACCCCGAGCCGGTGCGCGACCTGACCCAGGAGTGTTTCCTGCGCGCTTTCGCCGGACTATCGAGCTATCGCGCCGAGATGCCTTTCGCGGCCTGGATCCGTACCATCGCGATCAACGTCTGTTACGATGAACTGCGCCGCCGGCGCCGCAAACCGGAGGAGCTGGTCGCCGATTTCGCGGGCGGCGAGACGGAATGGCTCGAGCTGGTGAATCACGCCTCGCCCGAGGAGCTGGCCGGGGCCGCCGAGGAGCGGCGCGAAGCTTACACTCTTGCCCATCGGTTGCTCGACAGCCTGCGCCCCGAGGATCGGATGGTGCTGGTGCTGAAGGACAGCGAAGAGATGGGCGTGCGGGCGATCGCCGAGACGCTCGGCTGGAGCGAGGCCAAAGTGAAAATCCGCGCCTTCAGGGCGCGCCAAGCATTACGCAAGCAGGCGAGCCGGATGATGGGGGCGCGCCGCTTCAGGATCTTCAAGTGAACTGCTTTCAGGCACGAAAGGAATTTCCGAACTTCTGGCGCGAGCATCTGGCTCCGCCGATCGCCGATGAACTCGCCGGCCATCTTGAATGCTGCGGGCTGTGCGAGCAGGCCTATCGGCTCTTCGCGTTGACCGCGCCGGTGCTCCATTCGGCGCCCGAAGCGGTCGAGGCGATGCTGGGCGGCGCTGACGCGGAGCGCCCGGCGCGCCGCCCGCGGAGCGCACCAGCCGGCGACGCGGTCGGGCAGCGCGGGATGGTATGGACGGCGCTCTCGATGCTGGTCGCGGCCAGCGTGATCGCCTACTTCGCCGTCGCCAGCCCGGGCGAGAGCCTGACCGACGCGCTCAGCAACAACCGTCCGTCGAGCGCGATTTCGGCGGTCCAGGAACCGGCCTCCTCTTTCCTCGACGACTTTGCTGGCTAACCGAAACTGGTGGACGGTGGCGAGCGCAGTCGCCGCCGGGCTGCTGGTCGGTTTCGCCGCCAGCACCATCGCTTATCGCCTGCAGTTGCTGCGGGTGCCCGCCAACGGCATCGTCCAGCGGATGGACCGCAACCTCCATCTGACGCCCGCCCAGAAGACCCGCATCAGCGAAGTGCTCGACACCACCCGCTCGCATATCGGCGAGCTTCGCGATCAGTTCGAGAGCCAGCGCCAGCAGGCGCTCAACAACGCCTTCAACGAAATCCGCGCCTCGCTCACCACCGCTCAGCAGCGCGATTTTGATCGGCTGTACAATCCCCGCGTGGTCGCGCCCGCCAAGCCGCCGCAGCAGGCCCGGCAATAGCTAGGGCAGGCCCATCTCGGCGATCAGCTTGTTGGCCTCGGCCGCGGCGTTGGGATTGTGCGCGCCGTCGGCGCTCGCCTGCCTCAGGAACTTGAGCGCTTCGCCGCGATTGCCCTGCTGCGCGAGAATCTCGCCGATCCTCAGCGCCGCGAACGACGAGCCCGGATCGAGCGCGTAGGCCTTGCGGTAATAACCCAGCGCGTCGTCGAGCTTGGGTGGCACGAACGACATGTAGGCCTCGCCGATATTGAGAAACACGGTCGGCTGCTTCGGCTCGTACTGCGAAAGCTTTTTGTAGACTTCGACCACCTTGGTGAAATCCGAGCGCGAATTGTAATAGAGCCCGAGGTAGACATAGGCCTCCTCGAAACTGGGATCGATCTCGGTTGCCTGCCAGAGCAGCTTCACCGCCTGATCGCTGTCGGTCATATTGATCGCCGCATCGACCAGCGAGCGCGCCTTGGCGGCGTTGGCGTCCTCGCTTCGCGCGCGGACCGCGATCACGTTCGTCATCGCAGCGATCATAACCGCGAGCAGCGCCGAACGGCCGAGCATACGGATAGCAGAGCGCATCGATTACGTTCAAAATGGTGGCATGAAAGCCGCGGGTTGCAAAGCGTCTGCCGGAGCGCCAATCGGAGCGCGCCGCAGCCGGGCGTCAGTTGCCCGCGCGATGAACCCGCTCCGCTTCGCCTTGCCACCCGCCGCTGCGGCCGTTTCCCGATGAGCCCGCCCGAGAGCCGCTTCTTCGGCAGCCAGCCCCGGATTCACTACCTCGAATGGAACCGCGCGCGGCGCAAGGCGCTGGTCCTGATCCACGGCAACACCGCCAGCGCGTGGTGGTGGGAGCCGGTCGCGACGGCTCTGGGAGAGGAGTTTCGCCTGCTGGCCCTCGATCTGCGCGGCCACGGAGCGAGCGAGTGGGTGCGCCCCGCCGCTTATCATCCGAATGATTATGCGCGCGATCTCGGGGCGATGCTCGAGGCGTGCGCCGTGCCGGCGCCGATCGTGGTCGGGCACAGCATGGGCGGGCTCTGCGCGCTCGCCTTCGCCGATCTCTTTCCCGGGCGGGCGCGCGCCGTGGTGATCGTCGATGCGGCGCTCACGTCGAGCGGCGCGCGCGATCGCTTCCTGCAGCGCCTGCGCGGCCTCCCCGTCGTCACCTATCCCGACCTCGCCACCGCCAAGGCGCGCTTTCGGCTGATGCCGAACGAGGGCGAGATCGCGCCGGCCCTGCTCGAATCGATCGCCGAAAAAGGCCTCGCGCCGACCGCCGACGGAGGCTGGACGCTCAGGTTCGATCGCGAGAGCTTCTTCGGCGGCGATGGACTCGATCCGATGGCTGCGATCGCGCGGCTCAAGATTCCCGCCCTGCTCATCCGCGGCGCGCGAAGCCGCATCATGACAGCCGAGGCCGCCGCGCAGGCGCTCGAGTCGAACCCGATGGCCGAGGCGAGAACCATCGCGGGCGCGCATCATCATGTACTGCTCGAGCGGCCGGCGGAGCTGGCCGGCGAGATCGCCGCCTTCGCGCGTGCGCTCCCAGACCCGGGCGGGATGAAACGCTAGAGCTTGCGCTCCATGCGGCGATGCGGGATGCCGGCCTCGTCGAACTCGGGGCCCACCGGCGTGAAGCCCGCCTTCAGGTAGAAACCTTCGGCGTGCAGTTGCGCGTGCAGGACGGCGCGCCGATGGCCGAGCGCGCGCGCCTCGCGCAGCATGAAATCGAGCAGGCGGCGGCCGACGCCGCGTCCGCGCCATTCGCGCTCGACCGCCATCCGGCCGATCTTCGCGTAATCCTGATGCGGGACCATCCTGGCACATCCGATGGCCCGCTCGCCGGCCAGCGCGACGACATGGAACGCGTGCGCATCCTCGTCGTCGAGCTCGATCGATTCGGGCACGCCCTGCTCGTCGATAAAGACGCGCCGGCGAATTTCGTAGGCCCTCTGTTTCAGGCGATCGTCCGTGGCGGCGAGCACCCGGACCTCGGTGGCATCCACCGGACGGTCCTAACCCGCGCGACGCCCGCCGGTCAAACCATCGCTGCGGAAACTTTCCCAAACTTGTGAGAGGCGGTAAGAAATGAGGGCGCAACGGAGGAATCGACGATGAGTGAACGCGGCGCTGCGGCGAGCGAGGTTGAGATTCTCGAGGCGGCTGACCTAATCCTCGAAGCCGATTATGCGATCGCGCTGACCGGCGCGGGGATGTCGGTCGAAAGCGGCATCCCGCCCTTCCGCGGCCCGGGCGGTCTGTGGACCAAGTATGGCGAGCCGCCGATGAACGGCTTTCAGATTTTCATGGCCGACCCCAAACGCGCCTGGGAGGAGCGGCTCGCGAAACAGAACGACGAGCTCTACCAGCCGCTGCGCGTGGCCAAGCCCAACGCCGGGCATCTGGCGATGGCCGAACTGGAAGCGCTCGGCGTGCTGCGCTTCGTGATCACGCAGAACATCGACGACCTTCATCGCCGCGCCGGACAGCAGCAGCTCGCCGAGATTCACGGCAACTGGACGCTGATTCGATGCCTCGAATGCGTGAGGCGCGTGCCGTGGGGCGAGGTCAACCTGGAGCGGCTGCCGCCGCGATGCACCCGCTGCGGCGGCCTGATGAAGAGCGACACGGTCGCTTTCGGCGAACCGATTCCCGACGACGCGCTGCGCCTGTGCGGCCAGCACTCGGCGCTCGCCGACCTGGTAATCGTCGCCGGCACTTCGGCCACGGTCTATCCGGCGGCGGGCTTTGCGTTGCAGGTCAAGGAGCGCGGCGGGCGGCTGATCGAAATAAACCTGTACGACTCCGAGATCACGCCGCTGTGCGACCTGAGCCTCCGCGGCGGCGCCGCCAGCGTGATGCCCAGGCTGAGGCGCGCGATCGCGGCCAAGCGGCGCGCCGCGCTCTCCTAACCCTGCCGGCGGCGCCCAGGCAGGGTCGATCAGTCGTTGCGCCGCAGCAGGAGCATCGCGCCCGTGCCGTCCAGCTCGGTCGGATTGCTGGTCATCACGATCGCGTAGCCGCGCTGCGCCGCGGGCGGCAGCGAGTCGTAGATGCCCCGCCAGCAGAAGATAAAGCGCTCGCTGCGACGGCCGCCGGGACCGAGCAGCGGCATCGCGCGCCCGCTGTAGAAGGCGACTTCGTAGTCGATTCCGCCCAGGTAGGCCGCCGGCTGGCCATCGACGATGCGCATCGCGGCGCGCGTGAAATCGCGCAGCGACGTGACGCTCGCGAGCGCCGGCACCACGATGAGATTGGCGATGACGACGAAGCAGGCGACGCCCGCCGCGACCGCGATGACCATTCGGTCCGCGCGCGGCCGGCGATAGACGAGCGCGACTCCGGCCGCGGCGGCGCCGATCAGAAGCGCGGCGGCGGCCACGCGATACCCCGCAGCCTCGCGCATCAGCGCCGGCATCAGGTCCGCCGTGGTCCAGCCGAAGCGGACCATCAGGGCGGCGAGCGGACTCGGATTGCGTGCGAGCATGAACATCGCGATGGCTCCTGCGGCCGCCACGGCCAGGATCACGAGGCCCGCCGTCCGCGCCATCAGGGCGATCCAGGGCCGCGCCGGTTCCGTTCGCGCCGCGTCGGCCATCGCGATCCCGCAGAGCGCGGCGAGCGCGGGATACATCCCGAGCAGGTAGACGCCGCGCTTGCTTTGCGCGGCCTCATAGACCGCGAACACGACGATGCACCAGGCGGCGAGGTAGCGGATGCGCGCGGCGACGGCGCCCGAGCGGCGGAGGTAGCCGAACCAGGCCGGCGGCGCGAGCAGCGTCCACGGCATGAAGCCCGCGAGCAGCGCGAAGATCAGGTAGTAGAACGGATGGGCGTGGCCCTCATGAACGGCTCCGCTGTGAACCAGGCGAAAGAGATTCTCGGCCAGCAACTGCTTGTGCACGAACGCCGCCCCGCGCACCATCGCCGCGCCGAGGTACCATCCGCCGTCGATCACGATCACGATCGGGATGCCATAGGCGGGGCGCAGGCGGAGGATCGCGTCCCAGCGCCGTTCGTAGGCGATCCAGACCAGCGCTGTAAGGCCCGGCAGCACGGCGCCGACGGGCCCCTTGCTCAGCACGGCCATCACCACCGCGCCGTAGAGCAGCGGCCATCGCGAGCTCAGTCCCTCGGCGATCATCAGCATCTCGAATAACGCCAGCTCCATGAAAAAGGTCAGCGTCATGTCGACCCGCGCGCCGGTACCGGCCTGGAGATACTGAAAGCTGGTGGCGAGGATTAGCGCGGCGAGCAGCGCGCTCTGATCGTCGAACAGGATGCGGAGGTAGAGGTAGCAGGCGATGACGCCGCCAATCGCAAGCAGCGCCGAGGGCAGCCGGACGGTCGCCTCGCTCACGCCGCCAGCCGCTTCCGACGCCAGCGCAGCCAGCCAGTGCATCAACGGCGGCTTGGAGGGGACCTCGACGCCGGCGCGCAGCGGCATGATGATGCCGCCGCCCTGGACCATCGCCAGCACGGTCACGGCCTCGCGCGGCTCGCCCTTGGTATAGAACGGATAGCCGCCCAGGTTGATGACGAACAGCGCCAGGCCGAGCGTGAGCAGGAGCGGGATCGCGATGCGCGGAGCCGCCGCCGGATTAGGGCTTCCGGGCGCGCGGGCGACGGCGTCCTGAATCGCGCCGGAAGGCTCAACCAACGCCCGACTCAGTAGGCGTTGGTGACCCGCACGCGGCCGTTATCATCGTAAACGTAGACCTCGGCGCCCTCATCGCGGGTCTTCTTGTGCGTGCCGTCGCAGAACGGCTTGTTGCCGGACAGGCCGCAGGCGCAGATATAGAGCGGCAGCTTGGCGCCTTCGGCGATCTCGTAGGGAGCGTTCTTTTCGTGCTTCACCAGTCGGGCCATCGAAATGTCCTCGTTTCGGTTGGGATTCGAGCGCAGCGCCGAGGGGCGCGGGCAACGTGTTCAGCGACACTAAAGACCACGCCGCAAGCTTAGTCAAACGACCGGCGGCGCGCCGGAGATCAGGCGAAGCCAAACTCGCGCGCGAGGCGGCGGGCCCATCCGCGCAGCCCGCGATCGCGGGGTTGATGGCCGTTCTTTGGAATCCATTCGTTGACCGGGATTACGAAGCCGGTCTTGGCGCGATTGACCAGCGCCGGCGGGAGCGGGCGGGTCGGAACCGATGCGAGGTCGCCCTTGCGTTTGCGGAGCAGGTTGTGCGCCGCAAGCGGAGCGACCGCGCGAATCACCTCGAGATCGGCATACGGCGTGCGGATCTCGACCGAGTGCGCCATCCCGGCCCAATCCGCATCGCGCAGCAATTGACCGCGCATGTAGCGGGTCATCTCGAGGGCCGCAACTTTAAGAAACGGTGACTCGATGCCCGCGACGGCGCGGCCCAGCGAGCCCTCGGTCTCCAGCGTCTCGAGTCCGTCGCGCACGGTTTCCAGATCGAGGATCTCGGCGATCTCCCAGGGCATGAAGAGCGCCCGGCGCAGCAGGTAGGCACCGGCGTAGCTCGCATATTCGAATAAAGCGGCGTACTTGGGCGAGGTCACGCGCCCGAGTATCGGGGCGAGCCGCTCCCGCAGCGTGCGGGCGAGCGAGCGCGGCAGAACCCGGCTCCAGGCGCCGGCGAGCGCGGGGACCTGGCGAAAGGTGTTGTAGCCGCCAAACAGCTCGTCGCCGCCGATCCCCGAGAACGCCGCCTTGAGTCCGATCTCGTGCGCCGCATGGGCGACGAAATAGGTATTGACGCCGTCGGTCGAGGGCTGGTCCATCGCCGCGACTACACGCTCAAAATGCGCTTCGAATTCACTCCGCCCGAGCCATCGCGTGTTATGGTCGGTCGCATACTGCTCCGCCACCATCGCGGCCAACGACGTCTCATCATCGTGGGTGCCGCGATACTCGTCGAAACCCAGCGTGATGGTGCTAAGCCGGGCGCCGTCGGTCTCGGCAGCGAGCGCGGTCATGGCGGAGGAGTCGAGGCCGGCCGACTGAAAGATCCCGACCGGCACGTCCGCGATCAGGTGATAACGCACGCTTTCCACCAGCGCGGCGTGGATGCGCTCGCGGACCGCGAGGGCCGTCGCCGGCATATGATTACTCGCGGCGGCGGCGGCGAGTTCCTCACTGAGATCGCAGAAGGTCCGAATCGTCGGCGTCCGGCCCTGTTCGGCGACCATCATGGAGCCCGCCGGGAGCGCGCGAATACCGCGATGAATCGTAAACGGGTCCGGCACGTAGCCCCACATCAGGAAGCCGACCTCGCCGGCCGGTTCGCGCCGGCTTTCGATCCCTCCGCCGCGCAATAGCGCTTTGACCTGGGAGGCCGTCCGCAGGGTGCGGCCGTTGTCGGCATAGTAGAGCGGCTTGATGCCGAGCGGATCGCGCGCCGCGATCAGACGCCGCCGGCGCTGGTCCCAGATTACGAAGGCGTACATGCCGCGCAGATCGCGGACCATATCGAGGTCCCGCTCGGCATAGAGATGGAGCAGAACCTCGGTATCGCTCTGTGAGGCGAAGGAATAGCCCCGGGCCTCGAGCCCAGCGCGCAGCTCACGATAGTTGTAAATCTCGCCGTTGAAGACGATTTACAGCAGGCCGTCGCGCGAGGCCATCGGCTGCGCCCCGGCGTCGCTCAGATCGACCAGCGCGAGCCGTCGATGGGCGAGGCCGACGCGCCGGTCGGACGCGAGCCACATCCCCGCTCCGTCGGGCCCCCTGCTTACCATCGCGTCGCGGATAAGCTCGAGCTCCTGCGGATCGACCGGCGGAGCGTCGCTAGCGTAGCCGAATATCGTGACCAGACCGCACACGAGCCAGTGTACTTATCCTCTTTCCCGTTGTTCTGAGGGACGGGCCGGACGATAGGCCGGCGCACTCGTCATCGGGGGCGGGATAGACTCCGATCAAGGGGGGATAGAAAGCCCTTCTGCATATCCAATTGCAACTGACTTAAGCTGAAAGGTGGTTAACGTAACACGATCGACACCATATCGACAACCTGCGAACGAACCTGCCGACTGGGCGTTCATAGCCAATGGAAGTAGACCGCGAGGACGAAGGCGGCGCCGATAATCCGGTACCACGCGAACGGGACGTAGGTTCGGCTGCGGACGAAGTGCAGCAGCAGAAAAATCGCGATTATTCCGAAAATTGCGGAGGCGGCGAAGCCCAGCCCGACGTTGGCTGTCAGTCCGCTGTGGATCAGTTTGCGGCTCTCCAGGATGCCGGCGCCCGCGATGATCGGCGTCGCCATCAGGAAGGAGAAGTTCGCCGCGTCCTCGCGCTCCATGCTCAAGACGCGGCCCATCGTGATGGTCGAGCCGGAGCGCGAGACCCCCGGGATGATCGCGAAAGCCTGGGTGAGTCCGATCAGGAGCGCGTCGAGGAACGTCATTTCGCTCATTCTTCGCCTCATCGGCATCGCGCGATCGAAGATCCATAGCACGATTCCCAAGGCCGCGAGCATCGACGCGATCAGGGCCGGCGAGCGGAAGATCGTCTCCGCCTGCTTCTCGAACAGGTAACCGATGATCGCACCCGGGATAGTCGCGATCACCACCAGAGCCAGTAGCCGGCGATTCTCGCGATCATCGTTCGCGAGCGAGGCCGCCATCCGGAGCCAGGTGCTTCGGTAATAGACCAGTAGCGCGAGGAGCGTACCGAGGTGCAGCGCGACATCGAAAGCGAGTCCCTGGTCGGCCCATCCAAGCAGCCACGGGATCAAAATCAGGTGGGCCGAGCTCGATACGGGCAGGAATTCTGTCAGACCCTGAACGATTCCGAGGATAATAGCCTGAGATTCTGAAAACATAGCTCCTTTAAACTTGCATAGCCGTCTATAGAGTAAGATTGTGGATTCTTCGCCGTCTTTGACTGTCCTCTCCTCGCTACACCCCGCTCACCGGCTTGACGACGGACGCGCGGCGTCTAAAAATACCCCCCAGCGTCGTGGAGGGCGACGGCGGTCAGCGAAACTGGAGGCGCTGCTTATGGCCCGAAGCATCAGAGGCAAAGTCGTTCCCCTGCGGGGAGACGATGTAGTCAACGAAGACCTTCGTCAAACCCATGCGCAGGAGCTTTCGGAGACGTTCATCAGCGGACGGCCCCATCCGTTCCCGATGGTATCGACGCTGCCACGCCTGCCGGCGATGATACCGGATGAGATTCTCGATTATTACGGCTGGGTATTCTGCCAAGGGGGCTTTTCAAACCTCCAGATGACGTTCGAGCAGTTCCTGACGGTGGTGGCAGCCATCAGCCCTTCGGGGCTATGCCCTGAATATGACGGCGGCTCCGATGGTACCGCGGCCCGGGACTGAAGCTCGCTGGCTGCGGACCGAAGCCTGATTCCCTCTCTCCCTGAGGCGGTGTAGCCCGAGGCCTATGGCGGGCTCCCCGTCGCCCCGGCTGACCCTCCCCCTTGTTTGACCAGTCCATTGCGCACCCAGATAGTCTGGAACGGCGCGACGTCGGTTGCCGACCGAAGCCCGTTGTCATGGGCGATAACCTGCCAGTTGTTGGCGTTGCCCGTCACCCGCTGCGCCAGCCCCTTGAGATCCTCATGGGGAAGCAGAGCGAAATTGACGCCGCCGGCGGTCGGCGTCTCGGGTTCGGGCGGGTAGGATTGGGCGAGCTGATCGATCTGTTTGAACAGGTTCAGCTTGCGGCTCGCCTTGTAATCCTCGAGCTCGGCCTCGGTGACGTTCTGGCCGCGGACGTTCACGATGATCTTGCTGCGGCTGCCGCCAACGGAGACCACCTGCACCTCATAGCGATAGCGTGGCAGGTTGCCGACCAGGCTCGAGACGATTCCGACCGGCTGATTCGTGATATCGGTCCAGAGCGTGGTGAGCCCGTCGCCGCTCGGCGCGATGTCGAACAATACCCCGTCGCCGCGCAACGCATCCTCGGTCAGCAGGAACGCCTGATGGTCGTTGAAGTTGACCTCGTGCTCCTCGCCGAGCGTCACTTCGGCGGCCCGGGCGCGCGGCGCGCTCGCGGCTCCGGCCAGCATCGCGATCGCGAGCCACCAGACCGCGATCGCCGCCCGTGCCGGATGCCTGCGCGCGAAGCCCATCACAGATTCAGAAAACCACGAGACTTTGCAACGCGCAAGCTTCCGCGCATCGCGCGCGTCCCCAATGATTTTCGATATACTGTCGCGAACCAGGAACTATCGGCGGGCCCGCTCCGAATACGCGGGGCGCGGCACCGCCAAATCTCAGGCTGGTTAGGATCGCTTCGATGACTCAAGCTTCCGCCCCTCGCCACGCTGTTGCCGTAATCGGCGCCGCCACCGCCGGCTCGGAAATCGCCGCGATTCTCGCCGCGCGCGGTTCGCTTGTGATCCTGATCGAGCAGAACCCGCGCCCGTTCGGAAAAATCGAAGATGGGCTGCCGCGCTGGCACGTCAAGCAGCGCCACGACGAATACGAGAAGATCAACTCCAAGCTCGATCATCCGAATATCGAGTACCTGCCGATGACCCGGATGGGCCGCGACCTCGCTTTCGACGAGCTGCGCGAGCGCTGGGGCCTCAACGCGATCGTGCTCTGCAACGGCGCCTGGCGCGACCGGCCGTTTCCGGTCGAGGGCGCGGACGCCTACGTCGATCGCGGCCTGGTCTACCAGAATCCGCTCATCTACTGGTTCAACCATTACCAGGAGGCCGCCTACAACGGACCGCGCTATGAAATCGCGCCGGGCGTCGCGGTCTTCGGCGGCGGGCTCGCCTCGATCGACGTGGTCAAGGTGCTGCAGATCGAGGCCACGTTGGCGGCGCTCGCCGCGCGCGGAATCAAGGAGGAGATGCTGCGGCTGGAGCGCGAAGGGATCGACCCGGTGCTCGAAAGCCACGGCCTCAAATCGGCCGGCCTCGGCGTCGCGCCCTGCAAGCTCTACTATCGCCGCCGCGTGCTCGACATGCCGCTCTCCGACATCGCGCCCGACGCCAATCCGAAGCGGGCCGAGGTGATGCGCCAGGCGCGCGCCAAGATTCTCGAGAAGGCGCAGCGCAAGTACCTGTTCGAGTTCCAGGAGCGCAGCGTGCCGACCGGGCTGATCGTCGAAGACGGCCGGATGGTCGGCGTGAAGTTGAGCCGCACCGAGATCGTCGAGGGACGCGCCAACGTGATCGCGGGCAGCGAGCAGGAGCTGCGCGCGCCGTTCTTCGTAAGCTCGATCGGCAGCATCCCCGAGCCCATTCCGGGCATCCCGCAGCGCGGCGAAATCTACCAGTATGCCAAGCACGAGGTGGGCCTGCTGATGCAGGGGCGGACGACGGTCTTCGCGGCCGGCAACGTGCTGACCGGCAAGGGCAATATCAAGGATTCGCTCGAAAGCGGCACCGGGATTGGAATCCACGTCGCCGAGAGCTACCTAGGCCTGACCGACGACAAGGTTTCGCTGACCGAGGCGGCGCGCGAGGCGGCCGCGCGCGAGGGCGAGATCGTCGCCGAGGTGGTCGAGGGCCGCGCGCCGCTCAACGCCGAAGCGATCGCGCAGATCAGGGCACGCGCGAAGGAGCGCCAGCGTGCGGTCGGCTTCGAGGGCGGCTATCGCGAATGGATCAAGCGCGTTACGCCCGCCGATTTGCAGTAGCCGCGATTATTTCCAGCTTGTCATTCTGAGCGAAGTCCGCGGAGCGAAGAAACCCGTGCCGCCAGCGCCGGGAGCCGCGGCAGTTTGTGGTTCGTGATCCCCCTCGCGGAGTTTACCCTGAGGCGCTCGAGTCCTTCGCTGCACTCAGGGCATCCGGCTGCGCCGCAGGGCTCAAGGATGACAACCGCGGCTATCTTACTGCATCAGATTTTTTTGTAGCAGCACTCTGGTCTCATTTGAGACGCGGCGCTACGCTTTTGCCTGCATCTTCGGAGGCCTAGGTGGAAGAACTCAAGCGCGTCGATCCCGAGATCTACGCCCTGATCAAGGACGAAGAGCGCTACCAGCTCGAATCGATTCGCCTTATCCCGTCGGAGAATTACGTCTCCAAGGCGGTGCTCGAAGCGACCGGATCGGTCCTGACCAACAAGTATTCGGAGGGCTATCCGGGCCGCCGCTATTACGAGGGCCAGCGCTATATCGATCGGATCGAATCGCTCGTGATCGAGCGCGCCAAGGCACTGTTCGGCGCCGAGCACGCCAACGTCCAGCCCTACTCCGGCTCGCCCGCGAACCTCGCGGTCTACTTCGCGATGCTCAAGCCGGGCGACAAGCTGATGGGCCTCGCGCTGCCGCACGGCGGCCATCTGACGCACGGCTGGAACGTGAGCATCACCGGAATTTTCTGGAAGCCGGTGCATTACGTGGTCGATCGCGAGACCGAGCGCATCGACTACGATGCGGTGCGCGAGATGGCGCGGCGCGAGCGGCCGCGGATGATCGTGACCGGGGCGACCGCTTATCCACGCCAGTTCGATTTCAAGATTTTCGGCGAGATCGCGAAGGAGGTTGGCGCGATCCTACTCGCCGATATCTCGCATATCGCGGGCCTGATCGTCGGCGATGCTCAGCCGAGTCCCATCCCGTACGCCGACATCGTCACCACCACGACCCACAAGACGCTGCGCGGCCCGCGCGGCGCGATGATCATGTGCCGCAGCGAGTTCGCCGACAAGATCGATCGGGCGGTTTTTCCGGGCCTGCAGGGCGGCCCGCACAACCATACCACCGCCGCGATCGGCGTGGCGCTCAAGGAGGCCGCGACCCCGGCCTTCAAGGATTACGCGCATCGGATCGTCCGCAACGCCAAGGCGCTCGCCGACGAGCTCAACCGGCGGGGCTTCAAGCTGGTTTCCGGGGGGACGGACAACCATCTAATTGTGGTCGATCTGACCGGCAAGGGAGTGATCGGCAAGACCGCGGCGCGCGCACTCGATCGCGCCGGGATCATCTGCAATTACAACACCGTGCCCTTCGATCCGCGCAAGCCCTTCTCACCGAGCGGCATCCGGCTCGGCACGCCGGCGGTCACCTCGCGCGGGATGGGCGAGGCGGAGATGAAACAGATCGGCGTGTGGATCGACGCGGCGGTCGCGCACGTCAACGACGAGGCGGCGCTCGATCGCATCCTGCGCGAAGTCAATGAGCTCTGCCGCCGCTTCCCCGCGCCCGGCCTGCTGCTCGCCGATTAACCGGACGCGCTAGGCGAAGGCCGGCAGGATCTCCTCGGTCATGCGCCGGAACTGCGTGGTCTGATCGTAGCCGCATAGACGGATCGTGATAGTGGTCGCGCCAGCCTGAGCGAAGCGCCGGAGCTTCTCGATACACTCGGCGGGCGGCCCGAACGCGGCGCATCGCTCGACCATCGCGCGGCTGAATTTCGCCGGGTTGTAGTAGGAATCAAGGAAGCGCGTGGTCTCCTCGAACGCCGCCTCGCGATCGTCGTTGACATTGAGATTGTAATAGATGGCGGCCTCGAAGCCGGGTCCAAGCGGACGGCCGGCCTCGCGCGCATAGGTTCTGATTCGCGTGAGCGAGGCGGCAAGCTCGTCGGGCGTCTTCCAGGTCGTCATCCAGCCGTCGCCGTACTTGGCGACGCGGCGGAAGGCGCTCTCGATATCCTCGAAGTTGCGAGTGTTGCCCGGATTGGCGACCACCCAAATCGGGATCGGCTGCTGGACCGGCCGCGGCAGGATGGTGAGGTCGCGGAAGCTGGTGAAGGCGCCCTGGTAATCGGCGTGTTCGCGCATCGAGGTCAGCCGCATGATCTCGATGGTCTCCTCCATCCGAAGCATGCGCGATTTCGGATCGACGCCGAGCAGCTGGAACTCCTTCTCGAACGCGCCGCTGCCCGAGGGTTGGCCCTTGCAGGCGACGAACACCGTCCGCCCGTTCGACATCAGATCGAGGCAGAACCACTGATAGGCGAGCATCAGCGGATTGCGCAGCGGCGTACTCGAGAAGCAGGCCGGTCCGAGCCGCACCCGTTTGGTGCGGGCCGCGAGCGCGCCGAGCAGCACCAGCGCATCGAGCCGCGGCCGCGCGAAAACCGAATCGCCCACCCAGACCGAGTCCCATCCGGCGGCGTCCGCGCGCTCGGCGAGCGTCAGCATCTCGTCGACCGTGGTCGCGCCGATCACGACCCCGCGGTTCGGCAGCGTCAGTCCGAGCTTCACTGTCGCCTCTGCCATGATGGCCCTCCGTCGCGTGCAGGCTATAGCGCGAAAGGCGCGGAAATCCCAGGCGCGCTTGTACCGGAGCACGCAAGCGGCTAACTAATCGCGAGTCGATGGCCGGCCGGATCGCGGTCCCTGCCGCCGCGATCGCCTACCCCGATGGATTCATCAGAGCGGCTCTACTCGCACCGGGCGCTCGCGATCTATGCGTGCGGCTTCTTCACGCTCGGCTTCTCGGTGCTGGCCGGGCTGGCCGTACCGCTGTGGACCGTCGAGTTGCAGGCGCCGCCGGCCATCACCGGGCTGGTGCTCGGCGCGCAGGCCATCCTGCCGCTGCTATTCTCGATTCACGTCGGCGTGCTGATGGATCGGACCGATGCGCGGCGGGTGATGCTGATGCTCGCGATCGTGAGCGCGGTTTTGCCGCTCGCGTATCCGCTGATGCCGTGGATTCCCGCGCTGTTCGTGCTGCAGATGCTCGCCGGATTCATCTACCAGTTGTCGTGGCTGGGTGCGCAGACGCTCATCGGGCGCGCCTATCCCGGTGATCCGCGTTTTTACGGGCGCTTCAGCTCAGCCGCGAATCTCGGGATGTTCCTGGGTCCGCTGCTCGACGGATTTGCCTGGAGCTGGTTCGGGCGATGGGGCGGGTTCGGCGTGATGGCGCTGTGGGGCGCAGGCTTTACGATCGCGGTGCTCACGCTGCCGAAGCTCTCCGCCGAGGCGGCGCCGCTCGACTGGCGGATGCTGGTGCCCGATCTCAGGAGCTACCTCGCCACCTTCCGCCTGATCAGTATCCCGGCGATCACGCTGGTCGTGCTCGCGACTTTCCTGCGCATCTCGGCCTCCTACATCCGCGGATCGTTTTACACGGTCTACCTGAGCCGCGAGGCGCATCTGTCGGGATCGGTCATCGGCTCGCTGGTCGCGTTCGGCTCGCTGAGCGGAACTTTCGGCTCGCTGTTCGCGCAATCGGCCGTGAAGTTCTGTGGGTCGCAACGCCGCGCGCTGCTGTGGAGCGAGGCGCTCGCGCTGCTTTCGATCACGATCACGCCGATGTTGCCGAATCTATGGGCGCTGGCGATCGGAATCGCCGGCTACGGTATTGGGATGGGCGTCAATCAGCCGATTCTGCTCGCGATTCTGTCCTCCGCGGTGGGCGTCGATTATCAGGGCGCGGCCGCCGGCCTGCGGGCGACCGCCAACCTGGTAGCCGGTCTCGGCATCCCGATCTGCATGGGCCTCGCAATCGAAGCGGCGGGAATCAGGAACGGGTTCTATCTGACCGGCGTGGTGCTGCTGGCGGCGACCGCGATGGTTGCACCGGTCACGCGCCGAACTGAGACGGCGGGCGCGCCGCCTAACCGACCATCGTGAGGCCGCCGCTGACGCTCAGCACCTGGCCGGTAACGAAGTCGGCGTCGGAGGAGGCAAAGAACGCGATCGCGCCGACCACGTCCTCGGGCGTGCCGAGGCGACGGAAGGGAATCGCGCGCGCCAGGGCGTCGATCACTTTTTCGCGTCCGACGAAGGCTTCGCGCAGCAGCGCGGTGTCGGTCGGTCCCGCGCATACCACATTGACGTTGATATGGTAGCGCGCCAGCTCGCGTGCGAGCGTCTTGGAAAATCCGATGATCGCCGCCTTGCATCCGGCGTAGACCGCCTCGGTGCTGGAGCCGACCCGTCCGGCGTCGGACGACATCGAGACGATCTTGCCGCGTCCGCGCGCCTGCATCCGCGGCGCCGCCGCCCGGCAGCAGTTCAGTACGCCCCGGTAGTTGATCGCGATGACCTTGTCCCAGGTGGCCGGATCGCTCTCGACGAACAGCTCCGCCTTGTCCCAGCCGGCGTTGTTGACCAGGATGTCGAGCGGGCCGAGGTCGCGTTCGATACGCTCGCTGACCGCCATCGCCTCATCGAGACTCGTGACGTCGAGCTTCATCGCGCGGGCGTCCGACCCCTGAGCCGCGATCTCGGCCGCGGTGCGCTCGGCGAGTTCAGTCTGGATGTCGCCGATCACGACGCGGGCGCCTTCGCTCGCGAGCCGTATCGCGATCGCGCGGCCCATCCCGCGCGCCCCGCCGGTTACCAGCGCGACCTTGCCCTCCAGCCGGGTTATCGAGGTAGTCATCTACGCCGAAGCTTCGTTCTCAGGATGAGGCGTCGAGCGGCACGCGCTCGATCGGGAGCCCCGCCTCCTCCCACCCATCGAGCCCGCCGTGCAGCGCGGCGGTGTTCTTCACTCCCGCCCTGCTCAACATCCGCGCCGCACGGGCGCTGGAAGCCTCGTTGTTTCAGGTGCAGTAGAGGCCGATGAGCGCCTCATTGCCCTTGATCAGCTTGAGCCATCCGCTGACTTCGTTCGGCACGGCCCGCGCGGCGCCCTGGATGCGCTCCGGATTTTCGTGGGCGCTGACGTCGATCACGGTCGCGGTCCCCGCGGACATGAAATCGTAGAGCTCGCGCGGCTCGATTCGCCTGACGTCCTCTTTCTCGTCGTCCTCGGCCATCGCCGCCGGTGCGCCCAGGCTGGCGCCATTGACGCCCGCCGGCCGGACCAGGTTGGGGTAGTAGCATTCGATACAGCTCGGCAGCACGGCTTCGTAATTCTGGAACAGGAATGGATTTTCCAGCCGGCGCGCCGCCCGCACCAGCGCTTCGATCCGCGTCCAGACTGCGACCGCGTCGCCGCCGATGGTCGGCAGGATGTCTTCCTGCTTGATGAGCCCCTTGAGCACCAGGTGCCCGACACGATCATAGAACCCGCCCACGCGATGGAACGCGCGCTCAGCGCTGTCGCCGCGCCCGAGCCCGACGAAACTGTCCCAGTCGCCGGCCGGCAGCTTGTGCAGCAGGAATAGCTGATCGGTCTGAAACTCGGGACTCTGCCAGAGCTCGAACAGATGCGATGAGATCGCGAAGTTGCGGTCAGTCTTGGCCTGCCGCAGCTCGATTATGACGAAGACCGTGCCGGCGACGATCGCGAAGGCCGAGACCACGCTCGCGAGCGCATCGATCATCTGCCAGTTATGCAAAGGCATGCTAAGCCAGAAGCTTAACCCCACCGGGAACGCTCGCCAAGCCCGGCCGATCGGCGCCGGCCGCGCCGCTTACTGCTTGTAGCCAAACCGGCGTAGCATCGCGTGCCGCTCCGCCTGCTCCTTCTCGCCCTCGACGCCTTTGGGCGATTCGCCATCGATCACGCCCATCACGCCGCGCGCGCCGGCCTCCTCGGCGACGATCACCCGCACCGGGTTGGCGGTCGCGCAGAAGATCGTGCAGACCTCCGCCACCGCCTTGACCTGGTTCAGCACGTTGACGGGAAAGGCGTTGCCGAGCGCGATTATGAACAGATGGCCAGCACCGATCGCGCCGGCGTTTTCGATCGCGAGGCGCTCGAGGGCGGCGTCGGTCCCGGTGTGGCGTATCAGGCACGGTCCCGACGCTTCGCAAAACGCCACGCCGAACTTGATGCCGGGCACCGCCTGCACCAGCGCCTCGTAGAGATCCTCGACGCTCTTGATGAAGTGGCTCTGCCCGATAATCACGTTGACGTCGTCGGGCTTGTTGATGGCGATAGCTTTGAATTCCATGACGATGATGCTGACCTCGCATCGAAATGATAGGAAAGCGGGGAGCGGGGTGAAAGGGACGATGGGTGTGGGACCGCGAACCGCGGCGCGCCGGCCGTCGGATCAGTTGCCGGCTTTCTTCTACCGGCTCTCACCCGCCGCTCAGCGTACCTACCTGCGTAGCGATTCGATCGACACCTTCAACCTCACGCCGAGTCCGCAAGCCCGGCGGATGGCCGAGACCCTGATGAGGACGCTCGCCGAGGGCAGACCGGCGGCTATCGAAATCATCGCGCGCCAGCTTGCCGACGAGCTCTGCCAGCTCCTGCAGGTCCGGCCGATCAGCGTCGAAGTGCGCGGCGTCAGACCGCACAACGCGCGCGGCGAGCTGCACGGGATTTTTTACCCGACGCGTCCGCCGCGAATCGTGCTCTGGATGCGCACGGCGCAGCGCCATCAGACCGTCAAGCCGCGCACTTTCATCCGCACGCTGCTCCACGAGCTTGGGCACTACTTCGACTATGCGGTCCTGCGCCTCGGCGATTCGTTTCACAACAGCGGCTTCTTCAAGCGCGAGTCGGCGCTGATGCGCGCGTTGATGCCCGCGGAGGAAAACGAGCTCACGCCGGGCATACCTAAAGATAACGATCGAGGCGGCGGCGCCGGAGCTCATCGATAACCCGGCGCAGCTCCTGCGAACGCGAGCGTTTCGCGATCAGGATCGCATCGCCGGCTTCAACCGCCACCAGATCGTCGACGCCCAGCAGGACCATCAGGCGGCTCTCGGCGCGGGCCAGCACGCCCTTGGAATCGAGCGCCACGACCCGTCCGCTGAGCAGGTTTCCATCCGCGGCGCGCATCGCCTCCCACAATCCGTCCCAGCTTCCGACGTCATGCCATCGGAAATCCGCCCGCACGCCGATGATACGGCGGCTTTTCTCGACCACCTCGCGATCGAAGGAATCGAAACTGAGGCGGCGATAGGCGGAGGCGAGTCTCGCGCCGGCGAGCGCCGGCAGCTCGCGCATCACGGCCGTCAGTGGCGCGCAATGCGCCGCGATTTCGGCGGCGAGCGTCTCCGAGCGCATCACGAACATCCCGGCGTTCCAGAGAAACTCACCCGACTTGACCATCCGCTCCGCGGCCGCAAGCGCGGGCTTCTCGACAAAGCGTTCGACTTCGAAGCCGCCGCCCGCCACCGCTGGTCCGATTTTCTGATAGCCGAAGCCGCTCTCGGGATGGGTCGGCTGCGCTCCGATCACGACCATCGCCGGGTGTGTCCGCGCCAGCTTGAGCGCGCGGGCGAGCGTGCGGCGGAAGGCGGCGGGCGGCGCGACGTAATGATCGGCCGGCATCACGGCGATCGGCGCGGCGCCGAGCCGCGCTTCGATCACGCCGGCGCCGTAGGCGATCGCGACCGCCGTCCCGCGCCCGTCGGGTTCGAGGATCAGGTTGCGCGCCGGGATCATGCCGCGGACGGCGCGCCTGAAGCGCGCGGCCTGCGCGGCGGCGGCGATGACGAAGATCCGATCCCGCGCCACCAGCGGCTGCAAACGTGAGATCGTGTCGCCGAGCAGGGTGCCGTGGCCGTCGAGCGAGAATAGCGGCTTGGGCCGGTTGGCCCGGCTGAGCGGCCAGAAACGGGTGCCCTGGCCGCCGGCGATGATCAGCGCCGAGGCCGCTTCGCGTGCGGTCATCGCAACGCCCCCGGCGCGCCGTTCAG
>Ga0209415_10003921_pt1 | contig 27522 bp, 27 predicted proteins | sample PeaSoiSIISIP2007_FD_187696 | JGI IMG/M metagenome (GOLD analysis project Ga0209415, IMG submission 187696) | Peat soil microbial communities from Weissenstadt, Germany - SII-SIP-2007 (SPAdes) (version 2) | ecosystem: Environmental > Terrestrial > Soil > Wetlands > Peat | place: Germany... | reverse complement strand
GTTCAGCAGTACCAGGACACCCTTGCAGGAGGGCACAACGCCGACGTCGAGCAGGATCGTCTACGACTGATGGTTTATACCAGTGACCTCGCTGTGCCCTACCAAAAGCTTGGCGACCTGAGCTATACCGATCCGCTCAGCGGCGAAACCATCGATACCGATCACATCAACGAGAAACTGCGTCAGATGGCGATCGCGCGATGGGGCCAGGAGGCCGACGCGATCATCCACGTCACCACCAAGGTCGGCGGCGCCGACACGGCCACGATCTCGGTCACCGGCGAGGTGGTCAAGCTGAAGGACCCGTGCTCGGGCTGCCGCCACAATGTCGCTTCGCCGCAGGCCTGACGATCCGGTCGACGGCTGAACGGGTGGCAACGCCTGAGCGCCGGCCGATCTAAAGCAAAGTGCCGCGGCGGGTGCGGCCGAGATGGCTGTAAGCGCGCGCGGTGGCGACACGGCCGCGCGCAGTGCGCGCGATGAAGCCCTCCTGTAGCAGGTAAGGCTCGTAGACTTCGCCGATGGTGTCGGCTTCCTCGCCCACCGCCGCCGCCAGGCTCTCGACCCCGACCGGACCGCCATCGAACTTGTCGATGATCGCGGCCAGGATCGCGCGGTCCATCCGGTCGAAGCCGCAGGCGTCGATTTCGAGCAACTCGAGCGCGCCGATCGCGACTTCGCGCGTCACCGTGGCGGCCTCGTTGACCTGGGCGAAGTCGCGCACGCGGCGCAGCAGGCGGTTGGCGACGCGCGGCGTTCCGCGCGCGCGGCCCGCAATCTCGCGAGAGCCCTGATCGTCGACACGAACGCCCAGCAGCCGCGCCGAGCGCGCGACAATCTCGGTCAGCTCCTCGCGGTCGTAGAAATCCAGATGGAAATGCTGGCCGAAGCGGTCGCGCAGCGGCGCGCTCAACAGGCCCGAGCGCGTGGTCGCGCCGACCAGCGTGAACGGCTTGACCGCCAGCGGCATCGTGCGCGCGCCCATCCCCTTGCCGACCACGATGTTGAGCTCGAAATCCTCCATCGCCGGGTAGAGCACCTCTTCGACCGGGCGGGCGAGGCGATGAATCTCGTCGATGAACAGCACGTCGCCCTCGTCCAGGCCGCTGACGATCGCCGCCAGGTCGCCCGCACGCTCGATCGCGGGCCCCGAGGTCGAGCGCATGCTGACACCGCGCTCGCGTGCGATGATATGGGCGAGCGAGGTCTTGCCCAGCCCCGGAGGCCCCGAGAACAGCACGTGGTCGAGGACCTCGCCGCGCTGGCGTGCGGCCTCGATCGACATGCCGAGGATTTTTCGCGTGCGTTCCTGGCCGACGAACTCGCCGAGCATGCGCGGGCGCAGCGAGAGGTCGAGCGCGCGGTCCTCTTCGCCAAAGTCCGCAGCCGCCAGCCGCGCCGCCTCGGCAGCCTCGGCCTCCGCTATTTCCGGTCTATCTTTCACCGCCCGTCTATCTCTCACCGGCCAAGACTGCGAGCGATTCGCGGATTATCACTTCGAGCTCGCGCTTCGCGCCACCGCCGCGCGCGGCCGCCGCGTCGACCGCCCGTCGCGCGTGGATCGGTTTGTAGCCCAGGTTGACGAGCGCGGAGACGGCGTCGTCGAGTTCCGAGTCGCCGCTCTCGCCGCCATTCGCCGCGCCGTCGAATTCCTCGACGCGCTCGGAGGCGACCAGTTTGAGCTCGGCGGTCTTGTCGCGCAGCTCACGGACCACGCGCTCGGCCACCTTGGCCCCCACGCCCGGAACCGCGTCGAGCCGTTCCACGTCTTCGCGGGCGATGGCGCTCACCAGCTCGTCGGGCGATAGCACCGAGAGTATCGCGAGCGCGAGCTTGGGGCCGACGTGCTGCACCAGCATCAGCAAGTCGAAGGCCTGCTTCTCGGCGCGAGTGAAAAAGCCGTACAGCGTGAGCGACTCCTCGCGTACGACCTGGCGAATCTCCAGCGACACCGGCGCGCCGAGCCCGGGCAAGCGATAATAAGTGGCGAGCGGGATGCAAACCTCGTAGCCGACGCCGCCCGCCTCGATGACGACCCGCCCGGCATCGCGCTGCTTCAGCTTGCCGCTTAAGCTGGCGATCATTTCGCGCCCACGCGCGTCCGGTTGACGCCCGCGGCGACCGCCGCCGTCACGCGCGCGCAGAACAGATGGCAGAGCGCGATCGCCAGCGCGTCGGAGGCGTCGTCGGCGAGCGCGACTTCCTCATCCACACCGAGCGCGCGGCGCACCATGAACTTGACCTGCGCCTTGTCGGCGTGGCCGTGGCCGGCGACCGTCAGCTTGACCTGGTTGGGAGTGTATTCGAAAAGCGCAAGCCCGCGCGCCGCCGCCGCCAGCATCGCCATCGCGCGCGCCTCGCCCAAGCGAAACGCGCTCTGCACGTTGGCCGCGACGAAGCTGCGCTCCAGGCTCATCGCGGCCGGCGCATATTGGTCGATAATGTCGAGCAGACGATCGTGGATGTTCTGGAGGCGTTCGCCACCGCGCACGGTAGCCGGCGGACGAATCGTCCCGGCCGCAACATGCGCCGGACGGGTGACGCTGCCCTCGATCACGCCAAACCCGGTCACCACGTTGCCGGGGTCCACTCCTATGACCCGCCCTATCACCCGCATCACCACCACCCCCCTCGCGCGAGCCGCTTACCCGCGAGGCAGAAAATCTAGGCCGCCGAGAACTGCGCCAGCTCCTCGTCGCTGATGTCGAAGTTGGAGGCGACGCTCTGGACCTCTTCGTGATCCTCGAGCTCCTCCATCAGCTTCAGCACCTGCTCGGCGGTATGACCTGAGACCCGTACCGTATTCTCGGGAATCTTGACCACCTCGGCGCTGGCCATCGGAATCTTGGCCGTCTCCAGGGCGTCGCGCACGGCGCTGAACGCCTCGGGTGCGGTCATCACCTGAAAGCTCTCGCCGTCGGCGACGACGTCGTCGGCGCCGGCCTCCAGCGCAAGCTCCATCAACCGGTCCTCGTCGATAGCGCTCCGCTCGATCGTAATCACGCCGCGCTTCTTGAACATCCAGCCCACGCAATTCGACTCGCCGAGGTTGCCACCGTGACGCGAGAGGATGAAGCGCAACTCGGCGACCACGCGGTTGCGGTTGTCGGTCAGCACGTCGGTGATAAGCGCGACGCCGCCCGGCCCGTAACCCTCGTAGACTACTTCCTCGAGCTGGCCGCCGCCGAGTTCGCCGGTGCCTTTTTTGATCGCGCGATCGATATTGTCGTTGGGCATCGACTGCGTGCGCGCGGTGGTGACCGCGGTACGCAGACGCGGGTTCGAATTGATGTCGCCGCCGCCCAGGCGCGCCGCGATGGTGATTTCCTTGATAAGCTTGGTGAAGAGCTTGCCGCGCTTGGAGTCGCGCACCGCCTTCTTATGCTTAATCGAACTCCACTTGGAATGACCAGACATTGGTAACGCCCTCGGGCGCGCCTTAACGTGGCCGTCCGCCCGGCTGCGAGCCTACCACATCGGCACATCTCGTGGGAGCTACTGGTTCGCTTTCCGCCAAAGCCGTTGCACCGGACCCGCTCTGTCCGCTGAAATGGGGCGTTTGCTACAAGAGTCGATAATAGAACCGGTATGAACCGAGCGACCATAAGGATGACGCTGGTACGACGATGGGCCGTGATGGCGGCCGGGATGGCCTCGCTCGCGAACGGATGCTTCTATCCACCGACCGAGAAACCTCCCCCTCCAAGCGAGGAAAAGGTTACGATCGGCCAGCCCTACGACATCGTATGGGATGCCGTGCACAACGTGATCAAAGAGCACAAGCTGCGGGTCAATGCCGACGACCCCAACCAGGGCATCGTCGAGACCGAGACCAATCGCTTCACGCTCGAGGACGCCGACTGCGGCAAGCTCAAGGGAGTCAGCACCAAGTACGCTGCCGAGCCCGACCGCGCCGCGACCGCGGTCTACTACTTCAAGGTCAAGCCCGCGGGGCACGAGGCGAGCACCGTCAGCGTGCAGGCGACCTTCAGCGCGCCGCTCTACGTTCCGCTCCATACGCCGCGCGACGAGCAATGCGTCTCGCGCGGCAAGGCCGAGGCGCGCCTGCTGAGCGAAATCGCCGAGGAGGCCGCCGCCATCCATCGCCCCACCTTCGTCAAGCCGGCGAACTAGGCGCGTGCGCCCGGCGCTTCTCCGCCCTTGACATTGTGCGCCGGGCGGGCGAAACCCAACATCGCAATCAGGCGGCATCAAACGGCCCGCGCGACATAATCGGCGCACGGATCAAACCCCTCGAGGAGTCAGTGACATGAAAGGAAAAATCGCCTTTATTCCCGGCGAGCATAAGATCGAATTTCACGAATACGACGTCCCGGAGCCGCCGCCCGGCGGCCTTATCGCCGAGGTCACCCAGAGCAACGTCTGCGGCTCCGAAGTCCATATGTGGCGGGGCGAGTTCGGCGGACGGCACGGCATCGCGCCGGGCCACGAGATGGCCGGGCGTATCCACGCCCTGGGTGACGGCGTGAAGGCCGATTGGGCGGGCGTGCCAGTCAAGGCCGGCGACCGGATCGCGCCGGTGTATTACTCGGTGTGCAACCGATGCTCGAATTGTGTCGCGGGCAACCAGGCCGCCTGCACCAACAAGGGCTTCGGCGTGCGCCATCCGAGCGAAGCGCCGCACTTCACTTCGACCTTCGCCACGCATTACATCGTGCGCGCCAACCAGAACTTCTACCGCATCCCCGACAACGTGCCCGACCTCATCGCGGCGTCGGCCAACTGCGCGATGTCGCAGGTCTACTGGGGGCTCGACAAGGCCCGCGTGCGTTACGGCGAGAGCCTGGTGGTGCAGGGCGCGGGCGGGCTGGGGCTGCATGCGATGGCGATCGCGAAGGCGCGCGGCGCGTATGTAATCGCGATCGACGGAGTCGAGCATCGGCTCGACGAGGCGTTAAAGTTCGGCGCCGACGCCACGATCGATCTGCGCAAATATGCCACGGCCGACGCGCGCCAGAAACGGATTCGCGAGCTTATCGGCGGCGCGCCCGACGTCGTGATCGAGGTCGCCGGCGTGCCCGAGGCTTTCATCGACGCGCTCGAACTCGCTTCGATCGGCGGCCGGGTGATCGAGATCGGCAACATCTCGCCCGCCCTGACCGCGCCGATCGCGCCGTGGCGCGTGACGTTCAAGTCGCTGGAGATAATCGGCGTGGTGATGTATCCGCCGAACTATCTGAAGAAGTCGCTGGATTTCCTCTCGATGCATATCGATCGCTATCCGTACCGCGAAATGTGCGATGCGACCTTTCCGCTCTCGAAAGCGGCCGAGGCGCTGGACAAGAGCGAGCGGCGCGAGGTGACGCGCGCGGCGTTGTTGCCGCAGCAGGGCTGACGGCCGTATAACGCGGCAGCGTTATGCGGGATACGTCAGGTGGCGTTCAGCGCCGTCGCGACTGGCGGCGGCGTCGGCGCTCGCCCCGCGGCAGCGATGGCGGCGGTTGAGCGCCGGCCGACGCGGGCGCGAGTTCATCGGCGCCGTAAATCTTCCATCCTACGACCGCCAGGATCGCGAGCAGCACAAACGCCGCTGCCAGCGTCCATGGCTTGCCGACCGGCGGCGCCACCAGGCTCCGCCTCACGGCGCCGAGATCGAATACGGGCGCCGCGTTCGCGGGCAGCGCGTCAAGTTTTACCACGCGCGCCTTGCGGAAAAACGCGCGGCCCGTATTGAGGCTGCCGAACCCGCCGAGCCTCAATGCGATGTCGGCGTCGGCGCCGTGCGTGCCGACTTTGAGATAGAGCCCAATACTCTGCCAGCCGGCGGCGCCGTGGAGATCCGGTGAATTAATACTGTCCTCGTCGAGGCTCACGCTCGCCCCGGCGGCGTTGGCCGGAACCTCCTCGGTGCGCGCCTCGGCGCCGACGTAGTACCATCCCGGCCCGAGGGTCAGCGTCTGGAGCCAGCGCGCGTCGTTGCCCTGAAGATTGTTGACGACCAACTCCGGTTCGCTACCGGCCGAATGCAGCCAGTCGTAGCTCGTGACCGCCGGCGACTCGTTCCATCCGCCGGTGCGCCAATTGTCGGGCGATTTGCCGGAACCGTGGGCGAAGTCGCCGTTGGAAAGCAGATTGAGCCCCTCCGGAGCGCTTGCGGCGGCAGGGCTGGCGGTGGGCGATGGGCTAGTGACGCCCGTTGCCTCGGCGCTGCCTGGAGGCGCGCCCGCGGCGCTATTGCACAGGGCAGTTGCGAGCGGCGCCGCGGCGATCGCGATCGCAACCCACGCAACGATACGTGGTGCCCTTTTCACTCTTTCACGCCGCGTCCTCATATCCAGTTGCGCAGCCCCGGTCCCTGGAACCACATCCGCGTATAGTAGCCCGCGCGATCGATGAAAATGGCGGTCCAGATCGGGAAGTAGTAGACGAACAGAATCGCCGCCGCGGCCACCAAGACGATCGCGACCAGCCGCGGCGCCCATCGCGCTGGCGCGAAATCGGGAAGGCTGCCAGGAACTATCTCGATGGCGACCAGATAGAGGGCAAACAACGCCAGCACCGCGCCCGGGAACAGTCCCGCCCAAAAGCCAAACCCCAGCAAGCACACCGGCACCATCGTCACGAGCAGCGCGGCACATTCCCACATCTCGGCCTCGCCCCGCCACGCATCGGCGAGGATGGCCGCGAGCGCCAAGTAGCCCAAGTAGACCGACGGCATGTAATGATACAGAAACAGCGTGCGTCCGACTGGAATCCAGATCGTAAGATATCCAAGATAGCCGAGGACCAGGAACGTGCGCGCCGGATTGGGCCGCTCCAGCGCGCGCACGGCGGTGATCGTGATCGCAGTGAGCGCGCCCCACCACAGGAGCGGATTGCCGCCGCCCCAGATCGTCGCGACGTTGCCCTGCGCCGGAAAGTTCTGCCAGTACGCGATCGGCCGCAGCATCAGCGGCCAACTCCACCACGGCGAGGAGTACGGATGCGTCGCAGCCTCGACGCTGCGCTCGTACCACATCACGTCGCCGTAGTAGTGAAACAAGTCCGCGATCCCGGCCCACCATCCAAGCCAGAAATGCGGGATGAACACCGCGACGTAGACCGCCGCGCTCAACGCTCCGACCATCAACAGCGCGCCGGCCGTGCGCCAGCCACGCGCTTTCAACGATGCCGCGACATCTGAGCGCACAAGGAAATAGGCCATGAAGCCCACGCACAACAGGAAGGTCACCGCCGGGATATACAGTTTCGAGCCGAGGCAAAGCCCCAGCGTAATCCCCATCGCGGCCAATGTGCGGCGGCGGTCGCGATGCCCGGTCGCCTCGGCGAAGCGGAATAGCAGCAGGTACGACCACGCGGCCAGGGTCAGATAGACGATATCGATCACCGCGACGCGCGAATCCACCAGAAACATCCCGTCGCAGATGACAAACGAGGCCGCCAGCGCGCCCGCCAGGCGCGAGGCGAACATCCGCCGCCCCAGCATGTAGGTCAGCGCGACCAACAGGATTCCGAGGAGCGCGTTGCCAATCCGCCAGCTCCACGGATGATCGCCGAAGAGCATGATGCCGGCCGCGATTACCAGCTTGGCCAGCGGCGGATGCGGATCGAGGAAGGGCTCGGCGCGGATGTAGTGTCGTGCCTGTGCGACGAAGTGAACTTCGTCGAAGACGATCTCCGCCGGATGGCCCAGATGCCAAAGCCGGGTCGCAGCGGCGGCGGCGACCAACACCGCCAGCGCGATCGTGTCGGCGCGCAACCATGGAATGGCAACTAGCGGCTCGGGCTTGCGTTCGACCGGAGCAGTGTCGTGTAAAGCGGCATCCTGGCGCGAGCGCGCGCCCGCGGAGCCCTCTTCCATCCGGCCCAGCCGGCTGCCGAGCGACATGAGCTTGCGCCAGAGCGGGCCCGCACCGTCAGCCAGACCAAGGCCGTAGTCCACCGCCAGCGCGCACGCGACGACGTTTATCGCCGCCGCGGCCATCGCCAGCCCGTCGCGCGAATCGAGAAACACCGTGGTGTCGAGCGTGTGCAGGACGTAAGCGAGGTTGAACAGGCAGGTAGCCGTGAGGATCGCGAACACGACCGCCATCTCCATGCCCTCGACCGCCAGCGGCGCGGCGAACACCAGACCCGCGTACAGGTAGCGCTCGTGCATGCGCGGCGCGAGCATGAAGAATCCGAACACCGCCGCGAAAACGGCGAACATCAGCCCCCGCTGCGAACGCTCATTCCAAAGCCGCCATCCGATAAACGCGTACAGCGGTACCAGCAGCCCCATCCCGAGACTGAAGTACGAGAGACCCACCACTGTGTCGGAGTCCGGTTTGCGCAGCCCGCCCATCAGCGCCATCAGGTTGAACGCGTTCACGGAGGTCTCGTGATAGTACGCCGCGGTCGAGTGGTACAGCTCGACTATCCAATACCAGGGATGGCCGAGCTGAAACGGAAGCACCCCGACCACGGCCACCACCACGGCGGCCAGCGCCGAACGCCACCATTTCGAGTACGGCAGTTTGAGCATTGTCCACAATCCGAGCACCGGCACGTACATCAACGCCTGCGGCTTCACCAGCACGCTCAGCGCGGCCACGCCCCAGGCCAACTCGAACTCGCCGGCGAGCACCAGGGCCGCACTCAGCATGATCACCACTGTCAGCGCCGAGTCGCTCTGGCCCCACACCACGGTGTCGAAACCGAGCGCGGGGTTGAGCGCCACCAGCAGCATCGCGACGTAGGCCGTCATGCGCCGTGCGGGCGCGGTGCGCCGCACGAAAATAAAGATCAGCAGGGCGAGTATGAAATCGGCCACCAGCGCCGGGGCCTCGATGATCATCCTGAGCCCGACGCCTCCCGCGCCGGTCGCCTTTGCGACAATTCCCGCGAGCCACAGTGCGTAAAGGTAGCCGGGCGGATAGTCGAGGAAGTAGCCGGCGCGATAGATACCCGCGGGACCCGCGGCGGTCATCTCGAGCGCCCACGCTTCGTAGCTGGAGACGTCGTTTGAGTAGCCGTCGAACAACGGAAGCAGCGCGACCTTGAGGCTCGCGATTCCTAAAAGAATCGCGAGCGCCCACATAAGCGAGCGGTCGCGATCCTTCAGCAGCGGAGCGCTATAGACATAGAACGAGTAGCAAAGCAGCCCGAGCAGCAGCAGGCCGGAGACCATCCCGGGCAGCTTGCCGGTCTGCGCTACCGGGGACGCCGGCTGATCCGCGGCCGCGCAAACGCCGGCGAGCGTCAGAAGCATCATCGACGCGGCCATCCCGATCGGTGCGATGCGTCGCCAGCGCGTGCGCGAGGTGTTTCGCCGCACGGCCTCGACGCTCTCGCGCAGAACTGAATCGCGCCCCGCCACTCTGTCTTCCACATCCCGCGTCATAGTCTCTAGCCGCGGCCGGATAGCCGCGGCAACGCACAGCTAAGCCGACAGGCTCTCCGCGCGCAACTGGCGGGCGGCGCCGGTGGCGGTCTATGATGGCCCCACTCGAATCGAGGAGGCTTTGCGCATGGACCTGGTTCACGCCGCCTTCGAGCCGGCCGGCGACGGATCGCATCCGACTATTCTCGCGATGCACGGATGGGGTTCCAACGCGCTCGACCTGATGGGCCTGGCACCGTATATCGCGCGCGGGCGGTGCCTGACGTTGTGTCCGCAAGGCCCGGTCGAAGTCGAGATCGGTGCGATCAACGGCTACGGATGGTACCAATTGCGAACGGGCGCGCCGCCGGACATGGAAGCGATGGGTCAAGCGGCCGACCGCCTGATGCGCTTCGTGGACGCAGCGCTCGAGCGCTATCCCGTCGACCGGCGCAAGCTTATCGTGATGGGATTCAGCCAGGGCGGTGTGATGGCCTACAACCTGGCAATTCGTCATCCCGAGCGCTTCGCCGCGCTGGTCGCGCTCTCGACCTGGTTTCCTGAGGAGCTTGCCGAATACGCCGGCAATCGCGACGCGCTCGCACAACTGCCGACGCTGGTGCAGCACGGGCGCGCCGACGACATGATCCAGATAACCAAGGCGCGCCAGTCGATAGAGCGCTTGCGCAAACTCAACCTGCCGCTGACTTATCGCGAATACGACTGCGGTCACGAGATCACGGTGGATGCTATCCAGGACCTGTCGGCGTTTCTCATGGAAAAAGTCATCCAGCCGGTGATCACACCCTGACGTGATGCGTTAAATGAAACGCGAACGTGAACCTCTCCCTAACCCTCTCCTTGGACAAGGAGAAGGAATCGGACAAGGTGATCCAACGCAGGCGCGTGGCGCGGCACAGGAATTTCTCGCCTTGCTCGAGGTGGTCCGCGAATTGCGCCATCGATGCCCGTGGGACCGCGAGCAGACGCTCGCGACAGCTTCGCGCCACCTGGTGGAGGAAGCCTACGAAGCCGCCGACGCGATAGAGCACGGCAACGATCGTGAGATCGGCGACGAACTCGGCGATCTGATGGTGCAGGTGCTGTTCGCGGCGAATATTGCTGAAGAGCAACGCGGCCTCGAGGTCGCGGCTCTGCTGCGGCGCGCGCGCGAAAAGCTCGTGCGGCGTCATCCCCACGTCTACGCCGGCGTCGCAGCGGACACCTCGGCCGAAGTCGTCCAAAACTGGGACAAGCTCAAGCAACAGGAGCGCGCGGCGGCGGGTGCGACTTCGGCGCTCGACGGCCTGGCGCGCGCGCTGCCGGCGCTGACGCGGGCGCAGAAACTCGGGGAGCGGGCGCGGAGCGCCGGGATGGACTGGCCGGAGGCGTCGGCGGTCCTCGACAAGGTCGGCGAAGAAATCGCGGAGGCGCGCGCGGCGCTGGTGCGCGGCGATCGCGACCATGCGGCCGAGGAGATGGGCGACGCGATGCTCGCGCTGGCCAACGCGCCGCGTTTCGTAGGCCATGACGCTGAGATGACGCTGCGATGCGCCTGCGACAAATTCATCAAGCGCTTCAAGAAAGTCGAGCGAGTTGCGGCGGAACGCAAACTCGAACTCGCCGCGCTTGACCCGCAGCAAATCGAAGACCTGTGGCAGGAGGTCAAGCGCTCGCTTGGCGACGACGAGGGCCATTGACCATATCGCGCAAGGCTCGCGCAGGAGGAATATCCGGGATCCTTCGACTCGCCAACGCTCGCTCAGGATGACACCAACACCTCATTCTTCCGCCAAAACACAGTGAGAGAAGGTCAGCGGCGAATCCAGTGTATTGACCTGGCGCGCTGGCACTGTTAGCTAAGACTGGTTATGCCGCATATCCCAGTTCATCCGTCAGCAGAGAAGCGCCATCGCCAGAGCCTCAAGCGGCGCGACCGCAATCGTGCGATAAAGACCCGTGTGCACACCGCCGTCAAGCAAGCCGTACAGGCGATCGAGGGCGCCGATGCCAGCGGAGCGCAGCAGGAGCTTCGCCAGGCGACCCGCGTGCTTTACAAGGCCGCCGGCAAGGGCGCGCTCCATCGTAACACCGCGGCGCGCAAGGTCGCACGGCTCTCCCGCGCGTTGCATCGTAAGCACGCCGCCGCCAAATCCTGACGTCCCTCGCGCGAGACGTCCCTCACGGACGGTCGAATCGTCTTTTCGATGAGGCGGTCGTGCGTCCGGCGGATCTCGCCCGTCTGCCGCTCAGGCACGCGCCTGCGGCGACATCAGCTCGAGCAGCATCCCGGCCAGCGCCTCTTCGCGCTCCTTGATCCGTCCGTTCTTGAAGTCGGCGTCGAGTTGCGAGACCCGCCGATAGGCTTCGGTAAGCCGCGCCATCCCGAAGCGGCGCGCGCCCTCGATAGCGCGCATCGCGAGCGGGCTTGACGGCGACATCCCGAGCGCGGCGGCAATTTGCGGCGTGCTCTGCTTGTGGGCCGCCATCGACGCCGCCAGCATCATCCGCCGCATCACCGGAGCGATCTCGACCGCCAGCAATTCGAACGGATCGCGCCCAGAAGCGATCGCGCGACTCAGTACCGCAAGCGCCGCGGCCGCACGTCCCTTGGAGAGCGCTTCGGCAAGTTCGAACAGGTCGGGTATTTTGGCGGCCGCCGGTTCGCCGAGGTCGTCCGCGCCGAGCGTGGCCCCGGGTTCGCGATCGATCGTTGCCTTGGCGAGGGTGTTGGCGATGGCGGCGAGATCGCCGGCGTGGCGCGAGATCAGCAGTTCCGCGACACCGGGTCCCAGCCGCAAATCCTGGACACGCGCGAAGGCCTCGGCGAATTGCGTGAGCTGGTTGTCGTACGGGCGCGGGCAGTTTATCGCCAGCCCACCCTGCTCCACCGCGCGGCGGACTTTGGCTGGCGCCGCGTCGCGTTCGTAGACAACGATTAGCGCCCCCGGCCCGCGCATCGTCTCGAGCGCTGCGACGAGCGCCGCTTCACCGCCGCCCGCGCCGGAGCGCGAGCCGCCGGAGGCCGCGCTGTCATCGTCGTCGCTCTGCTCTGCGCCACCGCGATGCGATCGCAGCACGCGGCATCCGACGACCCGCACGGGCGCGAACAAGTCGGCCTCGCGCAATTCGGCGAGCACGGCGTCGAAGCCCTCTGCGCCGCCCACCTGAAAGGCGCGATACTTCATCCCCTGCCGGAGCATCCGGCGCCGCACGGTGTCGAAGACATACTCGCGCAAAAAAGCGTGAGCGCCGCTGATTACGATTGCCGGGGGGAGCGTCGCGCGGTCGCCCGCGCGGAGAATGGAAAGCGCCGTCTCAACCGCCATCCCCTGCCCCCCTCCTCACGCCACGAACGGTCATCCGGTGAACGGTCATCCGGTCGGCTTGTTCAGGCGCGCGGCTAGAAGCCCTCGGACATCGCGGAATAAATGTTCTGCGCCATCTTGGTCATCATCTGGCTGGTCGAGAAGGCTTGCTGGGTCTGCGCGACCTGGATGTCGGGCATGTTGGCGATGTCCTGCGAGCGCAGGTTCTGCTGCAGAAATTCCGGCGAGGTGGTAACGACGGTCGAGGAGACCGTCGGAAACTGGTCGATACTGCTGAGTACGTTGGCCCACAGCACCTTGTCGGTGTGGCGGTCCTCGAGCTGGGCGCGCACCACCATGAACTGTTGATAGATGCTGGCCTCGGAGACGCCATTGAAACCCACCGGCGCCGTATCGACGCGCAGAATCTGGCCGCTCAGCACCAGATCGGCTTGCGAGGGCTCGTCGACCAGTTGGAGGCGCTTGTGCTCCGCGACCTCATCCTTGAGGTAGCGCATGAACTGGTCGTTGTAACCGGTGAAGCGCGAGGTGTTGCTGAAGCGGGCAACATAAATCGTTTTGGCGTCCTGCGGCAGGCCGCTGCCTGCGGAGGCGAACTGGTAGCCGCAGCCCGCCAGCAGCATCGCGCTCAGCATCGCCGCGAACCACGCCCTAGTTGCCTTTGTCAAAGCCTCGCTCGCCAACGCCACGCTCCTCACCCTTTTGCTTGAGTTCCAGCCGCCCCGCGAGTTCATCCAGCACGCCGTTGACGAACCGCCCCGAGTCCTGATCGCCGTAAGCCTTGGCCAGCTCGATTGCCTCGTCGATCGTGACGCGCGCGGGAATCTCCTTCATCCATAATAGCTCGTACAGCCCAATGCGCAGAATATTGTGGTCGACCCGCGAGAGCCGCCCGATGGTCCAATGCTCGAGCGCGCCGGCCAGATGCTTGTCGAGCGCCGTGCGCTCGCGCTCCACCCCTTCGACCAGCTCGACCGCGAACTTGCGCGCGCGGTCGTCGGCATGGAATCCCTCGAAAAGCAGTGCGAGGTCTTCACGCGAGGCGCCGCCGCGAATATCTATCTGATAGAGCGCCTTGAGCGCGAGCTCTCGCCCCAGATGTCTCAGTCCCATGGCTTTGAAACCGCTCGCCCGTTTGGATAATCACGCCTGTCGCGCGGGCCGCACCTGGGCAGCCGCGGCACAACCTACGTGATGACCTTGAGCTTGGAGAAGAGATGGCCAAGCTTCTCCTTCTTGGTGCGCAGGTAATCGATATTACCCAGGTGCGGCGTGACTTCGAGCGACACCCGGCTGACACGCACGCCGTAGCGTTGCAGACTCTCGATCTTGTGCGGATTATTGGTCAGCAACCTGGCCTCGCCAACGCCGAGGTCGCGCAGGATCTGAGCGCCGATTCCGTAGTCGCGCAAATCCTCCTTGAATCCGAGCTGCAAGTTGGCCTCGACCGTATCGAGGCCCTGATCCTGCAACGCGTAGGCCTTGATCTTGTTCGCCAGCCCGATTCCGCGCCCTTCCTGGTGCAGGTAGATGATCACACCGGCCTCGGCGGCCAGGATCCGCTCGATCGATTCGGCCAGTTGCTCGCCGCAGTCGCAGCGCTGCGAGCCGAACACATCGCCGGTGAGGCATTGCGAATGGAGCCGCACCAGCGCCGGACGCCCGCCGCCGACGTTGCCCTTGACCAGCGCCAGGTGCTCGCGGCCGTCGACCGTGCTGCGGAAGACCACCGCCTTGAGTTCGCCGGAATCGGTCGGAAAGTCGACGTCGGCGACGCGCTGCACCAGCAGTTCGTTGGTCAGGCGATAGGAAACCAGGTCTTTGACGAACAGAATCGGGAGATCGTGGGTCTTGGCAAACTCGCGCAACTCGGACAGCCGCGCGGCATCGCCGTCCTCGCGCAGCACCATGCATAGCGCGCCACACGGCCGCATCCCGGCCGCCCGCATCAGGTCGACCGCGCCCTCGGCGCGCGCCAGGCGCATCATGACGCCGCCGCTCAGCGCCATCAGCGGCAGCACGTGGCCGGGCATCACGATGTCCTGCGGGCCGCTCTTGTCCGACGCCAGCACCTGGATGGTGCGGGCGCGATCATGCGCGGAAATTCCGGTGGTCACGCCCTCGCGCGCCTCGACTAGCGAGCCCGCCTGCTCATCCGCAAGCTCGCTCTGGGGCGAGGCGACCAGCGGGATTCCCATCTCGCGCATGCGCCGCTCGGGCAACGCAACCGAGACCACGCCGCGCGCGTGACGCGCCATGAAGTTGACGTGCTCCGGCGTCACCTTCTCGCCAGCCATCACGAGATCGCCTTCGGCCTCTTCGCCCTCCTCCATCACCATCAAGACCATCTTGGCGGCGCGGATGCGGCTGAAGATTTCTTCCAGCGATTTGGACGAGTCAACCATCACCATTCCGAATCTGCACAATTCCGAAACTGAATGTTATCACCGCCCCCGTAAGCTGACCAGCGCACCCGACTCAGGCTCGCCGCGCCGGAGCGCGGCGCCGGGTCGCGACATCGGCCTCCATCAACAGATCGCCGCCGAGCCGCCGCACTTTCAGGTCGTCGAGCGCGATCGCATCGCGCACGCGGGCGAAGCCGAGTCCCTCGACCGCGGGGGTTCCAGCCCCAATCACAATCGGCGCGACGAAAAATGCCACCCGGTCGACGACGCCCGCGGCGAGCGCCGAGCCAGCCAGCCGCGCGCCGCCCTCGACCAGCACGTTACACCATCCACGCCGTCCCAACTCGCGCATCAGGGCGCGCAAATCAATTTCACTGCCGCGCTCAGCGCCGCGCGGCGGGCATCCGATGACCTCGACGCGCGCGCCGCCGTAACGCCGCCGCGCCCGGGCCACGTTCGCGGCGGTCGTCACCAGCAAGGCCGGCGCCACCGAGCGCTCGACGAAAACCCGTGCGCGCGGCGAGCATCGCAAACGCCCGTCGACTATTACTCGCACCGGGTCGCGCCCACCCGCCATTCGGCAAGTCAGGCGCGGATTGTCCGCAATCACGGTCCCGGCGCCGACCATCACCGCGTCGGCCTCGCGGCGCCAGCGATGGACCAACGCGCGCGAGGCCGGGGAACTTATCCATTGCGAATCGCCCGAGGCAGCGGCGATCCGCCCATCGAGCGAGAGCGCGAGCTTGAGCGTCGCAAACGGCCGGCCGCGCGTCACGCGGGTGATGAAGCCCGCGTTCAGGCGGCGGCATTCGTCCTCGAGCACGCCGCTTGTGACCTCGACTCCGGCTGCGCGCAGGATCGCCACTCCGCGTCCGCGTACCGGCGGATACGGATCGACGCATCCGGCCACGACCCGCCGGATCCCCGCGTCCACCAGCGCGTGAGCGCATGGCGCCGTGCGTCCCTGATGCGCGCAGGGCTCGAGCGATACGTAGGCCGTCGCGCCGCGCGCCCGTGCGCCGGCGCGGGCGAGCGCCACCGCCTCGGCATGCGGACGGCCGCCGGCGGCGGTCGCGCCCTGGCCGACGATTCGACCGCCGCGCACGATCACGCATCCCACGGCCGGGTTGGGCGAGGTACGCCCGAGCATCCGGCGCGCGAGCGCGAGCGCTTTCCGCATGAAACGCAGGTCGGCGGATGAAGCCGGGGCGGCGGCCACGGCGGCTTACGAAGCGGGCTCGCCTTTGCGGGAGGCGTGCTCGCCCTTCTTGTCGCGCGCGGGAGCGGAGGGCGCGGCGCCGGCCTCCTTGCGCAGCCGGATCAGGTCTTCCAACTCGTGCATGAATTCGTCGATATCTTTGAAGGAACGGTAGACCGAAGCGAAACGCACATAGGCAACCTGGTCGACGCGATGCAGTTCGTTCATGATCGCGCCGCCGATAACGGAGCTCAGGACCTCGCGCCCTCCCTGCTCAGCCACCGCGGCCTCGATCCGATCGGCAATCTGCTCGATAGTTTCCATCGAGACCGGACGTTTCTCGCAGGCCTTCTTGAGTCCGGAGACTATTTTGGCGCGATCGAACGGCTCGCGCCGGTTATCCTTCTTGACCACCATCGGTGCGGACTCTTCGACCCGCTCGTAGGTAGTGAAGCGCCGCTTGCAGGACGAACACATTCGGCGCCGCCGGATCGTCGCGCCGTCACCGCTAAGCCGCGAGTCGACTACACGGTTACCGCGATGGCGGCAAAATGGGCACCTCATAGCGTAAGTCTAGCGCGCAAGCCGCGACCGGCGCACCCATGGCGCGCGCAATAGTGAACGGTACGCGGATACGCCCCAGGCCTGCCCGGCGGACGCCCGCCGGGTTGCCTCGTGGCGCCGCTTGCAAGGTCTGCGAGGTCTGAAGGATGAGAGTGCGTCGTGGACGGTCAGGCCTTGTGCGCTTCGATATAGGTGACCACGTCCTTGACGGTGCGGATCTTCTCGGCGTCTTCGTCCGAGATTTCCATCCCGTACTCCTCCTCCAGCGCCATCACCAGCTCGACGATATCGAGTGAATCAGCACCGAGGTCCTCGATAAAAGACGCTTCCGGTGTCACTTCGTCAGCGGACACGCCGAGCTGCTCGCTGATGATTTCGCGAACTTTGGTTTCGACTTCTCCAGCCATCGTGGTTTGATTTCCTCCTGCCGGTCTGCGCCGGGGGTGGCGCGCCGCGCTCGTTGTATTGGTTAGGTTAGGATTGATTCCGTTCCGCCTGCGCCGGATCGTGCTCGCACGCGCCTGGGCGGCATATCCCCCGGGCCAGCAAACGTTACAGCGCAGCTTAGGGAGTTAGCTCCAACTAGGCAAGTTGGGACAAGTTGGAAACCGATCGCGCGTAACGCTCGGTTGGGGACCGCGACGAGCCGCGGTCCCGCCCCTTAGCTGCCGCCACGCGCTTCCCACCCGTCGCGCGCTATGCACGCTGGGCCGCCTCCTCAGCAAGCGCCTGGCCGGCCGCCCTCAACGAGACCGGATCCTCCACCGACCGCACCTTGAAGCCCTTGTTGATACGCCGCATCAGACCGGCCAACACGCGGCCCGCGCCGAACTCCAGCGCAGTGCTGGCGCCCGAGGCGCCGAGCCGCGCCATCGATTCCTCCCAGCGCACGGGCGAGGTGATTTGTTCCAGGAGCAGCGGCTTAACGCGCTCGGGGTCGCGATTCATCTCCGCGGTTACATTGGCGATCACTCCGAAACGTAGCGCGTTCACTTTGAGTGCCGCGATCACCGGCTCCATCCCAACCCGCGCCGGCCGCATCAGGGGCGAATGGAACGGGGCGCTGACTTTCAACTCGACCGACATGCCGGCGCCGCGCTCCTTGGCGATTTCGATCGCGCGCCTGACCGCCCCGGCGTGCCCGGCGATCACGATCTGGCCCGGAGCGTTGAGGTTCGCGGGCACTGCGAGTTCGCCATCGTGCGAGGCCTGCTCGCAGACCTCGCGCACTGCCGCGAGATCGAGGCCGACCAGCGCCGCCATCGAACCCTGTCCCGGCGGGCAGGCCTGCTGCATCTGGCGGCCACGCTCGCGCACCGCACAGAGCGCCGCGGCAAATTCCAGCGCTCCCGCGGCGACCAGCGCGCTGTATTCACCCAGGCTGTGGCCGGCCGCAATCTCTGCTTTCACGCCGTACTCGGCCTCAAACGCGCGCAACGCGGCGATTGAAGTCGCCAGGGTCGCGGGCTGAGTGTTGGCGGTCAGGCGCAAATCCTCTTCCGGCCCTTCGAAGCACAGTTTCGAGAGCTTGAAGCCCAGCGCCTCGTCGGCCTCGTTGAAAGCCTCGCGCGCGGCGGCAAACTCGCGCGCCAATTCAGCCCCCATCCCGACCCGCTGCGCCCCTTGTCCAGGAAACAGGAATGCAACCTTCATCTAACGGTGTCCTCGAAGTATAAGGGTGTCCTCGAAGCGAAGACTTCGCGCGATCGTGAATATCAAGACTGGTCGGGCTTATGCGGCCCCAACTCGAGTTGAGGCAGCGATTCGGGCGCCACCTCCTCGTCACCCGTCTTGTGCGGTTCATCATGCGTCGCTTCACCGGGTGCCACGACGCCGTTGCCCAAGGCAATCACCTCGGGGGATGGAGGCTCGGGAGCCACAATTTCCCCGGTTCCCGAGGGGGGCGCCGCCGGTGCGCTCGGATGCTCTGAAGTCGCGGGATGCACGGCCGGGGGCGTCGCGGAGGGAGCGCCGCCACCTTGAGCCGGCGGCGCGGCGCCGTCGCGGGGATGGCGATGCAACCGCTCGCGCATCCGGCCCAGCAACGCGCGAAAGCCCTTGCTCGTGGACTTGACCGGCATCGCGGAGACGTGACGCGTGAGCATCTCGACGATCTCAGCGTTGACGCGCTCGACCAGCGCCTCGTTGGCAGCGGCGCGAATGGCGTTGCGGATTGCGCGTGGATTGGACGAACCGTGCGCGATGATCGTGACTCCGTCGAGCCCCAAAAGCGGCGCGCCGCCATATTCGGCCGGGTCCAGGCGCTCGCGAATCCCGCTCAGGCGCTTGCGCACCAGCAGGTAGGCAAGGCGGCCGAAGGTTGAGCCGAACACGTCGCGCAGGTTGCCCAGCAGGAAGGAGGCGAAACCCTCCATCGTCTTGAGCGCCACGTTGCCGGTAAAGCCGTCGGTCACCACCACGTCGGCCTTGCCGCGGTTGATGTCGCGGCCTTCGACGTAGCCGATGTAGTCGATCGACTCTCGCATCTCGCCCAGCATTGCGGCCGCGGCGCGCGTGAGCTCGGTGCCCTTGGATTCTTCTTCGCCATTGGCCAGGATGCCGATGCGGGGGTTGGGTACACCGCGCACGCGATGGGAGTAGACGCTCCCCATCACGGCGAACTGCGCGAGATTGAGCGGCCTGACCTCGGTATTGGCGCCGGCGTCGATAAGCAAGGCGAAGCCGTCACTGGCCGGCACCAGCGAGGCGATTGCGGGGCGGTCGACTCCGGGTAGCGTGCCGAGGATCATCATCGCTGCGGCCATCACGGCACCCGAGTTGCCGGCACTGACGAACGCGCTCGCGTCGCCGCGCTTGACCATCTCGAGCCCCACGTGGATCGAAGAGTGCGGCTTTTCGAGCACAGACTCCAGCGGCGAGGCGTCCATCGCGACGCTCTCGGGCGCGTGCTCGAGGGCTATCTTGAGCCCGCTGGTCTTGTGCTCGGCAAGCTCGCGCGTCAGCAGCTCGAGATCGCCAACCATGATGATCTCGATGCCGAAGTCGCGCGCGGCCAGCACCGCGCCCTCGACCGTGGCCTTGGGGGCCAGGTCGCCCCCCATCGCGTCAAGCGCGATTCTCACGCGCTTCTCCTTGCCGCCTATTCAGCGGTCGCTGCGAGTTGCCGTCCGCGGTAGGCGCCGCAGTGATGGCATACGTGATGCGGCAATGTGGGTTCGCCGCACTGCGCACACGCGATGGGATTGACCGCGCGCAGCGCGTCATGGGCACGGCGCTTGTTGCGCTTGGAACGGGAAGTACGTCGCTTAGGTGCCTGCATAGATGGTTACTCTTTTCCGTTTCGCATGATCTGTACGATTTCAAAAGATTTGCGCGTTTCAAAAGATTTGTTCTGGCTCAGGACCGCTCCAGTTTCAGCGTTCGCAGAACCGCCAGGCGCGCGTCGCGCGCCGTTTGTTCGCAATCGCATCTGTGAAGGTTGAGATTGATCCCGCAATGCGGGCACAACCCCAGGCAGTCCTCGCGGCACAGCGCGCGGCTGGGAAGCGCGAGGATGAGCTGTTCGGCGACCAGCGGCGCAAGATCGACTTGATCGCCGTCGTAGAGCGAAAATTCCAGGTCGTCCGTGCGCAGCCGCCCGTCGGCTTTGTCGCCCGCGGCGCGCGGCGCCAGGACAAAGCGAAACGGCCGCGCATTGGATGCGCTGAACTCTTCCGCGCACCGCGCACACGAAGCGACCATCGGAGCGCTTAGCTGGCCTTCGAAAAACAGCTCCATACCGGCCCGATAGTATGACAAATCGACCGCGATCGCGCCGCCCACCCGGAACTCATGCACCGGGCCCTGGGCGAGGCGCCGGTTAACTTCCTCCTCAGACTGGAGAAAGGAGACCTCTCTGGCCTCGGCGGTTATTTCGTCGATACGCAGTCTCACGGCACATCACGCTTTTTGGTGTGGGGCGATTATTGCACGTCGCCAAGACAGATCAAACACGGTTTTTGCCGGTGCCGCCCTGGGATCTCTTCGCCTCGATGCGCGCCCGCGGCACCACGGCCACTCCGACACGGGGGCAATCCGCCGCCAGCACACAGACCTCGCATCGCGGCTTGCGCGCGTGGCACACGGTTCGCCCGTGAAGTATTAGACGCATCGAAAACGGGGTCCATTCGGCGGGTTCGAGCAAGGCCTGCAAATCGCGCTCGATTTTTTCGGGATCAGACTCGCCCGTCAGCCCAAGACGCTGCGCGAGCCGCCGCACATGAGTGTCGACCACCAGGCCCGGCTGGCCGAAAACGTGGCCGAGCAGGACGTTGGCGGTTTTGCGTCCGACGCCCGGCAGCGTCACCAAATCTTCCATCCGCGAGGGCACCTCGCCACCAAAGCGCTCGAGGATTGCGCGCGCCGCGCCCTTCAGCGAGCGCGTCTTCTGGCGAAAGAAGCCGGTATCGAGGATCAGGCGTTCGATTCGGCTGACGGGCGCCGCGTCCATCGCGCGCGCGTCGGGAATCTCGGCGAACAGGCGCGGCGTCACCTGGTTTACACGTTTGTCGGTGCATTGCGCGGAGAGAATCGTCGCGACCAGGCATTCCCACGCCGTCGTAAAGTCGAGGCTGATGCGGGCCTCCGAATAAAGCCGGGCGAGCGCGGCGGCGATCCGGACAGTGCGCTCGATGAGGTTTTTGCGGGATTCGCGAGTCATCTTGATTCCGACCACGTCTCGACGATTGCGACTCCATGCTGACGGATGCGGCTCCGCACCGCGCTTACGACTGTGCCGCGCTAGCGTCCGGCTTCGCTGGATTGCACTCCTTAAGCTCGGCTTGCTCGCGCGCGCGGTCCCATCCAAGCTCCTCCGCCATCAGGCGCGCAGCGGCCTCGGCCGCCGCGCCGGCGCATCGCGGATGACGCCATGAGAGCGCGGTGCGGCGCCGGATGAAATCGGCTACCGACGCCGCCATCTCGTAGCGCACTGCGTAGAGCACCTCGGCCGCCGCGACCGGGCATCCGGCGGCGAGCGGCCGCGCCAGCGCGGGCGATTGACGCATGAGATTTGCCGCCACGATCGCGCGAGTCCCATAGCGCGCGGTCATCGCCTCGCGCAAATCCGCCGGCAGCGCGGCGAGCGCCTGAGCAGCGCCGCTTGAGTCTTCGATTTGCACCGGGCGCGCGCCGGGCAGCGGCGTATCGAGCGTTGGCGAACGCCCCGCGCCGCACCCCAGGACCGATGCCGCACGATCGACGATCCGCTGGGCGATCTCGCGATGGGTCGTCAGCTTCCCACCGGCGATTGAAATCATCCCGGAGCGGCTCTCAACGATGACTTCCTCGCGGGAGACCGACGACGGCGCACTCCCGCCGCCGACCGCCAGCGCACGCAAGCCGGCAAAGCTCGCGGCGACGTCGGCGGCGGTAAGCGCCGCCCTGGGAAGGCTTTGCGAAACCACGCCGAGGAGATAGTCGATGTCCTCCGGCTCGGCGGCCACGCGCTCGCGGTCGCCGTCGAAGTCGGTGTCGGTGGTGCCGACCAGCACCTCCTCGCCATGCGGTATCACGAAGACTATTCGGCCGTGCGCGTCGCCCAGCACCAGCGCCTCGCGCACGGGCAGCCGCTCGCGGCCGATCATGAGATGCACGCCCTTGGTCAGGCGGACCGAGGGCGTGACGTCCGGATCGTCAAGCCTGCGGACGTCATCGATCCATGGTCCCGCGGCGTTGACGAACAGACGCGCGCGCAACTCGCAGCGTGTTCCGCCCAGCCGATCGCGCACCTCGGCTGCGGCGATTCGTCCCCCGGCGTGAGAGAAGCGCTCGATTTCCACGTAGTTGGCGATCGCGCCGCCATGATAGGCCGCGTCGAGCGCATTTTCGATCGTGAGCCGCGCGTCATCGCCGCCAGCATCGTAGTAGAACGCGCCGCCCGCCAGCGCCTCGGGATTGAGCATCGGCTCGGCCGCGAGCGTGCCTGTGCGGCTGACCTGGCGATGGCGTTCCGCGCGCGGCGTGCGAGCGAACAGATCGTAGAGCCAGAGGCCCGCGCCAAGCGCGATCCGGCCCGGGCCGCGCCCGCGATATAGCGGGAAGAGAAAGCGCAGCGGCTTGACCAGGTGTGGCGCGGTCAGCCGGCGCAAGCGTTCGCGCTCGGCGAGTGCCGTGCGCACCAGGCGGAGTTCGCGCTGTGGGAGGTAACGCAGCCCGCCGTGGATCAGCTTGGAGGAGCGCGAGGAGGTCGCGCCGGCGAAATCGCCGCGTTCGATCAACGCGACGCTCAGCCCCCGCATCGCGGCGTCGCGCGCGATCGCGGCGCCATTGACTCCGCCGCCGATGACCGCGAGGTCGAAGCTCTCGCGGGAAAGGCGCGCGATTTGCTCGTCGCGAATCAGAAGGGGTGTGCGCAATTCTCTAATTTTTTCGCTAGTCTTCGGGATCTTCCTGGAACGAGTAGCGCTCCTCGGTCCACGGATCGGCGTGGTTATGGTAGCCGCGCACTTCCCAGAAGCCGCGCCGGTCCTCGAAGGCGAATTCGATCGCACGCACCCACTTGGCGCTTTTCCATCCGTAGAGCTTCGGCACCACCAGCCGCAGCGGCCAGCCATGGTCGGGTTCGAGGTCGCGCCCGTCATGCCGCCAGGCCAGCATCACGTCCTCGCCGACGAACTCCTCGAGCGGCAAATTGGTCGTGTAGCCACCGTCGCAGTGCACGATGACGTAGCGCGCATCGGGCCTTAACCTCACGCGCGTCATCAGTTCGACGACCCTAACGCCCTCCCATAGGTTGTCTAGCTTCGACCAGGTGGTGACGCAGTGAAAATCGGTGCGCTGACGGCTGGGCGGCAACGCGCGGAATTCCTCGTACGAGAATCGCAGCTCTTCCTCGACCATACCGAAGACCCGAAAATCCCACTTCCGCGGGTTGAAGCGCGGCGTGGGTCCGTAGCTCAGGACGGGAAACTTGTGGACCAGGGACTGGCCGGGAGGAATACGTTCGGCGAGTTCGTCGGATGCTGGTCGCTTACTCATGACGAAAATACATAGCTAAGCGCGATCGTGCGGAAAAGGCCGACGGAGCGCTATTTGAGCGCGCGAATCACCGCCGCGGTCATATCCGCGGTGCCCGCCTTGCCGCCGATGTCCGGCGTCACCACCCGGCCCGCGCGTAGGACCGCGCCCACGGCGGCGCGGATCTGATCGCCGACGTGCGCGTAGCCGAGGTAGTCGAGCAACAACGCCGCGGTCTTTATCGCCGCCACCGGGTTGGCGATGCCTTTGCCCGCGATGTCGGGTGCGGTGCCGTGAACGGTCTCGAAAATCGCGCCATGCTTGCCATAGTTGGCGCCGGGCACGAAGCCCAGGCCACCGACCAGTCCGGCGCAGAGGTCGGAGACGATGTCGCCGTAGAGGTTTTCCAGCAGCAGCACGTCGAACGCCTGCGGATCGGTTACCAGCCGCATACAGGCGGCGTCTACGATCTGCTCCTGGTACTTGATGTCGTGATAGTCGCGGGCCACGCGCTGGGCGCACTTAAGGAAGAGCCCGTCCGACAGCTTCATGATGTTGGCCTTGTGAATCGCGGTCACCATGTGGCGATGGTTCGTGCGCGCGTACTCGAAGGCGAAGCGTGCGATCCGCGTCGAGGCGCGCGCGGTTATGATCTTGACGCTCTCGACCACGCCCGGCGCGACCTGGTGCTCGATGCCAGCGTAGAGGTCCTCGGTGTTCTCGCGGATCACGATGATGTCGACCCCGTCAAAAGGTGTATGCACTCCGGCCTGCGTTCGCACCGGGCGCACGTTGGCGTAGAGCTCGAAGAGCTTGCGCAGGTAAACGTTGATCGAGCGATAGCCCTCGCCCACGCGCGTCTCGAGCGGCCCCTTGAGCGCGACCTTGGTGGATTTGAGCGAATCGATAAGCTGGTCGGGTACGGGCGTGCCGAATCTTCGAAGCGCGATCGCGCCGCCCAATTGCCGATCCCAATCGATCTTCACCCCGACGGCCTCGATCACCTTGACCGCCGCTCCGATAACTTCGGGCCCCACCCCGTCGCCGGGAATGAGCGTCACGCGGGGCGTTGTCGAGGCCTTGCCACGCGCGCTGCGCCGCCCATCGATATTCACCGTGCCGTGTCTCGCACCGCCCCCCTTGATGCCCGCCTTTACTGCCGACCTCGCCATCCTGCCTCTTTTTCTCTCTTCTGTAGTTCGCAAATGAGCGCGACCCCGAGCCAAGGCTCGAAATCAGTAGTTGACCAATCCAATGAATATATCCGAGACGTTGGTGCCTGTCGGCCCCGTCACCAGGAGATCGCCGAGCGCGGCGAAGAGCGGATAGGCGTCGTTGCGCGCCAGCGCCGCACCGCAATCGAACCCCGCCTCGCGCGCGCGCTCCACCGTGCGCGGCGAGACGAACGCGCCGGCCGCGTCAGTGGGGCCGTCGATACCGTCGGTGCCGGCGAACAGCGCCATGATGCGGCGTTCGTGGCCAAGCCGTTCCAACTCGAGCGCCATCGCCAGCGCCGCCTGTTGCGCGCGCCCTCCCCGCCCCCGCCCGCGTATCGTGACCACCGGCTCGCCGCCGGCGACCACGCATACGCGCGCGCCGCCGATCGCCGCGAGATGGGCGCTGAGCGCGCGGCCTACGTCGTCGGCCTCGCCATGGAGCTCGCGCCCTCGGTCGACCCAGTAGCCGGCAGCGGTGGCGGCGGCCGCGGCGGCTTCCACTGCGAGACGGTTGTCACCGATCACGAGATTGTCGGCGCGCGCCAGCAGCGGGTCGCCAGGCTTGATGGTTTCCGCGATCTCTCCGGCCGCGCCGCGTTCGAGCCGGTCACGGATCGTTTCCGGCGCGCGGCCCCAGAGTCCGCGGCGTTTGAGCACGCCCACTGCCTCGGCGAAAGTCGTCGGGTCAGCGGCGGTCGGTCCTGAACCGATCGTCGCGAGATCGTTTTGCGCCACGTCGGAAAGGATGAGACTCAGCACGCGCGCGCCACCGCAGGCCCGCAGCAGTCCTCCGCCCTTTATCGCCGAGAGATGGCGGCGCACGATATTGAGTTCGCGAATCGACGCGCCCGAACCGAGCAGCGCGGCGTTGATCGCAATCTTGTCCTTAAGCGTGACCGGCGCGGCCGGCGCGGCCATCAGCGAGGACGCGCCGCCACTGAGCGCGAACAGCAGCAAGTCGCCGGGGCCGGCGTGGCTGGCGATTTCCAGCGCGGCCTCGGCGGCGCGCTGCGATGAAGCGTCGGGCAGCGGATGGGCCGCCGCGATTGTCCGGATCGCCTCGCGCGATGCGCCAGATGTCCCGGGATGCGGTTCGGGGTCGCCCGCGACACGCAACGATGGAACTATCGCCAGCGCCTCGTGAAGCTTCGGGCCAAGCCGCGCCGCAAGCTCGGTCGCCATCCCGAGCGCAGCCTTGCCGGCCGCGAGGAGGAAAATCCGCGACGCATCCGCCACCAGCGCCGGAACTTTTTCCGCACCCTCGAGCTCGCCGCCAAGCGCACGTCCGATCAGATGCGCCGGCGCGACCGCCGAAACGGCGGCAGCGTAGATGCGTGTCAAATCGCGCCGGGCGAGCGAATTGCCGGACTGAGTCGCGGCGGCGCCCATCTAGCGTCGGCGCTCGAGCGTGGTGATCGAACCGTCGCCGTTGGCTACCAGCACCACGCTGGCGATACCGATGAAGAGTCCGGTGCCAACCACGCCGGGAATCGCGAGTAGCTCCCGTTCGAGGCGGGCGGGACCGTCGATCACGCCGATACCGCAGTCCATCACCAGGTTGCCGTTGTCACTTAGAAACTCGCCGCCGTCGGCGCCGATTCGCACGGCCGGTCTTAGCCCCAGCTCGCGCATCCGGCGCATCGCGTAGTGCGCGGCGAACGGCACGACCTCGATCGGCAACCGGCGGCGCTGGCCCAGACGGGTCACACGCTTCTCCGCGCCGACCAGGATCACCACCTTGCGCGAGGCGCACGCGACGACCTTCTCGCGCACCATTGCGCCGCCATAGCCCTTGACCAGGTTGAGGCGCGGATCGACCTCGTCGGCGCCGTCGATATCGACGTCCAACCGGCCCTTGCCGTCGAGCGCGACGACCTCGATTCCGAGCGAACGCGCAAGCTCCGCGCTGGCCGTGGAAGTCGGAATGCCGCGCACCTTGAGGCCGCGCTGGCCGAGTGCGCGGATGAAGGCTGAGGCGGCGTGCCCGGTGCCCAGGCCCACGGTCTGGCCGGGCTTGACGAACCGCAGCGCATACGCGCCCAGCTTGTCGAGCACCTCGGCTGAAACGGGTTCGCTCATCGATTTCATTGTTCCACTGGGGCGGCGGCCTGGTCCGGAATGCACGGGCGGCGGCGCTCGATCCGCGACAAGCCTATTGCTTGCCGTTGCGCAGCAGATTCATGAACTCCTGCCGGGTCTCGAAGTGGGTGCGGAACACCCCCAGCATCGCCGAGGTCGTGACGTAGGAATTCTGCTTTTCGACTCCACGCATGCGCATGCACAGGTGCTCGGCCTCGAGCACCACGGCCACGCCCAGCGGCTCGATCTCCTCCATCAGAGTGTGCGCGATCTGCGTGGTCAGCCGCTCCTGCACCTGCAAGCGGCGCGCATAAATCTCGACCAGCCGGGCGAGCTTGGAGAGCCCGATGATGCGCCGGTTGGGCAAATAGGCAAGGTGCGCCTTGCCGAAGAAGGGCAGCAGGTGATGCTCGCACAAGGAGTAGAAGTCGAGGTCCTTGCACAGGATGAT
>Ga0209415_10003920_pt1 | contig 27527 bp, 23 predicted proteins | sample PeaSoiSIISIP2007_FD_187696 | JGI IMG/M metagenome (GOLD analysis project Ga0209415, IMG submission 187696) | Peat soil microbial communities from Weissenstadt, Germany - SII-SIP-2007 (SPAdes) (version 2) | ecosystem: Environmental > Terrestrial > Soil > Wetlands > Peat | place: Germany... | reverse complement strand
GGCGCGCCCGGAGAGATTCGAACTCCCGACCTACAGCTCCGGAGGCTGCCGCTCTATCCAGCTGAGCTACGGGCGCGTATTGCAAGTGTACATCGTGGGCGCGAACTGCCTCAATGGCGCGACTCGACTTTGGCTGTTAGATATGCGGCTTGCCGCGTCTCTGGAGTGCTAGAGCCGATGCGGCGCAAGCCAGGCGGGGAAAGCCTCGTCTCTACGAGAACTTTCAGCAGCCGCCGACTTTCCAGAAGCGTTCAGCTTGATAGTCGAGGGTCAGGAGGCGATTGCGCGGGTCGTGACGCTTGCCGCAGTTCGGGCAGGGAATGAAGCTGCGGAGGTGCATTCCCTGGCGGTCGTAATTCTCGGAAACAGCAAAGGTCACGCCGCAACTGCAGGGGATTAGGAACATGCGAGGGGGTTTCCTGGCCTCCGCATCATCCTTCGGCGTACTTCGCTTCATTTCCTAAGTCCAGAGCTAACTGCCGAGCGTTGCTCGGCTGGGACGGACGAATGCGTCCGTCCCTACACGTGCTTATCAGCCTTCGACCGTTGCCAGCGAACCCTTCTTCCGCTTGTTCGATTGCAGAATCTTCTTGCGCAAGCGCAGCGATTTTGGGGTTACTTCTACAAACTCATCGTCGGCGATAAATTCGATAGCCTGCTCGAGATTGAGGTTGCGATACGGGACCAGACGGATGGCTTCATCGGAGGTTGAGGCGCGCATGTTGGTCAACTTCTTCTCGCGCACAATGTTGACGTCGAGATCCGTGTCTTTCGCGTTCTCGCCGATGATCATGCCTTCGTAAACATCGATGCCCGGTCCAGCGAAGAGCACACCGCGCTCCTGCAGGTTGTAGAGCGCGTAAGAAGTCGTAAGGCCAGGCCGGTCGGCGATCAGCGCGCCCGTCGGACGATGCGGGATTTCTCCTTGCCACTCGATGTATCCGTCAAAAAGCGCATTCATGACGATGGTGCCGCGCGTGTCGGTGAGCAGCGTGCTGCGGAGTCCAATCAGTCCGCGGCTGGGGACGCGGAATTCGACCCTCACGCGGCCATAGCCATGATTATGCATGTTGGCGACTTCGCCTTTGCGCGAGCCGACGTGCTCCATGACCACGCCGACGAATTCCTCGGGGATGTCGACGGTGAGGTGCTCGACCGGCTCCATCAGTTTCCCGTCGATGCGCTTGGTGACGATCTCGGGCTTGCCGACCATCAATTCGTAACCTTCGCGGCGCACCATCTCGATCAGGATGGAAAGCTGCAACTCGCCGCGCCCCAGAACCTTGAACGAATCAGTGCTGCCCGTTTCTTCCATGCGCAGCGAGACGTTGGTGAGCAGCTCTTTCTCCAGGCGCTCGCGCAGGTTGCGCGAGGTGACGTAAGTGCCTTCGCGTCCGCAAAACGGAGAGGTGTTGATGGTGAAGAGCATCGCAATCGTCGGCTCGTCGATGACGATGGGCGGGAGCGGCGCGGGATTCTCGGCGTTGGTAATAGTTTCGCCAATGGTGATGCCTTCGACTCCGGCGACAGCAATGATGTCGCCTAGCGACGTTTCCGTGATGTCAGTGCGCTTGAGGCCGGAAAAACTGAAGAGCTTGGTGATTTTTGTCTTGTGAAATGATCCGTCGCGCTTGGCGATGGCCACGTCTTCGCCAGTCTTCATCGTTCCCGAAAAAACTCGGGCTATGGCGAGGCGGCCTAAGTAGTCGCTGTAATCGAGGTTCGCGACCAGAATTTGGAGTGGGCCGTTCGCGTCGCCCTGCGGCGAGGGAATGGTATCGACGATCGCGTCAAACAGCGGACGCAGGTCCTCTCCTTGGGCTCCCTGATGCACGGCGGCTGTTCCCGTCTTGGCATTAGTGTAGAGGACAGGGAAGTCGAGTTGCTCTTCCTTGGCGTCGAGATCAATAAAGAGGTCGTAAACTTCGTTCAGAACTTCCTGCGGACGCGCATCGGGGCGGTCAATCTTATTAATGACGAGAATCGGCTTCAGGTTAGCTTCAAGCGCCTTGCTGAGAACGTAACGAGTCTGCGGCAACGGGCCTTCGCTGGCGTCAACCAGCAGCATGACGCCGTCGACCATCTTGAGGGCGCGCTCCACTTCGCCGCCAAAATCGGAGTGGCCCGGCGTGTCCACGATATTGATTTTCACGCCCGCATAAAATACAGCCGTATTCTTGGCAAGAATGGTGATGCCGCGTTCGCGTTCCAGATCGTTCGAGTCCATGACGCGCTCGGCCACGGTCTCGTTGTCGCGGAAAGTGCCGCTCTGCCGAAGCATGGCGTCGACCAGCGTGGTCTTGCCGTGGTCCACGTGGGCAATGATGGCGATGTTGCGAATACTCGGATTCAGACGAAAACTCCTCAGGACTGTAAATTGGGGCTTACTACTACTTTACTATGGCGACCCATTTCGGCGGGCAGCCGTTCAAATTCATGTTGTCATCCTGAGCGAAACTAAGGATCTGATTTCTCCTCTGCAATAAAACAGCAGATCCTTCGCTTCGCTCAGGATGACAATTCAGAATTGAGCGCTCGTGATCAAGCTCGTCGTCGGCGACCCTTCGCAGAGTGCGTGAAGGAGGGGGTACCCCTTGCGTTGCTTATTCCAGCGAGATCAAGAGGCTGGGACAACCCTGCAGTTCAATCTGGCGAGGACTGGTTACATAGTCGAGTGACGGTGGGCAATAATTCGCTGGGGGCGTCGGTCTTGGGTACGACGGCATCGACCAACTGGCGAGTTTCGTCGGGGATCTCGCCGCCGGAAAACATGACCACGGGAGTGTCCGGGCGGAGACGCCGTATTTCAGACGCGAGCTGGTGCCCATTCATTTCGGGCATGTGGTAATCGAGAAGGACCGCGTCAAAGCTGAAGATCGTCGCCAGTCTCAGGCCCCGTCGCGCGGACGCGGCTGTGACCCCAATGTATCCCGATCTTTCTAGCATCGCTCTTTCGTAGTCGAGAATGGCCTGGCTATCATCGATACAGAGGAGCATTCTCCGTTGTCCTTCATACACTCGACTCATTGCAACCTCTCAAAAATGGGCAGCCCCGCCTCTGGGGAGGGAAAATCTAGAGGTATTCGTGAGGCAGAACTGCCCTTCCTTTTTACGGACAAAGGAAACCAAACCCAAGGCTCGAAGCCCAATCCCCCACAACACTTAGCGTAACTGTGACCTGGAGTCTTGGTTTTGTCTGTTCAAAATTGCACACTGGCTTTTGCGGCGCGCCCGGGTCGCTGGCCAAACGGACGGTGCTCGATTCTCGCGATACGACAAAAATCTTCCTTATTTTCAAGCTTTTCCACAGGCACGATTTTTACTGGAAGGGTCGAACGTGCCGTGGCAAAATAGTGCAAGAAATTGCTCCCGCTGGGGCGCAGGAGTTTTGTATGGTATCCCGTCGCCGGTTGCCGGCACAGCGCCGTACTCAGAAGCCAACCAGGGATTTTGATCCGCAAGCCTTTTTGGCGAGTGCGGGCATTGGCAGGACTGTCCGTAGCTATATGCCGAAGCAGGCGATTTTTTCGCAAGGCGAGCGTGCGGAGGCTGTGTTCTACATTCAAGAGGGGCGGGTGCGGCTCAGCGTGCTCTCCAAACAAGGCAAGGAAGCAACCATCGCGCTGCTCGGCAATGGCGATTTTCTGGGCGAAGGATGCCTGGCATCGGATCAGCCCATCTGCCTGGCTACGGCTACAGCAATTACGGACTGCTCCATCCTAAGGATTGAAAAGAAGCGGATGATGCGCACGCTGCACGAGGAACATGAGTTGTCCGACCTGTTTGTGGCGTACGTGGTGGAACGCCACAATCGCACGCAAGCGGACTTGGTGGATCAACTGTTCAATTCCAGCGAAAAGCGGCTGGCGAGAGCGCTCTTGATACTGTCCCGCTTCGGGAAAGAAGATAAGCCCGAGACCGTGCTCCCAAGCGTCAATCAGGAGACGCTGGCGGAAATGGTTGGCACCACCCGCTCCCGGGTAAATTTCTTCATGAACAAGTTCAGAAAGCTCGGCTTCATTAAGTACAACGGTGGATTGCAGGTGCACAGTTCGCTGCTTAGCGTTGTGCTGCACGAGTAGCTCACAGACCGCCGCTCCCAGCCACCATCGTTTTTCGCTCAAGTGGACACTCAGAATGTCGGCGGAGTGTTGATCCACAACAGCCAGGTCTCGCTGCGGCCGGGATTTTTCCAGTGATGCGGCGTGGCGCTCTCAAAATAAAAGCTGTCGCCGCGTTTGAGACGGTATTCCTCGCCGTCGAGAGCGATCTGTAGCTCTCCGCGCAGCACGAAAAGGAACTCCTCGCCTTCGTGGGCGTACGACTCGCCGCTGCCGGCCTCGGGAGCGATGCGGAACAGATGCGGCTCCATGACTTTGTTGCCCCAGGCGAGCAACTCCATGCGCACGCCGGGACCGGCATCGAGGACCTTGCGCTTGGGCGGGCGCACCAATCGGGTATCGATTTCCGTGGCATCGAAGAACTCGAGAATGTTGGTGCGGTAGTAGCGCGCCAGGCGGCGCAGGGTGCCGACGGAGGCGCTCATCTGCGAGCGTTCGAGCGCGCTGAGGAAGCCAATGGAAATTTCCGCGGCGGCGGCGACTTCGGCGAGGCTGAGGCCGCGCTGAATACGCAAGCGGCGCAGTCTGGGGCCAATGGCAGCCGTGCTGCTGTGGGCAGGATGTTTGATCGTTCCTTCGCGCTTCAGCATCTGCACGATGGCGACCGCATTCAGGCCTCGTACTTTGCGCAGGTAGCGCGCCTTTTTCAGCAAGCGCACGTCGTCGTGGGTGTAAAGACGATACCGGCTCTGGGTGCGGTGCGGGTGCATCAGGCCCAGGTTTTCCCATCCCCGGATCGCGGAGGGAGAAATTCCCACGGCGCGCGCCACGTCGCCGATTTTGAGATAGACTTGACCGTCGCTCGACATGATCCCCGAATATGCCTGCTGGTCGCGCCGCGGGCAACGAAACTTTTCCGCTTGACAGAGGGCCGCGGAACCAATAACCTTGCGCGATTATAGCAAGGTTTGGGTCACGCGCAAGTTGAATTCTGACCCAGGCAAATTTGCCCTCGAGAACTGGAGGACCCGTCATGCCGTCGTCAAAACTGTCCCGTATATCTTGTTGGCTCATCTTCGTCAACTCGGTCCTGAGCCTATGTCTGATCTGTTCCACGCTCCTGTCCGCCCAGGGCAGCGGCGGACGCATCCTCGGCCGCGTCATCGACCAGAGTGGCGCTATCCTGTCGGGAGTGAAAGTCACCGCCACCAACGAAGCCACGGGCGCCACCCACCAAACCCAGACCAATGCGACCGGGGACTACTCCTTCCCTGCAATGCCGGTTGGCACCTACACGCTCACCTTTGACATGGCGGGATTCAAGACCAGCATCAACAAAGGCATCGCAGTCGAGATCAACCAGGTCGTGACCATCAACTCCAGCCTGCAGATCGGCCAAGCCAAAGAGTTGGTCGAAGTCACTACGGAAGCGCCCCTGGTGGATACCACCACCACTCAACTGGGAGCGATCGTGAACAATCGCTCGGTGAACGAACTGCCCTTGAACGCGCGCGACAGCTACCAGTTCCTGCAGTTGCAGCCCGGTGTGCAATCGCAGCTGGGTTCGAGCGGCAGCACGTTTTACGGCAGCGACGCGGCGGGCTCCGTGTCGGTCAATGGTGGCCGCGGACGGTCGAACAATTTCAGCGTCAACGGTGGCGATGCCAACGACCAGTTTGTGAACGCGGCGGCGGTGCAGCCGTCGCCCGACGCAATTGCGGAATTTCGCGTCATTACTAATACGTTTGACGCCGAATATGGGCGGAACTCGGGGGCCGTGGTCAATGTCGTAACCCAATCCGGAACCAACGCGATGCACGGCGATGTTTACGAGTATTTCCGCAACAAGGTTCTCAACGCCCAGGGCTTTTTCAATACGGTCAAGCCGCAGTTCAACCAGAATCAGTTTGGCGGGACGTTTGGCGGCCCGATCAAGAAAGACCGGACCTTCTTTTTTGGATCCTATGAAGGGCGCCGCATCCGCCAAGGCCAGCCCAGTGAACTGGTGCAGTTGCCGACGGCAACGGAAATCGGAACCCCAACGATACCCGGAGACTTCAGCGCGGGCGGCGCGTTCACGGGCGGAATTGACGCCACCGGTCTCCCTGTGGGCCAACCTCCGTTCCTGGCTCAAGCCCTCGACGGGCGTCCGGGCTGCGACACTGCTCTAGGCTACTCGGTCGCGTCTCGGACCGTGGTGCCGGTTCCTGGTAGCTCCACCGCTACGTACATACCCTGGACCGAGGTTTTTCCGAACGTAACTATTCCCCAGCAGTGCATGGATCCGGTCTCGCTGAGCCTCCTTCAGTATTTGCCCGCGGCACCCGCGTCGGGCCTATACCAAGGGGTACCGACCGAGGCCGACAATCAGGACCAGTTCACGGTTCGCGTGGATCACAAAATTAACGACCGCCAGAATCTGAGTGTTTACTACTACTTCACTGACGAAAGGACTAACTCTCCGTTCTATAACTTTCAGGCTTCGGGCGCGAACGTTCCCGGGTTCGGCACGATCGTAGACCAACGTTATCAGCAATGGAATCCGAGCCACACCTGGAGCCTCAGCAATGCGCTGGTCAATGAATTCCACGTCACCTACCTGCGTGAAGGGCAGCTGACGTTCCAGCACCCACAGAGTACGGGTGCGGTGACGAGCTTCTGCAAAGGCTTGGCTAATGTCCCCGGCTATCAGACGAACGCATGTTTCACTGGCGTGTCCGACTCGTCGGCGATCAACGCCATCGCGCCCCCGCCCGGTCTAAGCGGGGCTGGGATCTACACTGGCTTGCCGTCGAATCACACGGGATTACCGTTTGTTGATGTCGCCGGCGGTTTCAACATCGGCAACGGCTGGGAAGGCGAATTGCCGCAGGTGGGCAATTCGTTTCAGTTTTCCGATAATCTCAGCTGGGTGAAGGGCAATCACACGATGAAGTTTGGAGTGGATGCCCGGCGATCGCGCTTTGACCAAACCTTGTATTACAACGTCAGCGGCGACTTCACATTCGACAGTTCCGGCACCAACGCCATAGGTTCAGCCGACAACTATCCAGGATACTTTTTAGGGCTGGCGGATACTTATTCTCAAGGTTCAGCACAACGCGAGGGCGTCCGCAACACCGGTCTATACCTGTTTGCGCAGGACAGCTGGAAGATTAAGTCGAACGTGACTTTCAACTACGGATTGCGTTGGGAACTGGATACTCCGCTGACCGACAGTCTCGGACACGTGCAGACTTTCCGTCCCGGCGAGAACAGTACGGCTTACCCCTGCACCATTTCAAATCCGGATTTCTTGGGCAATTCTTCACCTCTGACCTATTGTCCTACCGGGCTGGTGGTTCCCGGAGATCCCGGCGTTCCGGCAGGCATGACCTCAACTTATTACAAGGCGTTTGCTCCGCGCGTGGGACTTTCCTACAGCCCCAACTTCACCAGCGGGTTGCTGGGCAAACTGTTTGGCAGCACCGGGAAGACCAGCATTCGGACGGGATGGGGCCTTTTCTACAACCCGATGGAGCAACTGGTGCTGGAGCAGTTCGGCGCTGAACCGCCCTTCGGCAGCAGCCCCAGCTTCTACAACACATTTTTCAATACCCCGTTTGTGGGACAGTATGGAAACGTGGCCCCGAACGGATTCAACGACTTTCTGCCTAAGACACCCAAGGGACAGGATCCGGGTTGGGAGGGTTACGCTCCCATTCTCATGTATGGCGACTTCCAGCCTCATCTGCGCACGCAATACACGGCGCAATACAACTTCAGCCTCCAGCGGGAGATTGCCAAGGATCTACTGTTGCAGATCAATTATGTGGGGTCGCAGGGCCATCGTTTGTTGGCGTCGCACGATATCAACCCAGGCAATCCGCAAACCTGCCTGGACCTCATCAACCTGGGCCAAGGCTGCGGCCCAACCGGAGAAGATAACACCTATCAGTTCACCTTGCCTGCCGGATCCACTCTCACCCTGCCGAATAACCAAGTCCTCACCGGCGCGGCCGGTGGAACTCCGGTTTTTCTGGCGGGAACGCGGCCCTATTCGGCCCCAAACTGCGTTACAAATGGTCCGAACGCGGGTACGAACTGTCCGGCGAATGGCAGTCCTATCTTCTCTGACATTTTCGCCGAAGACACGATTGCGACTTCGGCTTACAACTCGTTGCAGACCATGCTCGAAAAGCGCTTCTCGCATGGCGTGCAGTTCCAGGCGGCCTATACCTTTAGTAAGTCGCTCGACTGGGCATCGAGTTTCGAAGAGACGCTCAACCCGTTCGACTACAAGAAGAGCCGCGCGCTTTCGTTGTTTAACTCCGCGCAACGGTTTGTCATTAACTATGTTTGGGATATTCCGGTGGCGAAGTATCACGGGATCAAGGGCAAGGTTCTCGATGACTGGGAATTTTCCGGTATCACCCAGTTCCAGAGCGGTTTCCCGATTCGCTTGCAGACGCAGAACGATAACGAACTGATTGGCAGCTTCTTCTTCTTTGGCACGGGTGCGCCGCAGATGACGGGAACTGTGCCGCAACTGCAGAATCCGAAAGCTGTACAGACGATCAACGGCGTAACGGGACACTTTTATCTGACGCCTGGTCAATTCGCGGACCCTGCCCTGGGCACGTTCGCCACAACGCCGCGGTCAATTTGTTGTGGCCCCGGGGAGAACGAGTGGGACATCACGTTATCGAAGAAATTTTCGATTACCGAGGCCCGCTACTTCCAGTTCCGTGCAGATGTATTCAACTTGTTCAACAAAACTCAGTTTGTCAATCCGGACGGCAACTTCTCGGACTCGACGTTCGGGCAGGTGCTGTCGGGGCGCGATCCGCGTCTGGTACAATTTGCTTTGAAGTTCTACTTCTAGTCCGATCCCCGGGCGGTTTCGGCCGCCCGGGTCTAATCTAATGGCCGATCCGGCCTGAGTCTTAATGGAGAATCCCGATGTACCCCGCATTGCAAAAAGAGCTGGAAATCTACGAGCGCCGTACGCCGAAGTCCGCCGAAGCGCATAAGAAAAACCTGAAGCGTCTGCCCCTGGGCGTGGCCAGCAACTATCGCGCCTATGAGCCGTATCCGATCTTTGTGTCAGAGGCGTCGGGCAGTAAGTTCCGCGATCTCGACGGCAACGAATACATCGACCACAATCTATGTTTTGGCGCGCTTATGGCGGGCCACTCGCATCCGGCGGTGATCAAGGCCGTGGAAGCGCGCCTGCACAAGGGCACCATTTACGGTATGTCGCACAACATGGAGTGGGAACTGGCGGAAGAGATCTGCACGCGCTTTCCCGTCGAGATGTGCCGCTTCGGCAACAGCGGCACCGAGGCCACCATGCATGTGATTCGCCTGGCTCGCGCCGCTACGGCGCGCGACAAGATCATCAAGTTTGAAGGCGGCTACCACGGGCTGCATGATGCGGCGCTGGTGAGCGTGAAGCCGCACCCGCCCGGCGACGATTTCGGCGACATCAAGAATCCGAAAGCGGTGTCCGGTGGGGCAGGCGTGCCGAAGGCGAGCATCGCGAACGTTCTGGTGGCTACCTTCAATGACCTGGAGACAGTGGAGCGCCGGTTCCGGGAGAATCCGAATGAGGTCGCGGCCATCATCCTCGAACCGATCATGATGAACGTTGGGATGTGTTTTCCGCAGAAAGGATTCCTCGAGGGCCTGCGGGAGCTGTGCGACAAGTATGGCGCGCTGCTGATCTTCGATGAGGTCAAGACGGGCGCGAAGCTGTGCTGGAGCGGAGCCTCGGAATACTTCGGGGTTATGCCCGATATGATCTGCCTGGCGAAGTCGATTGGCGGCGGGTTGCCGCTGGCGGCTTTCGGCACGCACAAGCGGGTCATGCAATTGATCTCGGACCACAAAGTTTTCCACGGCGGAACTTACAACACGAATCCGATCTCGATGGCTGCCGGCTTGGCAACTTTCCGCGAAGTACTTACCCGGGCGAACTATAGGATCATCGAGAAACTTAGTAACAAGCTGGTGGACGGATATAAGAGGACCATAGCGAAGGTCGGCTTGCAGGGTTACATCGCGAGCGCGGGCGCGAATGGCGTGCTGATGTTGTATCCGAAGGAGGTTCGCAACTACCGCGACTGGCTGCCGATTGACGTGGACCTGTGGCGACACTACTGGTTCGGCATGGTGAATCGCGGCGTCCTGTGCCAGCCCTACTGGTGGGACGAGCAGTGGACAATTTCCGTGCAGCACACCGAGGCGGATATCGATAAGCACCTGGCGGCTTTTGCCGACGTGGCTGGGGCTCTTGCAGTGGCGCAGCAGGAACGGTTGGGTGCGGTAGTCGCACACTAAACCCATCGGGTGATCGGGCCATCGGGTCATCTGAATCCGATCGCCCAATCGCCCAGATGAGCCGATTCTTCTATGTCCGACAACGTTCCCAATCAGCCGCACTTGAAGCGTGTCCTCGGACGCTTTGACCTGGTATTGCTGTTTGTCGTTGCCGTATTCAATCTGAACGTCGTCCCTAGCATCGCCGCCAACGGCGGCGTGACTGTCTGGCTGTGGATCATTTCGCTGCTGCTGTTTTTCTGGCCGCAGGGGATCGCGGTGATCGAACTGGCGCAGCGCTATCCCGGCGAAGGCGGCGTGTACTTGTGGGCGAAGGAAGTGTTCGGCGATGCTCACGGCTTTCTATCTGGCTGGTGTTACTGGACGAATAACATGCTGTATGTTCCGACGGTAATGCTGTATTTCGTCGGAGTAACTGTGTTTGCGATGGGGCCCGGTCATGCGGCGCTGGCCGACAACAAGAATTTCGCGATGGCCGCTTCGGTGTCCCTGCTATTGCTGCTGACGGTGATGAACATTGTCGGGCTGGGAGTCGGGAAGTGGCTGAACAATGTGGGCGCCATTGGAACGTTTATCGCTGCGGCGGTGCTGATCGCCTTGGGATTTACGGTATGGTCGCGTTTTGGCACGACCGTCACCGGTGCTGATTTTCGGGTTCCGGCGGACCCCAGGTTTGTTCTGAATTCGTTCGGCGTGATTTGCTTCGGTTTGGTCGGGCTGGAACTGGCCTCGGTGATGGGCGACGAAATCCGCGATCCGCAAAAAACCTTGCCGGGTGCGGTGGCGTGGGGTGGCTTGATTTCCGGGCTGCTCTATATCGGAGCTACACTCACGCTGCTGATTGCGGTCGGCAAGAACGACATCAGCGTGTTGCAGGGGATTGTGCAGGCGGTCAGCCATATGGCCGGCAAAGTTGGCGTGGGGTGGATTATCACTCCATTCGCGGTGATGCTGAGTCTCTCGATCGCGGGGATTGGTTCGGCGTGGATGGGAGGGTCGGCGCGCATTCCGTTTGTCGCCGGCCTGGATTCCTACATGCCGGCGTGGCTCGGCAAAGTTCATCCCAAATATAGAACGCCCCATGCGGCGCTGACCGTGCAGGCGGTGGTCTCGCTGGTATTGATTGTCATTAATTTTTATGCCTCGGGCGGCGTGCAGGAAGCTTTCCAGACCATGCTGTCGCTGGCGGTCGTCTTGCAACTGGTGCCCTTTTTATATGTGTTTGCGGCGCTGCTGAAGTTTGCTTTCGGGGGCGACATGGCGGGGGGGCGCTACAGCCGGGGGACGCTGATTGTTTCCGGATTGTGCGGCTTCGTGACTACGGCGCTGGGAATCGCATTAGCGTTCTTCCCGGCGAAGCAGATTACCTCGGTCTGGAGGTATGAAGCGAAGATGTTCGGCTTCACGTTGTTTTTTCTGGTGCTGGCCGCGTTTTTCTTTTTCGTGTACGGGCGACTGAAGGCGCCGCGCGCAGCCGCGGTCGAGTTGTAGAACTTTGAGAGGAGGCTTCTTATGCCAAGCGGAGTTAAGTCAGAAGTTCGTACTTATCAGATGTACATCAATGGCGAGTGGGTGGATAGCGCATCGAACAAGACGACTGCCGTACTCGATCCTTCCACGGAAGAAGTGATCGCGCAGGTTCCGGCGGGAAACGTCGAGGACGTGAACCGGGCGGTGGCCGCGGCCAGGGCCGCTTTTGATACCGGTCCGTGGGCTTCAAGCACGCCGCAGGAGCGCGGGCGCATCCTGTTCCGGCTATCGGAGAAAATTCGCCAGAACCTGCCCCAGCTGGCGGAAATCGAATCGCGCAACTGCGGCAAGCCGATCGTCGAGGCGGAATACGACATCAACGACGTCGCCACCTGCTTTGAATATTATGCCGGGATGGCTACGAAGGTTCTGGGCACGGTCAATCCGGTTCCGGACAACGCCGTCAGCCTGACCATGAAGGAACCGATGGGCGTGGCCGGCATGATCACGCCGTGGAACTATCCGCTGCTGATGGCAACCTGGAAGATGGCGCCGGCGCTGGCTGCGGGATGCACTTGCATTCTGAAACCGCCGGGAGTCACGCCGCTGACCGCGCTGGAACTGACGAAGTGGCTGCCGGAAGTGGGCCTGCCGCCCGGTGTGCTGAACGTGGTCACCGGCTCGGGATCGGTCTGTGGCACCGCGCTGGTGAAGCATCCCGATGTGAACAAGATCGCATTCACCGGCAGCAATTCTGTGGGTAAGACCATCATCAAGGATGCGGCGGATACGTTGAAGCGCGTCACTATGGAATTGGGCGGCAAGTCCCCCAACATCTTCTTTGCCGACGCCGACTTCGAAAATGCCATTGACGGCGCGCTCTTCGGCGTATTCATCAATCAAGGAGAGGTATGCTCGGCGGGCAGCCGCATCCTGGTCGAACGTTCCATCTACAAGAAGTTTGTGGAGGCCATGACCGAGAAGGCGAAACGAATCCGGCTTGGTCCGCCGCTGGAGCGCGAAACCAAGATGGGGCCGATGGTGAGCCGGGATCAGTACGACACGGTCCGGTCTTATCAGGAAATTGGAAAGAAAGAAGCCAAGATGTCGATCGGTGGCGGGCGGGCGGAGAAGTTCGCCAAGGGCTACTACATCGAACCCACGATTTTCTATGACGTGGATAACAGCGCCCGCATTTCGCAGGAAGAAATCTTTGGCCCGGTGGCGGTCGTAATTCCGTTTGACGATGAGAAGGACGGGATCCGAATTGCTAACGATACGCCGTTCGGCCTGGCGGGAGCGGTTTGGACACGCGATATCTTCAAGGCCTTCCGGACCATCAAGGCGTTGCGCGCCGGCATCATCTGGATCAACCACATGCAGCCGACTTATGTGGAAGCTCCGTGGGGCGGTTACAAGCAGTCCGGCTACGGCCGCGAGTTGGGGCCGTGGGGCATCGAAGAGTATCTGGAAAACAAGCAAGTGCATATCAACCTGAACGAGCAGCCGATCGGGTGGTACTGAGAACCAGTGATCAGTGGATAGTGGTTGGTGGCTGGTAGCTAACCACTAACCACTATCCGCTAGCAACGAGGAAGGCCATGTCTACCATTCAACTGCGCACACGCATTCCCGGCCCGCGCTCGCGAACCCTCATGGAGCGGCGCAAGGCTGCCGTGGTGCAGGGGGTCTATCACGCCACGCCGGTCTTTGTCGCCAAAGCCGAAGGAGCGGTGGTCGAGGATGTTGACGGCAATCGCCTGATTGATTTTGCCGGCGGCATTGGCTGCCTCAACACCGGACATCGCGCACCGGCGGTGGTTGACGCGGTGCGCCGGCAACTCGATCGTTTCCTGCACACCAGCATCAACGTGCTGCCCTATGAAGGCTACATCACCGTTTGCGAGAAGCTGAACGCGCTGGTGCCGGGCAAAGGACCGAAGAAGACGGTGCTGGTGAACACCGGCGCGGAAGCGGTCGAGAACGCCATCAAGATCGCGCGCTGCTATACGAAGCGGCCGGCGATCATCTGCTTCGAAGACGCGTTCCACGGCCGCACTTATATGGCGATGGCTGCGACCAGCAAGACACATCCGTACAAGGCGGGATTCGAACCGTTCCCGAGCGATGTGTATCGCATTCCGTATGCGTACTGCTTCCGCTGCTCGTTTTCTAAGACGTATCCGTCGTGCGATGTGCACTGCGCGCGGCACATCGAAGACACATTCAAACGGGTAGTGGCGGCGGAATCAGTGGCGGCGGTGATTGTCGAGCCTATCCTCGGAGAAGGCGGATTCGTTACGCCGCCGGCGGAATTCTATCCCACACTCGGCGCGATTTGCCGCAAACATGGCATTCTGCTGATCGCCGACGAAGTGCAGACCGGATTCGGACGCACCGGCGCGATGTTTGCCTGCGAGCGGATGGGACTGGAACCCGATCTGGTCACGACAGCTAAATCACTCACGGGCGGCTTGCCCATGGCTGCAGTTACGGGACGCGCCGACATCATGGACGCGCCCGGCCCCGGCCAGCTTGGGGGCACGTTTGCTGGAAATCCCGTGGCCTGCGCGGCGGCACTGGCCGTGTTCGACATCATTGAAAAAGATAACCTTTGCGCCCGCGCCAACGTTCTGGGCGAACGTTTCCGGAAGCGTGCGGCGAAGTGGCAGGCGCAATGGGAACTGGTCGGTGAAGTTCGGGGACTGGGCGCCATGCAGGCGCTCGAACTGGTGCGCTCGAAGACAACGCGGCAGCCCGCTGACGAAGAGACCAAACAAGTGTCACAATACTGTTACGAGCATGGGCTGGTAACGATCACCGCCGGATCGTACAGCAACGTGATTCGGCTGCTGATGCCGTTGGTGATTACGGACGCGCAAATGGACGAAGCCATGGACGTGCTTGAAGCCGCGCTGGCGCACGTTGCCGAAAAGAAAGGCCTGTTGACGGCGCAGCTTACGTAGGGAAAACTGCCCTACGTTGTTCTTTATTCTTCGCGATTGCGAAAGGGCAGCATCCCCATGTCAACCGTAGCTGCACCTCCTGCCAATAAGATCCCTCAATTCATCAATGGCCAGTGGGTCGGATCGCAGGCCACCGAATGGCAAGACGTCATTAATCCCGCGACAGCTGAACTCCTTGGCCGCGTGCCGATTTCCGATGCGGCTGAGGTTGCGCGAGCCATTGATGCGGCACAGGCTGCCTATCCCGGATGGCGACGCACACCCGCCGAAGACCGCATCCAGCCGCTGTTCAAGCTCAAGGTGCTGCTGGAAGAGCACCTCGATGATCTCGCTCGCATCATCACGCAGGAGAATGGCAAGACGTTTACGGAAGCGAAGGCGGAAATGCGGCGGGCCATCGAGAACGTCGAAGTGGCCTGCGGTATTCCCATGATGATGCAGGGCCACCACCTGGAAGATGTGGCGCGCGGTATTGATGAGACCATGATTCGGCAGCCGCTGGGCGTAGTGGCGGCGATTGCGCCTTTCAATTTTCCGGGCATGATTCCGTTCTGGTTTCTGCCGTACGCGATTGCCTGTGGGAACACGCTGATCGTCAAGCCCTCAGAGCGCGTGCCGCTGACCATGAAGCTCGCCTTCGAGCTCCTGGAAAAGACGGGGATCCCGAAGGGCGTGGTGAACCTGGTGAATGGCGGCAAGGTTGCGGTCGACACGCTGCTCGATCATCCGGCGGTGCGGGCCGTCAGCTTTGTCGGTTCGACGCCGGTCGCGCGGTACATTTATGCGCGCGCGGGTGCGAATGGCAAGCGCGCACAATGCCAGGGGGGCGCGAAGAACTACGTCATCGTCCTGCCTGACGCCGACATGCAGATGGCGACGCAGATTATTTCCGACAGCGCCTTCGGATGTGCGGGACAGCGATGCCTTGCCGTCTCAGTCGCGGTGACGGTGGGAGAAGCGCAGAAAACATTTCGCGATTCGATCAGCGAAGCTGCGGCGAACTTGCGTGTTGGCAATGGACTCGACGAGGGCGTGCAGATGGGGCCGGTGATTACGCGCCAGAGCAAAGAACGGGTGCAGGGTTTGATTGGTACCGGCGCGCGGGACGGAGCGAAGGTCGTGGTTGACGGGCGCAATCCCAAAATCGCGAAGTATGATGCTGGAACTTTTGTAAAGCCTACGGTGCTCGACGGCGTTCCTGCGAGCAGCGAACTGACGAACACGGAAATTTTTGGTCCAGTGCTCAGCCTGGTTCATGCCAGCGGGATAGACGAGGCCATGGAAATGGTGGCCCGCAGCCCGTTTGGCAACCAGGCATCGCTATTTACTTCGAGTGGGTCGGCGGCGCGGCGTTTCCGCTATGAAACTCCGGCGGGGAATATCGGAATTAACATTGGCGTTGCCGCGCCCATGGCATATTTCCCCTTCAGCGGGTGGAAAGACAGTTTCTTTGGCATCCTGCACGCCCAGGGACGCGATGCGATCGAGTTCTACACTGAGAAAAAAGTTGTGGTCGAGCGCTGGGCTAAGGAGCACTCGCGCAAGTTCTGAGTAAGTAAAACATAAGGAGTTCTTATAAATGACTACCGCGACTGCCATGACCGGCCAAGAGATTGTCGATCTCACCAGGAAGCACACACTGTTTGAGTGGTCGGCGCAATCCAAGGTCGATCCTATTCCCGTAGCCCGAGCGAAGGGCATTTATTTCTGGACGCCGGAAGGGAAGCGTTTCATCGACTTCAACAGCCAATTGATGTCGGTGAACATCGGACACGGCGATGAGCGGGTCATTCGGGCTATTACCGAACAGGCATCGGTGCTGGCCTATGCCAATCCGTTCATGGCGACGGAACCGCGGGCGCGGCTGGGGGCGAAGCTGGCGGAGATCACTCCGGGCGACATTGACACGTTCTTCTTTACCAATGGCGGCGCTGAAGCGAATGAGAACGCCATCAAGATTGCGCGTTTCTTCACCGGACGACACAAGATCATGGCGCGTTATCGTTCGTATCACGGCGCCACAGCCGGCGCCATCAGCCTTACGGGCGATCCTCGCCGATGGGCTGCGGAGCCGGGGATTCCGGGCGTGGTGCGCGTGCTCGATCCTTATCACGGCATCGAGCGCGGGTGGGAGTCGGCGGAAAGTTCGCTGACTATGATCGACGAAATTATCCAACTGGAAGGTCCGCACACGATTGCCGCCTTCATTCTGGAGACTGTTGTCGGGACAAACGGCATTCTCGTGCCGCCCGATGGATATATGGAAGGCGTGCGGAAGCTGTGCGATAAATACGGGATTCTGATGATTGCCGATGAAGTTATGGCTGGCTTTGGCCGTACTGGTAAGTGGTTCGCGATTGATCATTGGAATGTAGTTCCTGACCTGATTTGCATGGCGAAGGGACTTACTTCGAGTTATATTCCTCTGGGCGCCGTCGGCATGCGGCGACATATCGCGAAGCACTTCGACGACAAAGTGTTCTATGGAGGGCTTACTTACAACAGCCATCCCATGGGATGTGCAACGGCGCTGGCGACCATTCGCGTTTACGAAGAAGACAATCTGATCGAAAATGCGCGCAAGATGGGCGCGATCATGAAGGACCTCGGCCTCGAGTTGCAGAAGAAGCATCCATCGGTTGGAGCCGTCCGTTCGATTGGGCTGTTCGGGATCGTCGAACTCATTCGCAGCCGCAAGACTAGGCAGCCCATGGCACCGTTCAACGGCACGTCGGAGGAAATGACCGCGCTCGGCAGATTCTTCCGGGAGAACGGACTCTATACGCTGGTTCGCTGGAATACCTTCTACACCAATCCTCCGCTGTGCATCAACGAGCAGCAACTGCGGGAAGCTTTCGCGATTATCGACAAGGGGCTGGAGATCACGGATAGGGCGGTGAAGGACTAGTAGCTACGGAAGTATCTCTTGGCGAATGACAGGCGGCAGTTCCTCGCGAAGCTGGCAACCGCTCTTTTGAGCCTTCATCATTGCGGCTGCCAGATTTAGAATCCGTTCGCAGGCTTGTTCTGTGCTAACACCACGAGCGTGAATGTTCGAAATAAGATTGCGACTGGCGTCGGTATCCGATGCTTTCGGCCGGAACGCCATGTAGGCGGAGAGGCTTTCGGCGGTTGCCAAGCCTGGGCGTTCGCCGATCAAGAGAACGACAACTTTAGGTCGGAGTAACTCGCTAATCTGGTTGAGAACGCCTACGCGGCAGTAACGAACTGCGAAGATCTGGCCGAGACTCCAGCTTCGGATCTCTGCTGCTTTACAGAGGAGCGGCAACAGTCGCGGAACCTGTAGGGCGACCGCAGTTACTGAGAGTCCGTCGCCGATCACGATTTGCAAATCGTGTCCCCTGGTGCAGCGCTGGGTCACCTCTGTTCGGGACGCGTCATTCAAGTGACGGCCGAAGTCTGGGCGGAGAAGATACTCATCTTTGCTCGCCGCTTGGGTGCAGACTTCAAACAGATTCCACTTCCGCACGAAGGCGTCGCCAAGGGTTGAGGAGAGCTCCAGCTCCGCACGCACGGCATCGCGAGCGGCGGCATGCGCCTCGCGCAGTTCCAGTTGAGTATTAGTTCGATACGCTGCTCCGCTTCGGCCTGCCAGCAGGCGCGCCGGAGTCTGGGCGCGTACCTTCTGCATGATCTCGGAAAGATCGCAGGAACTCGCGAGTTTATCTTCCTCCGCAGCCATCAGACTGTCCTTTCGAGGGATGCCTCCAAACCCTGCATCAGTTGCCGCCTGGCGGACGAGTCGAGCGGCGCCGGTTCGGTTCCACGATAGATTCCCATAGTCTGCAGCCACGCTAGGAATTCCGGCGCGGGGTGCAACTGGAAAAGACGTCTTGCGGCCAGCGCATCGTGATAGCTGGTGGATTGGTAATTCAGCATCACGTCGTCAGAACATGGAACGCCCATGAAGTAGTTGCAACCTGCAGCGGTTAGAAGTAACAACAGATTGTCGGCCGAGTTTTGGTCGGCGGCGGCGTGATTGGTGTAGCAGACGTCGCAACCCATCGGCAGGCCAAGCAACTTGCCCATGAAATGGTCTTCGAGCCCGGCGCGGATGATCTGCCTTTCGTCATACAGATACTCGGGGCCGATGAAGCCGACCACGCTGTTGACGAGAAAAGGGTTGAAGGCGCGCGCGACTCCGTAGGCCCGCGCCTCGAGCGTCAGCTGATCGACTCCATGATGCGCCTCGGCTGAGAGAGCGCTGCCCTGGCCGGTTTCGAAGTACATGACGTTGTCGCCGACCCACCGGGCATTGATGTTGCGTTGGCGATGATGTTCGAGAACTTGTTCGCGGCCCTCGCGCAGCATGTTCAAAGTGATTCCGAAGCTGTGGTTGGCCGCTTCCGTGCCCGCCACGGACTGAAAGAGAAGGTCGACTGGCGCCCCGCGATCTAGCGCTGCCAGCTGCGTTGTAATATGCGCTAAGCAACATACCTGCGTGGGAATTTCGTACGCGTCTACCAGGCGATTCAACGCCACAAGAATTGAGCTGACGGTCTCCACCGAGTCGGTGGCCGGATTCACGCCGATGACCGCGTCTCCGCAGCCGTAGAGCAGTCCTTCGAAAGCGGCCAAAAGGATTCCGCCGATGTCGTCGGCGGGGTGATTGGGTTGCACGCGGATACCGAGCACTCCGCGCTCTCCCATGGTGTTGCGGCAGCGGGTGACGTTGCGAATTTTGGCGGCCGCAAGCACCAGATCCTTGTTGCTCAAGAGTTTGGTGACGGCGGCTGCGATTTCAGGGATGATGGCTCTCTGCAGCGGCTGTAGCTGTGCGCCGGTGGTAGCGTCGTCGAGAAGAAATTCGCGAAACTCGCCGACGGTCATGCTCGCAATGGCGCGGAAAGCCTCCTGGTCGAAGGTGTCGAGAATAAGGCGGGTTACGTCGTCTTCGCCGGCGTCGATCAGCGGGCGGCGGACGATTTCATCGAGCGTCAAGTCTGCAAGTTTGCGCTTTGCGGCGACTCGCTCTCGTTCCGATCGCGCGGCGATGCCGGCCAGTTGGTCGCCGGATTTCTCCTCGTTGGCTTTGGCAAACAGCTCGCGGAGATCGGAGAAATTGAATCGCTCGATCATGGCAGGCGCGCTTCGAGAGACTATGTTACCGAAAAAGCCGGAAGCGAGCGTTGGTTGGGATCGAGACCTGGCGGGACTATAGCGACTAGCGCCAGCTACGCTGCTGGCCGTCGTACGGGGAAACGATCAAGGGCTCGTGATGCGCTTTGGCGGCGTGTTCATTGATGGCGGTTGCGGCCTGGGTGCGGAGGTTACCGGCCTTGGAGTCGAAATCCAGCGTGCTGACGCTGTGCTCACAGTGCGTGCAGGTGAACTTCATGCCGCTCTTGATGCGCTCGATGCGATAGGCTTTCACTGACTGAATTGTAGCCCCTTTGCCAGTTGGGGTGAGTCACGCGATGGTGGGGCAGCGAAAGTAACTTCAAACCTGCCCCCAGCGCCTGAAGGCGCTCTCATAACACAGGATTTTCGGCATGCCTGAAGGCATGCCCTGATACGAATCCTCTTGCCCAGTTGGCTGGGCGTCGTCATTTTGCGAGACGGTTGTATTTCTTCAGGGCCTCGCGCAGACGGTCGTGGGGCAGGGCTATGACAGTATGGTCGTCTACGCCGATCATAGTTTCGGCTGCGACCATGGCGTTGACTACGGCTTCTTCAGTGGCCTGGACGGTGGCGAGAAACAGAGGATCGAGGCTGTCGTTGGGCAACATTTTCAGGTCGCGGACTCCCTTGGAAGACGCTGCTCGGGGATTTGCAGTAGAGAAAGCAACGAAAATGTCACCGGAGCCGTCGCCGGAGAAACTGCCGTCGCGGCCGAGGCCTAGGGAAGCCTTGCGGACGAGGCGCCGCAGTTGAGTGGGGATGAGCGGGGCGTCGGTGGCGACAACGATGATGATCGAGCCGACGTCATCTTTCCACACCGTGTGCTCGGGAATTTCCTTGCCCACGGGAACTCCAGCGATGCGCAACTGGTCGCGCTCTCCGTAGTTGCATTGCACGAGCACGCCCACCGTGTAGCCCCCGCCTTTTGCATCGAGGACGCGGGAGGACGTTCCGATACCTCCTTTGAATTCGTTGCAGATCATGCCCGTTCCGCCGCCGACGTTGCCTTCTTCGACAGGGCCGCCGTGCGCCGACTCGAGCGCGTGGAAAGCGTCCTCGGGTTTCACGTGAAATCCATTGATGTCATTGAGATAGCCGTCCCAGGTTTCTGCCACCACGGGCAACGACCACCAGTAGCCTTCCATGTCGGGCTCGCCGCGCTTCACTTTCCAGGCAATAACCGCGTCGCGCACCACGCCGACGCTGTGTGTGTTGGTGATCATGATCGGGCCATTGAGGAAGCCCGAGTCTTCGAGCCAAGTCGTGCCCGTCATCTCGCCGTTGCCATTGAGTGTGAACCAGGCGCCGAAGACGGAGTCGTTCGCATCTTTCCCGCGCGGATGGATGGCGGTAACGCCGGTGCGGACCGGGCCTTCTCCGACTTTGAGTTTGCCGCTGCCGGAAATAAGTGTGGTGTGTCCGACTTCAACGCCGTGGACGTCGGTGATCGCGTTATTCTCGCCGGGTGTGCCGTCGAAAGGGACGCCGAGATCGCGAGCGCGGGGCTTTGCTTGGGCAAGAGAGAGAGTGCTGGTAAGAAGAACGCAGAGAAGCATCCGGAATGGGGTCATAGGTCGGTGTTCGATTTCCGTGTCGGCGGCAGTATAAAGCACGGAAGCGTTAGTTTAGAATCCTGCTAGAACAGGTTCCATAAGTAGTACTGGGTGGTTGGGAAGAGCGCTGGGAAAGTAGTCGCGTGCAGGAGACGAAATGGAAAACTGGAAGCGGGCGGTGATTGCGGGATCGGTGGGAGTGGCGACGATGTTGCTGATGAAGGGGAAGCGTCCAGCGGCGGTGCTGGTGGGAGGGGTGGGACTGGCGGTGCTGGCGTCGGAGTATCCGAATCAGTTTGGAAAGATTCGCGAAGAGCTGCCTTCGTATGTGCGGCAGGGAACGAAGTTCCTGGATCTGGCGATGAAGATCGGCAACCGGATCGAGGAGTGGGCGGAACAGCGCGCGGCGCGGGCGTTTGAGGAGTTGGGAGAGTATTGAACTTTGGCGGAAGACGGGGCATAGCCCCGTCACCACACGGGCGCTTCGACTACTCGATTCCCAGTTGTTTGCGGGCTTCAGGGCTCAGGCGTTCGGGGGTCCAGGGCGGATTCCATACCACATTGACGTTGGCGTTGCGGACGCCGGGGAGTTGTTCCACGCGGGACTTGACCTGGGCGCTGATGTTGACGTGCTCGGGGCAGCCTTGCGCAGTGAGCGTCATGTCAACCGTGACGTCCTGTTGCCCTTCCGGCACTTCGTCGAGGCGGATGTCGTAGATCAGTCCGAGATCGACAATGTTGACGGGAATTTCTGGATCGTAGCACTGCTTGAGTGCGTTCAGAACGTCATCTTGGGCAATGGGCATGAGTTTCCTTTACGGCTCGGCGAATGCGGGAATTTGGGATCCTGGGCGCTTCCTCATATTCTAACTGATCATGGCCATCGATCCGGAGTTTCAGAAAAAACTGCAAGTCTTTTTGATTGCCGCCATCGTGCTTGCGGGCGGGCGCGCGGCGTACATCGTGTACGAGCGGCGCGAGGCGATGAAGGAAGATGCGAAGCCGCGGCAGGAAGCTTTGCTGAAGGCGGACTACTATGTTACGCCGAAGAAGTTGCGTCCTTACGATCTGAAATCGGCGCGCCAGTTGACCGAGCAGCCGGTGTGGGTCAAGGTCGGCTATCAACTCACCTACTATCCCTATGATCGCGAGCGGCACACAACGGATTTCGAGCATGAGGTGGGAACGTTGCTGCCCTTGCAGAAGCTTGCGATTCAGGATGTGGTGACCGATGTTTCTCCGTTGGCTCCGGGGATCAAGCAGGTGCTGGCGCGCTTTTCGGTGGAGGGCAAAGCCTACGCGGTTCCCATCGGGGCGGAGAAGGGCGGGGACTTCAATATTTACTCCGACGACATTTTCTTTATCGAAGATCCGCACGACTTATACAAGCACTGGCCGGCGGATATCTGGAAGAAAATTGATGCTCATGAGGTGGAGAACGGGATGAGCGAGTTACAGGCCAGCTTCGCGATCGGGCTAGGCATTCCTCAAGGTTCGGGCGGTTATGGTTCGCGCACTCTGCATTACCCGAATGGCGGAAAGCCGCTGGACATCAGGTTTGAAAACGACGAGGCGGTTGAGATCAGGCCCTCCTCGTAAGCTACAATCCGGTCATGAAACGAGCGCTTAGTGTTGCTGCTGCCTTCTTTCTGCTCTCCATTCTTGGTCTTGCTGCACCTCGCACCCTACGCGTGGACTACTACCACACCGGAAACTCGCACGAGGAATGGTTTAGCCTGGATCGAGTCGTGCTGGAGCCGCTGGAGTGGCCGGGGAATCTGAACAAATCCATCGACGAAAGTCAGCTCGGAAACTATCTGTTTGAAGTGCGTGAGCGAGGCAGCGGGAAATTGCTGTACTCGCGCGGATTTAATTCCGTGTTTGGGGAGTGGAAGACGACGGAAGAGGCGCTGCACGCGAACCGGACGTTTTCCGAGTCGCTGCGCTTTCCGGCGCCTGACGCGCCGGTGGAGGTATCGCTGAAAGAGCGCGCGGGGAGCCGCTTTCATGAAGTCTGGAAGACAACCGTCGATCCCAAGGACAAGTTCGTCGACCGGTCGCGGCCACCCTCGCCGGGAGCGTTGCTGGAATTGCAGAAGATGGGCGATCCGGCGATGAAGGTGGATTTGCTGCTGCTGGGCGACGGTTACACCGCAGGGGAGCGCGGGAAGTTTGAGCGAGACGCGCGGCGATTCAAGGAGGCACTGTTTTCGACATCGCCGTTTCGCGAGCACCAGAAAGATTTCAATGTGTGGGGGCTGTGTCCGGCGGCCGAGGAGTCGGGCGTATCGCGGCCTTCGAGCGGAATTTACCGGCGGTCGCCGGTAGGCGCGGCATATGACACGTTCGGCACCGAGCGTTATGTGTTGACCACGGAGAACCGCGTGCTGCGGGACGTGGCGTCGTTCGCGCCATATGAGTTCATCGAAATTCTGGTGAATGGGCAGACTTACGGCGGCGGTGGAATTTTCAATCAGTACGCGACGGTCGCGATCGACAATCTGTGGTCGGGATATGTGGGCGTGCACGAGTTCGGGCACCAGTTCGCTGGACTGGCGGATGAGTACTACACGTCGGATGTGGCGTATCTGCCGGCGGAACAGAAGACGGAGCCGTGGGAGCCGAATGTGACCGCGCTGCTTGATCCGGCAAATTTAAAGTGGAAGGATCTGGTTGCGGCGGGAACGCCGGTGCCGACGCCCTGGGATCAGGAGGAGTTCGATCGCTTTGAGCGGGACATCCAGCGGCAACGGAAAGAGCTGCGAGCGGCAGGGAAGCCGGAGGCGGAGATTGATGAACTTTTCCGCAAACAGCGCGAGAAGGAAGATGCGATGCTCGGGTCGCAGAAGTTCGCCGGGAAGGTTGGAGCGTTCGAGGGTGCGAATTACGAGGCTAAGGGATATTATCGTCCAGAACTGGACTGCATCATGTTTACTCGGCACAAGACGTTTTGCGCAGTGTGCCGGAGGGCGATTGAGCGGGTGATTGGGATGTACACGGGATAGGGCAGAGCCAAAGAAAAACAAGCTGGCAGCGCAGCGCTGCCAGCTGTTGAAACACTTCCAAGCCTGGGTGCTTTACCGGTGTCCGCCGCCGTGTCCGCCGCCGCCGCCGTGGAAGCCGCCGCCGTGGCCACCGCCACCGTGGAAGCCACCGCCTCCGCCGCCGCGATATCCGCCTCCACCATGGAAACCACCTCTACCGCCACCATATCCGCCACGTCCGTAGCCACCGCGGCCATAGCCACCGCGTCTGTAACCGTATCCACCACGTCCCCAACCGTAACCACCACGCCCCCAACCGTATCCACCGCCGCCCCAGTACGAGCCATACCAAGGGCCGGCACCGATAAACACTCCGCCATTGAACCACTGCGGACCGTAGTAGCCGTAGGGTGCGCAGGCATAGGGATAGTATCCGTAGTACCCGTACTGACAGACCGGTGGCCCGTCGTCGTATCCGTAGGCGGGGCCGACTCCGATGCCAATTCCTACTCCGACCTGCGCCTCCGCGTAAGCAAGCGGCAACATCAGGACTGACAGCAAGGCGAAATATCTCAGGTAACGCATATTCGACCTCCTTTGGTTCCAGACCCCGCTGAAACTCTGCTCGGATCCGGAAACCTTCTGCTGGCTGTGGCCTTGGTGGTTGCCTCTTGCTCTCCACTCTGGACCACCGTCTCTACTCAATTGGAACGCAGAACGCGAAGAAAAGTTGCAAGCCGAGGGGTGGCTCATTTCAGCCATCCTGGCTAAATTCAACCACTTACGGTTATCGCGCGAACTTCAGGCAGGTAACGCCAAACGCGCGCGAACGAAGTTTACGATCTCTGGCGTCACGTAGTTTGGCGGCTGGATCGTGAACATCGGCCGGCCGATGACGGGTTTCAGGGAAACGTGTTCCCAGGCTGAGCCCGTGGAGTTTGACGCGCAGTGCAGCAGGACTGCGTCGGCGTGGTCGAGATAAGTTTGTGCGGAGGCCTTGAAATCGGCGGTCTGGGGGTCGAGCACAGTCAGATAGAGATCGGGCTTCACGAAGCGCAGAATGCTGTTCGATTCGATGATGACGTTTTCGGTCGAGGCGAGAAGCTTGCGAATGCTCGGCATGGCTTCCGCCAGGTAGCCCTGCTGGGTGCGGACCCACCAGGAGTGATCGGCTCCGGCGGCCAGGAAGCGCGATGTGTCCGACTCGCCGGAGCGGTCTTTTTCTTCTGATACAGCCCAGGAATGATCGGCGGTGGCGCAGTCGCAGGCTTCACCGTTGGCGGAGCAGACGCCGTGTCCGTATTGCGTGATTTTGAGAGCGGTCCAGTGGAAGCCGGGCAGGGCGGCGATTAGACCGGCTACTACGCTGGTCTTGCCTACGCTGCGGGAGTGTCCGCCGATGACTATGATGGGCATGGAAAAACAGCTTTTGGCTTTTAGCCGTTAGCTTTTAGCCTTTAATTTGAAGCGCCCAGTTCGTGGCGCTGCTGAGACGCGGCGAGCCGCGTCTTTACGGAAAGTCCAATTTTGACGCTTAGCGTTCCTTCTTCGCTGACCTCGATACAAATGCCAGTTCTTTAAGATACTCCCTCACCGGGCGCGCTGGAGTTCCCCAGAATACGATGCCTTTTCCGCGCAACACCTTCTTGGGCAGGATGCCGCATTGGCCTCCCAGCATGGCTCCGGCTTCGACGCGGGCGTGATCGCCGATGCCAACTTGCCCGCCTATGACGACGTTGTCTTCGATGGTGACACTGCCGGAGAGGCCGGTTTGAGCGGCGATTACCACGTTCTCGCCGATCTGGACGTTGTGGCCGATCTGCACCAGGTTGTCGATCTTCGTGCCGCGGCGAATACGGGTTTCGTCGAGTGCACCGCGGTCGATGGCGGTGTTGGCGCCGATTTCGACGTCGTCCTCGATGACCAGGCGGCCGATCTGGGGGGACTGTTCGTAGCGCCCGGTTTGCGCATCGCGGACGTAGCCGAAGCCTTCGCTGCCGAGGACAACACCAGCTTGCACGATGACACGGTCACCGAGAGTTGTGCCTGCGTACACGGTGACGTTGGCGTCGATCCGGCAGTGGCTTCCAATTACTACGTTGTCGCCGATCACCGAACCGGGGCCGATGGTCGTTTCATCTCCCACCTTGACGAGTTCGCCGATCACCGCGCGAGGGCCGATGGCTACGTTCTGGCCGAGCTTAGCGGAAACGGGAACGATAGCGGAGGGATGAATGCCGTGATCGCGTCCGGGGTCACGGAGCAGCTTTGCGGCTCGCGCAAAAGCGAGACGCGGCTGTGGGGAAATCAGGATGGGCTTGGAGGGGCTGGCGCTGGCGAACGCACCGGCGATTACGGCGGTAGCAGATGAGCGGAGCGCAGCGTCCATATACTGGGCGTCTTCAACGAAGACGAGGCTTTGGCTCGTCGCGGATTGCAGGCTGGAGACGCTGGTCACGGTGATGGAGCCGTCTCCGAGAAGATGGCAGTCGAGCTTCTCGGCGAGATCGCGCAAGGTTAGCTTCATGGCTCCCTATTGTCGCTTTCCGGGGCGGGTGTGCACAACGCAGGAGATTCCGCGAGTGGGGACGGGGCTTTGCCCCGTCCAAGCGGGGTGGAGCCCCGCTTCCACACAAGAGAGGAACCTCAGTACAGCGGCGGCTCGCCTGGCGGGCGGGTTTTCCAGCGACGGTGGACCCACAGCCACTGGTCGGGATAGCGGCGGATGAAGTCTTCGATGACTTTCGTGAATTTTGCGGTGTTGGCGACTATGTCGGCCTCGTTATCGCCGGTGCGAATCAGCTCGACGGCGGGATCAAAGCGCAGGATGTACTTGCGCAGTTCCTTATCCCACACCGTAAAGCCGGGGACGACAGCAGCGCCGGTGCGCAGGGCAATGCGGGCAAGGCCGCTGGCGGTGCAGGCCGGGATGCCGAAGAAATCGACGAACACTCCCTGCGGCGGGGTCATGTTGGTGTCCATGAGGATGCCGACGGTTTCGCCGGCGCGCATGGCGGAGAGCAGGCCGCG
>Ga0209415_10003919_pt1 | contig 27527 bp, 28 predicted proteins | sample PeaSoiSIISIP2007_FD_187696 | JGI IMG/M metagenome (GOLD analysis project Ga0209415, IMG submission 187696) | Peat soil microbial communities from Weissenstadt, Germany - SII-SIP-2007 (SPAdes) (version 2) | ecosystem: Environmental > Terrestrial > Soil > Wetlands > Peat | place: Germany... | reverse complement strand
GAGTCCTCCTACCGCAGCCGGTATTGGGGCGGGCGCTTGCGCTGGCACGATTCCCGCGATTCAGTAAGGGTCAAAGCCAAACGGGAAGGGTACAATCCAGGAGCATCGGATGGCGACATCCGATGCCCCTTTCTTATTTCTGCAGCTTCGCGGGTGTAGCCCAGGCTCTCCAGAGCTTGCCTTGAAACGAAGGACGGCATTTCGCAAACCGTATTTTACAAACCAGGTGCGGGGAACGGGCGTGGAAGCCGACCCTACACGAAGTACCACACGACACTTTAGTAATCGCAGGGGTAATCGCAGGCGCGATATGCTTAGGTAAGTGAAATGCAACAGAAATGGTAAGGAGTGAATCGTATGCGGCATCAGACGCGCCAACGGGGCTTCTCATTGATTGAGTTGCTGATCGTTGTCGCCATTATTCTGATTATTGCCGCGATTGCAATTCCTAACCTGCTGCGAGCGCGCATAGCGGCGAACCAAGCATCGGCGGCAGCAGCGATACGAACCATCACGACGGCTGAGATTTCGTATTTCAGCAGCTTCCCGACTGTCGGATACGCGGTGCAAATCCAGGACCTGGGCAAAACCGCGCCTTGCACGCCTGCTCCAACTACCGCATGCCTGCTGGACAACGCTATCGCAAACGCGGTACCAGGCACGTCGGGGCACAGCGGATACCAGTTCCTGGCAACAGGAATTATCAACGGAGGAATCAACAACGATTTCGTGGCCGGCGCCACGCCGTTAACCGCCGACAAAACTGGAGACGAGGATTTCTGCACGGTGACGGATGGGACACTGCGCAGTCAACAGACGGCGGGTGGCCTGCCACCCAGCGACCTCGCAACCTGCGAAGCCTACCCGATTGCTCACTAGGTTCGGAAGCGAACCCTACGCTGGCGCTCTACAGAGCCGGTCTCAGTAATGATTCTCAGAACGCGATCTCTGGCCCCCAGGGCGGCCCTCCGGGGGTGTAGACACTTCCGTAATTGCGGGCGCCCTGCGCGGCAACTACTTTCGTGATTCCTTCGAATATAATTTTCTTCGTAAGTTCTGACTTCCATGTCCGCCATTGAAATCGTTGGTCTGGAAAAAACGTACAGTGTTGGCTTCTGGCGTAAGCGCCCGAAGTGCGCGCTGCGACCTCTGAATCTAACGGTTGAGAACGGCGAAATATTTGGCTTTCTTGGGCCCAATGGGGCGGGAAAGACCACCACGCTAAAGCTGCTGATGGGCTTGGTCTTTCCCACCAGCGGAAGCGCGCGGATTCTGGGCATGGAGCTCGACGATCCCCGCATGAAGGCGCAAATTGGATTCCTCCCCGAGCAGCCATATTTCTACGACTATCTGACCGCACGCGAACTCCTGAGATATTACGGGCAGCTGTCAGGAGTGGAGGCAAGTCAGCTTGGGGGGAAGGTGGAGGAAGCGCTCGAACGCGTCAGCTTGCGCGATGCCGCTGACATCCAATTGCGAAAATTCTCCAAGGGGATGCTGCAGCGAGCAGGCATCGCGCAGGCCATCCTGCACGATCCGAAAGTGGTTTTTCTGGATGAGCCCATGTCCGGACTGGATCCGGTGGGCCGACGCGAGGTACGCGACCTGATCGAAGAACTCAAGCGGCAAGGCAAAACCGTCTTTTTCTCGACCCATATCCTTTCTGACGCCGAGGCGTTGTGCGACCGTGTTGCGGTGATCCACCAGGGTGAACTGCGGGGTGTGGGGCACGTGGCCGAACTGACCTCGTCGGTCGCTGGCAAGGTCGAGCTGATCTGGAACGGAAGGGCGGTTCCCGCCGGACTGACCGGTCTTGGAGCCGAATGCCATGTGATAGGGGAGACAATCCGTGCGGTCGTACCCGAGGCCCAGCAGGAGGCGGCGCTGGAAATCCTGCGGCGGGAGCGGCTGCGGCTCATCTCGCTGATCCCGGTGCGCACCTCCCTGGAAGAGTACTACCTGCAAAAAGTGAGTCCGGAAGCCATGCCGGCGGTGGGGGCAAGATGAATCGAGTGACCCACATCGCCGCTAACACCTTTCGCGAAGCGGTGCGCGACCGCGTTCTCTACAACCTGATCGCCTTCGCCCTGCTGCTTTCCGGGGCCGCAATTCTGGTGGGACAAATCTCGATTGCCATCGAGCGGCTGGTGGTGGTGAACCTGGGACTGACCGCAGTGTCGCTGTTCGGCGTGGTCATCGCTATCTTTATCGGCATCGGCCTGGTCTCAAAAGAGATGGAGAAACGCACGCTTTACACCGTGCTGTCGCGCCCGGTGCGGCGTTGGGAATTTATCGTGGGCAAGTTCTTCGGACTTACCGGAACGCTGGTGGTGAACACGTTCTGTATGGCCATCGGAGTATTCGCGGCCCTGTTCTATGTGGCGCACAAGTTCCAGTCCTCCGATGCCTGGATCCTGGTCGCGTTGTTCTTCATTGTGCTGCAGTTCCTGATTCTGTGTTCGTTGGCGCTGCTGTTCTCGTCCTTCTCTTCCCCGCTGCTGTCGGCTGTGTTTACGTTCTCGCTGTTTGTGATCGGCAGCTTTGCCGAGGACTTGCGCGGGTTTGCCGGGATGTCGCATGGTCTTGCGCGCTGGCTGGCGACGGCCGCGGCCTATCTGGTGCCGAATTTCTCGACGCTGAACGTCATCGGGCAGGTGGCCCATGAACAGCCCATTTCTGCACATCTGATTGCCTACAATACCGCCTACGCGCTGGCATACTCGGCGATGGCAATCTGCGGCGCGGTGCTGATTTTCGAGCGCCGGAACCTGAAATGACAATGACAATGACCGGCTCGCGCAAAGTCACGGTGGCAGCCAGCCTTCTGCTGCTGCTTTCGCTCACCGCATCCATCCTGCTTCTGCGGCGCATCGACCAGATGCGGCCTCACGCCACGCTGGAAGAGGTCCTGTATTTCAACTCGCCGAAGTGGATCAAACGCCTGAGCCTGGGCTATGACGGGTTGCTCGCCGATATCTACTGGACGCGCGCGGTGCAGTATTTTGGCATTCGGCACGCGATGGGAGCCGCGGATTACAATCTGCTGGCGCCGCTGTTGGAGATCACCACAGAGCTCGACCCCAAGCTGATAGTGGCCTACGAGTTCGGAGCGAACTTCCTGGGATCGAAGCCGCCTCTGGGTGCAGGCCAGCCCGACAAGGCAATCGCTCTGCTCGAGGGTGGCATCCGGAACAACCCCGACAACTGGAAGCTGTATTACAACCTTGGGTTCTTTTACTACATAGACCTGAAGGACTATGAGCACGCCGCCGAAGCATTCGAGCGTGGGACCAAAGTGCCGAAGGCGCATCCGTTCCTGCGTATTCTGGCGGCCCAGATGGCGCAGCATGCGGGTGAGATCCAGACAGCACGCATGCTCTGGCAGGCTACCTATGCCGCGACGAAGGAAGATTTGATCAAGCAAAACGCAATCGCGCACCTGCGGGCCTTGGATGTCGATGAGGGCGTAACGGAACTGGAGAAAATTGTCGCCGCATACACCGAGAAAATGGGGCGGCCACCGTCGAGCTTCAACCAGTTGATCGGCGCCGGGATGCTGGCAGGCGTTCCGCTCGATCCGGATCGCAAACCGTACAAGCTCACGGCCGACGGCCGCATCGAGTTGCGCAACCCGGAGGATTTCCCGTTCGTAGAGAAAGGCCTGCCCCCCGGATACAAACCGGGTCCGCCGAAGTTCCACTAGATTGCAACGACTTAATGACTACCGTAGCGCCGGCATCTTGCCGGCTGCCCCGAGAGCGTCTCGCTCTCGGCGCGGCGGGCGAGAAGCCCACCTGACAGCCGCCGACACGGCCGCGCTACCGTCGATTTGATAGCATTACCGACGTGCCGTCGCCTGGCTTTCCCCGACAACTTTGCACTGCGTTCGGCCGCTGGTGGCGCGAACAGGCGAGCGAGAAGGGCGCTGCCGGCGCAACTTCGCAGCTAGGCAGTATTCTGTGGAACTTCGCGCGCGAGTCTACGTCCGAGCGCCGGCGGCAGCGTTACGGCGACATGGAGTACGACTGGGAGAATCGTGTCAATACGACCAGCGGCACTGTGGGCTGGCGGGCGCGGCTGCTGGGTTCGTTTCATTCTCCGTATCAGCCGACCGAGCCGGGTCTGTTTCGGGAGATGATGGCGAACCTGCCCGTCGCGTTCGATACATTTACGTTCGTCGATCTCGGTTCCGGCAAGGGACGAACGTTGCTGATGGCTTCGGAATATCCGTTCGAGAGGATTGTGGGAGTGGAATTGATTCCGGAACTGCATCGCGCGGCGGAGCAAAACATACGCGAATATCGAAGTGCCACGCAGCGGTGTTCGCAGATTGAAGCGGTTTGCACGGATGCTTGCGAGTTTGTGTTTCCCGACACACCCCTGGTGTTGTACTTGTTCAATCCGCTGCCCGAGCCGGGATTGCGGCGGGTGCTGCAAAATCTTGAGCGATCTTTGGAGCAATCGCCGAGGCCGGTTTGGATCGTGTATCACAACCCGGCGAAGGATCGCGTCCTCGAGGCGTCGCGGGCGCTGGTGAAAGTCAGCGGAACGGAGCAATACTCGGTATTCACAGAAATGAAATAGACTGCAGGTAAAATCAGGAATTGGGGAATCTGTCCGGCGTGAGAAAAGGATTGTTTTGCTGGCTGGTGATGATGGCAGTCACGCTGCCATGCCTCACCCGATTGGCCCGGGCACAGGATGTTCGTCAGTTGGCGCGGGCGGTCGATGAGCATTACAACCACCTGCACAGCCTGCAAGCCGACTTCACCGAGATCTACAGCGGCGAGGGTGCGGAGCGCGTGGAATCGGGCACCTTGTGGCTGAAAAAGCCGCGCAAGATGCGGTGGGAATACCGTTCTCCGAAAGAGAAGCTGTTTATCAGCGACGGCAACGTGGTGTGGTTTTACCTGCCGGCGGAACGGCAACTCAGAAAAACGACGCTCCGGAAGCTGGATGACTTGCGGTCGCCGCTGGCATTCTTGCTCGGCAAGACCAAGCTGGAGAATGAATTACAGGGACTTTCGAGAATGGTGGACCAATCGCCTCTGGGCGCTGGGAATACCCTGCTGCGAGGGGTTCCGCAAAGCATGGCGGGCCATGTCAACGAGGTGCAACTGGAGATCACTCCCTCTGACCAGATTGTCCGCATCGTATTGCTGGAAGCTGACGGGGCGACGACGGAGTTCCGCTTTGCGGGTTGGAAGGAGAATCCGGAGTTGATCAATAGCCGGTTTCAATTCATCCCTCCCCCGGAAGTGGAAACGGTGGAAGGAGAATGGGGACCGTAAAACGATCCGGTTACTTGCGTACCGCGCCCCGGGGCAGTTGCGGTAACCTCTTTGGGGACAGAATGTTAGACTTGGTTTGAGAAGCGAAAGAGTAGGCGCTCGAAGCCAGACCGCGCGACATCAGACGAGATCGAATGGCACAATTCCTGGTCAAAGTCGCCGACGAACAAGGCCATCTGCGGCAGCAGGTGGAGCACGGGTATTCCGAGGCCGAGGTCCACGACCGGTTCACGCAGCAGGGATACCTGGTGTACTGGGTCAAGCCCCGGACGATCCTCAGCCGGGGCGGGGGCCAACAAGGCAAGCTGCGCCAGTCCACATTCTTGATCTTCAACCAGCAGTTTCTGACACTGATTAAGGCGGGACTGCCGATCCTGACGGCGCTCGACCTTCTGATCAAGCGGCAGCGCGACAAATCCCTGTTGCGGCTGCTCGAAGACGTGCGCGAGCGGGTCAAGGGGGGCGAGTTGCTGTCGGATGCGTTCGCCGCTCAGCAAGTATTTCCGAAGATGTATACGACCACGCTGATGGCGGGAGAGAAGAGCGGCAGTATGGAAGAGGTTCTGGGCCGCTACATCACGTATCAGCGGATGGTGCAGACCTTCCGTAAGAAGCTGTTGGTGTCGCTGGTGTATCCGGCGCTGCTGGTCACGATGGTGACGGTGATGTTGATTTTTCTGATCACCTACGTGGTGCCCAAGTTTGCCGAACTGTTCGACAACCTCGGAGCGCAACTGCCCGCGATGACAGTGTTCATGCTGTCGATCGGCCTGAATGCGCAGAAATACGCGTGGATCGTGCTAGTGGTCGCTGCGGTAGCGACGGTTTTGTTGTTGCGGTGGAAGCAGAGCGATCGGGGGGCGGAGCGCATTGACCGGTTTCTGCTCTCGCTGCCGCTGATCGGAGAAATCCGGTTGAAGTACCAGGTGGCGAACTTCTCGCGCATTCTGGCGACTCTGCTGCAGGGCGGGCTGCCGCTGGTGCCGGCGATGGAAACGGCTGGCGCATCCATGAGCAGCCGGCAGATGTTAAAGGGCGTCACCGCCGCGGCCGAGCGGGTGAGAGAGGGGCAGAGCCTGGCGCATAGCCTGGAGGACCAAAAGCTGTTTCCCGACCTCGCGGTGGAGATGCTGGAGGTCGGCGAATCGACGGGCGCGCTGCCGGCGATGCTCAGTTCGGTGGCGGAGTTTTACGAAGAGGATGTGCAGACGGCTCTAAGCGCGGCCATGGCTCTGATTGAGCCCGTGATCCTGATCATCATGGCGGTCTTTGTCGGCGGCATCCTGATTTCTCTGTATATGCCGATTTTCACCTTGGGAGCGGGCGTGCACTAGAAGCTGTAGACTGGAATGGGCATGGTGGATAAGAAAACAACGGTCATAGCAACCGGCGCGAATGGTGGGAAGCTGGCGCCGGAACCAGCGTCGGTTCCCGACGAACTGGAACGGGCGCGGGATATCGCGCGGCGCTACCGTTGCGAATTTATCGATCTCAGCGACTTCCAGTTGCACCACGATCTTTTTGAGAAGATCCCGGTGCACCTGATGTTCCGCTATAACTTCGTGCCTCTGGACGAGACGGCGGACGGGCGCCTGGCGATTGCGATTGCGGATCCCAGCCAGTTGATGATGATCGACGAAATCAGCCTGCTCCTAGGCAAACGCATCGTCACCAAAGTTTCGACACTCAAGCAAATTTCCGACATTCTGAAGAAGACCGAACAGTCCAAGCGCGTACTGGAAGACGCCAGCGAAGGATTCACGCTCGACGTGATCCGCGAGGACGAAGCCGGGAACGACGAGACCATTTCGATCGACAAATTGACGGCGAGCGCGGGCACCGACATGAGCCCGATCATTCGCTTAGTCGACACCACCATTTTCACGGCGTTGCAGCGGCGGGCGAGCGACATTCACATCGAAACGCGCGACGATTCGGTGGTCATCAAGTTTCGTATTGACGGCGTGCTCACCAACGCCATGCCGCCCATCGGCAAGGAGCATCACTCGACCATTATTTCGCGCATCAAGGTCATGAGCGAGCTCGACATTTCCGAGCGCCGCGTACCTCAGGACGGGCGCTTCCGCGTAAAGTACAACGGGCGCGCCATCGACTTCCGGGTTTCGATCATGCCCTCGATCCACGGCGAGGATGCCGTGCTTCGCGTGCTCGACAAAGAGTCCATGAGCGAGAAGTTCAAGAAGCTCACGCTCGATGTGGTCGGGTTCGAGGACGACGATCTGCGCCGCTTTCGGCGCTATATCAAGGAACCGTACGGCATGGTGCTGGTCACCGGACCGACGGGCAGCGGCAAAACGACGACGCTTTATGCTGCCGTCAACGAGATCAAGACCGACGAAGACAAAATCATCACCATTGAAGACCCGGTCGAGTATCAGATACGCGGCATTACGCAGATTCCGGTCAACGAAAAGAAAGGTTTGACCTTCGCCCGCGGTTTGCGATCGATTTTGCGTCACGACCCGGACAAGATCATGGTGGGCGAAATCCGCGACAACGAAACCGCGCAGATCGCCATCCAGTCGGCGCTGACGGGGCACCTCGTGTTCACCACCGTCCACGCCAATAACGTGGTCGACGTGCTGGGGCGCTTTCTGAACATGGGCGTCGAGCCTTACAACTTCGTGTCGGCGCTGAACTGCATTCTGGCGCAGCGCCTGGTGCGGGTTATCTGCGATTCCTGCCGGACAGCCGTGCATTATCCGAATGACGTGCTCGAGGCCAGCGGCCTCGACCCGGCTCAGTGGTCGCAGGTTCCTTTGTACGAGGGGCAGGGCTGCATCGAGTGCGCGGGCACGGGGTTCCGGGGGCGGACGGCAATTCATGAGCTCCTGGATTTGACCGACCGTATTCGCGAGATGATTCTGGAGAAAAGGCCGACCTCGGAGATCCGGAAAGCGGCCCGCGAAGAGGGCATGCGCTTCCTGCGCGAATCGGCGCTGGACAAGGTACGCGGTGGATTTACCACTCTGAAAGAGATCAACAAGGTCACCTTTATCGAGACCATGCGCTGAGGCCGGTTACCATCTGCAAAGGCCGAAAGTCCAGTCCCGGCATCCGCAGAGGTAACTGTTCTCGCTGTTAAAACAGGGGATATCATCAGTTTTGGCGTCGAGGGATGGACGGGCGGGGACGCCCGTCGCTCCACCGTCCGAGATAATGTCGATCAGGCAATAAGTAATGAGCAATTCTTCCAAACACGTTCGTCGTCCAACGCTCGCCTGCGAAATTGCAGCCGACCGCGTACTGGCGGGCCGCGCCTCCGACACGGGACGGATGGTGGCCATGGCATCGGCGCGCGAACTAGCGCCGGGCACGGTGGTACCCGATTTGATGGAAGCGAATCTGCGCGACGGGACGGCGGTCCGGCAAGCCATTGAAAGCGCGCTCGGCGGGGTCGGCGCGCGGTCTCGCGACGTGATCGCGATTCTTCCCGACTCCTCGGTGCGCGTCGTGCTGCTGGATTTCGAGACCCTCCCACCGAAGCGCGACGAGGCCGAAGCGGTGGTCCGTTTCCGGCTGAAGAAGTCGCTGCCTTTTGATCCCAGCGATGCCCGCATCTCGTATCACGCGCAGTCGACCGGGAAAGGGATGCGGGCGGTGGCGGCGGTGGTGCTGAACACAGTTCTTGAGGAGTATGAGTCTGCGTTTCGCGATGCGGGCTACAACCCGGGGATGGTGATGCCGTCGATGCTGGCCGCGCTCGGAGCGGCGGATGCGGAACGGCCGACGCTGGTGGTCAAGGTGGACGCGCGCACCATCAGCATTGCAATTCTCGATCAGGAGCAACTGCTGCTGTTCCGGACACTCGAAAATGTGCGCGGCGTGACCATCACCGGCGATCAACTGGCCGAAGAGGTCTATCCCTCGGTGGTGTTTTTCCAGGACACGTACAACCTGAACATCGAGCGCGTGTACGTGGCGGGGTTGCCGGAAACGGGCGGCGCCGCGCCAGCGCTGAAGAGCCAATCGGGCGCGCACGTTGAGGAACTGGTGGCAGCCTCGCAAATCGGCTCCGCCACCGGAACGATTCCGCGCTGGCGCATGGCGGGAGTGGTGGGAGCGTTGATTTCGTAAATCGCTGTTCGTCGTTCGCTGCTCGCTAAGGGCTAAGATCTCCGAGCGAAGGACGAACAGCGAAAAGCGTTTTGCTCGTAGTGATTGCATCAATATGCGTTTGGATATTAATCTCGCGACCCAGCCGTACGAAGATGCCCGTGAATTCTGGGCGCGCTGGGGATTGGGCGTAGGCTTGCTGGCGGCGCTGACGCTGGTTCTGCTGGTGTTCGCGGTGCGGGGCTGGAGCAACGCGGGAAGAGATCGTCACAACATTGCTCAACTGCAGCAACAGATTGATGAGCTCAATAAAGAGCGCGACGAGGATCAGGGCGTACTCGACATGCCCGTCAACCGCAGCACCCGGGACCAGTCGCAGTTCTTGAACGGACTGATTCAACGCAAAGCATTCTCCTGGACGCTCGTGTTCGAAGATCTGGAGCCGGTCATGCCCCCGAACCTGCATGTGGTCTCTCTGCGGCCGGAATTGAATGACCAGAACCAAGTGCAACTGGACATGAAGGTGGCAGCCGACACGCGGGCCGCGGCCGTGGAACTGGTCCATCGCCTGGAAGGCTCGAAGCATTTCCAGGGGGCGGAACTGGTCTCGGAAGGGCCGCAGGGTTCGGAGGGGGGATCGGGCGTGGCCGCTTCGGTGCTTTCGATTTATGTTCCGGGATCGACGGACAGGAAGGGAAAGTAATGCCGGACTTGGGGAACTCGCGGCGCAAGCTGAAGATTGCGATTGGGGTGATGCTGGCGGTCGATGTGGTTGCGATGGCAGTTCTGTTCTCGCCGCTGGTGGGTTCCGCGGATTCCCGGGCTCAGCAATTGAGCCAATTGAAACTTGAATTGCAAAACAAGGCCCACGAAGTGGAACCTCTGCGCGGCATGGACAAGAAGATCGTGCTCGCCAAGGACCAGATCGGCGGGTTTTATAAAGACCGTTTTGCCGCCAAGGATTCCGATCTGGTCAACGAACTGGGCAAGCTGGCGTCAGAGAACGGGGTTCGGATCCAGACGGCGAAATACACGAAAGAGGAAGCCGAAAGCTCCGGTGTAATTCCGGTGGCCATCGAAGGAAGTTTTTCCGGAGACTACCTCCAACTGGTGCGGTTCATTAATGCGCTGGAAAGGTCGAAACTGTTTTTCTTAGTGCAGAGCGTGGAACTGGCGGGCGAGGGCGCGGGACCGGTGAAGCTGGAAATCAGATTGCACAGTTATCTGCGGTCGGGTGCTTGAGTGAAACTGGGAATCGAAAATCGGAAGCAAGTACTATTTCTCGCTGGGTTCGGCGCGATCGCACTGCTGATGCTGGGCCGCGCTCTCTGGCCCTCGATGCCGGCAGCGGCGCCCGGAACCGAACCAACCACTGCCACCGCGGTCCACTCCGGCGTGCGGCACACGGCCTCAGGAAAAGTGTTGCCCGCGGTTGAGCCGCGGCTGGATCCCACGCTGGACTTGAACCTGCTGCGCCAAAGCGAGGAAACGAAGTACGCGGGCAACGGAAGAAATATCTTTGTGGCCGGATCGGTACCCATCGAACCGGCAAAGAAAAACGGCACAACGGACACCGTCTCTGCCACGCTGCACCAGCCGCCGCCAACTCCACCGCCTCCGCCCATCACGCTCAAGTTTTTTGGTTTTGCCAACCGGCCGGGGGAGACAAAGAAGGTGTTCTTGATCCAGGGTGAAGATATTTTTATCGCGGCCGAGGGCGACATTGTCGACCGGCGTTATCGCGTGGTGCACATTTCGCCAACCACGGTGGACGTGGAAGATGTAATCAACAACAACCGGCAGAGCCTGCCCTTAACGCACGGATAATTTGAAGGCAAGTGAGCGTTTATGCGGCGTCGTGGTTTGAGATCGGCCAAATTACAAATTACAAGTGACAAATCACAAGTTCGCCAGCGCGGCTATCTGATGATCACGCTGATGTTGGCCCTGGCGATGATCATGATTGCGCTGGTCGCCGTGTTGCCTGAGCTGAAGCAACAGATCCGCCGCGATCGCGAAGCAGAGTTACAACACCGCGGTACGGAGTACATGCGCGCGATTCAACACTTCTACAAGAAGTTTCAGCGCTACCCTACCCGCGTTGAAGAGTTGGAAAACACCAACAACCTCCGGTTTCTCCGCAAGCGCTATACGGACCCAATGAACCGCGACCCGGTCACGGGTAAAGAGAGAGACTTCAAATTCCTGCGTCAAACTGACATCAACCTCAACAACGGGCCGGTATTGGGACAAACACCGGGCGGGCAGCAGCCGGGTGGAACGCAACCGGGACTGCAAGCGGCAAGCAGCGGGGGAACGGCGGCTCAGGCGAACGGGGATTCCGGCAATCCTTCTTCTGGCAACTCTTCTTCCGGCAACCCTTCGGATACGGGAGAGAATCCGAATTCGCCGGGATCTAGCTCTAACCCAAGTTCAAGTTCCGGTTCCGGTTTCAACGGACCGACGTTCGGCGGAGGGCCACTGCTTGGGGTTGCCAGCATGAACAAGAAAGATAAGAGCATTCGCGTGTTCTATGACAAGAACCATTACAACGACTGGCTCTTCATCTATCTGCCCATGGCCGATCGAGGCGGCCTCTTGAAGGGGCCGGTGAACCCCGGCATGCCCATGGGCAACCTGAACGCCCCCACTAATCCGGTACCAGGCAGCAATCTCCCAGGGCCGGGATTCACGCCGAATCCCAGCCAACCGCAGAGCCCTCCAGCGACTCCTTTGCAACCCACGACGCAGATGCCACCCGACCAGTAGAACTTCGCATTCCCGGGAACTTCCGAGCAAAAGAAAAACCCCGCATCGAAAGCGGGGCTTGACGCAAACCGAAAATACTCCAACGCAAAAGCTTAAACATTAAACGAGGAACCGCAGCCGCAGGTGCTCTTCACGTTCGGGTTGTCGAACTTGAATCCGGCGCCTTCCAAAGTCTCGACGTAGTCGACATGGGCTCCGCCAAGATACATCAAGGACGTGGCATCCACGTAAACTTTCAAACCGTCGAAGTCGAAAACCTTGTCCATCATGCCCGCGCCATTCTCAAAGGCCATGGAGTATTGGAAACCGGAGCAACCGCCGCCGACTACCGACAACCGCAATCCGGACGGGACTGGCGTTTGGGCAGCCATGATCTCTTTGACCTTGGCAATCGCGGCCGGGGTCAGGACCGGGGCCGAGGTTTTGGGTTGTACGCCGGGTGCGGTGGTAGTCGCCATCTGTTTTATCTCCTTGTACTTAGCTATTATAACAAAAGCCGAAGCCGGCTCGGCAAGGCTTTTCGGGGACCCGCCCTACTTACCCAACCTGCGGCTTAGATGCTTCGGCCACACAAGAAGTCGCATCCCCCCTTGCCAATGGGTCTATAATCGTGCGCAGTAGGAGTTGGTTCCCGAAGTCCGGCCATGCCAGGGCAGTTTTCGCTGGGGCTTAGGGCAGGTTTGGGGATTGGCTCGATCTCAGCTCCGAGGTGGCGTATGTCTCCTATGTTCGGGCTGCTTGTCGCGTGGGGTATTCTGACAGGGGTCCTCATCATCCTCCTGATCTATCGCAGCACCCTCACCATGCACGAGGACGATTCGATCTTCCTCCATGAAACCGAATCCCAGATGCACAAAGATCAAACGGAAGTTATCTCCAAGATGCAAAAGCTCACACCGATCGTGAAGGTGCTTGGCGCCGTATCGGGAGTCATGATCCTGGTCATTGCGGGATTGTTCATCTATCAGGGGTTGACCAGCGCCACCACGCTGCAGTAGCCGGGAAGGTACGATTCTCGGGAGTCCTTGCCCAACCCGGCGCGGGGAGGACTTCGCAAGTACCGCGCTGGAGCCTCGCTCTCGCTGGCGACCCATCCTCTTGCGCGGCAAAATCCGTGAACATATCCTAGGCGCCGTCAGGCCGCTTTCGCTTTCATCCCCTCGATGTCGGCGAGCAGCACTCTCTCGTGGCCGTCGGGATTCACCTTCTCGTAGACCCTGCGGATTACGCCTTGGGGATCAACCACGAAACTGCTACGCTCCCAGAACTTCATCCCCTTCCATTCTGCCTGGCCGATGCCGAGTGACTTCATCAGGCTGGCATCTGTATCAGCAAGCAAGTCGATGGTAAAGGCGAACTTGTTGCAGAAGTTCTTGTGCGAGGCCACGCCGTCGGCGCTCACGCCAACGACCTTGATCCCGGCAGCGTCAAAATCCGCTTTGGTCGAGGTAAACGACTTGCCCTGGATGGTGCAGCCCGGCGTGTCGTCCTTCGGATAAAAATAAACCACCAGCCAGTGTCCAGCAAAGTCGGAGAGCTTGGTGATTTTGCCATCCTGGTTGGGAAGCGCGAAATTCGGAAAAGGATTGCCAGCAGCGAGCATGAAAGTGTCCTTTCTGGGTAGTGTCTCAATTGCACGAGTGCGTGAGGCCGGACTGAGAGGTCAGAAGTCAGAGGTTAGATTGCAGAGGCGAAAACCCGTGAACGACAGTTCTTACCTCTGCAATCTAACCTCGAACCTCTGACCTCCCACCGCCAAGAACCGCCGTCAGGCGGCCTGCATCGCTTTCCTGGCCCGTTCGTCCATCTCTTTCGGGGACAAATCTTCCTTGTGGGTCGCGATGCCCCAAAGATGTCCGAACGGATCCTGAATGAAACCAGAGCGATCTCCATAGAACTGGTCTGCGACCGGCCTCTGGATTTTCGCTCCTGCCGCGGCCGCTTTGGCGACGACCTTGTCAGCGTCAGGGACGTACACATACAGGCTCACCGGAGACGCTCCGATGGTTTCGGCGCTGCGGTGGCCCATCTGAGGATTTTCGTCCGCCAGCATGATGCGCGAGTCGCCGATCTGGAGCTCGGCGTGGCCCACCCGGCCCTCAGGACCATCCATGCGCTCGACCACAGTGGCTCCGAAGACGCTCTTGTAATATTCGATCGCTTTCGCCGCGCCCTTGATGACGAGGTACGGCGTAATGGTGTTGTATCCCTTGGGAATGTAATGGACTTTTTTCATGATCTTTCTCCTCTGGTGTTGCGCTCATGTTCGCTCGGTCACCTTCGCTGAAAGATGACGCTGAGGTGAGGGTTGAGGTTAAAGCTTGCTGAGGGGCACCCCACGGCGCTCCGTTCATCAATGAGAACACAAGTTCGGGGGCGGCTCAAGCCGAGCTCCCGGGACGCGGGCTTTTTGCTTAGTCCGGAAAAACCCTAACGGGACGCGGCTGTGGAATCCCACCCTTGCGGACAGAACGCGCAAGGATGGGGCACCCGGCGTTCCGCGAATGGACCTGAGGTCAATGAGTGTAATTGCGATGTTACGCCACTTGAGACGTGTCGCCTATCTGGGTCGTGGCTCCCTTAACTTCCAGTTGCCGACAAACCGAAAGTTAACGGTTCGTGAGGGTTCGTGAACCCACGAACAGGATTGATGCTGCGAAATAATCCAAGTCAGACCGTCAGAGTAAACCCTCCGTCGGGTGTCAATGTGGTGCCCGTGATGTAGCTAGCCTCGTCCGAGCACAGGAAGACTATGGTTTGGGCGATCTCCTCCGGGCGGCCTGCGCGCCTGGTATGAACACGTGGTATCAGAACCTTGTCGAACAAGTCGTCGCCGACGATGCCGCGTAACCGGTGATGCATCGGCGTAACGATGAATCCTGGGCACACCAGGTTGACCCGGATTCCCTGCGGTGCCAGTTCCGCTGAAACGCTGGTAGTCAACCCGATTTGTCCGTGTTTCGATGCGACGTACGCCGAGCCGGTAGGGAAGCCGAGAAAAGAGTTTACAGAACCGACGTTGACGATCGCACCGCCATGTCCGCCCGCAAGCATGGCGCGGGCCTCGTACTGCAAGCACAAGAAGGTGCCCTTCAGATTCGTGTCGAGAACTCGGTCCCAGTCCTGCTCAGGCAGGTCTGTGATGCCTGCTAACTTCCCCTCGATGCCGGCGTTGTTCACCGCGTAGTCGAGCCGGCCAAATGTCGCAATCGCATGCGCCACCATCCGTTCGACATCCTTGGCGATTGTGACATCCGCAGCCACGAAGCTTGCTGTCCCTCCCTGCGCCTCTATCTCAGTCGTGAGCGTCGCCAACTCATGTTCGCGCCTCGCCGCAAGAACTACCTTGGCGCCTCGCGCCACAAAGGCCTCACCGGTCGCCCGGCCTATCCCACTGCTCGCTCCGGTAATCAGAGCTACTTTGCCATTCATGTCTGACATCCAGATCCTCCGAGGGCGGTTGGTCTGCCTTCACTAACGTTGTTTCTCAAGCGCTGCTGCTGTGGGAATGTTTTTCCGTTGCGCCGTAGGATTGTGATTATAGCGAAGGCAAATACTTCTGGAGTCTTGCGATTTCGTACTTACCGTCGATACGTCCCTGTCGGACGGTTAGTGTTTACGGAGGCACCTCCGTTCCGGGCGCATAACGGGCAAACCGACCGGAGGTTAACTGTCGAGAACAGGCGATTACACTCATTGAGAATTGATTACACCAACCATCTGAGACGATCCTTCCCGCGCTCCCTATTCAATCCCTAGCTCCTTCGCCAGCGCCTTCCACTTGCCATCGACTAGCGCGCGCGTTTTCGCGTCCATCAGGATCTCGTCTGGCCACGGACGACTGAAGCCCTCGGTTGACCATTTGCGCGTGGCGTCTATGCCCATCTTCGATCCGTAGTTTGCCAAGCGGGCGGCGTGGTCTAGGGAATCTACTGGGCCGAGCGTGAATTGGATGTCGCGCTCGGGGTCGATGTGGTTCAGAACTTTCAGGGTTACGTCGGCTACGTCCTGCACGTCCACATCTTCGTCTACTACGATGATGCACTTGGTGAACATTGCCTGGCCCAGCGACCAGATAGCGTTCATCACCTTGCGCGCTTGGCCGGGATAGGACTTGCGGATGGAAACCAGCATCAGGTTGTGGAAAACGCCTTCGATGGGAAGGTTGATGTCCACCAGTTCGGGGATGGTCAGCTTCATCAGCGGCAGGAAAATGCGTTCGACCGCTTTGCCCATCCAGGCATCTTCTTGCGGTGGCTTGCCTACTACCGTGGTCGCGTAGATCGGGTCTTTTCTGTGGGTCACGCAGGTGACGTGGAAGACCGGATATTCATCTTCCAGCGAATAGAAGCCGGTGTGATCGCCGAAGGGGCCTTCGGTGCGGAGCTCGTCGAGATTAACGTAGCCTTCTAAGATGATCTCGGCATTGGCGGGCACTTCGAGATCGACGGTCTCGCACTTTACCAGCTCTACCGGCTCTTGGCGTAGAAATCCGGCGATGATGAACTCCTCTACGTCGGGCGGAGCGGGCACGATGGCGCAGAACGTCAACGCGGGGTCGGTGCCGATGGCTACGGCAACTTCCATTTTTCCGGCGGGACGCTCGCCGGTGGCTAGCATTGCGCCTCCCGATGACCTGGCCATAATGTCTACCGCCGCACGGGCTGGGGCGCCCGTGCCTCCATCGTTCTGAACGCCATTTCGCAGGTGGTCACGGTAATGTTCCGCTGCGACTTTCTGTCTTTGCCAGTGCATGCCGGTGGTCCGCTCGTCGTAAATTTGCATGCGATACATGCCTACGTTGCGTTTCCCGGTTTTTGGATCGCGCGTGATCACGCAGGGCAGCGTGATGAAGCGTCCGGCATCTTTGGGCCAGCATTGCAGGATAGGAAAATCCAGCAACGAGAAATTCTCGCGCTTGATCACTTCCTTGCAGGGGCCCGTGGCGACAGTCTTGGGAAAGAACTTGCCCATCTCGGCGAGCATGGGCAGCATCTTCACTTTATCCAGAAAGCCTTGCGGAGACTTCACGTCCATGAATCCGCGGATGCGTTCGGCGATTTCATCGAGTTCGTCGACTTCGAGCGCTAGTTGCATTCGGCGAGCGGATCCGAACTGGTTGATCAGAAGTTGCGCGCCGGGATAGCCCTTCACGTTCTCGAACAGCAACGCCTTGCCGCCGACGGTTCCCTGCTGGTCTCTACTCTTCGAAACACGATCGGCAATTTCCGTAATCTCTAAGATTGGGTCCGCTTCGGTGCGGAGGCGCTTCAGCTCGCCGGCTCGCTCGAGTGCTTGAATCCAGTCCCGCAAATCGTCGTAGGCCAAAATTCCTCCCGGAAGGACAGACGATTATATGACGGCGCTGACGGAAACCCTTAACCACAGGGGACACGGGGGATCACGGGGAAACCCAGTTCCACTCTTCCACATTTCGTGCTCTGCGACTAGGATATGGAAAATCAATCTTGCAGCATACATAGTCAACGAGGAATCCATGATCCGTTTTAAGGTGAACGGGAAAGAGAAGACGTTTGACGGCGATCCTGACATGCCGTTGCTTTGGTATTTGCGCGACGTGGCGCAGCTGACGGGAACGAAGTACGGCTGCGGCATGGCATTGTGCGGAGCATGCACCGTGCACCAGAATGGCGCGGCCATACGCTCCTGCACCACTCCGATGAAAGAGGTCAGCGGCGCCGAGATCACTACGATCGAAGGCATCGCTCCCATGCATCCGGTGCAGAAGGCATGGATGGAGATTCGGGTGCCGCAATGCGGCTACTGCCAGACGGGCCAGATCATGCAGGCGATCGCACTGCTTAAAGAGAACAAGAATCCCAGCGATCAGGATATAGACACGGCCATGGCCGGCAATCTCTGCCGCTGCGGCACCTATCAGCGGATTCGGGCGACGATTCATCAAGCCGCGAAGGAGACGGTATGAAGCTCATTGAGAATGTCAGCCGTCCTGTCAGCCGAAGAGGTTTTTTGCATGGCGCTTTACTGGGCGGCGTGTTTGTGCTCGGTGCGCGCTTTGTTCCCGAACCGCTGTGGGGCGCGGAAGGCGACGCGGCTGCGTCTTCGTTCGAACCCAATCTGTGGATGTCGATTGCTGAGGATGGAACGGTGACCATCGTCGCCCATCGCTCGGAGATGGGATGCGGCAGCCGCACGGCCTTGCCACTCGTGGTCGCCGACGAGTTGGATGCCGACTGGTCGAAGGTCAAGATTGAGCAGGCGATCGGCGATCCGAAGTATGGTTCGCAGGATACGGACGGATCGCACTCGGTGCGCAATAACTTCGACTTGATGCGACAAGTGGGCGCTACCGGACGCGCGATGCTGATCACGGCCGCCGCCGCGCAGTGGGGAGTTTCTCAAAAGGATTGCGCGACCGAACCTCATTTTGTTGTACATCGCGCCAGCGGCCGCAAGCTGGGTTACGGCGAGGTTGCCGCGGCAGCGGCCAAGCTGCCGGTTCCGAAGAAAGAAGATGTCCCGCTCAAGATTCGATCACAGTGGCGCTACATCGGCAAAGAGAGCAATTCCCTGTTTGACCTTCCCGAGATCGTCACCGGCAAGGCGATTTTTGGCATGGACGCAACGATGCCGGGTATGGTCTACGCATCGGTTGAGCATCCGCCCGTGCTGGGACAGAAGATCAAGTCGTACGATGACAAGGCCGCGCTCAAGGTGCCCGGGGTTCAGAAGACGCTGACCATCGAGACCTTCAAGCCCCCTCACCAGTTCCAGCCTTTAGGCGGCGTCGCCGTGATTGCCGAAAACACGTATGCGGCATTCAAGGGACGCAAGAGCTTAAAGATCGAATGGGATAGCAGTCCGCATTCGGTGTATAACTCGGGGCCGTTCCGCAAGACGCTGGAAGCTACTTCGCGGCAGCCGGCCAAGGTGGTTCGCAACGTCGGCGACGTGGATGCCGCGTTTGTCCAAAGTGCGAAGACCGGCGGAAAGATAATTGAAGCCGAGTACTACACACCGCATCTGGCGCACGTTTCCATGGAGCCGCCGGTCGCCGTTGCCGAATATCGCAATGGGAAGGTGCTGGCTTGGGCGCCGACGCAGAATCCGCAAGCGGTGCAGGAGACGATTGCCAGCGTGCTCGGCATCAAGAAAGAAGATGTGATTTGTCATGTCACGCTGCTGGGTGGAGGGTTCGGACGCAAGTCGAAACCTGACCAGGTTGCGGAAGCTGCCGTTCTATCCAAACAACTCGGCAAGCCGGTAAAGGTTGTCTGGAGCCGTGAAGACGATATTCGCTTCGATTTCTTTCACTCCGTCGCGGCGATGTACATGAAGGCTGCAGTTGGGCCGGATGGCAAGCCGACGGCGTGGCTGCAGCGCACGGTGTATCCGCCCATCAATTCTACTTTTGACACATCCGCCGTGTATGCCGACGATGAGATGGGCCTGGGATGGAACAATCTTCCTTTCGACATTCCCAACCATCGCGCCGAAAATGGCCCCGCCGACTTCCACGTGCGCATCGGATGGCTGCGCAGCGTAGCCAACATCTATCATGCTTTTGCGATTCACTCTTTCGCTGATGAACTTGCCAAGGCGGCCAATAAAGATTCGGTGCAGTATTTGCTTGATCTGATCGGGCCGCCGCGCATCGTCAGCCTTGACCTCAAGGGAGACGAATCGGAAGAGGCCAAGAATTATCCGCTCGACACCACGCGATTGCGGCGCGTGGTCGAAATCGCAGCCGAGAAATCTGGCTGGGGTAAAAAGCCCATGGGTAAAGGGCACGGCATGGGCATCGCCGCTCACCGTAGTTTCCTGACTTATGTTGCGACCGTGGTCGAAGTCGAGGTCGATAGCCGGGGACAGGTGCACATTCCGAATGTTTGGACCGCTGTCGATGCGGGCACGATTGTCAGCCCCGACAATATCCGCAACCAGTTCGAAGGAGCGGCGGTGTTCGGGACGAGCCTGGCTTTGTTCGGCGAGATTACTGCTACCAACGGGGCCATCGACCAAAGCAATTTCCATAATTATCAGATCGCGCGCATGAACCGCGCTCCACGCCACGTCGCGGTGCACATTGTGGAGAGCGAAGCGCCGCCGGCCGGAGTTGGCGAACCCGGCGTACCGCCTTTTGCGCCCGCTCTATGCAACGCGGTGTTTGCCGCCACGGGCAAGCGGGTGCGGGAGCTTCCGCTGTCGAAGACGAAACTGGTGTGACGGACCGCAATCCTTTGCATGTAGAGACGGGACTGGAGACGAGGCAAGCCCCGTCTCTACAGGAAATACTGTTCGGAAAATCTGCCATGAGAAGATTGCTGGCGCTACTCCTCCTGTCCACATGTTGTCTCGCTGCCGCGCAGGAGATTACGGTGGCTGCGGCGGCGGATATGAGCTCTGCTCTTCCGCAACTCGCTGCCGCCTACACGAAAAGGACAAGAGAAACGGTGAAGCTCTCGTTCGGCTCGTCCGGCAATCTGACCAATCAGATACGAAACGGCGCGCCCTTCGACGTCTTTTTCTCCGCCGATGAGGAATATCCTCAGCAATTGATCGCCGAGGGACTGGCGTCCAAAGAGACGCTTTACCGTTATGCGGTCGGGCGTTTAGTGCTGTGGGTCCCGAGCGATTCGCCGCTGGACGTGTCGAAGCTGGGCATTCAAGCTTTGCTCGACGCTTCGGTCAAAAAGATTTCGATCGCAAATCCCGCGACTGCGCCGTACGGGCGCGCCGCCGAGGCTGCGCTGCGGCATTTCGGAATTTACGACCAGGTTTCGAGCCGGCTTGTTTTGGGAGAGAACGTGTCGCAGGCCGCACAGTTCGTCGAATCGGGCAACGCTCAGGTGGGACTGATTGCGCTGTCCCATGCGCTCGCACCCGCGTTTAAAGACAAGGGCCGCTATTGGAATGTCCCGCTGGATGCTTATCGCACACTGAACCAGGCTGTCGTCGTGCTCTCGCGGTCAAAGCAGCAAGATGCCTCCCGCAGATTCGTGGCGTTTTTGCGCAGCCCGGAGGCCACTTCCCTGCTCACTAGTTACGGGTTCAGCTTGCCTACGGAGACGCATTGAAATGGGGAAACGTTGAAATGAATTGGGAGGCGTTTTGGTTGACGGTGCGTCTGGCAGCCATCGTTTCTGCGCTGCTGATCGCAATCGGAATTCCCATCGCCTATTGGCTGACTTACTCGCGCTGGCGCTGGAAATTTCTGGTCGAGGCGGTGGTGGCCCTTCCCATCGTCCTGCCGCCAACTGTACTTGGTTTTTATGTTTTGGTTGCACTCGGTTCGCACAGCCCGCTTGGCCGCTGGTGGGAGTCGCTTACCGGCCACACTTTGGCCTTCACCTTCGAGGGCCTGGTGATTGGGTCTCTTTTATACAGCCTGCCCTTCGCCGTGCAACCGTTCGCGGCATCTTTTGGCGCGGTTGACACGAATCTGCTTCGTGCCTCGGCATCGCTGGGCCATTCGCCGGTGCGGACCTTTTTCCGTATCGTGCTTCCCCTCTCCAAAGCTGGGCTGGTCACCGGATTTGCGCTTAGCTTCGCGCACACGCTGGGCGAATTCGGAGTTGTGCTCATGGTGGGAGGCAATATTCCAGGCGTCACGCGAACCATCTCGATTGATATTTACGATCAGGTGCAAACCGCGAATTATTCCAGCGCGAACCAGACGGCGATCGTACTGCTCGTCATCTCGTTCGTAGTGTTGTCGATCGTGTATGGCTTGAGCCGGCGTCCCTGGGCGGTGGGTCCATGGCGGTGAATCCTGCTCCGGCGCCACCATCGCCACAGCCAATCTCCTCCGAGCTCGAAGTCCGCATTCGCAAACGCTTTCCTAATCCCGAGGGCAGCTTCAACCTGAATGTCCACTTTCGCGCGCTGGCCGGTTTTACGATTTTGTTTGGCGCTTCGGGCGCGGGAAAGACCACGCTGCTTGATTGCATTGCGGGACTGACTGATCCGGACGACGGACGCATTGCGGTAGGCGGCGAAGACCTTTACGACTCGGAAAAGAAGCGAAACGTCGCCGCCTGGAAACGGCGGATCGGGTACGTACAGCAGGATCTGGCACTGTTTCCTCACCTGACTGCCGGGGAGAACGTCGCTTATGGACTTCGCAAGCTCAGCGCGGCCGAGCGAGTGACGCGCAGCCGCGAGATACTTGAGGCATTCCGCATTGCTCAATTGCGCGACCGGCGGCCGTCGCAAATTTCCGGAGGCGAGCGCCAACGCGTCGCCCTGGCGCGCGCGCTGGTGACCGAGCCGCTTGCATTGCTGCTCGATGAGCCACTGGCGGCGCTGGACCGTCCGACGAAGTCTTCCCTGGTAGGTGATCTGCGCCGATGGAACCAGCAGCATCGTGTTCCGATTCTTTTCGTCACGCACAATGGCGAGGAGGTGTTTGCCCTCGGCGACGAGGTCATTGTGCTGGATGGGGGGAGGATTGTGGCGCAAGGGCGGCCGCATGAAGTTATGCGCGTTCCGCAACTGGAAACCATCGCCAACTTGTCAGGATTCGAAAACATTTTCAATGCCACGGTGCTGACACTGCACGAAAATCGCGGAACCATGACGTGCCAACTGGGTGGTGGCAAAGTGGAGTTGGAAACGCCGCTGGTTCGCGCCGAGGTTGGCTCGCGCCTGAGGGTGGGCATTCGCGCTGGCGATCTGCTTCTGGCGACAGAAACACCGCGCGGGCTGAGTGCCCGTAACGTTTTGCCGGGAACAATCCTCCGATTGGAACAGCGAGACGTCATCATTTCCGCGATGGTGGATTGCGGCGGCACGGAGTTCGAAGTGCACTTAACGCTGGCGGCACGCGACGCGCTGCAACTGGGCCCTGGCAAGAGCGTCTGGGTTGTGGTCAAGACGCATTCGTGTCACTTGATGGGGATGTGAGCCCTTCGATGCTCGTGTGGAAGCGGAGCTCTGCCCCGCTTGGACGGGGCGGAGCCCCGTCACCACGCAATCCACGAACTCAACGCTTCGCGTCCTGTTCCTGCTCTACCGCAATGACCGCGATCCACTGCCCGTTCCGCTCTTTGTGATAGGCAATCGTCCCGCCGAGACGTTGGGCAATATCTTCAGGCAGCAAGTCGCGATGGTAGCCAAAGAATTTTTCCTTGATGCGCTGCCATGCGTCCCAATTTTCCAACAGTGGATGCGGTGGCTGGTACTTGGTGGAGAAGACTAGAGCCACATCAAAGTGGTCGCGGGCCCGGGCTGCGAGGTCGATCTGCGGGGCCGAGAAATCTTCGATGCGTACGACGCGGAACGGCTGAACCACGTAGCCGAGCCATGGCCGGGTAAGTTCGTCCGAAGCCGGCCATGCGGTTAGAACGCGTTGGCCGGGATATCGCATCGCCAAGAAACGGCTGGCTTCCGCGTGCATCACGATGTAGTCGCGATAGGCCAGATTGTCTTCGAGAGTGAAGCCATAGGGCGGATTGCTGAACAGGCCCGCGATAAAGGCAATCGCAACCGCTGCCACAATCAATTTCCAATAGCGCGCGCGCTGCCACAGAGTCGAAACCAGTGCCAGAATTACCAGCGGGACAACCGGCAACATGTAGCGCGCCAGCACCGCTCCGCCCACTGCCGACATAAAGGCCAGATAGGCGAGCACCACGGAAAGAAATGCGGCTTGAATCCAGAACGGAATTCGCGGACGAGTAATTCCATTCGCCATCTTTATCTGTGGCGGACGAAGCATGGCCAGCAATCCCGCCAGGGTGAGCAGATAAAGACCGAAATATCCGAAGAGCTGCCAGAGGCGTAGTCCGAGAGCCAGCGGGATGCGCAGCGGATTGAGCGTTGCGGCAACGTTATAGCGAAAGAATTCGGGGTTGCCCAACAGGAAGCCCGTCTTCATATAGTGGTAGGCATACCAGCAGGCCATGGGCACGACGGGAAGAAGGAGATAAAACCAGCGTGTGCACCTGTCTACAGCTGGAAAAATTTCCTGCCAACGCGGGCGAATTAGATAACCGAACAGTTCCCAAGCCAACAGCGCCAGCGGAGCCAGGATCGCGGTTTCCTTAGCCAGCGCTGCCAGGGAGAACCAGAGCGTTAGCTTCCGCGGACGGTCCTCTATATAGGCGGCGAGTGCCCAGAAGGTAAATCCAGCCGCGGGCCAGTCGACCTGCGCCAGGGAACTCTGCGTGAAGCACACGGGATACAACGCGACCAGCGCGGTTGTTGCCCAGGCCACCGGTAGATTGGCGGCGATTCGCGAAAGTCGAAACAATCCCAGCAGCGAGAATGCGCTCAAAGCCAGCATGGCGGTGCGCGTGACCAACGTGGAGTATCCGGCAAGGCGCCAGGCCAGGGCCAGCCACGCCATTACCAGCGGAGGGTGCGCATTGGATGGCGTCGACTGCGGAATGAGCGTGCCGGTCAGATATAGATCACGCGCGGCCGGAACGTAGTAGCCGGCCTCGTCCCAGAAATAAGGAAGGCGCAGAAGGCGAGCGTGCAAGAGCATCAATCCGGCAAAGAACAGCGCGAACAGAAGAAACTGCTCCGCCCATGCCGAATATGCGGGTTGAGATTTTATTTTCAGATCGGAGGGTGACGATCGCCGCGCAGCCGTCGTTGACCAGTGCATCGTTGAATGGCGTGTCGTTTGAACGGTATATCAGTGAACGGGTCCACCGGGAGCACGCGGATCAAGTTTGATCTCGCCGAACGCGGCCTCATAGTTCGACACGTTCTGCTGCAAGAGCGCCATGAGCGCCTTGGCCTGCTGCGGGCTAAGATAAATGCCCTGAAAGTTTCGTAATTCCACCTGCGTCTCCGAGCTTTGCTGCATGGTCCCGAAAACCAGGAAGAAATCCCACACATTCACTCGGATCTGCACGCTGTTGGAGTAAGTCTCGCGGTAATCGGGAGTTTGCACGAACTTCACATTCGGTTGGTTCGGCGTATTCATATCCCGCAGTGTAACGCCTAGGCGGAGCACAGAGCAAAGTGCAGGGATCTTGCAGGCGCCGACGCACCGACGCAGGACGACATCAGCTATGCGGCGGCCACCGACTGGGCTTGATGCCGGTAATGAACCATAGATCACGGTAAGCATTCCTCGCCTTGACGGCCCTGAAGCCGCAAGACTTGACTGCTTCGACCATGTCTGTCCACGGTTCCAGCGGGAAGGAAGACCCGACGAACTGGCTGATCACCCGATCCAACGGCTGAGTACCATCCTTGCTGAGGTAGCGATCCACGAGGACGATGAGCCCATTTGCCGGAAGGCTCTTGTAGGCATTTCGCAAGAGCTGCTTCGATACCGGGCCGATATCGCAGAACATGATCACATCGTAACCTGCGGGCAGGCCGTGGCGAATGTCTCCCGGCAAGGTCGCGACCCGCCTGGACATCCCCGCGCGACGGATGTTTCCGGCGGCAATTCTACAGACCGGAGCGATGTCGAGAATGCAGGCACGCAGATGCGGGTTCTTCCGGGCGAGAGAAATCGACATCACCCCGGAGCCGCCCGCTGCGTCCAGCACCGCCCTGTGCTCGGATAGCTCCAGGTAGTTTGCCAGCGCCACGGCATCTTCCCGATGAAAGTGAAATAACATCTGCGTAAAGTCCTCGGCCTGATGCCGGTCCCGTTTCATGGCCTCTGTGTAGCTGGGGTTGTGTATCCCCTTAATGGACTTGTAGCTTCTCCCTGACGTCAGCATCTTTTCGAGTATGGTGAGCGCCTCGTACGCCTGGACGCATTCCTTCGAGTACTGCCGCGTCCAGTAAATCGATCGCTCGTCAAGGAAGTATTTTTCGGTCAAGGGCGTGTTGCAGTAGATGCCATCGGATTTCCGCAGAAGCCCGAGAGCAGCCAGCGAATTCAGGAACCCCTCGAGATAAACCTTGTGGATCTTGAGCGCACGTCCGATCGCTTCCGCCTTCATGTGCTTCCGATGGAGTAACCGGAATACTTGCAGCCTCTCCGCGGCAACGATCAGACGAGAAACAATGAAGGCACGCTCTACGCCAATCTTCGCGAGCACTTTCTTGGGGAACTTGTCCAGGGTCGGCTCATTCATCGAAGGCTTCTTTCCCGCGGCGGCAAAGGCTGCCTGCGATCACTCCTGACCGCGTTCACAGAAGGCACAGACACGCTGCAGGGCCGAGATTCCAGTCAAGGTGACGTCGGGCGCGAGGTAATCCGGACGCACGGGCTCGACATGCATCAAGTCCGTGCTCAAATACTTCTTGTTGTCGTCCGCGAATACCGTGGCCACTACTGCATTCGGACCCAGTTCTTCCTGCACCTGCAGAGCGGCAAGGAAGTTGCACCCTGAGGAAATGCCCACGGCAAGGCCGAGACTGGAGGCCAGTTTCTGCGCCATCAAAATCGAGTCTCCGTCAGACACCGCAATGACTGGGTCCAAGAGACTGAGATCGATGAGCGCCGGAATAAATTCATCCGAGATACCCTGGATGCGATGCCTGCCCACCTTGTGTCCGGTAGAGATAGTTGGCGATTCGGCCGGTTCGACAGGATGAATCCGGATGTCGGGGTTCCGAGCGCGCAGGTAGCGACCCACTCCCATCACGGTTCCGCCGGTGCCAACTCCAGCCACAAAGGCGTCCGGACAAAGCCCCGCTGACTCCAACTGCGCCCAGATTTCAGGGCCAGTCGTGGTCTCATGCGCCTCGGTGTTGGCGCGGTTTGAAAACTGGCAGGGCAGGAAAACGTCGGAGCGGCTCGCCGCGAATTCTTCCGACATGCGGATACTTCCCAGAAACCCGCCCTGGTCGGCGCTGACCAGGACGATCTCGGCACCGTAGCTACGGATCAAACCCTGGCGTTCGTGGCTCATCCAATCGGGCATAAAGATCCTCACCGGATGCCCGAGGGCGCGACCGATGGCGGCAAACGAGATGCCGGTATTCCCGCTGGTAGCTTCTGCAATCGTGTCGCCCGGCCGAATTCGGCCGGTCGCGTAAGCCTCCTTCAGAATGTGCAGCGCCATCCGGTCCTTGATGCTGCCGGTAAGGTTCAGTTGTTCCGATTTGGCATAGATGGTCCGGTGCTGCGCCCGGCAATCGAAATGGATACCGAGCAGTGGCGTATTTCCGACCAGACAACTCACGGCATCAAATCTCTGCGCTGATGAATCCATAGTGATCGAGGCTAACTTTGCTCCGTCTTAAACACTATAATCTCTGCGATTCGGCTGGCCAAATGCGGAACAGAAATAGTCAAATTTGGAAACGCCGACATAGGGGTGAAGGTTAATGCGGAGCACTGAATCCCGGCAGCCAGGCACAGAACTGGGCACCGTATACCGAACCCAAGAATCAGTGCCCTGCAGGTTGTTGGTGCGAAAGGGGGGACTCGAACCCCCATGGGTTTCCCCGCCAGATCCTAAGTCTGGTGCGTCTGCCAATTCCGCC
>Ga0209415_10003918_pt1 | contig 27529 bp, 19 predicted proteins | sample PeaSoiSIISIP2007_FD_187696 | JGI IMG/M metagenome (GOLD analysis project Ga0209415, IMG submission 187696) | Peat soil microbial communities from Weissenstadt, Germany - SII-SIP-2007 (SPAdes) (version 2) | ecosystem: Environmental > Terrestrial > Soil > Wetlands > Peat | place: Germany... | reverse complement strand
ATGAACTTGAGGAAGCAGGTGAGCCACGGAGTTCAGTTTGACTTCAACTACACCTGGTCGAAGTCGATTGACGTCACATCGGCGGCGTCGCGTGTCGGATTCTCGGTATATGGCTACACGAACGTCGGCCTGGTTGGAACGCGCCTAGCCAATGCGTTTTCTCCGAATCTGGCACGCGCCGTCTCCGACTTTGATACGACCCACCAGTTCAACCTCAACTGGGTTGCGGAACTGCCTATTGGCAAAGGCCGGGTGCTGGCCGGCAGAGCCCATGGTGTGTTGGACGCCGTCATCGGAGGCTGGCAAACCTCAGGAGTGGCGCGATGGACCAGCGGATTCCCGTTCAGCGTTGACGGTGGCCAACGCTGGCCGACAGACTGGTTTCTGACGGCGATCGCTCAGATGACTACGAGGCCCCAGACGGGTACTTTCAAGAGACCAGGAAGAGTTGACCTGTTTGCGGATCCCTCCGCGGCGCAAGCGGACTTCACCGAGCCCCTTCCTGGCGGGGTCGGCTCGCGCAACGTGCTGCGTGGGAACGGTTACGCCGACTTGGACATGAGTCTCTACAAGAGATGGAAGATGCCCTATCGGGAAAGTCACAGCGTGCAATTCCGGTGGGATGTTTTTAACGTGCCGAACCTCACGCGCTTCAATGCCCAGTCGGTGGGATCGTCGGCGCTGCTGACGTCGCTGGCGCAGCAGTCGACGAATTTCGGAGCGTACACGAGCCTGCTGACGCAGCCGCGTGTGATGCAGTTTGAGTTGCGGTATGAGTTCTAAGGTAGGCTAGGAAACTCAAAGAATGTATGCGACGAAGGCACCACGTCTCGCGGGTTGCGAGACGTGGTCGTTGGGATACTTCTAGGCGGTGATCAGGTTTTCCAAGGCAATGCGATTGGGGATGACTAGCGTAGAGCCGCTTTGCTGGATGAGACGTTGCTTCTTGAAGCCTGCGAAAAGCCGGCTGACGGTTTCCCGCGAGGTGCCGATCATCTGTCCGATCTCTTCGTGAGTCAACGCCAGTTTCATTTGGCTTGGATTTCTGGCTTCGGTGTTCTGGTCGAGCCAGCCCACCAGTAGCCGGGCAAGCTTTTCGCTGGCCGAATCAGATAGGATCAGGTCACGGATGTCGCGGCAAGTTGAGGCGTAATCCTGGGCGATGTGCTGGGTGACCCACAGGGCCAGTTCGCCGTGCAGGCGCATGAGGCGCAATAAGTCGCTGTGTCGCAGGAAGCTGATCTCGCACGGTTCCTGAGTCTCGGCCGTTGCTTCGTACTTGGATCCGGAAACTACAGCGGCGACTCCCAGGGGGCAACCAGACTCGGCAATTCGCAGAATCAAGGTGCGGCCATCGCTGCCACAAACGGAAAGCTTCACCCGGCCGCGACGCACGATGAACACGCCTCGCGGAGTTTGCCCTTCCGCAAATAAAACCGCTCCCGTGGGATAGCTGGTGGTGAGTGCGTCCTGTTCCAATGCATCGACTACGGCTGCGGAAAGATCGCAAAAGGTTTTGTCTGCTGGGGCAGGTCGCTGGGTAGGATTTACGACGTGTGTGGCCATAAGTTGCCTCCGGTCACAGCTACAATGGCAAGCGCTTGGCCATTCTTTTCAGACTCTACGTGAGGTTCGACGGATGTCTCTAAGCTAAACAAAACATGTTATTTATATTGATATACTCAGATCCAGTGAAATCCGCTGCCTACCCCAGCTATACCCGGAAGTGAGGAGTTTCACACAGCGATGTGTGATCTCCATCACCAGTCCGTTGGTTATGTGACCAAAGAGTTTGGTTATATGACCAGCAGTTACCCCAACGTGGCATGGAGCGTATTGAGCAGAGCGGCTCGCGTAAACGGCTTTTCCAGCAAAGTGATGCCGCGCTTCAACACTTCCCGTTCTGCGATCAGTTCGCCAGTGTAGCCTGACATGTATACGACTTTCAGGTTCGGGTGAGAGGAGCTCAAGCGCTCAACCAATTCAGGGCCGCTCATGCGGCGCATCACTACGTCGGTCAACAATAGGTCAAGGGGCCCCGGATGAGATTGCGCCCATTCCAGCGCGGACTTACCGTCATCCGCCTCGACTACACTGTAGCCGTGCTCCTCGAGGGCTTGCCGGGTCAAGCTGCGCATGATTTCGTCGTCTTCCACGAGCAGGATTGAAGCCCCTTGCCGTTTGGGACTGACGGCCTCCACTTCCGATTTTGATTCGAGCCCGATTTTGTGTTCGGCGCTGGGCAGATAGATCTTAAACGTTGTTCCATGTCCCGGTTCGCTATAGACCAGAATGTGTCCCGCGCTCTGCTTGACAATGCCGTATACGGTGGCCAGGCCCAAGCCGGTTCCTTTGCCTACTTCTTTGGTGGTGAAGAAGGGCTCAAAGATGCGCGACACGGTAGCCCCGTCCATTCCGTTGCCGGTATCGCTGACTGCGAGCAGAACGTATTTTCCCGGCGTCATGGATTGATGCTGTTCCGCGAAGGCCTCATCAAATCTCGCGTGGCCAGTTTCCAGAATGAACTTGCCGCCTCGAGGCATCGCATCGCGCGCATTCACGGCGAGATTCACCACGATCTGGTCGAGTTGGCCAGGATCCGCCTCGACCACGGCCGCGGGTGATTTGGACACCACCAGAATTTCGACGTCGTCCCCCATCAGCGGACGCAGGAGTTTGCTCACATCCTTTAGCCGCTCGTTCAGATCGAGAACCCGAGGCTGGATCGCAGAGGACCGGCTGAAGGCCAGCAGTTGGCGCGTTAAAGAGGAGCCGCGCTCGATGGCCTTCTTAATATTCTCCACGTAGAGCGAGGATTCCGCGGCGGTATCAATCCGATCGCGCAGAAACTCGGTGCAAGCCCGGATGATGCCGAGAATGTTGTTAAAGTCGTGCGCCACTCCTCCCGCCAGCCGGCCGATCGCTTCCATCTTCTGCGATTGATGGAGTTGTCTCTCAGCGCGTTTCTGGGCGGTGATGTCGCGCGCAATCGCGGAGGCTCCGATGACGTCGCCTTTCGCATCGCGCAACGGAGACACGGAAATGGAGACATCCAGACGGCGTCCGTCTTTGGTCACCCGCACCGATTCACTATGCTCGATGCTTTCCCCGCGCGCAATCTTCTCCAAAATCTCCGGGATTTCCTCGGGACGATCACTGGGCGCGAGCAGAGATATGTGTTTTCCGATGGCTTCTTCCGGCGTGTAGCCATAGATGCGCTCGGCTCCCTTGTTCCAGCTGGTAATGATGCCATTCAAGTCTTTGCCAATGATGGCGTCCTCGGAGGAATCAATAATCAGGGCGAGCCTCGACCGGTATTCCCCAAGCTGTTCGGCCGTTCTGCGATGCAGTTCTTCATTCGCCCGGCGCAGCTCTTCCGCGATTCGCTTGCGGTCGCTGATGTCGCGGATCGCACTCAGCACGAACATTCCATCCTCGGTGGTGACCGGGCTGAGACTGATTTCCACCGGGAATTCGGAGCCGTTGCGCCGCCTCCCGGAGAGATCGAGGTTCGCTCCCATGCGTCGCGTCTTCGGTGCTTCCGCAAAGTCCTTGCGATGATGGTGGTGTTGGCGGCGATAGCTCTCGGGTACTAATATCTCGATCTTCTGGCCAATCAATTCGTCGCGCGTGTAGCCAAATAACGCTTGCGTTTGTGAATTGATCTGAACAATGGTTCCATCGCGATCGACGGCGACGATGGCATCTGGAAGCGTCTCCAGTAGATCACTGGAAAAGAGGACCTCAACCATGGTTTGCGTTGAAACGGAAGGCTCAGGCTGCGGGTGTTCCGACGACGGTCGCGGCATTTATCACTTCGTTTCCAACCTGGGAGTATTTCAACTTTATTCGGAAAGCCGGTCACCTGTAAAGACGAGGATTGCAAGCCGTTGAATTGAAAAGGAATATTCATTGCCTCCCAATCGAGTGTGATACCAATCACGAGACGATGTGACGTAAATCACAACCCTAAGAGTGCTTTGAGAGTCCGGGAGAACCAAGTCTTGTCGCCGCACGAAAGGTCGTCACTTCGAGGTGTGCGCTCGCGCACTGCGACAGCAGTCATCCATCACTGCACCGGTGAAGCAGTCGTGATAACTTCGGCTCGGCCCGAGACTCCCGGCCTCCGGGAACAGAAAGTCTTCAAGACCGAGGGCCCCCGCCTGGAACCCGCTGTTACCTCACACGAAAAGGAGTACTACCATGATTGCCCGTATTCTAAATTTCGAGGTCAAACTGGAAAAGAAAGAAGAGTATGTCAAGGCGGTCAAGAACCAAGTCCTGCCCATCCTCAAGAAGCAGATCGGATTCTTGGAGATTCTGCCCTTCTTCCCCGAGAAGATGAAAGAGGAGAAGGCGATCAACATCAGCCTGTGGACGACCAAGGCGGATGCCGAGCGCTATGAGAGAGAGGTCTATCCCAGGGTATTTGACATCCTGAAACCATTCCTGACTACGCCGGTCGAGGTCCACTACTACGACCTCGAGACCACCCTCTGTGAGCACTTCGTCGAGGCGTTGGCCGCCTGAGCCGACGTACACGCGACAAACGACGAAGGGAAACCCCGGGGCAGTTGCTCCGGGGTTTTCGCTGTGTAGGGCACCGAGCGGCAGAATTCACCGTGACAGCAGTCACTGACCAATACTGATCCCGCCCGTCAATATACAATGATGTGCGTATTCGGTTGCGGGAGTTTGCCCTCATGAAACACGCCGTCCAACGGCTGCGGTCGTCGATCTGGTCCGTCCCCCTGACCGCTGTTCTGTTCCTATCCGGATGCGGAGACAAGAATCAAGTTCAGGCAGGCGCTTCCGGAGGGCGTCCGCCTGCGCCGGTGGTTGTGGCCAGCGTCGAACAGCGCGACATTCCGGTTCAGATCCAGGCCATCGGCAACGTTGAAGCGTACCAGACGGTGCAGATCCGGTCCCAGGTCAACGGTCAAATCCAGAAAATCTTCTTCAAGGAAGGAGAAGATGTACGCGAAGGCCAGCCGCTGTTCCAACTCGACAAACGGCCTTTCCAGGCAGACTTGGAAAAAGCCATTGGTCAGATGAAGCACGATCAGGCGCAAGCGGAGAATTCGCGCATCCAGGCCGAGCGCTACTCCGGCCTGGAGAAACAAGGGATTGTTTCCCATGAACAGGCCGAGCAGCTGCGTGCCCAGGCCAAAGCCGATTCGTCCGCCGTGGAGGCCGACAAGGCCACCGTCGACGCCGCTCGCGTGCAGTTGCAGTACACCGATATCGTTGCTCCCATCAACGCCCGCACTGGAGTGTTGATGATGAATCTGGGCAATATGGTGAAGGCGAACGATACTCCCTATCTGCTGCAGTTGAACCAGGTCACTCCCATCTACGTCACCTTTTCTGTACCGGAAGCGAACCTGGACCGAGTGCAGCACCGCTTCTCCTCGGGGCAGCTCAAAGTTCTCGCTTTTCCCAAAGGACAATCGGACAATCCGACAGAGGGCCGGTTGACCTTCATTGATAACGGAGTCGACACCACGACAGGCATGTTCAAGCTTAAAGCCACCTTCCAGAACAAAGACCGGCGTTTGTGGCCGGGAGAGTTTGTCGATGTTGCGCTGGTGCTCTCGACCCAGAAGAAAGCGACAGTCGTCCCGACCAAGGCGGTTCAGACCGGACAGCAAGGCGAGTACGTATATGTAGTCAGAGCCGACAGCACGGCGGAATCGCGTCCGGTGAAGACGGCGGGTGCATATCAGAATCTGACCCTGATTTCGGACGGCCTGAAGCCCGGTGAGCAGGTGATCGTGAACGGTCAGTTGCGCGTGGCCCCGAACGCAAAAGTAATGGTGCAAACTACCCAGCCCGGAACTGAGAAGAGTCCTGCCGGAGGCGGAGTGTGAGTCCCTCCGAGCTTTTCATCCATCGGCCCATCATGACCACGCTGGTCATGGCCGCGATTCTCATCTTCGGTATTTTCGCGTATCAATTGCTGCCCGTCAGCGACCTGCCGAATGTGGACTTCCCCACGATTTTGGTGAGCGCTTCTCTACCCGGTGCCAGTCCGGACACGATGGCTTCTTCCGTGGCCACGCCGCTGGAGAAGCAATTCTCGACCATCGCCGGCATCGACTCGATGGTGTCCACGAACTCTCTAGGGCAAACCGGCATCACCATTCAGTTCAATCTCAGCCGGAGCCTCGATGGCGCAGCGTTAGACGTCCAAGCCGCCATCACCGCGGCTGGAGGCCAACTGCCTCCGCAGATGCCGACGCCTCCGACGTTCCAGAAGGTGAATCCCGCCGATTCGCCCATTCTTTATCTTGCGCTCAGTTCGCCGACCATGAAGTTATCCGACGTCGACGAGGCGGCGGAGACCACCATTGCCCAGAACGTCTCTATGGTCGGCGGTGTGGCGCAGGTGCAAGTGTACGGCGCGCAGAAATACGCCATGCGGGCGCAGCTCGATCCCAGTGCTATGGCTTCACGCCAGATAGGGATCGACGACGTCACGGCAGCGCTGCAATCGGGAAACACCAACCTTCCCACCGGCACGCTTTATGGGCAGAATCACACCTTCACGATTCTCTCCAATGGCCAGCGGATGAATGCAGCGCAGTTCGGGCCCATGGCGATCGCCTATCGCAATGGTTCCCCGGTTCGCCTCAACGAACTTGGCCGCGTCACCGACAGCGTGTTGAACGACAAAACGGCCAGTTGGTTCAACGGAGTTCGGGCTATCGTGCTGGCCATTCAAAAGCAGCCGGGGACCAACACGGTTGCCGTCGTGGACAACATCAGGAAGCTGTTGCCCAGGCTGCAAGAGCATATTCCTGCCGCAGTCCGAATCGACACGCTTTATGACCGCTCGGTGTCCATTCGTGCCTCGGTGAACGACGTGAAGTTCACCCTGTTACTGACCATTGCCCTGGTCATCCTGGTGATCTTCCTCTTCCTGCGCAACGTTTCTGCCACCATCATTCCTTCTCTTGCTTTGCCCATGTCCATCATCGGAACTTTCTCCGTGATGTACCTTCTGAACTACAGCCTTGACAATCTTTCTCTGATGGCGCTGACGTTATCCGTAGGATTCGTGGTGGACGACGCCATCGTCATGTTGGAGAACATCGTCCGCCACATGGAGATGGGCAAGAAACCGCTGCAGGCTGCTATGGATGGCGCCAGCCAGATTGGATTCACCATTCTCTCCATGACGCTGTCGCTGGCCGCCGTCTTCATTCCGCTCTTGTTCATGGGTGGGATCATCGGACGTTTGCTGCACGAATTCGCGGTCACCATCGGCGTCGCCATCCTGGTTTCGGGATTCGTATCCCTGACCCTGACTCCGATGCTGTGCAGCCGGTTTCTCCGTCACCAGGAGCGGTCAGGCCACGGACGCCTCTTCAATTTCGGCGAGCGCGTTTTCGATGCCTGGTTGCGTGGTTACGACCGCAGCCTGAAGGCAGTGCTGCGCCACAAGTTCGCGACATTCATGGCTTCTGTTGTGATTTTCGGACTGACATTCTATCTGTACTCGATCTCGAAGACGGGCTTCATTCCCGACGAAGATCAAGGGTTGGTCTTCGCCTTCACCGAAGCGCAACAGGGCATTGCTTTTCAGGACATGATGCAGTTGCAGCAGAAAGTGGCCGATGTGGTGCAGTCCGATCCCAGCGTCATGAACACGTTCTCCACCATCGGCAGCCCCATCAATCAGGGTCGTATTTTCTTTCGGCTGAAGGACAAGAAAGATCGCGTCAACCACATGAGCGCGATGGACGTGATTCAGGAACTTCGTCCCAAGGTCTCGCAGATTCCGGGACTGAATGTGTTCATGCAAATTCCCCCGACCATCCGCATCGGCGGAAACCTGACCAAGTCACAATATCAGTACACGCTGCAAACGCCCGACACCACGGAGCTTTACCAGGATGCACCGAAGCTGGAAAATGCTCTACGCGCTCTTCCGCAATTGCAGGATGTTACCAGCGACCTGCAGGTGAAGAACCCGCAGCTTACCGTGGAGGTCGACCACGATAAGGCTTACGCCCTCGGACTGACCCCGGCTCAGGTTTCCGATGCGCTTTATTCTGCTTACGGTACCCGCCAGATCAGCACGATCTACGCGCCTAACAATGAGTACTACGTGATCGTAGAGTTGCTGCCGGAATTCCAGGACAATCCTGACAAGCTCTCCTTTTTATACGTCCGCTCCAGCGCCGGGAAACTGGTCCCACTCGACACCGTGGCAAAATTGGTGCCTTCCGTGGGCCCCCTGATGGTGAATCACCTGGGCCAGTTGCCGGCCGCGACGATCAGCTTCAACCTGAAACCTGGAATCGCGCTGGGCGATGCGACAAAACTGGTTGAGCGCGAGGCACTTCGAGTTCTCCCCGGAGACATCCAAGGCACGTTCCAGGGAACTGCTCAAGCTTTCCAAAACTCATTCACCGGCATGGGCCTGTTGCTGCTAGGGGCGATTCTGGTGATCTACATCATTCTGGGAATTCTGTATGAAAGCTTCATCCATCCGCTTACCATTCTCTCCGGTTTACCTTCCGCCGGCGTCGGCGCGCTCCTGACTCTTTACCTCTTCCACCAGGAACTGAATCTTTACTCGTTCGTGGGGATCATCATGCTGATCGGTATCGTCAAGAAGAATGCCATCATGATGATTGACTTTGCCCTGGAAGCGGAGCGCACGGAAGGAAAGAGCCCGGAGGGAGCGATCTATGAAGGCGCGCTCGTCCGCTTCCGTCCCATCATGATGACCACGATGGCGGCCCTGATGGGAACGCTGCCCATCGCGATTGGCTTTGGCGCGGGCGCCGACTCGCGGCGAGGCTTGGGCTTGGCGGTCGTAGGCGGTCTCCTCTTTTCGCAGGTCATAACCCTCTACATCACGCCGGTTTACTACGTGTACCTGGACAAGGTACAGGCATGGTTCCGGAAGCGGCCTGGTGGACGAAAGTCCGAGGCCCCTCCGGAGGACAGGCTCAACGAGGTGACTTTGGTGGGACAAAACCACTAAGGGCTGGCGCTCATAACTCGCCAAATTTACTACACGACCGGATAACCGAAAACACGTCCGTCAGTCTCGTCATTCTGCGGCTCTGGATGCAGATGCACCCTGCACTGCTCCAACGCGTGTAGAGATTGGAGAGTGTCCTCAATGGCGCTTTCCTCTTGCAGATGATCCCCCGCAGTCTGGAAAAGCTCATGGGCGCGCACCGCCAATGCTTTCTTGGCTTCGTTAATCCGCTGCTCCCTGCGTCCCTCGTCGGTCTCAAAGAGTGCGGCCACGTAGAGTGTTCGCCAAGATGGCGACGCGTACAGAACCGGGCGGCAGTCGATGTCCGCGATTACCTCTGTCTTCAGCAATACGCGACTCCAGCTTGGCAAGAAGCGGCGAAATGATCGCATATTGAACCTCCAGAGAAACCGTCGATCCCCGGCGGAGTTCTAAGCCGCCGGACCCTCTTCCATGCGGGGCCGTGCTGCCGGCAATTCAGGCATTGCGACGCCCAGCCACTGGCCCAACCCACGAAAATGGTTGAGCCAGGCCTCATTCACGATTCCGGATCCGTTGCCTGCGACCGCCTGCGAAAGCTCGTAATACGCGTTCTGCGACTTCCAGAGATTCAGCTCGAAGGGGTGGACTCGCGACAGCGCAATCACGTTTTCCACCTCTTCGAGGGTTTCCAGATTGCCGGGGTTCCGCATCCAGCGGTCCATAAGCCCGTTCAATCGCTGTCGCAACGCAGGCTCCAGGTTGGAGGCGTCCAGGCTGAACCCACTTCGCTGGACCACATCCAGAAGCGATCGGACCGCCTCCAATTCCGTCCCTTGATCTGCCAAAGCGCGGCGCACGGCCGTGGCTAGGACAAACTCGGTGGTAAGCCGCAGAATTGGCGGGAGAGGAAACTGCAGCTCTGACAGGAAGCACATGAGCGGTGCGTGGTCTTCGTAGGCGCGGCGATACAGCGCCTCGGCATCGCTCAGCGTCGAATCAATGATCTGACTGACAATCCTCCTGCGTTCATCTTGAAACAGCGACTTCAGCGAATAGGTTGACCCGTAGAAGTAGCGGTCAATCAGCCGCAGGCACGCAGGGAGGTCGGCCCCGGAAAACGCTTTACCAGCTTGATCCACAAATTCTTCGAACCATGAATCGTCGCCGAGCGGACGCACGCCCGCGCTCAGGTTGTGATCGCCAAAATGAAGCACTCCGAAGCCCACTCGCAACGAAGTGTCCGTCGTATCCGAGGTGAGCAGAGCCACGCCCGCCGCAAACTTCGTCTTGCCCGACTGCAGAACCTGGGATTTTTCCAGCTCGACCTGATAGCAGAAGATGGAGTCGCGTCCGTGGTATTCGCCGAAGATCGAGCTGATGGCGTAATGCGCGCCCACCCCGACCAGATCCAGCATAGTGGGTTTGATGAACCGCTCGTAGGCGTGCCGGCCATTTCCGCAACCGGGCACGTTGCTCCAGGCTTCCTGCATGCGCTGCAGGAAAGCTTCTTCCCGATCTTCGTTTGTGACCTGCCGGCTTAACTGCAAAGCCCGCGCCGCGTACTGGAGGATTTGCAGCGTGGCTGGACCGGTGAGGTCATCGAAAAACCAGCCACAACTGGTGTACATCAACATGAGGTGGCGCTGCATTTCCAGCAGGCGCAGAGCCTCCACCTGCTCAGCCGGAGAGAGCGGCCGCAGAGTGTGCTGCGCGAAGAAGGCGTCTTTGGCTTGGGAAGAACGATCGAGTACCACCTGGATGTAGTCGTTGCGGGCGGCCCAGGGATCGATGAGCAGTTTGGCGCCCCTGGTCTCGTACACGGCGCTCAGGTCGTCGCGGAGCCAGTCCAGTGCACTCCGCAAAGGACGGCGCCATTGCTGATTCCAGGAATTGCCCCCGCCCGATCTGCAGCCGCAATCATTTACCCATCGTGCGACGCCGTGCAGGCAACTCCAGGAAGTCTTTTCGAGGATCTCGACCTCCTCTGCTGGTGGATGCATGGCCAGGTATTCGCCATAGTTGGTGATCCGGGCAAGTTGGTTGCGTTCCAGGTAATCGAGGGTATACGCCAAGGCCATCTCGCCATGCGGATGATGATGGCCGTAGGTTTCGCCATCGGTGGCAATGTGCACGATCTGCGGCCAGTGGCGTTCGGAGTTGAAACCGCCGAGCAGCCGGTGCGCAAATCGTTCCCCATCCGCCAGCAAGTTCTCAAAAGCGACGGCATGTGAAATAGGGCCATCGTAGAAGAACAGGCTGATCGTGCGCCCGGAAGGAAGGTAGCACTGGTAGGCGCGCGTGGGATCGATCCTGCCTCCTTCTACACTCTGCCATTGTTCCCAAAGCCGGTTGCGCATCCGTCGAGCCTGGTGAGGAGCAAGCACAGTGAACTTGATTCCGGCTTCGCTCAGCAACTCGAGGCTTTCCACATCAACGGCGGTCTCCGGCAGCCACATGCCCTCCGGATCGCGTCCGAAGCGGCACTGGAAGTCGCGTATTCCCCATATGATCTGGGTATGCTTATCGCGAGGGTTGGCCAACGGCAGGATTATGTGGTTATACGCTTGGGCTAGCGCCGATCCGTGACCGGAAAACAATTCCTGGCTCTGCCGGTCCGCCGCCAGGATCCGCTCATAAGCATGGGGCGCGTTCTGTTCCATCCAGGAAAGCAGCGTTGGGCCAAAGTTGAAGCTGATGCGGGCGTAGTTGTTGACGATTTTCGCGATTCTGGACTGTCCGTCTAGAATCCGCGCGGCCCCGTTCGGCAGGTAGCACTCCGCCGTGACCCGCTCGTTCCAATCATGGTAGGGAGAAGCGGAATCTTGCAGTTCGACTGCTTCGAGCCACGGATTTTCCCGCGGCGGCTGGTAGAAATGGCAATGGACACAAACATAACGCTGCATCGCGTCGAACTCCCGCGATCGGACCACGCAGCCTGGAGAATACGTTCTTGCCTGCGAGGCCGTCCTCGCGCAAGAAAAGGGGAAACAGGCGGATAATCTCCGCCGTTTCCCCCACACATAGGCAACAGTAGCGCCGCGTCGCTCCCAGGGGTAGAGACATCTCTGGTTCCCCCACAGTTGAGCCAGTCTAAGCGCGAGTGCAAACGGTGCAGCGATTACCGTGACGATAGGGCACAAGCCCTGGCCGCATCGCGCCATCTCTAGCGAGCGCCGTAGCCTTCAGGGCTCGGTGAGTTTGGCCAAGCCGTTGTAGTCCATGGCTTCAAGAACCTTTCTTACCGCGGCCTCGTCGGCCTTAATCGTCTTGGGATGCGATTGAATCCAGGCCCAAACGACGATGCTCTTCACCGCAAATTCCCTGTGCCCGATTCTCACTTTCGGATTCTCATATCCCGGCGGGCCGAGAAAAACTGCCAAATACACCAGAGATGCGTCCCAATCGCCTGCTTTGCTGTTTCCCTCGTCCTGACGATAGAAAGGATGTCCAGCCAAAGTGCCTGCGGGCTTCATCGAGGCGAACTTGGGGGCCGTGGTCACCGGTGTTCGGTTGGTATGGATCTGAAAACTGACCTGGCGTTTGCGGTTTGAAAGTTGTCGTTCGCGATCCGCAATGTCTTTCTGGTGCTTATCGTACGATTCGGTCAGGGCTTGCAATGGCGGATAGACAAAGGGCCCCAGCTTCTCGAGTTTCTTAACCACAGCCTGGCTCTCGTCATACTTGCCCTGTCTGGCAAGATCGCCAATCTGTGTCGCCAGGGCGTTCATTTCTGCCAGGTGAGCCTTTTCCAAGGCTTTCATTTCCTCGCCATGAACCTTGTAGAACTCTTCTGACGCCTTTTCGAACTCTTGCTTCGCGGCTTCTTTTTCCTTCTCTAAGTCTGCAGTCTGGCGGGAGAGTTCCGCATCGTCAAACCACCAAGTCTGATGGACGATATAGCTGGGGTACTTGTGAACCATTGAATCGGCGCCCTTGTATGCATAGGTTTCAGTGGCGAAGGCGCTAAAAGGAGGATCGGGATCGACCGACATGCCCCACCTCGACGCATTCGGCAGGAAGCGAACCAGCGTATCGCCCATCGTCTTGCCCCAGCGGTTCCAGGCTTCCTCGTCCTGTGCCGCAGCGGAATGGACCAGGAGGAGCGCTCCAAACGCAAGTATTGAGAGCTGCCGTTGTCGTTGCATGAGTGTCTCCTTACCTTTTATTCGGGGGGGGAATTATCCTACTTCTCGATTGCGGCGGCGTAGAAAAATGACGGAGACAGGCTGGCATGCCACCGAGGTTTTCCCGGAGTGAACGTTCGCCGTACAATACGAGTGCAGTTCCAGGTGAGTAAGTGAACCTTATGCACGTGCCTCAAACGCCACTGCGAATATTGTCGAGGTTCCCTTTCATTGTGTTTGCGAGTCTGCGACTCCGGGGTCCGATGCCCCTAAGGGCGAAGACCGAAACGAAAATCTTTTGTGGCCGATGAAGCTCAAGATCGTTATAGAACTGATCAACGCAGCGCCAGCGATGTACGGGGCCGCGGCGAAATAGCTTGTCCAACGCCGAATTGCGAACACGAGCCCAGGCAACAACAGCGTATTCATGACGATGGCGCTGCTGTACACGGCGACGCAGCGTAGCCATTCCCGAATGTAGTTACCCTTCGTCTTGAAGACGAACCACTTATAGTTCAGGTATGACACCGTGATGCCCAGTACGCTGGAGATCACGCTGGCGAGAATGTAGCCATGTGGCATCACGCGGTCCAGGATTGCGACAAGGAGTGCGAAGGTGCCATAGCCGAAGAGTGTGTTACCAACGCCCACCAGCAGATACCGCCCAAATTGCCCGGGAGGAAAGTGTCTTGCGATCGCGGCTAGGCCGGCGCGCTGGCCCGGGGAAGCTTGCGGCGGATTTGCGGCCAGAGTCATAGTGCGGAACTCGGCTCCTTTGGGGCGGCCGATTCCCGCACCGGCTCTCCTGGCTCGTACTCAAAGTTGATCCGGTCGCGCTCGAACACCAGCGGCCGGTTCTGCACCTGCGTCTGGATGTTGCCGATGTACTCGCCGATGATCCCCATGAACAACAGTTGCATTGACCCGAGAAAGAAGAAACCGATGACCAGCGGCGCAATGCCCGCCGTGAACCGCTGCCAGAACAGCAGTTTGTACCCCAGGTAGCCAATCCCGACCAGGACAGAGAGCAATGCGCCCGCGAATCCGCAAAACGTCACGGCGCGCAGCGGCACCTTGGAGAGGGTGGTGATGCCTAGCATGGCTAGGTCCCACAGGGTATAGAGATTGTTTTTGGTCTTGCCGCGTTTGCGTCGTTGCTGTTCGTAGGGTAGCTCTACGTGGGGCAGTCCGATTTCGGCAATCATGCCGCGAAAATACGGGTAGGGGTCGCGAAACTCCCGGATCATGTCCATGACCTTGCGGTCATAGAGACCGAAGCCGGTGAAGTGCTGGTAGGTCTCGATCTCCGAGAGCCGATTGATCACTTTGTAATACTGGGTGCGGATCCAGTACATCAGCCCGCTCTCCTGGCTGCTGGTCTTGACCGCGATCACGATGGGCGAGCCCTTCTCCCACTCGGCAATCATATCGGCCAGCATTTCCGGCGGGTCTTGCAGATCGGACATCAAACCGATCACAGCGTCGCCGCGAGCCTGGAGCAGGGCGTGAAACGGTGAGCGCAGGTGGCCGAAATTGCGCGTATTGCGGATCAGCTTGACATTCCGGTCGGCGGCGGCGATCTGTTCGAGGATGGCGAACGTGTTGTCGCGGGACGCATTGTCAATAAAGATGTGCTCGTACCGGTATTTCCCCAGCCGCAACATGGTGGAGCGCACGCGCTCGTACACTTCGCGCACGTTCGGCTCTTCGTTGTAGCAGGGCGTTACTACACTGATCGTTTTCATCTCACTCAGATCAATCTCTCACTTGTGTCCGGCCTCCTGGCCCATGTCGTCATGGACCCAGAAGCCTTGGAAGACTCCGCTACGTAACCGCATTCTCTGAACAGGGCCTCAACTCTTGAGGTGGTAAGCGTGCCGCCAACCCAGTGGTTGGTATCGAGGACAAACTGAATGGAACACTGTTTGAGAAACGCGAGTGAAGAGGATAGCACTTCGATCTCCGACCCCTCGATATCAATTTTTGCGAACGCGGGAACCCCAAAACGCTCACAGGCCTCTTGTAACGTGATCGTTGGCACGTCTTCGATTCGTCCGGCGGTTGCTCTTGAGATATGGCGAGCCAGACAAGAGCCTAGAGCTCCTTCGCTGCAGAACTGAGCACTGCCCGCTGAGCCAGCGACGGCGACTTTTATGGGAACAACATTGAGCAGTTTATGGCGTTCAATGTTTCGCTGCAGCAGCAAATAGCTGGTCGGGTCGGGTTCCCAGGCGTACACTTTGCCGGTCGGCCCGACCTGCTTCGATAAGTGGTAAGCCGATACGCCGCAGTACGCCCCTATGTCGAAAACTGTGTCACCCGGCTTCGGGTGGTACCACTGAAAGTAGTCTTCGATGGTTTCCGCCTCCTCAGGAAAAGACGCGATTTCGAACTCGAGGTTTGAGCCCGCATACCGCTGCAGGTGAGGAAAGGAGTAGTCGACGCAAAGCTGTCCGTTACGATCGGCAGGGGCCACCTGTCCAAAATACTCATCAAACCTCCGAGCCATGTCTGGCGCATATACAAAATGCTTCGTCGAGATGCGGATTACGTGGCTTCCTTTACACACATCGATAGCGCTGTTGGAAAATCTGAGACGAGCACCGTGCCGCCGGCATGCTAGTCGCAAAAGGCACCGGGTTAGAGCGCTGCCCACGCCGAGAGAGACCGCCAGGCGTGTAAGCTGATAGTGTGGCTGTAAACGCATATAACCTTTGATCCCCCCTTTCAGCGTGTGATGGGTGTCACCACGCGGGCGTCCCGCGCGACCGCTACGCCGCTAGCGGGCTTGGCTGGCGCGCTTTCCGGTTCTTTGTTTTCCAGGCCGCGAGCGTAGATCGCCGCCCGGAGCGACGGGATGCTGGCATACGGGCTGTCGATGTCGTCGATCTTGATGGCCTGGTCTTGCGCTACCGGCTTCAGCAGCACCTCGCCGCGCATCAATTCGCGGCATGAGATCTGGCCTTTCAGCAGGGGAATAGCAAGGTACACATCTTCGTCACTCAGGATGTGCCCTTCCGGCAGATCGTACCGGGCATACACGCCGCGCACCAACCCGTCTAGGTATTCGAGCTCCTGGCGGGGTAGAAGGCGCCTCTGCGTTCCGGGCGCTCCGCACATGGCCTTGGCATGATGGAAGGTCTTAAACCACTGATCAATCTGGTCCGGCAATAAACAGTAGGGCGAGACCTTTACCCCATCGCTGTCGATATCGACGTGGCGCTCGAAGGTGCGTGCGCCTTTGGCGTAGGCGATCAGCATAGAGGAGGTCCCGTCGCTGTGCTCGTGCGTGGAGAATCCGATCACGTGATCGGAATAGCGGTTACGCAGAAAATCGATCTGGTTCATCTCCAGTTCGTGATCTTCCGAGGGGTAGAGCGAAACGCAATGATTGATCGCCAGCGGAATGTGCCGGTTATCGAAAAACCGCACGAGGTCGTCAATGTCCTTGAGGGAAGACCCACCGGTTGATACGATGACTGGCTTCTTGGCCTTGGCGATTTTTTCGATCAGCATCCAGTCGTTCAGGTCGGAGCTGGCGATCTTGAGGATCTGGATGCCGAGTTCGCAGCAGACGTCGACTGAGCGCTCGTCGAAGGGAGTGGCCATGGTGATGCAACTGGCCTCGCGGATGGCTTTCACCAGCGCGGCGTATTCGTCGAGATCGAGCTGAGTGTCGAGGGTCTTCTTGATGTAGCGGATGTCACTCCGCCCACGAAAGTCTTTGTGGATGAAGTTCCCAACGTCCCGGATCTGCAGCTTCATGGCTGCCCGGACGTTATTGAAGCGCACGACCTGGCCGTACGCAGTGACAATCTTCAGACCACGTTCTAGGCTGCCCAGATGGTTGTTCGCTATCTCCAAAACAAACAGTTCGTGGAAAATGTCTGCACCCGTCATAAGCGTTTCATCCTGTTCAGGATTCACCAGCAACTTTCTACTCAGAACATCTATCTTTTTACCTCAACCTCGTTGTCGCGTTGCTCAACCTCAATCGTGTTAGCCGCGAGTTCTTCCGCGCCCAGAAAGGGATACATGTCTTCCAGAGGCGGGGAAACAATCTTTCCATCCGGCAACTGCTTTGCGCGCGAGCGGGGCTCGAACTCCTGCTCCGGGTCGAGAACGACGTCCACCAGTGTCGGCCCCGGCTGCGCCAGCACTTCGCGCACTCGTGGCAGGTCGGCGACGCGGTCCAGCCGCACGCCGGGAATTCCATAGGCGCACGCGACCTTCACGAAATCGGGGAACGTGACTCCGCTGGCAGCGCTCTCACCTGTCAGTCTGCCGAAGAAGTTCTTCTGCGTGCTGCGGATGGACAAATAGCCACCGTTATTCAAAACGAAAATCTTGATGGGGAGGCGGTGGTACGCAACTGTTTGCAGCTCCTGTATGTTCATTTGCAGGCTGCCGTCTCCGGCAAGGCAGATCACCCGCTTTCCACCGCGCGCAATCGCCGCGCCGACCGCCGCCGGCAAGTCATATCCCATTGAGGCTGAACCGGAGTTCGAAATCAAGCGCTGGCCCTTCCGGATTTTCATTACCTGGAACGGTACGATGCAGGCGCTGGCGTTGCCGCAAATTACGGCATCGTCTTCGGCCAGCATGGCCGATAGTTCTTCCATGAAGTGATAAGGGTTCAGCGGAGGCCCCGGCTGCCTCTGCCGGTCCTGCACAACTGGATAGCGCGCAACGCGCTCGCGACACCAGGCCAGCCAAGACTCGTGATCAAGCGGGCTGGACTGAGAGTCGAGCTGGGCCTGCAGTTCCGCAAGAAAGACCTTCAGGTCGGATACGATGCCCAGGTCCGGCCTCACCAGCGGCTTATCGAGTTCCGCGGCATCTACATCCACCTGGATCTTGAATGCCTTGGGCGCGAAGGTTTTCCAGTTGTAGCTCACTTGTCGGACATTCAACCGGGAACCGAGGATCAGCACGAGGTCGGCGTTCTGCACGGCGAAGTTGCCGGCGCGATCGCCGATGGTGCCCGGGCGGCCACAGAACAGCTCGTCGTCGGTGGCGATCAGATCGTGTGTCCACGCAGTGGCTACGGGAATGCGCAGCTTGCGGATGAGCTGTTCAAATTCGTCGAGAGCCCCGGCCAGCCTCACACCGGTACCCGCCAGAATTACGGGCCGCTTTGCCCGAGCAACGCGCTCTCGGACCGTTCTGCAAAACTGCTGAAGCTGAGATGGGTTGCAGGCCAATGCGTCTTCGGCGGGTTCGTAGGCGCGCAGCTTTGATACATCGATCATGGCCGACTGCACATCGACTGGAATGTCGAGCCAGCAGGGTCCCGGCCTCCCTGACTGTGCGAGGTGCCACGCCCGTTCCAGGTGATAGCGGATCGAAGCTGGATCATCCACCAGCACGGCATATTTCGTGATCCCTTTGACCATGGTTATAATGTCGGCTTCCTGGTCGCCTAACTGCCGCAACCCGCGCGCGCCCGCCGTGGCCATACAGGTCTCGCGCTTCACCTGGCCGGACAGCACGAGCATCGGGATGGAGTCGGTCCATGCGCCAAATACGCCGTTCAGCGCGTTGATGCCACCTGGTCCCGTGGTGACATTCACCACGCCCGGGACCTGTGCGATGCGCGCGTAGCACTCGGCAGCCATGGCCGCCGCCTGCTCGTGATGGTTGCAGATGTAGGTAATGCGTGCTTCTTTCCCGATACTGTCGTTCAGGTGCATCGCGCCGCCGCCAGACACCATGAAGATGTGGCGTACCCACCAGCCGGCGAGGGTCTGAATGACGTAATCGGAGAGCTTGATCATCGGGTCGCCTCTTGCGCTGCGGCCATCTGCGTCTGCTGGAACCACATTTGAGTACGTTGGATCGCCTGTTGCAGCGAGACCTGTGACGTAAGTCCGAGTTCCTGCCGGGCTCTCGCGGTTGAAGGAACGTAGCGTTGCGCCGGAGCGCCGGGACTTGGCGTTCCTAGGATTTCCACCTTTACACGCGGAGAAAAGGCGTCGGCGACAGCATGTGCCAGTTCCCTGATGCTGATTGCTTCTTCTGAACCGACGTTGTAGGCGCGTCCGGACGTCCCGCGGAACAGAATGGTCCACAGCCAGATCATGAGATCGCTTGCATACATATAGGAACGGTAAGGCGTGCCGTCCCCCTGAACGCGTATTGGTCCACCTTGGAGCTGATCGCGGATGAAATTGCCGATGGCAAAGTGCGCATTGAGCTCCATATAGGGCCCGGCGAAGGCAAAGCCGCGCGCGATCTTTGTCTCCAAAGCTGTGCTTTGGGAGGCGAGGACACAGAGCATCTCGGCGGCGCGTTTGCCCTCTCCGTAAGCGGAGTTTGGGTCGAGTGGATCAGGTCCCCCAGTGAAATTCTCTGTCAGGTGGGCCACCTGCGGCGGTTGCGTTCCGTAGACTGCACCGGAACTGGTCAGCAGAAACTTGCGTGCGCCGCTGACGGCCGCGAATTCAAGACAGCGTCGCGTACCTTCGACGAGGGTGTCAAACGTGAGTGCCGGTTGTTCGCGGTTGAGCGCGGCGCTGGATTGGGTCGCGGCGTGAATCACATGCGAGAAGCTGCCCTCGGGGAAGCGAAAGCTGCGCACATCTCCCGCCAGTATGCTGACGGCGGGATGCCGCGCCAAGTGTGGCGCCTTTTGCTCAAATGCCAGCGGGTTCCGGGTGAGAACTATCGCCCGCGCCTTTAGCCCGCACCGGTCATTCGCCCAAAGCAGCGTCTCCAGAAGCCAGCACCCAAAGAAGCCGGTTGCTCCTGTGATGAAAATCCTCTGCCCGCGCAGTTCATCCCACAGGTCACGCGTGCTGTCCAGCACGCGATCGAGATCGTCACTGAGAACATTCGGCATCGGCTCAGCAATGACTCGTGACGCCAGCCTTTCGCGTCTGCGCACGAGAGAACAAGTGGAACGTCTCCACTACGTAGTCGATCATCTCCGGCGTAAGACCCGGGTACACTCCAATCCAAAAGGCCCCGTTCATCACGCGGTCACTCGCTAGCAGATCGCCTACAACACGGTAGTTGAGATCCGCATAGGCGGGCTGACGGACCAGGTTGCCGCCGAACAACTGGCGGGTACCGATCTTTTTCCCATTCAAGAACTCAATGAGCGCGTTGCGCGAGAAGGGAGCTGTCTCCCTTACCAGAAGCGGAAATCCAAACCAGCTGGGATCGGAATTCGCAGTTGCTTCAGGCAGGACGAAATGCTCCTCGACGTTCTTGTCTTTGAGTCCCGCCTTCAAGTACGCAAAGTTTCGCTTTCGCGCCTCAATGAAAGCCGGCAGTTTCTTCAACTGCGCGACGCCCACGGCCGCTTGCATGTCAGTGGCTTTGAGATTGTAACCGACATGCGAATAGATGTACTTGTGGTCGTACCCGTGGGGCAGCTCACCCAACTGCCAGTCGAAGCGCTTCCCGCAGGTGTTCTCTTTACCCGGAGCGCACCAGCAATCACGGCCCCAATCGCGAAACGATTCAACAAGCGAGCGCAGCAGGGGCTGGTTCGTCAAGACGCAGCCGCCTTCGCCCGTCGTGATGTGGTGTGCCGGATAGAAGCTGAAGGTCGCTAGATCGCCGAAGGTTCCAACTTTCTGGCCGCGATAAGTCGAGCCGAGCGCGTCACAACAGTCTTCGATCAACCACAAGCCGTGCTTCTTCGCGAAAGCGGTTACGGCATCGAGATCGAACGGATTCCCCAGCGTGTGCGCAAAGATGACGGTACGCGTGCGCTCGGATAGCGCCGCTTCGAGGTAACCGACATCCACGTTGAACGTGGGAATTTGAACATCGACGAAGACAGGAACCAGCCGGTTCTGTACGATCGGATTGACCGTAGTCGGGAATCCCGCAGCCAGGGTGATGACCTCGTCTCCGGGTCGCAGCCGCCGGTCGCCCAATTTCGGTGAAGTCAGGGCTGCGATCGCTAGCAGGTTGGCCGACGAGCCCGAGTTCACCAGCACCGCCTCGCGCACACCGACGAATTTGGCGAACTGACGTTCGAACTGCTCGGCGAAGCGACCGGTGGTCAGCCAGAAATCGAGCGAGGACTCGACCAGCAGTTCAAGTTCTTGTTCGTCGAAGACGCGGCCGGAAATGGGGACAGGCGATGATCCCGGCACGAACGCACGGGCAGGGAAGGCTTCACGGTAGTATTCCGCCACCAGGGCACGGATGCGCTCGCGCAAGTCATTTGCTCGCAACTCGTCTGCTTGTGACACTACTTCAGCGCCTCCCGGTACCATGCGATGGTCTTTTCCAATCCTTCATCCAGCGTAAACATCGGCTTCCAGTTCAACTCCGTGCGTGCCCGCTCAGCACTCAGGAACTGATGGCGGATCTCATTCGAAGCCTGGTTCTGAATCTCGGGCTTCAACTTCGATCCCATTTTCCCGAGGATCACATTCACTAACTCCAGCACGCTGATCTGGGCTTCATTCGAAAAGTTATAGGCTGCGCCGCAAAGCTTCGAATTCTGCAGGAGCCTCTCCGCCAGCAGCATGTATGCTGCAGCGCCATCCTCCACATAGAAGTAGTCGCGCACGAATTTGCCGTCGGAGCGAATAATGGGTCGCTCGCCGCGAAGCACGGAGCGGATGGTGCCGGGCACCACGCGGTTCCAGTTCAGGTCTCCGCCGCCGTAGAAATTACCGCAGCGCGTGATCGCCAGCGGGACAGCAAACGTGTGCGCGTAGGACTGCGCTAGTAAGTCCGCGCACGACTTGCTTACGTCGTAGGGATGCTTCCCCTGCAATGGCATGTCTTCCTTATAGGGAAGGACTTTCTGATCGCCGTAAGCCTTGTCCGAAGAGGCGAGGATGACCGACTTCACCACGGGCGAACGCCGGCAAGCTTCCAGAAGATTCCATGTTCCGCGTATGTTGCTCTCGAAAGTTGAAAGCGGATTGCGGTTGGCGATCCCCACAATCGTCTGTGCGGCGAGATGAAAGACGACTTCGATTTCGTATTCGCCCAACACCCGTTCCAGCAAATATGGACTGCTCAGGCCGCCGCGCACTACGTTGACGCGGTCCGCAAATCCGTCGCACACAAATTGGCTGGCCGGAACCGAGTCGCGTACCAGCGCCGTCACTAATGCGCCCTGCTCCAGCAAATGTTTCGTCAGCCATCCGCCGACAAGTCCCGTCGCGCCAGTGATAAAGACGGCACGATCGCGCCAGAAGCCATTCTTCATTATTTCCAGACCTTCCAGGGCGCCTGGCCCTTGCTCCAAAGCTGGTTCAGGTACTCGTACTCGCGATACGTATCCATGGCGAAGAAGAACCCGTCGTGCTTGTAGGCCATGAGTTCTCCCTCTCGCGCTAATCGCTCCAGAGGTTCATGTTCGAGGGTACAGTCGTCACCGCTGAGATAGTCAAATACTTTCCGGTTGAACACGAAGAATCCCGCGCTGGCAATCCCTTCGGTACGCGGCTTCTCCAGGAAACTCATAACGCGGTTCTTATTCATCTCCAGGACGCCGAATCGGGAACTCGGGGTGACCGCAGTGACGGTAGCCAGTTTTCCGTGACTCTGGTGGAACTCCACCAGCCGGGCGATGTTCACGTCGGCAACGCCATCGCCGTAAGTCAAAAGGAACGTGTCGTCATCGATGTACTTCTGGATCCGTTTCACGCGCCCACCGGTCATGGTCGACAGCCCGGTGTCAGCCAAGGTGACTTGAAAGTCCTGTTCGCCGTGTACGTTGTTGAATTGGATCTGCGACTGGCGTCCGAGGCAGATGGTGAAGTCGTTGTTCATTGCCTCGTAGTTCAGGAAGTACTCTTTGATCATGTTGCCGCGATATCCCAGGCACAGGACAAACTGGCGGAAGCCACTGTGGGCATAGACCTTCATGATGTGCCACAAGATGGGTCGACCGCCAATTTCAACCATCGGTTTCGGCCGGAATTCAGTTTCCTCGCGCAAGCGGGTACCGAGTCCCCCGCACAGCATAACTACTTTCACGAGATTCTCCTGGCAGATGTTAGCGCTAGTTTCCCGGGGCAAGGCTCCGGGCAGACTGCACAAAGAATAATCCAGCTGGAGTGCATCAGAACTGCCAAAATTGCAACATGCCGGGATTTCGCCACTTGCAGCTTTGATTTCGTTCAGTTACGACGATAACCGGAAACGGTTTTCTTATGGATAGCGATTTCGATTCGGGGCTTTCTGGTCGCCAGGGGGCGCGTTTTAGCCCTTTGCCCGCTTGCTCTCACTGCCAACTTAATGGCGCAAGTCCTTGCCAATATTGCGCTTAGACCCTATGCTGGATTCACGCGCGTCGAACCCGGCGAACACATGGAACCAATGATTTTCAAGGTAGTGATTGTCGGCGCGGGACCGGCGGGTCTGACTGCGGCTTACGAGTTGTCGAAGCAGCGTGCCCCGGTTGTCGTCCTCGAGAGTGACCCGCAGTACGTTGGCGGAATCTCTCGAACCGTCAACTATAAGAACTTCCGGTTCGATATCGGTGGGCATCGGTTTTTTTCGAAGTCTCGCGAGGTCGAAGATCTTTGGACCGAGATTGCCGGCCGCGACATGCTCGATCGGCCCCGGTCGTCGCGCATTTACTACCGTGGACAGTTTTTCACCTATCCGCTGAAACCATTCGAGGCGTTGTCGAAGCTCGGACTCGTCGAATCGGTGCGCTGCATGCTCTCGTTTGCCGCCGCCCGCCTCCACCCGACACGCAACCCGAGAACTTTTGAGGATTGGGTTTCCAATCAGTTCGGCAAGCGCTTGTTCCGTATCTTTTTCAAGACCTACACCGAGAAGGTGTGGGGGATGAGCTGTAAAGAGATCTCCGCGGATTGGGCGGCGCAGCGGATTAAAGGGCTATCGCTCGGTTCGGCCATCAAACATGCGCTTTTTGCCAAGAGCAAGCCCCAAGACCGCAAGCAGGTTGTGAAAACCTTGATCGACACGTTCCGGTATCCGCGACTCGGTCCGGGAATGATGTGGGAGGCGTGTACAGAAAAAGTTCGCCAGCTCGGCGGCGAGGTGAAACTGGGTCGCCGAGTTGTTGGCAGCCGCTTCGATTCGACCAGCAGTCTCTGGATTGTGACCGCCCGCACCGCCAACGGCGATTTGGAAGAATATCGCGCCGAACACCTGGTTTCGTCCATGCCGATCCGGGAACTGGTGGCACAGATTGAACCGCAGCTTCCCGAACACGCCCTCCAGTCTGCGCGCTCCTTGCGATATCGCGATTTTCTGACGGTTGGCCTGATCGTGCACGACCGCGGCCGTTTCTCCGACAATTGGATTTACATCCACGATCCCAGCGTGCAGGTAGGGCGCGTGCAAAATTACAAGTCGTGGTCGCCCGAGATGGTTCCCGAGGCCGGATATTGCTCCTATGGTCTCGAATATTTCTGCTTCGAGGGTGATGGATTGTGGACCTCGAGTGACCGTGATCTGATCGAACTGGCCAGACGCGAAATCCAACAGGTAAATCTCGCTGCCAGCGCGGATGTTGTCGATGGCTGCGTTATCCGCCAGCCGAAAGCGTATCCGGTTTATGACGACGCTTACCAACAGCATGTAAACACAATTCGACAAGCCCTCGACGAAAACTATCCCACCCTTCACCTGGTTGGCCGCAATGGCATGCATAAATACAACAATCAGGACCACGCCATGATGACCGCCATGCTTACCGCAAAGAACATTCTTGCGGGCGAGCGTAAGTATGACGTCTGGGCCGTGAACCAGGACGCCGAATACCACGAGGCGGGCGCAGCGGGAGAGAAAGCAACGAATGTAGAAACCCGCGTTCCAATCAGGACCGGGTCGGCGACGGGGTTGTCGCCCTTAAACGTCCCTACCGGTATTGAGACCGGGAAGCCGGCGCGGTAGCGGAAGATCGTTAGCCGGGAAGATCAAGCTCAGAACTTTTCCGAACTGCATGCAAAATTTCACGGTGGTGGACACCCTCGGGACCCTCAAGGCAAGCCTTGCTCTTCTCCCGTTCATGTTTGCCCCAGGGTATGTCGCGGGATGGACCCTCGACCTCTTTGAGTTCCGGCAACGGCGTCCGATTCTGCGGCTAATTCTCGCCGTCCCACTCACCGTTGCGATCTGTCCAATGCTTTCGTATCTGCTGGCGCGGTTCCTGGAACCGGGGCTCTGGGCGTTCTATAGCGTTGTGTTCGCTGCCTCCGTGCTGCTCTTGGCAAAGGAGGCTCGGCGGGCGCAGCTGCGGCCAGTTTCACAACACACATCTTCAAAATACGTCTGGGTTGCTCTGGGCCTGATGGCGCTGTGGGTAGTGGCCGCTATTGGATCGATGGTAGATTTGCAAATCGGGGACAAGCTCTATCCGCCAATTGTCGCGTATGACCATTCCGTACGCACCGCCCTGACGGCCGCGATCGCCCGTCATGTTCCCCCGAACAATCCTTTCTTTGCCAATGCAGGCATGCCTTTGCGCTATCACTACTTGTGGTTGCTTTTTTGCAGCCTGCCCATGAAGGTGTTCCATTTGTCGCCACGATGCGTGGTGTTTTCCGGCGTAGTTTGGTGCGGGGTGGGCCTGATTTGCATGATCGCGCTTGGCCTCAAGTTCTTAGGGCGAGTCCAAACGGGCATCGAGCGAAAAACTTTGCTAGCAGTTGGCCTGCTCTGTGTCACTGGCCTGGACGTTTTACCGACCCTCTACATCTGGGCTGAAACTCACTCGTGGCTGAGTGATATGGAGTGGTGGAACGACGCGCAGATTACGTCTTGGGTCGCCTCCGTGCTGTGGGTGCCGCACCACGTCGCCGCGTTGATTGCATGTTTTGTTGCATTCTTGCTGTTACGTCACCAGGCCGACATCCATCGCAAATGGGCCACTGGGCCGGTAATCGTGGCGGGGATGGCCTTTGCCAGTGCGGCGGGCATGTCCGTTTACGTTACCTTCACTTTTGTGGTATTCGTCGCCCTTTGGCTGCTGACGTTGATCGCGCGCAAGGACTGGCTGGAGGTAGCGATGTTCGTGGGCGCGGGCGCGGTGGCGCTGCTCTGGGCACTATCCTACCTTTTGGGCCTTCGCGGTCCCGGCGGCGGTGCTGCATTTGTGGAATTCGAGGTGCGTACCTTCAACTTGGGGATTGATATTGCCCAGCAAATCGGCTTCACCCTCCGGACGCAATCCGCGGTGACCGTTGCCAACTTGATTTTTCTGCCTATCAACTACGTGCTTGAACTCGGATTCTTTCTCGCCGTCGGCGCTCTGCGCCTGCAGCAGGTTGTGCGTGGCCGAGTCGAGGCCAGCGCCAACGAACTGGCTGCCTGGACTTTGGTCGCGACTAGTTTCCTGATCGGCACATTCCTGCGTTCGAGTACCATCGGCAGCAACGACCTGGGATGGAGATGCTTCCTTCCGGCGCAACTGATCCTGCTGCTATGGGGGGCAACGATGGTTCATGATTGGTGGTTTCACGGTGTCGCGCCACAACCCGTGCCGCGCCCGTGGATTCGCGGGGCGCTCGCGATACTGTTGATCCTAGGTATAGCAGGAACTGCCTACGAGGTGTTCATGCTGCGCATGTTCCCGATACTCTCTGATCGCGGGGCGATAAGGGGGGAAAGCTGGACAACTCAGGACCAGCAGTTCGGCAAACGGGCTTATGCGCTGCGGTCAGCCTACGAAGCCCTCGATGCGCAACTGCCTTCTTCGGCAGTCCTGCAGAACGACCCAGCTCAGGAGGATCAGATTCTGGACATGTTCTATTCCGGTCATGACACCGCTGCTGGCGGTTCCGAATGTGGGTCGGCCTTTGGCGGCGACCCTGACATTTGTGGTCTGCGGGTACAGGAGCTCGCTGGATTATTCGCCCTTCCAGATGGCAGCAATTTGGACGCCACGTGCCGCAAGTATGGCATCGATGCCGTTGTAGTGGAGAACTCAGATGACGTGTGGCGGGAGCCGTCATCCTGGATTTGGAGCCAGCACCCGATCGTCGCCAACGATTACGTCAGGGCATTTCGCTGTGGCACGGGTGCGGCTAGCATCCACCGCTAGCAGATGCCGGCGTACGGATGTCGGGAGGATAAGGCGAGGTGCCAGATTACACCCCGTGGTGGAGGTAATGAATGAAGGGGACGTCTTTCCCGCCCAGCTCATGAGTCGTTGCAACTTCAACGGTTCGGCTCGGCCCGGTCATCACGGCGAACAGTGATTAGGCTCACTGACCTGCATCAGGGTTGAGTGGATAATTAACGTGGATTAGTGTCCGCGTCGCCAGGAGCCCTTCTTGGCAGCGGCGCACTTGAGGAGGAGCAGCGGAGCGCGTCGGCACGGACAGTATGCGATAAGCGCGGTTCAATCGAGAGGAGGTTCTCGATGAACAAGAGAATATTTATTGCACTGACGTTAATTCTGGTTTTCTGCGGTTCAGCCCTATCCCAAACAGGTGTCAAGAAGAAAAGACCACTTCCCTACGAGTAC
>Ga0209415_10003917_pt1 | contig 27531 bp, 25 predicted proteins | sample PeaSoiSIISIP2007_FD_187696 | JGI IMG/M metagenome (GOLD analysis project Ga0209415, IMG submission 187696) | Peat soil microbial communities from Weissenstadt, Germany - SII-SIP-2007 (SPAdes) (version 2) | ecosystem: Environmental > Terrestrial > Soil > Wetlands > Peat | place: Germany... | reverse complement strand
GTCGAGACGCGCGAGGGCGATCAGACAACGGGGCATGTTCTTGTCGCATCCACCGATCGCCACGACGCCGTCGAAGCCTTGCGCACCGACGACCGTTTCTACCGAATCGGCGATGACCTCGCGGGAAACCAAGGAATAGCGCATCCCGGGCGTGCCCATGCAAATGCCGTCGGCCACCGTGATCGTATTGAACGTGACCGCCTTCGCGCCCGCCTGCTCGACGCCGGCCGCCGCCACGCGCGCGAGTTCATCGATGTGCATGTTGCAGGGCGTTAAATTGCTCCAGGTCGAGGCGATCCCGACTTGCGGCTTCTCGAAATCGGCATCGACGAAGCCGACGGCGCGCAGCATCGCACGACCCGGCGTCTGCTTGATGCCGTCGACGATCAGACGGGAGAATTTACGCGTATCTACGGCGGCGGATTTCTTTTTGGCCATGACTCGCAGTTCTTGTGGGACGATTTAGCGGGCGGGAAGCATAAACGCGCCGACGGCGATCGCGCAATGCCGGCCGCGCGCTTGAGCGGATTAGCGCGCGCTGCCGTAGCGCGCGAGCAGATATCGGTATACGCCGCGCACGCCCTGAGCTTCGGCACCGACGCTGCGACCCGGGCGATCCTTTGGATTCCAGGCGTACAAATCGATGTGTACCCAACGCGGACATTCCGTCACGAAACGCTTGAGGAACAAAGCGCCGAAAATTGCGCCGGCCAAGCCCGAGGGCGATACATTGTTCAAATCGGCGATCTTGCTGCCGAGTTCGTCGTCATAGGGACTCCACAGCGGCATTGGCCAGAGCGGGTCGTGCTCGACCGCGGCCGCGCGCGCGATATCAGCGACGACTTGCTCGTCGGTCCCGAACAGCGCGGGCAATTCCGGCCCGAGTGCCACGCGCGCGGCCCCCGTGAGCGTCGCAAAATCGATGATCAAATCGGGGTGTTCGGCGTCCGCGAGCGCGAGCGCATCGCAAAGCACGAGCCGCCCTTCCGCGTCGGTGTTGCCGACCTCGACGCTCAAGCCCTTGCGCGTCGCAAGCACGTCGCCCGGCCTATAAGCGTTGCCGCTGATCGAGTTCTCGACCGCCGGAATCAGTACCCGCAAATCGGCGCGAACATGGCCTGCCATGAGCATGTGCGCGAGCGCGAGGGCAACTGCCGCGCCGCCCATGTCCTTTTTCATGAGTCCCATGCCGGCGCTCGCTTTGATGTCGAGTCCGCCGGTGTCGAAGCAGACTCCTTTGCCGACCAGCACGAGTTTCGGCAGTCCGCCATCCGGGTGCGGCGACCAGCGCAACTCGATCATGCGCGGCGCCGCCGCGCTGGCGCGGCCTACCGCGTGAATCGCAGGAAAATTGGCGCGCAGCAGATCGTCTCCGACCCATTCGGCGTACATCGCGGCGTGACGCTCGGCGACGCGCTGCGCCGCGGTCGCGAGTTCGGCCGGCCCGAAATCAGCCGCCGGGGTATTGATCCAATCGCGCGCCATGCCGAGGGACTCCGCGGCGGCCGCGACGTAGGCGAGATCGGCATTCGCCGGCGGCGCGAGACTCGCGCCGCCGTCCGGCTTGACGCGCTTGTAGCGTTCGAAACGATAGGCGGCATAGGCGAACCCCAACGCAATCTGGGTCGCCTCGCCGGCGCTGAAGGGCTGTTGCAGAGCGAAGCGGCGCGGCGGCAATCGTTCGGCGACGCCGGCCGCATGCCACAAAGACAATGCGCCCTGACGTTTACCGAGACCGCCGAGTGCGGCGGCCACGCCGCCTTGCGCATCGGGCAGCAATACGACCCGGTGTCGCTCGCCCTTGAAGTGCTGCTCGCCGATCCAGCGCTTCTGCAGCGGCGTATGCTCAGCCGCCCAAGCCTCGATTTCATCCTCATAAAGCAGCCACAATGCAATCGCGTCGCCGCCATCTGTATTCATGAGCGTAATCCCTCGCAGATAAAGCATTCGAGACCCATGGCCGGAGCTTGCATGATAAGAGATTATATGGTGCTATTTACGGCTTCTTATCGGGCTCGCCGCTATCGGGGACTCGCACGGCGGGTGTGCTCGCGATCCGGAGCGGGGTCTTGCATTTTCAACGGTACGAGTCGGTTTACCAGGAGATGAGCATGCGTTTGTATTCGCAAAAAGATGTCGACCACAAGGCGCTGCGTGGAGCGCGGATCGCAGTACTCGGGTACGGCAGCCAGGGGCGCGCTCATGCGCTCAATCTGCACGACAGCGGATACGACGTCGTCGTCGGGGTGCGCAAGGGCGACAGCTGGAAGAAGGCCAAGAAAGACGGGCTGACCGTGCTGGAGCCCGCGGCCGCCGTCAAAGGCGCGACGCTGGTCGCAATGCTGGTACCGGATTTGACGCAGAAAGCCTTGTACGAGGAAATCAAGCCGGTATTGGAGAAAGGCGCGACGCTGCTGTTTGCGCACGGCTTCAACATCCATTTCCGCCAAATCAAGCCGCGCAAGGATTTGGATGTCGTATTGATCGCGCCGAAGGGTCCGGGCGACCTCGTGCGCCGCCAATACCAGCAAGGGCGCGGCGTGCCGTGCCTGATCGCGGTGGCACAAAATGCTTCGAGACGCGCCAAAGCCAAGGCGCTAGCCTACGCGGACGGTATCGGCGGGACGCGCGGCGGCGTGCTCGAGACGAGCTTCGCGGAGGAGACCGAGACGGATCTGTTCGGCGAACAGGCCGTGCTCTGCGGCGGAGCGACGGAATTGGTCGTCAAGGGCTATGAAACTCTTGTGGAAGCGGGCTACCAGCCGGCGGTCGCCTATTACGAATGCCTGCACGAACTCAAGCTCATCGTCGATCTGCTGCACGAGGGCGGCATCACCAAGATGCATCGATTCATCAGCGAGACCGCCAAGTACGGCGACCTCACACGCGGTCCGCGCATCGTGAACAAGGCCACCAAGAAGGAAATGAAGAAAATCCTCACGGAAATCCAAGAGGGCAAGTTCGCGCGTCAATGGATCGCCGAGAACAAGAGCGGTCGGCGCAAATACACCAAGCTGCTCAAGGCTGATATGAGCCACTCGATCGAGAAGATCGGCGCGCAACTGCGTGCGCGCATGCCTTGGTTGGAATCCGGAAAGAACTGATACGAGCCGTCGGGTCATGCCAGCGCAAACGATGTTCGAGAAGGTCTGGGCGGCGCATGAGGTGGTTGCGGAAACTCCGGACACGCCTGCGATCCTCTATGTCGATTTGCACCTGATCCACGAAGTCACGTCGCCGCAAGCGTTTGCTCTGTTGCAGACTCAAGGGCTTCCCGTGCGCCGCCCTGACCGCACGCTCGCGACGATGGATCATTCGACGCCGACGCGCAGCGAACAAATCTTCGGCAATGTGCCGATCAAGGTCGATGCAGCCGCCAAGCAAGTGCGGCAGCTGGAACAGAACGCTGCGAATTTCGGCGTCGAACTGTTCGGTCTGCGCGACGCGCGGCGCGGCATCGTGCACGTCATCAGCCCCGAGCTGGGTACGACGCAGCCGGGCATGACGATCGTTTGCGGCGACAGCCATACGAGCACGCATGGCGCCTTCGGGGCACTCGCGTTCGGCATCGGCAGCACCGAAGTGGGCCACGTCTTCGCGACGCAATGTCTGTTGCAGCGCAAGCCTAGGACCTTTGCCGTGAATGTCGCAGGCCGCTTGAAGCCCGGCGTCACGGCCAAGGACTTGATCCTCGCCATCATCGGCAAGATCGGCGTATCGGGCGGCACGGGATACGTCTTGGAATACCGCGGCGAGGCGATCCGCGCGCTGTCGATGGATGAGCGCATGACCGTCTGCAACATGTCCATCGAAGCCGGTGCGCGCGCCGGCATGGTTGCGCCCGACGACACGACTTTCCGGTATCTCGCGGGCCGGCCGCGTGCTCCCCGCGGGAAGGACTGGGATGCGGCCATCGCCCGCTGGCGCGCACTCGCGAGCGATCCGGGCGCCCAGTTCGACGCCGCCGTCGACATCGACGCCGGCAGCCTCGAACCGATGATCACCTACGGTACGAATCCCGGAATGGTGTTGCCGATCAGTTCGGCCATCCCCGTCAAACCGGGAGATGCCGCCAACGCCAAGGCACTCGAATACATGGGTTTCCACGAAGGCGATGCGATGCTCGGCAAGCCGATCGACGTCGTGTTCATCGGCAGTTGCACGAACGGGCGTCTCGAGGATTTGCAGGCCGCTGCGCAGATCCTGAAAGGTCGAAAAGTCGCGAGCGGCGTGCACTTGATGATCGTGCCGGGCTCGCAGCAAATCAAACGCGACGCCGAGGCGGCGGGCCTTGCAGAGATTTTCATCGCGGCCGGCGCCGATTGGCGCGAGTCGGGCTGCTCGATGTGCCTCGGCATGAACGGCGACACGGTCGGCGCGGGCCAATATGCGGTCAGCACGAGCAATCGCAATTTCGAAGGCCGGCAAGGGGTCGGCGCCAGAACCCTGCTCGCAAGCCCCTACACGGCCGCGGCCAGCGCCGTGCACGGAAAAATCTCCGATCCGCGCAAGATGCTCTGATGGAACCGATCAAGCAATTGCGTTCGACGACGGTCGTCATGCCGTCGACCAACATCGACACCGACCAGATCATTCCGGCGAGATTCTTGACGATCACGACGAAGCTCGGCCTCGGCAAGTCGCTCTTCGCGGATTGGCGCTACTTACCCGGCGGCGAAGCGAATCCACAGTTCGTTTTGAACCAAGCCGCCGCCGCCGGCAGCCGCATCCTCGTCACCGGCCATAACTTCGGCTGCGGTTCATCGCGAGAACACGCGCCCTGGGCGCTGCTCGACTACGGCTTCCGCGCGGTCATCAGCTCGGGTATAGCGGATATCTTCTGCAGCAACTCGCTCAAGAACGGTCTTTTGCCGATCGTCGTCGACGCGGCGACGCATCGCTGGCTCTTGGACAATCCGGGCGCCGAAGTGCTCGTCGATCTGGAAACGACGCGTCTGTCCTTGCCGAACGGAGTCAGCGTGAATTTCCCGATCGAAGCGTTTGCGCGGCATTGCTTGTTGAGCGGCGTCGACGAATTGGGCTACCTGCAGAGCAAGCTCGCCGATATCGAGCGCTACGAATCGCAGCACGCGCCCGCGTGAACAGCAGATGCACGCGCTGATCGCAGTTCTTCCCGGCGACGGCATCGGCGCCGAGGTCACGGACGAGGCCGTGCGCGCGCTCGAAGCCGTGGCGTCCCGACACGGGCATTCATTCCGGTTCGAAACCGCGCTGCTCGGCGGCGCAGCGATCGACGCCACCGGCGATCCGCTGCCGGCCGCGACACTCGCCGCCTGCCGGCGCGCCGACGCGATTTTGATGGGCGCGGTCGGCGGCCCCAAGTGGTCCGATCCGAACGCCAAAGTGCGGCCGGAACAGGGATTGCTGCAGCTGCGCAAGGCGCTCGGCCTATTCGCGAATCTGCGGCCCGTCGTTCCGCATCCGGCGGTACTCGATGCATCGCCGATCAAAGCCGAATTGCTGCACGGTGTCGACATCATGGTCGTGCGAGAACTGACCGGCGGAATTTATTTCGGCGACAAACACCGCACCGAAACCGAGGCCACCGACATCTGCCGGTATACCGTAACCGAGATCGAGCGCGTCGTGCGCCTCGCCGCCGGACTCGCGCGCCAACGCAGCCGCAAATTGACCTCGGTCGACAAGGCGAACGTCCTCGAAACTTCGCGTCTATGGCGCGGCGTCGTCGAGAGGCTGCTGCCGGCCGAATTCCCGGAGGTGCGGTTCGAACACATGTTGGTCGACTCGGCGGCGATGCATCTGATCAGGAGGCCGCGGGATTTCGACGTCATCGTCACCGAAAACATGTTCGGCGACATTCTTACCGACGAAGCCTCGATGCTGGCGGGATCGCTCGGCATGCTGCCGTCGGCGTCGTTGGGGTCCGACAGCCGCGGCGGACTCTATGAACCGATCCACGGCTCGGCACCCGACATCGCGGGCCGTGGCATCGCGAATCCCTATGCGACGATCTTGAGCGCCGCGATGCTGCTGCGCTATTCGCTGCAACTGGAGCCGGAGGCGCGTGCGCTCGAGGCCGCGGTCTCGGCAGCCCTCGTAGGCGGTGCGCGCCCTGCCGACCTCGCCTCGCCGAGCAGTCCGGGCACGACGACGCGCGCAACCGGCGACGCGGTGCTGACGGCGTTCGCGCGCGCCTGAAGCGCGCGACTACGCGGCCGCGCTCTGCGTCACGCGCTCGAGCCCGGCGCGAATATCCGCGACGAGATCGTCGGGATCTTCGATGCCTACCGAAACTCGCAGCAGGCCCGGTCCGATGCCGGCGCGCGCACGTGCCTCGACGTCCATCCCGGCATGCGTCATCGAGACCGGGTGCGCGATCAGACTCTCGACGCCGCCGAGCGACTCGGCGAGCGTGAAACTCTCGAGACCCTGCAGAAAGGCTTTGACGGCGGCCTCGCCTCCCGCGAGTTCGAAGCTCAGCATCGCTCCGAATCCGGACTGCTGGCGCAGCGCAAGTTCATGGCCCGGGTGATCGGCAAGGCCCGGATAATAGACGCGCGCGACGGCCGGATGACGGTACAGCGCCGCGACGACGGCGGCGGCATTTTCCGCATGGATACGCATACGCGCACCCAGCGTGCGCACGCCGCGCAAGGTCAAGAAGCTGTCGAATGGGGCGCCCGTCACGCCCGTCGCATTCGCCCACCACGCGAGCTGTTCATGCTGTTCGGCGCTTGCGCTGATCACGGCTCCACCGACCACATCGCTATGCCCGTTCAAATACTTCGTTGTCGAGTGCATGACCCAATCGGCACCCAACTTCAGCGGCTGCTGCCATAGCGGCGAAAGAAACGTATTGTCCGCGACGACGCTGGCGCCGGCCGCGTGAGCCGCGGCCGCGATTGCGCGGATATCGACGATGCGCAGCAGCGGATTGCTCGGCGTTTCGATCCACACCAGCTTGGGTTTGTTGCCGAGCGCGCGCTGCAACGCCGCGGCGTCGCCCTGGTCGATGAAATCGACGACGAGCTTGCCCTGCGCGTGCAGCGCCGCGAGCAGCCGGAATGTGCCGCCATAACAGTCGTGCGGCGCAATGATTCGCGCCCCGCCGGGCAGCGTCGCCATGAGCAAGGTAATCGCGGCCATGCCGGTGCAGGTCACCACCGCGCCGGCGCCGCCTTCGAGGTCCGCGAGCGCCTCGGCGAGCTGATCACGCGTCGGATTGCCCGATCGCGTGTAGTCATATTTGCTGCGCTGCTGGCGGAAGCCGTCGAACGCGAAATTCGACGACAGGTATACGGGCGGCACGACCGCGCCGAACTGGCTATCGGTTTCGAGGCCGGCGCGCACCGCACGGGTGGCGATGCTTCGAGAATCTTTCTTCGTCATTTAAGTGCCCTCCGCGAGCGCCTGTTCAAAAATGGGTTTCAATGCCGTGCCTTCCTTCAAGAACGCATCGTGACCGAAAATCGAGTCGATCTCGAACAGCCGGTACCGGCCGCCGAGACGGCCGGCGAAGGCGTGCATGTCGGCGAGCGGCACGAGTTGGTCTTGACGCACCGCAAACAACGTGGCCGGCGTGCGCACTCGACCGGCGTCGATCGCGAACAAGTCGATGGATTCGCTGAGCGCGAGAAACGACTCCGGGCGATAGCGCTGCACATAGCGATCGCCGCGCGCAAATAAATAGTCCTCGACCGGAAATCGAAATCGGTCCGGGCCCCGAACCGGCTCGCCGCTGAAACGCTCGGCAAATTCGGCGGCACTGCGGTAAGTCGTCATTGCCAAGGCGCGCGCGAGGCGCAGCCCCCCCGCCCCGTCGCCGCGCTCGATCGCCTCGCGCACGATCTGGCGCTGTATGCTGCGCCACGCGGTCGAGAGTGCTTGCGCCCGGTCGCCCGCCGAGAGCACCACGATGCGCTCGAGCCGCGCGGGAAAACGCTCCGCGAAGGCGAGCGCGACCATGCCGCCGTAGGAGGCGCCGACGATTGCATGCAAATGCGGTTCGCCGAGATGCTCGACGATCACGGCTAAGGCCGCCGCCTGATCGTAGGCGCTCACCGGCGGAAATTTAACACGGCCGTCCGGGGTTGAGCTTTCGCCCGCGCCGCCCAGGTAGTCGATGCCGAGCACTCGAAAGCGCAGCGTGTCGAGCGCGAGGCCCGGACCGACGATCTCGGACCACCACGCCTCGCCTTTCGCACCCGCGACGCCGCGATGCGCGGAAATACCGCCGAGCGCCGCGACGAGCGGCGCACGCGCGGGTCCGACGACGCGAAACGCGATGCGGCCGTTCGGCAACAGGTCGCCATGATGCAAGACCCACGGCTCGGGCAGATGCAGGATTTCGTCCAAAGACACGCCTTTAGCACTCCGTACAGGTTGTCATGACCCCTGCGGAGCGGAAACGCTCTTTAGACCTTGGAACGCGGCACGATGCGCCGCAAAACAGGCCGCTCATCTACCGGCAACGCGCCGAATGAGCGCGCTACCGCAGGAGTTGGCACCGTTCCTTCGGGGTGTGAACCCCTGGGTGGTTGCCCCGGCTTCTAAGGGCCTTTCCCTCAGCCGGTCTAGATGAGGCGCGGGATTTTAGGCACTGATGGCCTCTCCGTCAAGCGCTCGGGCGCTTGCACAAATTCGTTCAATGTATTAATGTAATAGCGCGTTAATACATTAGCGAGAGCCGCACGTGTAGCCGAAACCATGAAGACCAACCGCCCCGTGACCGTGCGCCAAGAGCAGCAGCACGAACGCGCGCTGTGTTCGGCCGTGCTGGCCTTGCGCTCGGTCGAGGAGTGCCGCAGCTTTTTCCGGGATTTGTGCACGCCGGCCGAGCTGCAGGCGATGTCGGATCGTTGGGCGGTGGTCGAATTGCTGGAGCGCGGCCTCCCCTACCGCGAAATCCACAGGCAGACCGGGGTCAGCGTCACGACGATCGGGCGAGTCGCCCGCTTTCTGACCTCGGGCAACGGCGGCTACCGCGTCGTCACCGAGCGATTGAGCGCGGCGCGCAGTCCCTAGAGCGAGCACAGCGATGCGACTAAAAATTGCGGTTCAAAAGAGCGGCCGCCTCACCGACAGTTCACTCGATCTGTTGCTCCGTTGCGGCCTGAAATTCAGCCGCGGCAAAGACCAACTCATGTGCTACGGCGAAAACATGCCGCTCGACGTGCTGTTCGTGCGCGACGACGACATTCCCGATCTGGTCCAGGAGGACGTCTGCGATCTCGGGCTGGTGGGACTCAACGTCGTCGAGGAAAAGCGGCTCGCCTTCACCGCGCGCGGCCTGGCCCCGCTGTTCGAGCAGGTTCAACTCCTGGATTTCGGACGCTGCAAGCTCTGTATCGCGGTTCCCGACGGCTTCGAATATCGCGGCGCGGAATCGCTCGCCGGCAAGCGCATCGCGACGACCTATCCGAATATCCTGAATCAGTTCCTGACTTCGCGCGGGATCGGCGCCGAAGTCGTCGTGCTGTCCGGTTCCGTCGAGATCGCGCCGAGGCTCGGGCGCGCCGACTTGATCTGCGATCTGGTTTCGACCGGATCGACCTTGGCGGCCAATCATTTGCGTCAGGTCGAGACGGTGCTGGAGAGTCAGGCCGTCCTGATACGCACGCCTGTGCCGATCCCGGCCGAAAAGCAAGACTGGACGCGGCGCCTGCTGATGCGCGTCGACGGCGTCGAACAAGTCAAAGGCAGCAAATACATCATGCTTCATGCGCCGCGCTCCGCGCTCGCGGCGATCGCGAAGCTGCTGCCGGGCAGCGAGTCGCCCACGGTGATTCCGCTCGAGGGCCGTGGCGACCGGGTCGCGGTGCACGCAGTGTGCCGGGAAAACGTGTTTTGGGAAACCCTGGAAGAGCTCAAGAAGGTCGGCGCGACATCGGTACTGGTGCTGCCCGTCGAGAAAATGCTGGCTTGATCGATGCGAATTCTGAACTGGCAATCTCTATCCTCATCCGCAAGAAACGCCGCGCTCACGAGGCCTGCGCTGCGCGACGAGCAGCGCATCGTCGCCGGCGTACGGCAAATCATCGCGGCCGTGCGCGCCGAAGGCGATGCCGCGCTTTTCGACCTCACCGAGAAATACGACGGCGTGCGCTTGAGCGAGTTCGCCGTGAGCGACTCCGAGTTCGCCGCCGCCGAGCGCGGTCTTTCACGCGCCGAACATGCGGCGATCGAGAAAGCGATATCGACGGTGCACCGGTTTCACGCCGCCCAGATGCCGGCGCTGCTGCGCGTCGAAACGGCGCCGGGCGTCGTCTGCGAGCGGCGCAGCGTACCGATACGCGCTGTCGGCTTGTACGTGCCCGCCGGCTCCGCGCCGCTGCCCTCGACGGCAATCATGCTGGCCGTACCGGCCGCAATCGCCGGCTGTCCGGAGCGCATCCTGTGCACGGCGCCGGCACGCAACGGCGGCGCGAGTCCCGCGATATTGGTGGCGGCCCGCAAGGCCGGCATCGAGCGCGTCTATAAAATCGGGGGCGCCCAAGCCGTCGCTGCGATGGCCTACGGAACCGCCAGCATCGCGAAATGCGACAAGATCTTCGGACCCGGCAACGCCTGGGTCACGGCGGCCAAAATGCTCGTCGCCATGGACCCCGCGGGCGCCGCGGCCGATCTGCCGGCCGGCGTCAGCGAGGTTCTCGTCATTGCCGACGACGGCGCGCGCGCGGACTTCGTCGCCGCCGACCTCCTCGCCCAGGCGGAGCACAGCGTCGACGCGCAGTGCCTGCTCGTGACCGACAGCGCGGCGTTTGCCGGCGCCGTGGCGACCGAAGTCGCACGGCAACGCACGAGCCTTTCGCGCAGCGCCATCCTCGGCGAGTCCATCGCGAACATGCGCCTGATCGTCGTCGATACGCTCGCGACCGCATTCGAGATCGCCAACACCTATGCCCCTGAACATTTGCTGCTCGAGGTGCGCGAGCCGCGCGCGTGGTTGGAGCGCGTAAGCGCCGCCGGTGCGGTGTTCCTCGGCAGCTGGTCGCCGGGGTCCATGGGCGACTACTGCAGCGGACCCAATCACACGCTCCCGACCTACGGCTACGCGAAGGCGTACAGCGGACTTTCGCTCGAGGATTTTCAAAAACGAATCACGGTGCAGGAACTCACGCCGGCCGGCCTGCGCGCCCTCGGTCCAACCGCGCAAACGCTCGCCGGACTCGAGGGCTTGGACGCGCACGCGGCCGCCGTGACGATCCGCCTCGCGGCGCTCACAGGACTTTAGATCGTGAACCCGCTGCTGCTGCTCGCACGCCCGGAAATTCTGACGCTGAAAGCCTATTCGCATGCGCAGTGGCTGCCGGGGTTGACGCGCCTGCATGCCAACGAGGCGCCCTGGAGACCCGCGGAAGATGCGAGCACGATCGGCCTGAACCGCTATCCGGAGCCGCAGCCGGCTGCATTGATTGCGCGTATGGCGACGCTCTACGGCGTGCAACCCGCGAATCTCTTGGCGACGCGCGGCAGCGACGAGGCAATCGATGTCTTATCGCGGATCTTTCTGCGCGCGGGTGTCGACGCGATCATGCAGTGCACGCCCACCTTCGGAATGTATCAAGTCGCCGCGCGCATCCAGGGCGCCGGCGTGATCGACGTGCCGCTTCAGCGCACGCACGGATGGCGCCTGGACGTGGAGCGAGTGCTGGCCGCGTGGACGCCGCAGGTCAAGATCGTCTACCTGTGCTCGCCGAACAATCCGACCGCCAATCTGCTCGACATCAACGCCATTAGGGCGGTCTGCGATGCGCTCGCGGACAAAGCGATCATCGTGATCGACGAGGCCTACATAGAATGGACCGGCGCCGTCAGTTTGACGGCCTGGCTCGACCGCTACCCGACGCTCGCGGTCTTGCGCACGCTCTCCAAAGCCTATGCGCTCGCCGGAGCGCGCATCGGCGCACTGCTGGGAGCGCCCGAACTGATCGAAATCGCGAGACGCGTCGTGCCGCCTTATTGCCTCGCGCAGCCGACGATCGAGGCCGCGATGCGCGCCCTCGATCCCGCCGCGCTCAGTGCGACTCGCGATCGGCTCGCAGTGCTGGTCACCGAGCGCGAATACCTGCGCATGCGCCTCTCGGCTTCGGCTCTCGTGGAGACGGTTTGGCCGAGCGATACGAACTTCTTGCTCGTCGACAGCCCGGACGCCGATGCGTTCATGCGCGCGAGCATGCGAGGCGGTCTGATCGTACGCGACCTGCGCAGCTACCCGGCTCTCGGCCGTTCGCTGCGCGTCACTGTCGGCACGCGCTCCGAGAACGAACGCTTACTCGCCAGCCTGGAGTCGCCATGAGCGGCAAACGAATCGTATTCTTGGATCGCGACGGCACCTTGAACGAGGAGCCGCCCGACGAACAAGTCGACAGTCTGGAGAAGATTCGATTGATGCCCGGCGTCATCGCCGCGTTGCTGGAGCTGAAGCGCACCGGCTTCGGCTTCGTCATGGTGACGAACCAGGATGGCCTCGGCACCCAGAACCTGCCGACCGACCGGTTCGAGCTCGCGCATCGATTCATCTTGAGTTTGTTCGCCTCGCAGGGAATCGAATTCGAAGCCGTGTTCATCTGCCCGCATTTCTTGCGTGACAACTGCGATTGCCGCAAGCCGAGCACCGGCATGGTGCGCAAATACCTCGCCGTCAATCCGCTCGATCTTGCGCACAGCTACATGATCGGCGACCGCGATACCGATTTGCAATTTGCCGCGAACTTGGGGCTGCAGGGACTGCGGGTTCGGCTCAACGGCACGCCGGAAGAAACCTGGGGCGCGATTGCCGCGCGCATCGTGGGATCGGCCCGCCGCTCCCACGTGCGCCGCAAGACCAAGGAAACCGAGATCGACATCGAGTTGGACTTGTCCCGCGAGAGCCCGATCGAGGTGTCGACCGGACTGGGATTTTTCGATCACATGCTCGAGCAAATCGCCAAACACGCGGGCTTCTCCCTGCGCTTGAAGTGCACGGGCGATCTGCGCATCGACGAGCATCATACGGTCGAGGATTGCGCGCTCGCCTTGGGCACGGCCGTGCGCGAAGCGCTCGGCGAGAAGCGCGGCATCGCCCGCTACGGGTTTCTGCTCGCCATGGACGAAGCCGAGACCCAAGTCGCGCTCGATTTGTCCGGCCGCCCCTATTTCGTGTGGAACGGGAGTTTCAATCGCGATCGCGTCGGCGATCTGCCCACGGAACTGGTGCCGCACTTCTTTCGCTCGCTCGCGGAAACCTTGGGCGCCGCATTGCATCTGACCGTGCGCGGCGAGAACTCGCACCATATGGTCGAGTCTTGCTTCAAGGGGGTCGGCCGCAGCCTGCGTCAGGCGATTCGCGTCGAAGGCGTCGAGCTGCCGAGCACCAAGGGCGTGCTGTGAGCGCGCGCGACGTCGTCATCATCGAGAGCGGCGGCGCCAACATCGCCTCACTGCAGTTTGCGCTGGAACGCCTGCGCATCGCCTCGAAGGTATCGGCCGACGCCGAGCGCATCCGCGCGGCAACGCACGTCATTATGCCCGGCGTGGGAGCAGCGGCGGACGCCATGCAGCGGCTGCGCGCCGCGCATCTCGATAGCGTGATCCCGCGCTTGAGCCAACCCGTGCTCGGCATCTGTTTGGGCATGCAGCTGCTACACGAGGCCTCGGCCGAAGGCTCGACTGAATGTCTCGGCGTCATTCCCGGGCGTGCCGAGCGATTTGAAAATGGTCCGGGCTATCCCGTTCCCCATATCGGCTGGAACACGCTCGCGATCGCCGCGCGCAGTGCGCTGCTCGATGGGATCGCCGACGACGACTACGCCTACTTCGTCCACAGCTATGCGCTGCCGACCAGCTCCGCAACGGTCGCAACGACCATTTATGGCAAGCCGTTCAGCGCTTGCGTGCAGTGGCGCAATTTTTTCGGCGCGCAATTTCACCCCGAGCGCTCGGCGGGCGTCGGTGCGCGCTTGCTGCGCAACTTCTTGGACCTCAAATGATCGTCTCGGCGAGCCCATAGCCTGTGCGCCTCATTCCCTCCATCGACCTTCGTGACGGCCGCTGCGTGCGTCTGCTGCACGGCGACTTCGACAGCGAGACGCGCTATCCGAACGAGCCCCAGGAACTGGTCGCGAAGTATTGCGGCTTGGGCGCCGATTGGATCCATGTCGTGGATCTCGACGGTGCGCGCGACGGCAGTTCGGGGAACCGTGAAATCATCCGGCAGCTGACGGCGCGAAACGCCGTTCACCTGCAAGTCGGCGGCGGCTTGCGCAACCACGACGCCGTTTCCGAGATGCTCGCCATGGGAGTCGCGCGCGTCGTCATCGGCAGTGCCGCCGTGACGCAAGCGGATGCGGTGCGCGATTGGATTCGAGAATTCGGCCCCGATCGCGTGACCCTGGCTTTCGACGTACGATTGGACGGCAGCGGCATGCCGCGCGTCGCGACGCACGGCTGGCGCGAGCAGTCGCAACTGTCGCTTTGGAGCGCCATCGACAATTTCGCCGCGCGAGGACTCGTGCACGTCTTGTGCACGGACGTGCGGCGCGACGGCGCGCTGACGGGCCCGAACGTCGATCTGTACCGGGAGGCCGTGCGGCGTTTTCCGAAAATAGCATGGCAGGCCTCGGGCGGGATTCGCGATTTGCGCGATCTAGCGGCGCTCGCCGGCATCGAGGTCGCAGCAGCGATCAGCGGCAAGGCCCTGCTGGACAATTTGATTCCAATCAGGGAGCTGCGAGCATTCTTGCCAAACGCATAATCCCCTGCTTGGACGTGCGCGACGGCCAAGTCGTCAAAGGCGTGCGTTTCCGCGACCATCGCGTCGTCGGAGATATCCTCGAACTCGCGGCGCGCTATCGCGACGAGGGAGCCGACGAACTCGTCTTTTACGACATCACCGCGAGTCCAAGCGGGCGCGTCGTCGATCGCTCTTGGGTGACGCGCGTCGCACGGCTGCTCGACATCCCGTTTTGCGTCGCCGGCGGGATCCGCTCGGTGGCGGACGCCGAGGCCGTGCTCGGTGCCGGCGCGGAAAAGATCTCCGTGAATTCGCCCGCCCTGTCGAACCCGGAGCTCATCGACGCGTTGAGCGAGCGCTTCGGAGCTCAATGCGTCGTCGTCGGTATCGACAGCCTGAGCATCGGCGGGGAGTTTCGCGTTCAGCAATTCACCGGGGACGTCATCAAGACCCGCGACACCGCGCGCCGCACGCTCGATTGGGTCTGCGAGGTGCAGAGGCGCGGTGCCGGCGAGATCGTATTGAATTGCATGGCAAACGACGGCGTTCGCTCGGGGTTCGATCTGGCACAATTGACCGCCGTACGCGGCGTCTGCGCCGTGCCGCTGGTCGCCTCCGGCGGGGCCGGCGCCCCGCAGCACTTTTCCGACGTGTTCCGCGAGGCGGGAGTCGATGCGGCGTTGGCGGCCAGCGTGTTTCACTCGGGTCAGATCGGAATACCCGATCTCAAACGGCGCCTGCGCGCGGACGGTATCGAGGTACGACCATGACCGCATTGAGCGAGTTGGAATGGGAGAAGGGAGATGGCTTGCTGCCGGCCATCGTTCAGCACGCGACCACCGGTGCGGTTCTGATGCTGGGGTATATGAACCGCGACGCCCTCGACGCGACCCAGCATAGCGGCCGCGTGACTTTCTGGAGCCGCAGCAAATGCAGGCTCTGGACCAAGGGCGAAAGTTCCGGACATTTTCTGGAGCTGCGCGCTCTCGCTGCCGACTGCGACGGCGACACTCTGCTCGTTTTGGCGGAGCCCCAGGGTCCCGCCTGCCATTTGAACACGCCGACCTGTTGGGGCGCAGCGGCGCCGCATGCGGCGGCCGAAGAGTTGGCCTTTCTGGGAAAGCTGCAAAACGTGATACGCGAGCGAATTCTGCACCGGCCCAAAGGCAGCTACACCGCCAAACTGCTCGATCAGGGAATCCTGCGCATCGCCCAAAAAGTCGGCGAAGAGGGACTCGAATTGGCGATTGCCGGCGTTGCACAGTCCGACGAGAAAATCGTAGCCGAGGCTGCGGATCTTCTCTACCATGCGCTGCTGTTGCTGCAGGTCAAGAATCTGTCGCTCGCCCAGGTCGTCGCCGAACTCGAAAGACGCCATGCCGCAAGCTCCTGACTATCGAATCGTCATCGAAAAGGCCGCGCGCCGGCTGCGGCTCTATTCGGGTCCCGCAACCCTGCGCGAATATCGGATCGCGATCGGCAGAAATGACGGCGCCGACAAGGCCATCGAGGGCGACGAGGCGACGCCGCTCGGTGAATTCTTCATCTGCGCGAGAAACCCGCGCAGCCGGTTTTTCCTGTCTCTGTGCGTCAGCTACCCGAATACGCAGCATGCGGATCGCGGGCTGCGCGCCGGCTTGATCGATGCGCACGAGCATGCGCAAATCATCGACGCGATCGAACACCGGCGAACGCCTCCTCAAAACACCCGTCTGGGCGGTCAGATATGCATTCACGGCGAAGCGCCCGGGCGCGGCGGCGCGGCCGACGGCCACGGCGGCGTCACCGCGGGCCGCAGCACAGATGGGACCCGTGGCTGCATCGCATTGAACAACCGCGAGATGCAAGAACTATTCGACTTGGTGCCACTCGGAACTGCGGTGTCGATCGAACCATGAGTTCCACGGAAGATCTATGGCTCGGCTGGGCAAAACGCTTGCAGAGCATCGCGTCCACGGGAGTTCATTATGGCCGGGCCGCCTATGACCGCGAACGATATGAGGAGATCGCGTCGATCGCCAATCAAATGCTGGCGCACTTGGCGAACGTCCCGGTGAGCCGAATCGAGGCGCTCGTTCCGGACTTTGCTAGAGGGTACGCGACCCCGAAGGTGGACGTCCGGGGCGCGCTGTTCCGGCAACAAAAAATATTGCTGGTGCGGGAGGATAGCGACGGCCGCTGGTCGCTGCCCGGCGGCTTTGCCGACGTGGGCAAATCGCCGAGCGAAAACATCGAGAAGGAAATCTGGGAAGAGGCGACCTTAAGAGTCAAGGCAAGAGCCTTGTACGCCGTTCGCCATAAAGCCAAACATCAATACGAGCCCGATGCGCGGGACTTCTACAAGCTATTCTTCCTTTGCGAGCAAATCGACGCGAGTCAGCCCGTACCCGGACCCGAGACGAGCCAAGCGCAATTCTTCGGCCGCGACGAAATGCCGCCGTTGTCGACGGGCCGGACCCTCGAGAAAGACATCGTCGCGGCATTCGCTTTCCGGGCGAATCCCGCAGGCTCGACATCGTTCGATTGATTCGCGCTAGCCGCTGTGGTCCATACGTAGCTGCAGTTCATGCCGGCGATAATCGATGATCAGCGTGTCGAGCAGGCCTAACACGTCCATACCGATCAATATCGCCGGCTCCTTGAGCAGCTTCCATTGCTTGAAGATGTTGACGTCGGCGTACGTAACGCCCGAATCGCGGATTTTGATGGCGCCGAGTTCTATCTCCGGGGTATTGATGATCTCGCCTTTCTCGGGCGTCAAACTCACGCCGATGATTTCATCGGGTCGGCCCCGCGGTTGAACACTGCGTTTTTCCAGCGCGTAGTGCAATGCGAGGTTTGCGATCGTCGTTTGACCGCCGGTGTCGATGATCGCCTTGGTGCGCACATGGCCCACGATCGCATCAATGACGACCAACTGGCCGCCGATCGAGCGAAACGGAATCGTCAAAAAGCCCTCCGCCGATTTTTCGCCGCGTGAGAATGTAATGTTGAGTTGATCGCGTCGAAAATCGATGTATATCCGCTTGTCGAACAGTCCCTCATAGCCGAGCACGCCCTCGGCGCCGCCGAATGCATCCGGCAAAATCGGCAGCAATGTCGCCTCGACGTCGAGCTCGCCGACGCTCAAGCTATCGACGCGGATCGTCGGTACTCTCGTGGAACCGGTAACGCCGCTCAATATCACGGGCGGAGCCTGATCGGTCCGAATGCCGAGCACCAGGGGGACAATCCGTGTGACTCCGGAATGGCTCGCACCGGTGTCGAGGACCAGCCGGAACGGCCCGCGTCCGTTGATGAGCACCGGCGCCCAAATGCGGCCAATCTCGTCACGACGGGTACGGGAAACGAAGCGCGGGCCGCGACCCTGAACGACGATTTCCATCAATTCCTCGGAAGTCTCGCCGTCGCCGGCCGTTGAAGCTTCGGCTGCGGCGGCAGCCGCCGCCACGGGTGTCGCGGTCACGGTCGTGGTCACGGTATCAGGCGCGCTCACTGGCGCGGACCCCGGTTCCGCCGCAGCTGGTGTCGCAGCAGGCAAAACCGGAGGGGCGTTGGCCGATGCCCGCTGCGGACAGAACCCAAACGAGACAATTGATGCGGCGACAGCGACGCCGGCCGCGAAACCACGGAATGATCGCCCGAAAGCCGCGTGCGCAAAAGCATGCATTTGACCGAACTCCCGTTGACGCAGCATAGCACCGGGACGCGCACCGACCAAACCAACTCGAGCGAACTTGGCCTACTCTCCGCCCGGCGCAAGGCCGCAGTGGCTGCAATTAGCGCCTGTCCGCGGCATTCATAGGTTGTCGGTGACCTGCAGGAGACTGCCCGCGCTCTGCGAATTCAGCAGATACAAATCCATCGTCGTCGGATTTTGCGTCGATAAGGCATTCGAGGCTTGCAGAAATCCGCTGTGCGTACTGTCGCGAAAAGTGCCGCTGAGACTCATCGCCGTGCCGGGGGGCACCGATCCGATCGTCGCCAGCACTTGATTCGAGGTCGCGTCGATGGCGATCAGCGATCCGCCGCTGACACCGTCATAGACGTACTGGACGCCCGTCGTCGCGTTGTTCACGGTCACCGGCGAGAGTCCCTGGACCTGAAACAGGGTTTCGTAGGCCGTGGTCGTGGTCGTCGTATCGTTCGGCCATGGAAATTGTTCTCCGCCGTCGACGAACGTCGAGTCCGCGAGCGGCGCCTGAATCACGGTGCCGTCGATGCCGACGATCCCGGATTGAGTTCCGCTGCGCGTTTCGGTATGCGTCGCCGAGTCGCTCGCCCGAGCCCAGGTTTCGTAGTAGACGGAGTTGGCCGTCGCGATGAAGGTTCCGTCGTTTTCCGTGCTCGCGACGAGCGTCGTGGGCGCGCCGCCCGCTACGGTGAGCGTGCGAATCGCGTAGTTCGGATTCTCGACCCCCCAGATCAGGTTTGTGCCCTGCACCGGGAATAACAGCGTGACTACTTGACCGGGCTCCGTGTCGACGACGGTCGGCGGCGCGCTGCCGTCGGCAGGCATCGCATAGATCGTCGTGTAAGCCGGCGTCGCGCCGGCTTGCGGCGTATTGATCGAAAAATATAAAGTCGTCGGCGAGGCGGCGAACAGTGCCTCGGCATTCGTCGGTAGCCAATTCGGTATCGTGTACAGGATGGCGGACACCGCGTCGGCGACGTAATCGACGTACACGATGTTGCCGTCGACGACGTACAGTTGTCCGGTCGGATAACCTTGGGTCGTACCTACCGGCAGCGCAACGGCAACGCCGATCGGCGCCGCAAAACTGCCGAGCAGCACGGGATTTGCGAAATTGCTATCGACGAGTTGCAGCGCCGAGCCGTTCTTGACGACGAAGCCGGAAATCCCGCCTTGGGACGTGCGTACGGTGGCGACGGGCATCGCGGAGACCGCGACCGGCGCGGTGCCTGCCGACATACCGGTCTTGACCATGTGAAATACGTCATCGGCGGTATCGCAAACACCGTCGGCTCCCGGCAAGCGATAGAAGTACGATGAATTCGTCGTGGTCTGCAAATCGGCCGTGAAATAGACGCCGACGTAATCGTAATTGGCGCCCGCGACGGCCGTCCCCGAGAGCGTGCAAGTGTCATCGATCGTCGCGGCGGTTTCGCTCGACAATTGCTGTGCGGCCGGGACGCTGCGCGTGGTCAGATCGAGCGCATAAATATGCCCGTCGCTACCCTTGTAGATCTCGACGCCGGCAGCTTGCGACAAGCTCGTGCCGGTTAGAAAATCCACGCTACCATGCAGAATCTGCTTCTTGCCCGCATAACTGCCCATGGGCGCGGACGCGAAGCCGCCGCTGGCGGCATCGGCCCAGGCCACAAACACACCCGTGGTACCAAGATAATTCACCAACGGGGCTTGCTGCCCGCCCGGTGCGCCACCGCCCGAACCGCCGCCGCAGCCTGACACGACGGAAATAACCAGAGAACCCACGGCGAGAACCGCAAGGGATGACCGCATTTTGAACTCCTGAGTGCCTTTAATCGACGGGTGGCGTCATCGAGAACGTCGAAGCGCCGCGATCGTTGACAAGAATCCACAAACTTGAGTGCGAATCGGACAAGTGCAGGCGCGCAGGCGCGCCGCGTTGGCGCAGCGCGTGAATTCGCCCGCTAGCGGTTGCTATCCGCGCGCGATGCGCGCCGGCTCGTCGTGCGCCTCGCGGCGGCGCCGGGTGCGGCGCCGGATTGACGATCCATGTCGCCGCGCAATTGCGCCGTCGCACCCGTAGAGATCGAGCCGAGCTTGGCTTCGATCACCGCCAAATCCGGCTTCGCTCCACGCACATGCGTCTCGAGCGCGCGGCGCATGATACGCAGATGGTCGGGCGTCGTGCCGCAACAGCCGCCGATGATCCGCGCGCCCGCATCCAGCGCGAGACAGGCGTACTGCGCCATCAACTCAGGCGTGCCGTTGAAGCGAATCGCGCCATCGACGAATTTTGGAATTCCGCAATTCGCCTTGGCAACGAGTATCGCCGATGGATCCGCCGCCGATGCGAGATTGACGATCGAGGCAATGAGTTCGGAGGGGCCGACGCCGCAATTGCTGCCGCAGGCCGCGAGGCCATGCTTGCGTTGCAAATCCGCGAGATCGCAAGGCGTGATGCCCATCATCGTTCGGCCGTTGGTATCGAAGCTCAAAGTTGCGACGACCGGCAAGCTGGTCGTGCGTGCGCCGGCGACGGCCGCCTCGGTTTCCTCCACCGACGACATCGTTTCGATCCATAGGATGTCCGCGCCGCCGCGCGCCAGTGCGGCCGCTTGCTCCGCGAACGCGTCGCGGGCGTCATGCTGACTGAGCGGGCCCAGCGGCTCGAGGATCTCGCCGGTCGGCCCGATGCTGCCGGCGACGAGCACGGGATGATCGGCGCGGTCGGCTTCGGCACGTGCAATGCGGGCCGCCGCCTCGTTGAGCTCCGCAACGCGGGATTCCGCCTTGTGCAGCTTCAAGCGGTAGCGCGTCCCGCCGAAGCTGTTGGTCAAAATGATGTCGGCACCGGCGTCCACGAAGGCGCGCTCCAATTCGGCAACGCGCTCCGGATGCTCGCAATTCCACAGCTCGGGTGCATCGCCGGACTGCAAGCCGCGATCGAATAGATTGCTGCCGGTGGCACCGTCGGCGAGCAGCCACGGACGTTCGGCCAATAGGGTCGTCAATCGATCAGTCATTGCCGGTCTTTTCCTTCATTGGAATGCGGAAAGCTTACCACGGCTGTCAACCTGGGCCGCTCGCGCCTGCGGCGAACTGCGGGCTCGTGCGCCGGGATTCCGATGTGTTAAGTTGCGCACCGATCCGGATGCTCACCTGCGCCGAGGGAGACTGAATTGAAGGACCTGACGGAAAGCTCGATCGCCAAGCACGTCGTGCAAATGGCCGTACCGATGGCCGCAGGCATGTTCTTTCAGACGCTCTATTTTCTGATCGATCTGTACTTCGTCGGACACTTGGGCGACACCGCGCTCGCGGGCGTCGGTGCCGCCGGCAACGCGACTTTCATCGTGCTTGCGCTCACGCAGGTGCTCGGCGTGGGAACGGTGACGCTGATCTCGCACGCCGTCGGGCGCAAAGACCGCGCCGATGCGACGCTGGTCTTCAATCAAAGCCTCGTGCTGGCCGGCTGCTGCGCGCTGATCACCTTGATATTCGGCTACGCCTGCGCCGCGTCGTTCATGAATACACTCGGCTCCGACGCGGCCACGGTGCGGGCCGGCGTGACCTACTTGCAGTGGTTCCTGCCGAGCCTCGCGCTGCAATTCGCGCTCGTCGCCCTCGGTTCCGCGTTGCGCGGCACCGGCATCGTCAAGCCGACGATGATCGTCCAAGTGCTCACGGTCGTCATCAATGCCGTGCTCGCTCCGGTGCTCATCGCAGGCTGGGGCACCGGCTACGCGCTCGGCGTTGCGGGCGCGGGGCTTGCGAGTTCGCTGGCGGTTGCCGCGGGCGTGCTGCTGCTCGCCGTGTACTTTCATCGTCTGGAGAAATTCGTCGTATTCGACTCCGCCGCGTGGCGTCCACGAATCGCGACCTGGGGCCGATTGCTGCGCATCGGTCTTCCGGCCGGCGGCGAGTTCGCTCTGATGTTCGTTTACATGGGCGTCATGTATTGGATCATCCGGCGCTTTGGTTCGGACGCCCAAGCCGGCTTCGGGGTGGGCATGCGCGTCATGCAATGCATGTTCCTTCCGGCGATGGCCGTGGCGTTTGCCACCGCACCGGTCGTCGGACAGAATTTTGGCGCCGGTAAGTACGCGCGGGTCCGCGAGACATTCGAATTTGCGAGTCTGACCGGTACGGCGATCATGGTGGCGCTGACGCTATGCTGCCAATGGCTGGCGCCGTGGCTGATTCGCGGATTCACGGCCGAGCCGCACGCACAGGCCGTAGGCGCGCAGTTTCTGCAGATCTGTTCGTTTAATTTCGTGGCGACCGGATTGGTATTCACCTGTTCGGGCGTGTTTCAGGGGATCGGCAATACCCTGCCCGCGGTTTGGAGTTCGGCGAGTCGGCTCATCAGTTTCGTTGTGCCCGCATTATGGGTGGCCACGCTGCCGGGCTTCCGCCTGGTGCACCTGTGGTATGTGTCGGTCGCGAGCGTGACGCTGCAAGCCATTTTGAGCCTCATGCTCGTACGCCGAGAATTTCGGCAGCGGCTCGACGGCCGCGAGCCTGCCGCCGCGCAAGCCGCCGCCGTGCAAGCTGACGCCGCGCAGGCTGCGCGGCACGGCGAACCGTCCGCCGGCGGCTGAGCCTACTTTTTGCGCAAACCGGCCGCATCGCGCGCCAGTTGCTCGATGGCGGCCCAATCGCGGCTTTCGAGCAGGTTTCGCGGCGCCACCCAGGAGCCGCCGACGCAGGCGACGTTGGCCAAGGCGAGATAATCCGGCGCCGTGCTGCGCGTGATTCCGCCTGTCGGACAGAACAACACGTCGGGAAACGGTGCGCCGAGCGCCTGTAGCATGCCGATACCGCCCGCCTGTTGCGCAGGAAACAACTTGAGCACGGTATAGCCTTGGGCGCGCGCGGCGATCAACTCGGTCGGGGTCATGACGCCGGGCAACAGCGGAAAGCGTGCTCCGCGCGCCGCTGCGGCGAGCTCAGGCGTGAGCCCGGGCGTCACGCCGAACTGCGCTCCGGCGCGACTCGCTCCGGCAAAATCCACGGCGCGCGTCAGCGTACCCACACCAACGACGGCCTCCGGCACCGCTTTGCGCATCGCCTCGATGGCGGCGAGCGCCACGGGGGTGCGCATGGTCACCTCGAGCACACGCAATCCGCCGGCCGCCAGCGCGCGCGCCAAAGGAACCGCATGTTCGAGTTCGTTGACGGTCAACACCGGGATTACGGGCGCAAGCCCGACGATATCGCGTATGTCCAAGCAGGCTTCCCCTCACATCAATGAAACGGCGCCGGCTTCCGCATCGCACGCCGCCCGCCGAAAAGTCGTGAACAATTCGCGCCCCGTCCCGGATTCGTTGGCAGCATGGTCGAGCTTACCGATGTCTCGCTGCCGCCAAATCGCTTCCGGCACCTTGGCCTGGAGCACGCCGGTATGGCAGTCCAGGCGGATGATGTCGCCGTCGCGCACGCGCGCCAAAGGACCGCCGCATGCCGCTTCGGGCGTGACGTGAATGGCCGCGGGAACGCTGCCGGAGGCGCCCGACATGCGCCCATCAGTTACGATCGCGACTTGAAACCCCTGGCCCTGCAGGGAAGCGAGCGAGGGAGTCAGTTGATGCAACTCCGGCATGCCGTTCGCGCGCGGCCCTTGAAACCGCACGACCGCGATGAAATCCTTGGTCAATTTTCCGGCCTTGAATGCCGCTATGACTTCCTCTTGATCGTCGAAGACGACGGCCGGCGCCTCGACGACGTGTTGTTTGCTGCCGATCGCGGATGTCTTGATGACCGCACGACCGAGATTGCCCGTGAGCAGCCGCAAGCCGCCGTTCGAACTGAATGGGTTTGCGGCGGGACGCAGCACATCGAGATCGGCGCTGGTCACCGGCGCGGGACGCCATGCTAATTCCTGATCCCGCAGCCATGGCTCCTCGGCGTAGGCGCGCAGGCCGCTGCCCATGACGGTCGTGACATCTTCGTGTAACAATCCGGCATCGAGCAGTTCGCGGATCAGGAAGGCCATTCCTCCGCAGATCTGAAAGCGGTTGATGTCCGCGCTGCCGTTGGGGTAGATGCGCGCCAGCAGCGGCACGACCGCGGACAAATCGCTGAAGTCGTTCCAGTTGATCGCAACGCCGGCGCCGCGCGCCATGGCGACCAAGTGCAGCGTATGGTTGGTCGAGCCGCCGGTCGCGAGCAGCCCAATGATGGCATTGACGATCACGCGCTCGTCGATGCCGAGCGCCAGCGGCAGGTATTCTGAGCCCAATGCGGTGATGTTCGCGGCGCGCCGCGCGGCGGCCGCGGTCAACGCATCGCGCAGCGGCGTATTCGGCGCGACGAAGGCCGCGCCCGGGATATGAAGACCCATGACCTCCATGAGCATCTGATTGCTATTGGCCGTTCCGTAGAAGGTGCAAGTGCCCGCCGAGTGATAACTTGCCGCCTCGGAATCGAGCAACTCCTCGCGACTCGCCTTGCCTTCCGCGTACAACTGCCGAATACGCGCCTTCTCCTTGTTCGGCACGCCCGACGGCATGGGGCCGCCAGGCACGAAAATGACCGGCAAGTGGCCGAACGCCAGCGCTCCCATGAGCAGACCCGGTACGATTTTGTCGCAGACGCCCAAACAAAGTGCTGCATCGAACATGTTATGAGACAGCGCAACAGCGGTCGCCATCGCAATCACGTCGCGACTGAACAGCGAGAGTTCCATGCCCGGCTGACCCTGAGTCACGCCGTCGCACATCGCCGGAACGCCGCCCGCGAATTGCGCGACCGCGCCCGCTTCGCGCGCCGCACGCTTGATCAGCGCCGGATATCGTTCGAGCGGCTGATGCGCCGACAACATGTCATTGTAGGACGAGACGATTCCGAGATTCGGCCAGCGCAGCTGTCGAAGTGCCCGCTTATCGCCCTCGTCCGACGCCGCAAATCCATGCGCGAGATTGGTGCAGGACAGGCCTTGCCGCGCCGTACCGCGGTGCGCGGCCGCCTGCATGCGAGCGAGATATTCGGCGCGACCCACACGACTGCGTTCCCGAATGCGCTCGGTAACGTCCCGCACGCGGGAATCGAGCTTCGACTGTTCTATCGCCATGTATCATTGTGCCATATCGGCAAGCCTTACAAGAGAGCGGCGCCAGATGCTACGCTGGGCCCGTAACCATAAGGAATCTTAAAAGCGGTGGCCACACTTCCGAATTTCGACATGCTGCTGTTCGGCGGCACGGGCGATCTCGTCACCCGCAAATTGCTGCCCGCGCTGTACCGGCGCTATGCGGCCGGACAGGTCACCCAGGAGTCGCGCGTCATCGGAATCGCGCGATCCGGCCTGAGCCGCGAGGCTTACATCGCGCAGGCGGCGACCGCAGCCCGAGAATTTCTGGGCAAGGAATTCGATGCCGACAAATGGTCGGCATTCAGCAAACTGCTCGATTACATCAAGGTGGATGCGGCATCGGAGCAAGACTACGCCGCGCTCGGATCCGCGCTGAGTGATCGCGAGCAAGTCATTCGCGTGTTCTTTTTCTCAACGGCCTCCACACTGTTCGCCGCGATCACCGGCAACCTGGCGAAGGCCGGCCTGGTCACGACATTGTCGCGCGTCGTGCTGGAAAAGCCGCTCGGCAACGACGTGGCCTCGGCGGAGCTGATCAATCAGCACGTCGGGGCGGTCTTCACCGAAAAGCAGATCTACCGCATCGACCATTATCTCGGCAAGGAAGCCGTACAAAATCTGATGGCGCTGCGCTTCGGCAATGCTTTGTTCGAGCCCCTTTGGCGCCGCGGCCTCATCAAGCACGTCCAGATTACAGTCGCCGAAGAACTCGGCGTCGAGCGACGCGGTCAGTTCTACGACAACACCGGCGCCTTGCGCGACATGGTACAAAATCACTTGCTGCAATTGCTTTGCATCATGGCGATGGAGCCGCCGGCGAGCAGCGATCCGGATGCGGTGCGCGACGAGAAATTGAAGGTGCTGCGCGCCCTGCGGCCTTTGCGTGACCGAGACGTGCTGATCAAGACCGTTCGCGGCCAATACAAGGCCGGATCGGTCAGAGGACTGCCCGTGCCCGGATACCTGGAAGAGGCGGATATTTCCCCGGACAGCACCACTGAGACCTTCGTCGCGCTCAAAGCGGAAATCGATACTTGGCGTTGGGCCGGCGTACCGTTTTATTTGCGTACCGGCAAACGCCTGCAGGATCGGCTCACGGAGCTCGTCGTGACTTTCGACGATGTGCCCCACCCGATCTTCGAGAGGCCGCCGACGTCCGAAGGCGCGAATGTCCTCGTGATCCGGCTGCAGCCGGATGAGAGCATCACCTTGACGATACTCGCCAAGAATCCCGGAGAAGGAATGCGCCTGAAGCCCGTGAGTCTCGCGCTCGATTTGGGAGAAACCTTCAAGACGCGCAGCCTCGACGCCTACGAACGCTTGCTCATGGACACCGTCAAAGGCAACTTGACGCTGTTCATGCGCCGCGACGAACTCGATGCCGCCTGGCGCTGGGTCGATCCGATCATCGCAGGTTGGCAGCAATACGACGAGCGTCCGAAGATTTATATCGCCGGAAGCTGGGGCCCCGCCGCATCCAGCGCATTGATCGGCCGGGACGGCTTCGAGTGGCACGATGAGCTCTGAGGGGCAGCCATCCAATCCCACGGGGGCGCTCGGGGAAGCGCGTACGGCGCTCAGCAAGGAGGCGATCAAGAACGCGTTCCTCGATGACCTGTTCTACATGCAAGGCAAGTTTCCCGGCCTTGCGACCAAACGAGATTATTACATGGCGCTCGCGTACGCGGTCCGCGACCGCATGTTGCAGCGCTGGATCAGCACGGCCGCGAACTACACGAAGCACGGTTCGCGCACGGTCGCCTATCTCTCCGCGGAATTCCTCATCGGGCCGCATCTCGGCAACAACCTCATCAATCTGGGAATTTTCGATCGCGTCAAAGAAGGCATCACCGAACTCGGCTTGAACTTCGATGAATTGCTCGCGGAAGAGGAGGAGCCGGGCCTCGGCAACGGCGGTCTCGGCCGCTTGGCGGCCTGCTTCATCGATTCCCTCGCGACGCTCGAGGTGCCGTCCCTCGGGTATGGCATTCGCTACGAATTCGGCATTTTTCATCAGGAAATCGTCGACGGCTGGCAGGTCGAAAAGACCGACAAATGGCTGAGTTTCGG
>Ga0209415_10003916_pt1 | contig 27531 bp, 20 predicted proteins | sample PeaSoiSIISIP2007_FD_187696 | JGI IMG/M metagenome (GOLD analysis project Ga0209415, IMG submission 187696) | Peat soil microbial communities from Weissenstadt, Germany - SII-SIP-2007 (SPAdes) (version 2) | ecosystem: Environmental > Terrestrial > Soil > Wetlands > Peat | place: Germany... | reverse complement strand
AGCCCGGCCAGATCACCGGGCGCCATGCCGTTGGTGACGGCCCACCACGCGGCGGGCGAAAGATACGGAACCGGCGGCGGGGTGCTCGTTTGGGCTTGAGCGGCAAGCCCGAGCGAGGCGGACAGAATAATGTGCGTGAGGATTCTTTTCATATGACGACTTCTTTCTCTTGGTTGCGCCGCGAATGCCCAAGCCTGAGAATACTTCCGAGACCTCAAGCTCGTCCTCGCGGCGCTGCTTCCAAGGTGTATTCGTCACGAGAATCGAAATCGCCCAAAAAAAATGCGAAAAGGCCAAAAAATCTTTCAGCCTGCGCCGCACGTCACCCCTGGCCCGCCTCCCGGCATCGCTGCCACGCATCCAGCATCCACGCCTTGAGGGCGCGGCTCAGGCGATGTTTCTCACGGTTCACGATGTCCTCCTGTGCAGGCTCTCGCTTGTCGGTAATGCCCAGGGCTTGGGCGTAAGCGGCCTGCCGGTGCTCGCCCTCGCGGATCAGACGGAGCACCTGGCGATCTGTCGGAGACTGCCGTTGCGCAAATTCCGCCAGCAGCAGTTTTCGCGGCGCAAGGACCCTTTCGGCCTCGGCGTCGTCTTCCGCGGCCATGATGATTTCGGCCGAGGACGGCGCGGCTGCGAATGGGTCGAGGAATGGTTCGAGGGTATATCCGGCCAGCAGCAGGCTTTGCAGCATCCTCCGGTGCCGGGCCTCCGTCCGCTCCGAGTCGGCGATCCGCCGCCAGGCGATGAGGAGGAGAAAGTTCGGGAGGGTCTTTCCCTGGCTCGGGTCGAATCGGCCCGGACGGTCAAGGTAATCCAGCGCGGCCGTGTCGATTGCCTCGGCGACGAGCTGCTGGTCCGCATACGGCCATTGGGCCTCAAGCCGCGCAGCCAGCGCCCCGCCGCCCAGGAGCATCCTGCCGAGGGCCTCCTGCGCGCGCTCGACGCCGAGGGAAATCCTCAGATGGAGGCACTCTCCGGCAAACAAGCACCGCTTGGCGAAAGGAGCTTCCCCTGCGTGCGGCCCTCTGGGCCACTGGCAAATCGCGCTCAGCCCGGGCAAAGCGTCACTCCAGGGACGCGGCATCTCGACTCCCTCCGGCAAAACCAAGCCGCACACCGGCGAGAGCCCCACCCGGCTGTCGCCGCGCGCTCGGCGATCGATTCTGATCACCTGGGCCCCGTAACAACCGGCAAAATCCACAAAGTCACCACTCCAGTTCCAAAACCCCGGCCCGTCGCGAACGGACAGGGAGAGCTCGATTTTGGACTGCGGGAAGCCCTGCCGGACCAGGGCGGTGGCATCACAAACCCGAATGAAATCCAGCCACTCCTGGGCCGGCCAGCCGAACACGGTATCGCCCAACGATTCGGATTGCCCGGCGCTGAGGCCCAAATGCGGCCTCAGTTCAAGCGCGTCGTAATGGCTTGCTCTGGCCAAATCAATCCACCCGCCGGCCGGCGGCAAGGTTCGCCGCAGCGCCTCGTTCCCCGCCAGTGCATGCGCGGGCGGCCACGCGAGCGGGGCGGAGGGCGTGTCCCCGGGAGGCCCAGAGACGGGCTGGGGCGTGCCGGAGCCGCCAATCGATTCATACAGCGCAGACGGGAATTGTTGCACAACCTTGGATACCTGCAGGCGATTATGCCCGAACCGGCGGTTGGTGTCTATCAATTTGTTGGACGAGATCGTTCGGAATAATCTGAGATGGGCGTCGCCGCGAGAGTCCGCGAAAAAGGGGCTTGACTTGGCCGTTTTGACGGGGCAAGATGCGGGCACAACGCATGAAGCTGGTATTTGCTTTCGCGCTGGCGCTAGCAGCCAGCCTCGCCTGCGCCCAGGGCGCACACCACTCTCCTGAGCAGGTCCAGATCGCCGGCAAGGAATACGTGCGCCTGACCGATTGGGCTAAAGCCAACGACTTTGAGGTCGCGTGGCTTAAACGAGATGAGCTCGAGCTCACGGGCCGATCGGCCCGGCTTTTACTGAATGTCGATTCCTGCGACGCCCGCATCAACGGGGTCAGCGTTTGGCTGCTGTCTCCTTTGGTCCATCGCAACGGGGTGGTTTATATCGCGCAGCAGGATGTGCAGTCCACCTTCAGCCCCCTCCTTTCTCCCCACGGGAACGGCGGCCGGCCGGTCGCCATCAAGACCATCTGTCTGGACCCGGGCCACGGCGGCGCCGACCCCGGGAACTGCGTCGGCCCCAACCGGGAGGCAAAGTACAACCTGCTGCTGGCGCAGGAGGTCCAGAAGCAGCTCGTCCGCGCCGGCTTCAAGGTGGCCCTGACCCGCAACTCGGACTCCGCGGTTGACCTGCCGGCCCGGCCAGAACTGGCCAAACGCCGCAAGGCGGACCTGTTCGTCAGCCTCCATTTCAATGCTGCGGAGAACGCGCCCAACTCGGTCCACGGCACCGAGGTTTACTGCCTGACGCCGGCCGGCGCCAGTTCCACTAACGCCCGGGGCGAAGGAGGCAATGCCAACTGGTGCGCCGGCAACCACTTGAATGAGAAAAACCTCTTTCTCGCCTACCAGATGCAAAAGGTCCTCACCCGAACCCTCGAGACCGAAGACCGGGGGGTGCGCCGCGCCCGTTTTGCCGTCCTGCGCGACGCGGTGATGCCCGCCATCCTGATCGAAGCCGGCTTCCTGTCGCATCCGGTCGAAGGCCGCAAGATCCTGGACCCGGCCTATCGGCGGGAGATCGCCCGCGCCATCGTCGAGGGCGTGCTTTCTTACAAACACCTGCTCGCGCCCGCCCCGGACCTCAAGACCGCTCGACGCTGAAACGCCCCGGCCCACGGGCTACTTGTCGGCTTTGGCCCGGGAGCCGCCGCCGCCCTTCTTGCCGGCGGTCAGAATCGTGCCCGTGAGCAGGCCAACGGCAAAAAAGCCGAAATACATGAGCGCCGCAGGGGCAGCCAGCTCCCGGGCTTTGCCCAGGGCGGGCGGCAGCAGCAGGCGCACGCGCTGCGGATTGTTCATCCCGATGATGACCAGCAGCAGCAAAATCGCGATGAGCAAAAGCATCTTGAGCAATAGTTTCGCATTCATAAGCTGAACCGGGCGACAGTAGGGAATCTCGGGCGGCAACGCAAAGAGATTCGGGCGAACGATTCACAAACGGGCGCAAGACAGAATCCTTCGCTGCCGCCTGAAGGCGGCGTTCCGCAGCCAACCGGAACGCCGCCTTCAGGCGGCAGCGTGGGCGCTTGAAGGAATCTGCCGTGCGCCCCCAGAAAAGCGCTCAGCATGAGCATCACAACCAAGACCGGGGATCAAGGAACGACGGGGCTGATGTATGGGCGCCGGGTGCCCAAATGTCATCCGCGGATAGAGGCCTGCGGGACCGTGGACGAGCTCAATGCGGCGCTGGGCCTGGCGCGCGCGACCGCCCCGGCAAACGGGGCCGGGGAGCTGTTGTTGACCATTCAAAAGGACCTCGTGGCGCTCATGGGAGAACTCGCCACGGCTGACGTGGACGCGGCACGGTATGCGGCCGAGGGCCGCCCGCCAATGACCCCGGCCGCAACGGCGCGCCTGGACCAGGCCGCCCGCTCGCTCGAGGCTGCCCGAGTCTCGCCCGGAGACTGGGCCATGCCGGGCGCCAGCCTGCACGGCGCCGCCTTGGATCTGGCCCGCACCGTCTGCCGCCGCGCTGAGCGGCGAGTCTGCTCGCTGCAACAGGCCGGCGAGCGCCCGAACTCCGAGGTCCTCGTCTATCTCAACCGCCTGTCCGATTTGCTTTGGCTCCTGGCCCGGAGCGCAGAAGCGACGACGCGATAAACCAGGAACAGCTCGGCCCCTGAACGTCTGGCCGACTTCAAGCGCAACCGCACGGCCTGGTCGAGGCGGCCCATGCCGAGGCCGTCCGCAATCGTCGGGGCTTGGTTGCCTCCGAAGATCTTCGGGCAGAGGGTCAGATGCAATTCGTCGACCACCCCGGCCCGGAAGAGCGCGTCGTTGAGGGCGCCTCCGCCTTCGCAGAGCAGCCGCTTGACTCCCCAGGTCTGCCGCAGCCAGCGCAGCGCCTCGACAAAGTCCAGTTCCCGGTCCCCGCAAACCTTCACCTCGTCCGCCAGCCGGCGCAATCGTTTGAGCCGGCCCTCGGTCGCGCGGGCGCTGGTCAGAATGATGAGCGGGGAGGCCCGGGCTTGGAAAATGGCGGCGCGGGGATTGACGGTGCCGGAGCCGCTGACCACGATGCGCAGGTTGTGCTCGGCCAACCCGTTTTGCAACCGCCGCCGCCGGTACTTGGCGGCGCCGGCGCCCAGCGTGACACGATTCAAATCCACCGTACGCGCCCCCGCCATGACCGCGTCCGCCCGGGCCCGCAGTTCCATCAGGAGCGCCCGGTCGCGACGGCTGCTGAAAGAAGCGACCTGCCGATTCGCCGTCGCTATCTTGCCGTCGGCGGTCATGGCGACATTCAAGAATACGAACGGCCTAGAGGATGAGCATCGCGTCGCCATAACTAAAGAACCGGTATCGCCGTTGCACTGCGGCAGCGTAGGCCGACAAGAGCGCCTCGCGTCCGCAGGTTTTCCCGGGCGCCGCGAAGGCGCTGGCCAGCATCAGCAGCGTCGAGCGGGGCAGGTGGAAATTGGTCAAGAGCGCGTCCACGATCTTGAAATCCCAGGGCGGGTAAATGAAGATCCGGGTCCGGCCGGCGCCCGGCTCAAGCCGGCCGTGGTTCCGGGCGGCGAGGCCCTCCAGCACGCGCAACGTGGTGGTGCCCACGGCGAAGACGCGGCGGCCGGTCTGTTTGGCTTGCGTGATGACGCGGGCGGTTGCCGCGTTCAGCTCGAAGCGTTCCTCGTGCATCTTGTGGCCGGCAGGCGTCTCCGCCTTCACGGGCGCAAAGGTGCCGAGACCCACGTGCAATGTCAGGAAGCAAACCTCGACTCCCTGCGAGCGCAAGGCCTCGAGCAAAGGTTGGGTGAAATGCAGCCCGGCCGTCGGGGCCGCCACCGAACCCGCCGGCCCCGCGAAGACCGTCTGGTACCTCGCCCGATCCGCTGGCGAACCCCCGGCCTCCGCGCGATGGATGTAAGGCGGGAGCGGGACCTGGCCCCAGGCCTCGAGCTTTTCGGCGATGTTGGACACGCCCGAAAAGCATAAGCGCCGATGCCCCTCGTCGTTCGTTTCCACCACGCCGGCGGAGGCCTCGGTCACTTGCCCCCGCCCGTCGCAGAGGGCCATCTCCGTTCCCACTCGCGCCCGTCTGCCCGGACGGAGCATGACCCACCAGTCGTTGGTGCCGTTCTCTTCCAGCAACAGGAGCTCGAAGCGCCCGCCGGTCCGGCGGTTGATCGCCGCGAGCCGGGCCGGTATCACCCGTGAATTGTTCAACACCAGAACGTCTCCCTCGCGCAAATACTCCGGCAGGTTCCGAAACTGCCGATGCTCGACCGCGCCTCCGTCCCGGCGCAACACCAGCAACCGCGACGCATCGCGTTCGGCAGCCGGCTGCTGCGCGATCAACTCCGGTGCCAAATCGAAATCAAAATCCGCAGTGCGCATCGTCGCGTGGGTGGCTCAAAAAACATTTTGGTTTGATCGGTTTGATTAGGTCGGAGTAGGTCGGATTGGCCATGCCGGGCGCTGCCGCCGACGGGGAACGGACGGGCAAAAGTCCGGCGCCAGGACTCGCGAAGCGTCTGGAGTGCGCCGGCAGAGCGAAGCGGCGACGGCGCTTTCGGCCGCCGGGGACGTCCAGGAAAGCCAAAGGCTGCCCGAGCCAAAGCGGTGTCGCGCTTCGCTTGCCACCGCACTCCAAACGCTTCGCGGCCTCGGCACTGCGTCCGAATCAGGCGGAGCGTTTGGGGTGCGTCCAGCTTGCTGGCGCTTTGGGGTTGGCCGAGGCGTGCCAGAGCGGGAGCAAGCTCCACGCACTCCAAACGCTGTCGCGACATTCTTTGCTCCCGGCCCCGCTGTTCTGCATCCATAGGCGAGCAGTTTCGCATAAATGGGGTGGGAAGTGCAAATGCTGCATTGGCTCTATTGGCTGTATTGGCTATAAATGAGCATTCCCATCAAGGACTACGAAGAATTGCTGGAGCGAGCTGAGGATGTCGAGGACGTCGCCTGGTTAAGGCGTGCCCGCCGCAGGCCGCTCCACTATCGTCCGCTGGAGCAATACCTTGCCCAGCGGGCGCCCCCTCCCCTGCTCCCGGCCTGCCCAGCCCGGAGGGTTGGCCGACGGCGGCCGATGGCCGTTCAGGGGACGAGCGGTGAACGACCCGCGGAAGGCCGTCGAGCGCCGGGGTACCCCGGAATGGCGCCAGCGCCCGCCGTACGTTCCGAACGAACGTGACGGGTCGCGCCAGGCATTGAGAGCATGATATGCCAATTGGGCATGTCCCAAGCTGTTTACTGAGCCCCGGGTACAATTGTCTGGCTCAAAAGCGAAAAGAAGAGTGTCGAAATGCAGGACTGACCTCTTGATGACCCCTTGATGGCGGCGGCTCGATGGTAATGCCGACCGGCCCCTCGCCGCCGATGGCGTCGTGTGAGATGCGAGTGTGTCGGTTTTCTTTACGCTTGGGGGAATGTGCCATAACGTGTTCTATTGTAACAGTTTAGACGACATAAATATCCGATCACCCCACAACCTGTAAGAAAGTCTTACACTCTCGCCCGTTGCGCGTCAGGGTGGGCAGTACCTCAAATTATTTGTATCTACTTGCGTTGCAGTAGCTTACGAGTCCATCACTCCAGTTGCCATTATCTCGGGCACATTTTATGCTAATACTCCTTCTCATAGCACGCATCGTGTAACAAACACATCAAAAAAAACATATACGAGATGAAATCCATCCACGCTATTTCACTTCCCGCCGCCCTGCTCGGCATAGTATCGCTCCTTTATCCAGATCCCATACACGCCCAAACCCCCTACACGGTCGTTTTCACGGAGGTTTCCTCTACCGAACTTTTGGAAAGCGTCAACGGGGTCACCCTCCCGACCACCACCTGGACGACCTTAGCCCCCAATGAATGGCAATGGATAGACCTAACCCACACGTACGGCCTGCCCCTGTCCGAAGTCCAATTCGCGGAACCCATCGGCGAACCCGGGGTGAATCTGATAAACGAATCCACCATAACCAGCGAATTCCCCCTCAACCCCGGCTGGCCTTTAGCCCCATTGGGCTCCCCAACCACAACGGCTTACAACGGAGCCCCCCTCGGCATCATTGATTCGTCAGGCTTCCCAGCCCCGGCGAGTTATGAATTCATTGACGACGCAACCGAGACCCCCTCCGTCCCGGACGCCTCGGCCACGCTACCGCTGTGCGGATTCGCGTGTCTTTCTCTTGTTGTCCTGCGGCGTTACGTCACGCCGCACACGGCAGCCGCCTAAGTCGCAGCCTTCGCCTCGGAGCACCCCGCTGCGGTCCAGGCCAGCCACCGGCGCACGTAATCACCACTGCGGACGGGCATCCGCACCTTGCTCATAAAGCCGGGCGACGTGCTCTGCAAAACGGGCGATGGCCGGCTGACGACCGAAGGCTCACGCGCGCAGCGTCAATAACCGGAGGGGCGGCAGAAAAGCAATTTCTGATCAGTTAAGAAGAACCGTCGAACCCTGAACCTCGAACCTTGAACTCTGAACAGCAACATCGCACGATGCCGAGTTCAGGGTTCAGGGTTCGAGGTTCAAGGTTTTCCCCCGTTGATTGTTAATCCCCTGAAAGGGTCAAGCCCTTGCCAAGTGCATTCCCCGCCCTGAACCCGTGCGCGCCTTGCTGCCTCGGCGGTGGGTTGTTCGTATCGCGTTGCCGTCGGGCACGTCGGAAGCCCTCCCACCTGCGGGCCGCATGGGGGGCCGGCCGGGCCCGTCCGCCAGCTACCGGCCGGGCGGCAATGCCTTTCATGATGGGGAAAAACCCTGGCGCCGGGAGAGGGTGCGCGGGCCATCGACCGTGCCGGCCAACCGCATGAAGGGCCGACGGCCACTTGCAGCCGGAGGTTGGCAGCCGGATTTTCAGGCTTGCTGGCCGGGCGCGGCCCCCGGGGTGGAACGGACGGGCAAAGGTCCGGCGCCAGGACTCGGGAAGCGTTTGGAGCGCGTCCAGCTTGCTGGCGCTTTGGGGATGGCCGAGGCGTACCAGAGCGGGAGCAAGCTCCACGCACCCCAGGCGCTTCGCGACATTCTTTGCTCCCGGCCCCGCTGTTCTGCATCCATAGGCGACCAGTCGTCCATACGAATCACGCGCAACGGCTTCAATCGCATCATGCGCAGTGGATTCGCTCATCGTTGCACAGTAGCGCCCAATCCAAACCAAACCATAAAGCCCTGACGGACCAGATGCGGGACCTCAGCGCGCACATGAAGCTCCTCAAGCAGCGCTGCCCCCGGCGGTGCAACTGCCGCACCGAACGCAAGGGCACCCTGTGAGAAGACGCGCGTTCCGTCGCCATCGGGTCACTCAGTCCTCAGCTCACCGCTTTCTTCACGAGCGCGCCGATCTTTGCCGCTTCGGCGGCAGTCAGCTCCTTCAACGCGAAGGCGGTCGGCCACATGGCGCCTTCGTCGAGGTTCGCGTCGTGCATGAAGCCGAACGTCGCGTACCTCGTTTTGAACCTCTGCGCGCTTTGGAAGAAGCAGACGACCTTGCCGTCCTTGGCATACGCGGGCATCCCGTACCAGAGCTTCGGCGAGAGGGCTGGCGCGCTGGCTTTGATGATCGCATGGAGCCGCTCGGCAAGGGCGCGATCCGGTGCCGGCATCTCGGCGACCTTCGCGAGCACGGCGCTTTCCCCGTCCGCCTTGCCCGCGCGCGGGCCGCGGCGCCCGGCCGCTTTCTTTGCCGCCTGCTTGGTGGAGTTCTTGGCGCTTCGGATACTTTCAGTCATTTTTGTTCCCTTTCGTTAGATATTCCTGAAATTACTATCCCAAATTAAACCATCTGGGCGAAAAGCTCAAACTTCTTCAAAACTCGACGGCGCGGCGGGGGAAAGGCGCGGGCCGATTAGCCTGGCGGGGCTTTGGGAAGCAGCCGGAAGATGATGACCAGCAAGACAACGACCACCATTGCCAGGATTCCCCAAAAGAGAGCGCTGGCCGTTCCGGGTGTCTGGGCTTCACGCCAGGAAGGGTTTTTGAGCAACTCCTCCGCGCCCAGGAGCGCCTCGGACTTGTCCGCGGCCAGCAACTGCCCCGCCACGAGGCTCAGATCGTACCGCGGCGCATCGGCGCCCGGATTCCCGTAGTAAAGGAAGAGCGGCTCCCCGGGCTGGGCCTTGAACCGGATGCGCGTCGCCGTATAAAACAACTCGAACTTCCCAAGTTCGATCGCCGGATTGTCGCCGTTATCCGTTTCCATGACCAGCGTGTCGCTCATGGGCGGGTTATCGAGCGTCAGGCGGAAGTCCTTGGCCGCCCGGTCCGGCGTTTGCACCCAGGACACCGCGCCCAAAGGGCGCCGGTACTTCTCGCCGCGGTCGTCGGCTACTTCTTCGTAGAGCGTCGCCCGCCGCTCAAAGAGCGGGCTGCGGGCGGCGCAGACGAGGCGGACCAGAGGCAAACCCGGACGCGGCAGTTTGAGGGTCCAGCGTTGGAGCTGCGGGTGCTTTGGGTCTTGAGCGGCGCCGGCCACCGGGGTGATCGAGCGGCTGATGGAGGTGCGTTCAACAATGAAGGGCAACTGTCTGCCGGCCCGCACGAGGCGCAAATCGGAAAGCGCGCGGCTCGCGCGCGCGAGCACATCCAGGTCCAGCTCGAGCTGCTGGGCGCCGGCGCGATTGAGCTTGACCTCCTTCCGAAATCTCCAGGCGGACACGTCCAAGGGCGCGCCGCCTTGCAGGAGGCCGAGCAGCACTTCCGGCGCGCGATAGCTCGGGTTGCCCGCCGGCGCCGAAATCTCGAGCGGGGAGACCGGGACACCCTTGAAGTTCCCGGCCAGCCCGGCCAAATCGTAGCTCGGGGCGGGACACCGGTTGTTGCCGGTGAGCAGGTGATAAAGGCCCGGCGAACGCGCAGGGAACACGAGGTGAACCGGCCGCCGCTCCGCGCTCACGCTGGTGATCGGCAGCGGCGGGCTGTCCTGGTTGCGGACGAGCAGGAGAAGTTCCCGGGATGGGACCCGGCTCTCGACGCGCACCTCGAGGTTAGAGCCTGCCGGCAGGCCATCCACTCCGACGCGGTAGAGCACAGCCTCAGCCAGGGTTTGCTCGCGAATCGCATCCTCTGAAACCTGGGCCGCCGCGAGCCTCACCTGACGGGTAAAAAGCGGCTCGGGGGTTTGAATGTGAATTGCCGCCAAGTCCACATTCGCCGCGTCCAAATAGAGCGTGAGCCTGGATTCGCCGGGGTTCTCCTGACGCCCGCCCATGCGGACGGGCAACTTCTCAGTGGGAACCGGCTCAGCGGCGCAGCCATAGACGCGGGCGCCGGTGAAGGGGACCGGCGAGGTGCGTTGGTCGTCCATGGTCAAGCGCAACCACGACCACGGGCCGGCAACCACGGAGAGGTGAAGCTGACTGGGGCCGTCCGGCTGGCGAAAGACGGGCTGCCCTCGATCCAGGGTCTGCCACTGGTGGCCGTCGGTGGATCCCTCCACCTGCACCGCTTTCATGAAACCTCTGGCGGGAGTTTCCAGGGTGACGCCGTCAAGCGGCTGCCCCAGCCCGGTCTCCATCGTCACCACGGTAGAGTTGGCCGTGAGAGAAACCCGAAAAGACTTCGGTGCCCCGGTGATCCTGGCGGCCGGTCCGGGCCGTTCGACCAGATACGGCACCTCAGTCCAGTTCTCGTCGTAGAGCCGCAAGTCCTCGAGCCCGCCTCGGGCAGCATCCAGGGTCTGAGCCGGCAGGCTCAACTTAACCAGCCCGGAGGCGGGTGTCACGAAGTGCTGTTCGTATGGCCAATCGGCCGGGGGAGCGGCGAAACCGGCAGAGCCCCAGGCCAAGGCGCAGAGGCAGAGGGCTGAGGCGCACCGGGGGGTCTCGAGCGGGAATTGAAGGGGGCGCCGGTTCATGGCCGGTCTCCTTCTCTGGCGCCGGCGGCAAAGAAGCGTTGATAGGCGAACGAGGCCAGCATGGCGATGACCGCCACGCCGATAAATGCGCCGATACGGTAAAGCTGCCCCAGGAGGGCGAGGTCGTGCAGGAAGAGCTTGAGCAGGGTCACGCTCAACAATCCCAGCCCGGCGTAACGCAACGGGCGGGTTTTGCGGCTGATGCCCGCCACCAGCAGCCCCAGCGCGAACAGGGCCCAGGCTATCGAATAGGTCATGTCCCGCGCGAAATTGCCGCTGAATTGGAACGTGAGCGTCGAGCCGGGCGCGCTGAAATAATCGGCGATTTCGATGTTCAGCAGCAGGAAGGCGAGCACGATGGCCAGGCCGGCGAGAAGTGGCGGCGCGTTCACACCCAGAACTCGATGGCGAGGGGGCGCCAGCAGCCTGGCACCGGCAAACAGGCAGCAAGTGACGACGCCGTAGGCATACAGGTACCAGTTAAAAATCGGCGCGCTGCTGCGCGGATGGTAATCGAGCACGGCCGGATTGAGCGCGAGGCGGGCAAAGGCTGCGAGCAGCAAGCCGGCGCCCGCCAGCCGCAGGCCCGGGTGCGGCACCCGGTGCAGCAGCCACAGCAGCGCCGCCCCTTCCAGCGCCCAGCCGAGGGTGATCCATTGCCGATCGAATTGAATGGGGAAGATCAGCGTGATGAAAAACAGCGCTACGCCGCCGAACCAGGCCATCTGCGCCAGCCGCGCCGGGCTGGCGGCGGGCGTCTTTTTCAACACCGCCGCCAGGCTCAGCAGAGGCGGGAGCGCAAAGGCGGCCGGCAGCAGCCCCATCGCCGCGTTTGGATAGGCGGCGTCGATGAGCCCATGCAGCAGGAAGAACTGGGGCGGACCCGCCATCGCCGCAGCCGCCCAGGGCGCGACCTGGTGCTGGAGTCGCCGCTGGAACAGGAAGGGAAAGAGCGCGAACACGGACAGGAATGCCAGATACCAGATCAGCGGCGGGACGGCGTTCGCCGGGTTGAAGCGGCTGAAATGCCACGCCGTCTCGAGCGAGGCTACGCAGAGCAACGCGACGGCTGGCATCCACTCCAGCGACAGGAGCAGCGCCACCCCCAGCAGCAGGACCACCAGCAGCAGCGCCAGGCCAAACACCGGCGATGGATTCGTCAAAGGCAGCCGCATGGTGGCCATGATGAGCAGCAGGAAAGGCAGAATGCCGGAGAGCACCGGCAACTGTTCCGCCAGGTCCAGCGGCAAGGCTGGTTGTTTGTCCGGCTCAAAGCCCGCGGCAGACGTGCCTGGCTTAAACTTCCGCGCCAGCCAGACGCCGGCCACCGCGAAAAAGACAGCGAACGCGCCGAGGAGAAAAAACGAGGCCGGCAGTCCCGTCAAGGTGGCGGGGATTTTGAAGATCAGAGCCCCGGTAGCGGCAAGCGTGAGCAGCAGCACGACCAGAACGGAGAGGAGCGACGCAGCCAGCACGGCCAGGGCAATCGCGAGCAAGTCCACCAGGAACACAAACGGCCAGACCGCCAGGGAAAGGTCCGTCAGCCGGAAAATGGGGATGAGCACGAGCACGAGGGCCAGGGGCGGGAAGGCCTGGCCGGCCCAGAGGGGCAGTTTGAGGCCTCGCCGCCGCTGGAGCCACAGCGGGAACACGGAGTGCAGCACGGCGAAAATGAAACAGTACGCCAGCGCCGGATGGAGCAATGCCGGGCTGAGCGAATCGCCCGTCCACACCATCAGCAGGAGGAACACGGCCAGGCCGGCGAGCGGGTGGGACAGGGCGGCCTGGGCTTGGAACAGCACCAGCGCGGCGACGGCCAAATCCACCAGGAAAACAAAGCCGAACATCAGCCAGGGGCGCTGCGCGAGCGGCGCAAAGCTCAGAAACCACCCGGCGAAAACGAGCGCGGCGGCGGCCAGGCCGAGCATGGCGCCCGCCAGCCACCGGTCTTGTTGGTTGCGCCGCCCGGCCTGCCACACCGCGCCGAGAAAGAGGCCGTTGAAACCGAGGAGGACCGCCAGCGCGATGAGGATCTTGTTGCCTTCGAAGTATTTTTCCGCGGTGAAGAACTCCCCGGCCCAGCCGATTTGCAGGAGCAGCGTTCCCGCCGCCGCCAGCGTCGTGAGAAACGACCAGCGGCGATGGAGTGCCACCAGGATCAGGCCCGCGTCCAGGACGGCGATGTAGCCGAACAAGCCAAGCGGGTTGTCCTGTCCGGTCGAGAGCAAAACCGGGGTCAGAAACCCGCCGAGCATGCCGAGCACCGCGACGACGAGGGCATTGAGCCGGACCGCCAGGAGGAAGGCCGCAGCCGTGATCAAGACCATGAGCAGGAAAGTCGGCACGGGCCCGAAGAAGTCGAAGCGGTAAATGGATCGGCAGGCGAAGGTGACGGCGTACAGAATCACCACGCCGGTTCCGCATAGCGTCTGCGAAAGCGCATAAGACTGCTTCCGCCCCAGGGCCATGCCTCCGACGAGTAACCCCACGCCGGCCAAAAAACCGAGCGCGGCCCGCAGCTCCGGCGGAACGAGGTTGTTGTCGAACGAGTATTTGACAAAAAACGCCACTCCCAGGAACAGGGCCAGTCCGCCAATCCACGCAAACAGCTTCACGCCCATGAATTGTTCCCAGTTGATGGCGGGAATGGTCCCGGGTGTCGGGGCCGGCGCCGGCTCGGGCTCCGGTGGGACGCTCGCCGCCGGCTTCGGGGCAGGCTGGCTCGGTGGCGGCGCCAGCAACGATGGCGCCACGTCAGCGACCCGCATTACTGGCGGTTCCAGAGTTGCGGATATGATCGGAGGCACGGCCAAGGCAGGTTCCGGTTGCCTCTCGACCGCATGCGGCTGCGCGGACAAAGGAGCATCGGCCGTTTCCGACGAAACCGGCGCGGGGCGGCCCCTTCCGAGCTCGGTCTTCAACCGGTGGACTTCCGATTCAAGCGCGCCAAGGCGGCGGCTCAGCTCTTCGATTCTCGTCCTGGCGTCCACGGCGCGCGCCACCAGCCAAAGGGCCACCACGATAGGGGTCCCCACGACCAGCAAACCAATAAGTATATATCCTTCCATCGCGTTCTGTTTGCTTACTTATATGAGGCTTCGACGCGATCTGCTAATCGAAAAAATGACTTTCATTATCAACGGAATCAATGCGGTCTGCAGTCGGATGTGCCCGCCAAAGACGCGAAATGACGCGAAACTGGAGTCCACCCGCCTACGCCGAGGCTTCGGCGGGCAGCGCAGCGAGAGCCGTCCCCGCCCCTTTTATGAATCGGCGCCGGGCAGGGGGATGGTTTTCTATTCTTCACTCGAAATGGCTTTATTACTTACATTCCGCACTGCCGAGTTGCAGATTTTCGCAGCCCAAGCTTCGATGCGGTAGAGCGCACTTGGTTGGATGAGGACGATTTTGACCAGCGGTTCGAGAGCAGCCACATAATGAGCCGGAGCGGTTTGTTCGTCGAGCCGCGGTCTTAACGTCAGGGCCTGGAATGCGTAGTTCCTTGTCTGGGAGCGAGTGGCGGAACTGAATTCCACGCTTCTGAACTGCGGAATGCAAGAATAAGGGGACAAATTATTTTTGACCTGCGCAAGCGCTTGCGATGAATTGATAGCGATGCTTCGGAAGAAGCAGCTCCTCTACGCCTTATGGCTGTGGACAAGGTTTCTGGCCCCGTGAACCCGCTTTAATCACGGGGCACTTTGTCCTCCCCTGCTGGCGTTATTGTGCAATCCGCCGAAACTCATCGCAGGCGGTCGCCAGTGACGCAGGCGGCGGCACAGGCTCCAGCCGCTGCAGGCGGCACATTTCATCCAACCGCTCCACTTCGCGACGGCAATCGTTTTCGCGGTCGTGTCGCGGGTAGGTGTCTGACTCGTTGACGGGGTCGCCGCGAAGGTAGGCAAACCAGGTTTCAATATTCCTCCTTGGAACGATGAAGAGGACCTTCTCATCCTCGTTGCGGAATGGCGCATCCGCGTCTTGGCAAACTTTAGCGAAGCTGTGGAGCCGTTCCTCAACGGTTCTGGCGTCGGCGTCTGTGGCGACCAGCAGCCAGTTGGCGCGCCGCGCCCGCTGGCTCCGGTGCGCTTTGAGCTCCTGCGGAAAGTGCTCCCGCACCCATTGCTCACCTGACCCCCGACCGGCAGGGCTGATAAGGGCGCGAAACTGACCGCGTTCCCGTCCCCTCCTTTGGAGAAAACGGCGGATAAAGACCTCCTCCTGGCGGTCTTCGCAAAGGATAACCACTTCCACCGAACCGGCGCTCATTTCTCCCACCCCCTGGCGACGGCCTCAGCGAGAGTGAGCCCCTCGGCTGTGGCCCCCGGTCTTTCGCTGACACGGGTCGGAGCGTTGGTGTCCCGCTCGAACCACCGGCCCGACGACGCGGCCAGGTAATTGATAATGTCTGTATGGTGCGAAATGAGCACCGCCTGTTCGATACCATCGCCGGCCAAATCGGTTAGCGCTGTCAGCCACGGCTGGATTTCGCGCAGGGCCACGAAGTTGTCCGGTTCATCCAAAAACAGGCTGACACCTTGGTCCTTCAAGCCGAAGAGCAGCGAATAAAGGGCGATCAACGCCCGCTGGCCATCAGACAATGCGTTGAAGTCGTAAGGGATGGGGCGCCCGCTTCCGTCGGGTCGTTCGAAGAGCACCTTCATCACCTTTGCCTCGCCGGCTTCCTTGAGATTGCAGGCGCTGAAACCAGGCAGGACGCGCTTTAGTTCCGCAAAAATGGCCAACATGGCCCCTGTGTGTTCCTGGGAGAGATAGCGAAACCACGAGACGAAATTCTCCAGGTTACGGGAGAGGCTCGCGACCTCCTCCCGGCTTTCGGAGGCCATCAACGCGGGCTGTATGCCGACGATGACCGCTTTTTGCATCTCCTTGCGGAAGCGCGTCAGCTTTTTGTTGTCGGGGCGGGGCTGGATCACGCCGACTCCGGATCGTGTCCAGTCAAACGGATACGGCGGTCCGGGGGTGAAATCGTCGCTGTATATTTCTGTGGTCCGCTCCTGGAGACGGAGCAGCGTCTTGCCATCCATGGTCAGGATTTCACTCTGGACCTTCGCCTCGCGGCGTGCGTCATCGTGCTCGATGACCAGGGAGTATCCGTAGCTCGCCGCGCCAAGCTGGAGCTCCGGGGCCGGTCCAACCTGCAACTCCAATTCAAACCGCTGCGTGGGACTCCTCTGCCACCACGTCAGGTCGGCGCTGGGAAATGCCGCCAGGACCTTCGCGTTGCCGGACACAAACTCCTGCAGGCGATGCAACACATCGAATACCGCGGTCTTGCCCGTGCCATTCAAGCCCAGGAGCAGGTTTACCCGGTCCAGCTTCAACTCGAAGTTCACCAGGCACCGAAAATTGTCCACATATACTCGCTTCACCATAGATTTCGCTTTCCCTTCAGATCCGCCGCGGTGACGGTATCAAATGCGCCGTCAGCATCCCAATCCCTTCTTCCTCGCCGGGCACGGTTGATTCGGCCCTATCCGCGGAAATAGAGGTAGGCGCCGAGGATGCAGGCCAGGACGACGAGGGAGGCAAGGACCTCGGGGGCGCCCCAACTGGCGCGCGTGCCGGCCCGGTCCTCAGCCGTAGCGGTCGCGAAGGTCAGGCTCTTGATCTTAGCGTAGTCCGGCGCGGCCGTCGCATAGCTGACCACGACCATGACCAGGGCTGAGACCAGGGTGATGAGGATGCTGAAGTATTGGAAGTTGATGTTGTTGATGATCCAGAGCAGCGAGCCTTCGGTGTAGTGGAAGTCTTTGTTCAAGGTGGCCGGGGTGTCCACCAACATGCGGAACAGGCCGATGGCAAAGCCGACGACCATGGCCCAGAGGCAGCCTTTGGCGTTGAGCCGTTTCCAGAAGACGCCGAAGAAAAAGACGACGAAGATGGGCGGCGCCAGGTAGCCCTGGACGGCTTGCAGGTACTCATAGAGACCGCGGGCGCCTTTGACGACCGGGATCCAGGCCATGGCGATGAGGACCATGATGCCGGTAGCGATGCGGCCCATGCGCACGATCTCGTGTTGGGAGGCCCGCGGGCGGAGTTTTTCGTAAATGTCCACGGTGAAGAGCGTCGAGCAGGCGTTGAACACGCCCGCCAGCGAACCCATCAGGGCGGAAAGCAACCCAGCCACCACGATGCCGCGCAGCCCCGGCGGCAAGAGGTACCGGACCAGCATCGGAAAGGCGCTTTGGGCGCTGGCGGTCGCATGGCCGGTTTGGGCGTCGTAAATGCCGGCGAGTCCGGGGACCTTCCCGCTTTTGGCCAGGGCAAAGCAAATCAGGCCGGGTATGATAAACAGATAGACGGGGAACAGCTTGAGGAACGAGGCGAAGATGCTGCCGCGGCGGGCGGTCTGCTCGTTGGGCGCGCCCAGCGCGCGCTGCACGATGTATTGGTCCGTACACCAGTACCAGAGCCCGATGACGGGGGCGCAGATGGCCATGCCGAGCCAGGGGAAATTCGTGTTGAAATACCAGGCGATGCGCGCCGGCTCTTTCACCGGCGCCCAGGTGCCTTGCATCCCCGCCGGGATGAGCGGTTTCCAGAGGTTGAACATGTCCGACCCGCAGAGGCGCCTGAGTTCGCCCCAGCCGCCGAGCTGGATCAATCCATAGATCGTCAGCAAGGCCGACCCGAAGATGAGCACGACGACCTGGACGGCGTCATTGTAGGCGACGGCGCGCATGCCGCCGAGCATGGTGTAAAGGCCGGTCAACGCGATAACCAGGATGGAGCCGACCCAAAAGCTGTCCAGGTCCCAGCCGAGAATGGGGTAGTGCAGTTCGGGCAGGAGGGTGCTGAAGACGACGCCTCCCGCGAAGATGCCGACGGCGATCTTCGACACGATGAAGGTGATCAGGGAGACGACGGAGAGGACATAGCGCGACTGGGTGCTGAAGCGGCGCTCGAGGAACTCGGGCATGGTAAAGACGAGCGAACGGGCATAGAACGGGACGAACACCCAGGCCAGGACCAGCAAGCACCACGCGTGCAGCTCATAGTGCGCCATCGCCACGCCATCCTTCGCCCCCGACCCGGCCAGGCCCACGATATGCTCCGAGCCGATGTTCGAGGCGAAGATCGAGGCGCCGATAACCCACCACCCAAGATTGCGTCCGGCCAGGAAGTAATCGGCCGCCGTATCTTTCCGGCGGCTGACCACCCACCACGCCACACAGAGCAAAATGCCGAAGTAAAACGCGATCGCCAGCCAGTCCAGGCCCGTCAACGTGGGGCCGCCAGGCTGCGCCGCCGCAAGCATCGGAGTGAGGCCGTTCGTCATAGCGCCTTTAGTCTTAGTTCTGCACGGAGAACCGATAGATGATCGTGTTATGGAAAACCTGGCCGGGCTTGAGCACGACGGACGGGAAAGCCGGCTGGTTAGGCGAATCGGGGTAATGCTGGGGCTCCATGGTGAGGCCGTTGCGGAATTGGTAAACCCAGCCGCCCTTGCCGATGTTCGAGCCGTTGAGGAAGTTGCCCGAGTAGAACTGGACGCCGGGCTCGGTCGAAAGGACTTCCATGACCCGGCCGGTGGTGGGTTCGAAGACGCGCGCCATGAGGCCGAGCTGGCCCGCCGGTTTGTCCACGACCCAGTTGTGGTCATAGCCGCCGCCGAACTTGAGTTGTTCGTCGTCTTGCCGGATGCGGGCGCCGATGGCGGTCGGGCGGCGGAAATCGAACGGGGTGCCTTCGACCGGCCGCAGTTCGCCGGTGGGAATCAAAGTGCTGTCCACGGGCGTGAAGCGCGTGGCGGGGATCATGACCTGATGCTGCAGGACGTCGCCTTTGCCGGCGAGATTGAAATAAGAATGGTGGGTGAGATTCAGCACGGTGTCCTTGTCGGTGGTGGCCGTGAATTCAAGTTTCAGGGCGTTGTCCTCGGTCAGCGTATAGACGGCGGTGACGGAGAGGGTGCCGGGATAGCCCTCTTCGCCATCTTTGCTGACGTATTGGAGCTTGAGCCCCGGACCGGCCGCGGTGGCCAGAACCTTGGCCTCCCAGACGACCTTGTCGAAGCCTTTGAGCCCGCCGTGGAGGGCGTTGGGATAGTTGTTGGTTGCCAGGGTGTATTGCCGGCCGTCGAGGGTGAACTTGCCCCTGGCAATCCGGTTGCCAAAGCGGCCAATGAGCGCGCCGAAATAGGGGCTGTCCTTGAGGTAATCCGCCAGATTGTCGTAGCCGAGCACCACGTCGCCGAACCGGCCGTTGCGGTCGGGCACTTTCAGCGAGATAACCAAGCCGCCGTAATTGGAGATGCGCGCCTCGGCCCCGCTGCGGTTGCGCAACGTGTAGAGGTCCACCGGCGTGCCGTCCTTGGCCTGGCCGAAGGGCTGTCGGCTGAGGCTGTCTTTGCCGGACTGCGAAACGCAGCAGCACCCGGCGAGGCAGGCGACCGCCAGGCTGAGGGAGAGAATCTGGAACCGAGAAGAGCGGTGTTTCATAGTCATTCTTTAATCTTAATCTTAATCTTAATCCTACTCCTAATCTCAGATGGCGTTTCCAGGGGCCCTGGTGTTTGCTGCGTCACCGGCCATTCGTTTTCCCCGCCGCTCATCATTCATAATTCATCCTTCTTGCTTCTTCCTTCCCCGGGCCGGCCCCTGGCCGTAATAGGCGCCCGGGCCGTGCTTGCGCAAGAAGTGCTTCTGCATCAATACCCGTTGCATGGGCCGGACGGAAGGAAAAACGCGCAGGGTCTCGCCGGCCAGGCGGGCCAGGTGCTCGAGGACGACCGCGTTTTCCACCGCCGCGGCAACGGTCCGGCCCCAGGCAAAGGGCCCATGGCTGGCGACCAGCACGCCCGGGCAGGCAAGCGGCTCGCGCCCGGCGAAGGTCTCGACGATCACGCGGCCGGTGTTCGCCTCATAAGCGGACTTGATCTCGCTGGGCTTGAGCAGCCGCGTGCAGGGGACCGGACCGCAGAAATAGTCGGCGTGGGTGGTTCCGAGCGGGGGAAGCGCCCGCCGCGTCTGGGCCCAGGCCGTGGCAAAGAGGCTGTGGGTGTGAACAATGCCGCCAATGCCGGCGAACGCGCGATAGAGCTCGAGGTGCGTCGGGGTGTCGGAACTGGGTTTGAGCCCGCCTTCGACGGCCTTGCCGGAATCCAGGGCCACGACGACCATCTGCTGCGCCTCCATCCGCTCGTAGGGCACTCCGGAGGGCTTGATGACCACCAGGCCCCGCTCTCGATCAAACCCGCTGACGTTGCCCCAGGTCTGGATGACCAGACCCTGTTTGACCAGGTCGAGGTTGGCCTTGAGGACTTCGGCTTTCAGTTCGTCAAGCATGGGCGTGACAGCGTGGGGCGCGGAGCGTTGCGGGGCGGAACCGGCAAGCCCATAGGGAACCTCCCAAGACATTCGGAATGGGAATGAAAACGCAGAGACGCGAAGAACGCAGAGAAGGCGAAGCCGCAACCGAAGTGATAACCGCGGAATACGCGGAATACGCGGAACGACAAGCGCGCGGGTTCGGAGTTCCGCGTATTTCGCGTATTCCGCGGTTCATGTCTTTTCTGGAACTTCTTCGCAGCTTGCGAACAATTTCGGCTATTGGAGTGCAGAGAAGAACACTGCGTCCTCTCTGCACTGCAATAGTCGAATTTGCCCGCAAGCTGCGAATGATTTCTTCTCTGCGCTCTTCGCGTCTCTGCGTTTTCATTGCCTTTTCGAACGCCCCCGCGGGCTCCCCAACCAATCCCGACGTCCCTCCGCGACGCTCTCACGCTCCCCTGCCCGCCGTAGCCTCGGCGCAGGCGGGACGCTTCACGCTCCACGCTTTGGTTGCGGCTTCGCCGCGCTGGGTTCTTCGCGTCTCTGCGGTTTATCCGGTCTCCGCTTAACCGCACAGGTAAGCGGTCACAAATCAGTTCCCTTCTCATCGCTTTTTCAGGAGGATCTGGTCGAGCACTGGAATGAGCGGCTTCAGCCGCAGCACGTGGTCTGCCATGCACTTCACAAACGGCTCTCCGCCCCCGGCGCGAAGCATCTCAAGCAGTTTCTCTCGGGGCTCGGGCAACGGATACCAGCCGCATTCGTAGTCTCTTTTTTCATCGGGGGTCCATGACACCTTCTTGCCGCTTAGAAAACGCTCGGCTTTCGCCCGGAACTCTGGCCTGGCCACGATTCCGCCACTCCTACGGGGCCGGAGAAACACGCCTACGCAGGGCGGATCACTGCTTTGCGCCGTGAGGTCGTTGAGGAAGACGCCGCCTAAAAATAATCCGCTGGGCCAATAACCAGGCCTGCTGTACCAGCACCGCCTGTGGAAGATCAACGAGGCCTCATCAATACTAACCCGGTACACTTCGCGAGGAATCCGGTACACTTCGCTGTTGTGAAATCCAGGCAAGCGTCTCAAGCGCTCGGCGACACGCTCAAACAACTCATCGTATTTCTCGCCCACCAGTTTCATCTCCATCTCCATCCGCCTGGCTCGCTGCCAGTTCTGGATTAGCCATTGCCCAAGGCTGCTAAAGGGGCCCTCCTTATTGATTCGGCTCTTCATATTGTTCCATTCTCTTTTCGCTGCTCTCGGAAATAACGTATTTGCGCAAGGCCTCGGCGTAATGTTTTGCAAAGAGCTGAACGTCTGGCGGCTTCGCCTCCTCCGCGAACCTATCCAGCACCCCGGAGATCAGTTCATAGGAAATTGGCTTGAAATCATGATTGGCAGCCGGTCGCCGGTCGGGCGTTAGGAAGAATGCGTGGATGTCAGATTCCGGGACGCGTAGCGCTCGTGCGACGACGTGCAGATCTCTCGACTCGCGCCCTGTTTGGTCTTCGCCCTCCCCTGAGAGGATCTTGTTCTCGATGTCCACGACAAACCAACCGGGTGCTGCTATCCGGATATCCACACGAGATTCGTCGCCCGCGACCTCGCGGCGCACAGTGTACGGCTTTTCAGCGTACCAGCGCTTAGAGCTAAGCTCAGGGCACTCCTCGAGGAACAAACGGAAACCCAGATTCCCTTGGGCGTGGGTTCCATACCCTCGGATGTCTTGATCCAGCAGCCAGGCCACTAACATCGAATGCCGGAGCTCATTGCGTGTCAGCTCCAGCACTCCCAGGACATTGAAGCCGTCCGCTGTCTCCCTCTGCTCGATTCGCCACCTTTCCTCTACTGCCTCGTACTCTTTGAGAAAAGCCCCCAGGGATTTCCGCCCCAGCTCTTCCGCAGAGTCGCTGAGAGCGGACTTAATCTCGAATTCCTTGAGGAATCGCTTGAAGTCGCTGACCGACGAGGAAGGAGGGGCGGGCGCCGCCGTACGCTCAGGCCGAGAGCTGGTGGCCGTAGTCCGGGGAGGTCTGACACTCTGTCTTCTTATGGCCTTCACAACCATGCGCGGCCATCATTTCCTCGCTTGGTTACGTATGTCAATGAGTTCCTTCATCACGCCATAGAGGTTCCCTTCCCACTGTTGCGTGCCGAAGGCATCGTGCAGGGTGCGATAGAGGCCGTAGAGGCGCTGATAGACCTCGTGGGCCTGGGGATTGGGCCGGAAGACCCGGGACTTGAGGCCGGTCATCGCGGCTTGGGCCTCCGCAAAACAGTCATAGCCGCCGGCTTGTTTGCCGGCAACCACCGCCCCGGCAATGGCCGCGCCCAGCGCGCAGGTTTGGGCGGAACGCGAGATCTTGATCGGCCGGCCAGTCACGTCCGCGTAGATCTGCATGACCAGCGGATTCTTCTCCGCGATGCCGCCGCAGTTGACAACCTGACCCACCTTGACGCCGTATTCCTCGAAACGGCTGATAATGGTGAGCGCGCCGAAGGCCGTGGACTCAATGAGCGCGCGGTAGATCTCGGCGGGTGTGGTGTAGAGCGTCTGGCCGACCAGGAGGCCGGTCAGGCGTTGGTCCACCAGGACGGTCCGGTTGCCGTTGTTCCAGTCCAACGCCAGCAGACCCGATTCCCCGGGCCCCATCTTTGAGGCCGCGGCGCTCAGGGCCTCGTGCGACCCGGCCTTCCTGCCCAGCGGTTGGAGGTAGTTGACGAACCAATTGAAGATGTCCCCGACGGCCGACTGGCCCGCCTCGAGGCCGTAGAACCCCGGCAGGATGCTGCCCTTGACGATCCCGCACAGGCCCGGGATGTCCGGCAACTTCTCGTCCAGCGGCGCAACCATCATATCGCAGGTGCTGGTGCCGATGATCTTGACCAGGATGCCGGGGGCAATCCCGGAGCCGACGCCGCCCAGGTGCGCGTCAAACGCGCCGATCGCCACCGGAATGCCAGCCGCCAACCCCGTGCGTTGCGCCCATTGAGCGGTCAAACTCCCGGCCGCCCGATCGATCGCACTGGCGTTGGGCCGCAGGCGCGCGCGCAACTCGCCCAGCCTGGGGTCAAGCTGGCCCAGGAACTCGGTGTCCGGGTAGCCGCCCCAATCATCGTTGTACATGGCCTTGTGCCCGGCGGCGCAAATGCCGATGGTCAATTTGTCCGGTCCTTCAGTGCCGGTGAGCATCGCCGGCACCCAATCGGCGCATTCCACCCACGAACGGGTGGCCTGGAACACCTCCGGGCTGGTTCGCAGGCAGTGGAGAATCTTGCTGAAGAACCACTCGCTGGAGTAGGTGCCGCCGCACTTGGCCAGGTATTGCGGGCGGAGCTGGCGCGCCAGTTGGGTTATCTCCGCCGCCTCGGCGACGCCGGTATGGTCCTTCCAGAGCCAAGCCATCGCGGCCGGGTTTTTCGCAAACTTCTTCTGGAAGGCGAGCGGCTGGCCGTTCTCATCCACTGGTATCGGTGTGCTTCCCGTAGTGTCCACGCCGATGCCGATCACCTGGTCGGGCCTGAACCCGCGCACCGCCTGCCTGGCCGCCGCCAGGGCCTTGCCGATGGTGACCTCCGCGCCCTTCACGTAGTCCGCCGGGTGCTGCCGCGCCAGATTGGGGTCCCGGGACAGAATGACCCCATGGACGCCATTCGCATAATTCCAGACGGCGGTCGCCACTTCGCGGCCGTTGGCGGCATCGACAATGACGGCGCGCACCGAGTTGGTGCCGTAATCCAGACCGAGGGTGTATCTGTGTGCGTTCATGGGAGAGGAATGGTTATTCTGCTTTCACCCGCAGCACCGTCAACGAATGCGCGGGGAAGGTGTGCCGGAAATTAGTTGCCGCGTCTTGGATGACCTGCTCGACCGGTGCGACTTTCCTGGGTTGGTCAAGGGTGTTCTCGTCCGCCGGGTCGGCCGAGGTCAGGACCGTGGCGCGGCCCGGCGCGCGCACCTGTTTGAGGCCGTCGAACCGGATGTCCGCATCATAGTCCAGATTGGAAACGTTGACGGTCTTGAGGACGAGGTCGCCGGAGCTTTCACAGCGGCCGGCTGCGACATGCAGCGGGCGGCGCGCCCAGGCCTCGGTCACCTTGTGGATCTGTTGGCCGTCCAGGAAACAGCGGATTTCGGGCCCCTTCAACTCGACGCGCAACTCGTACCAGCGGCCGGTCTCGACGGAGCCGCGCACACTGGGTCCCAGGGTGGATTTGCCTCCGTCGGCGCACTGCTCGATGGCGTGCTGCGAGTTGCCCCACCCGCCAACGTTCCACCAGAGCCAGTTGTCGTCGTCCCGGACATGGAACAGGACCAGGAAACCCTCGGCGCCGCCGAGCTTGCGGGCCTTGAGGGTGAGGGTGTAATCGCGCCACGCCGGATCACCGGCCAGGGCGCGGCGGTCCTGTCCGGGGCCGGTTTGCCGCAGGGCGCCTGCTTTGACCTCCCAAGAGCCGCCAAAGATCCGCCAGTCCGTCATTCCCGCCGCCGCGTCCCAGGCGAAAAGCTCTTGGTCCCCGCGCCTGACCTCGAGGTCCTTGTACTCGACTTGAGTATCCCAGGCGCCCAGGCCGATGCCGCCGTGACTGGCCTCCTCGGGCACGGGCGCAACCTCGATAAGCGCCGGCAGGACCACGTCGGCCCGGTTTTCGGCGAACATCTTCTGGACGTAATAGGACGGCGTGCCATAGACGCGCGAGGAGTCGAAGTTGATCAGGTCCGGATTCCATCGTTTGTAATTGACGTTGGCAAAGAGCGGGGCATAAGAGGCCATGACGACCACGTCGCTGTTTCGCTCCAGGCCGGTCATGAAGGCCGCTTCGGCGAGGGCGCCGCGCAGGTTGCCGTTTCCGCAACCCTGGGTCACGGCATATTCGCCCACATACACCTTGGGCCCTCTCCGGTCGTACGAATCGTAGCGGGTCGCCTGCTGAATGAAGAAACCCGGACTGTTGTAGTAATGCTCGTCCACGATGTCGATCGGGCTCCCGGTCGGGATGCCCCCCCATTCGTCGGCGACCAGGCGCATCTCGGGGTATTTTTCTTTAATGGCCTGGTAAAACGCGGCATAGCGTTCGCGGTAGGGTGCCCCGCCGTTTTCGTTGCCGATTTCCAGGTAAAGCAAATTGAAAGCCGCCGGATGCCCGTTGGCCGCCCGCAAAGCTCCCCAGTGGCTGTTGGTTGGACCGTTGGCGTATTGGATGGCATCCAGGGCGTCCTGGACCCACGGGCCGAGTTGGTCCATCGGCACGTTGCCGTGGTGGGACATGCCGCAATTGATGACGAAGAGCGGTTCCGCGCCGAGGTCTTCGCACATCTGGAGATACTCGTGAAAGCCGAGGCCGTGCGTCGAGTAGTATTGCCAGATATTATACTGATTGCGCCGGTCGGAGGGGTTGCCGATGGTTTGTTTCCAGCGGTAGGCAAGGTCCAGCGTATCGCCTTCCACCCAGCACCCGCCCGGGAAGCGGACGAACCCCGGCCGCAAACCCTGCAACGTCTCCGCCAGGTCCGCGCGCAGGCCGTTGGCGCGGCCTTTCCAGGTCTGCTTGGGAAAGAGCGACACCATGTCGAGCCAGATTGTGGCCGGCCCAGGGGCGCTGATCACCAATCGCGCGAAGGCCTCGGTTGCCTGCGAGCGCAGCGAGGCCTTGAACGGTTTCCACTCCGCGGACAGCCCCGTGAATTCCTGCCGGGCATAAACCTCGCCCTCGCGGCTCTCGAGCGACACTGCCAAGGGACCGCTGAACCCGGCGCCCGCCCGGGCGTTGAGGGACAACTCATAGCTCTCGCCCTGCTTGACCGACATGCCCCAATAACCGTCATTGGCGACGCCCACGCGACCGCTGCCTCCGTCGGAGATCGTGAGCCTGAGCGAGCGCGGGTTTTTCTGGCTCATTGGCTCCCGCGTATCAATGGCCATGTCGCCCTTGGCATTCCCGTCGGCCACCAGCGACCAATGCTCCGGCCGGGTTGAATCCTCGAAAGAGCGATTGCGGACCATCTCGGCATAAAGCCCGCCGTCCCCGGCGCAGTTAATTTCCTCAAAGAAAATGCCGTAGAGCGTTGGGCTGACCTTGGGCCCCGGCCGGTCGGCCCGGATGACCAGCCTGGCTGAAGACGTCTCGGCCGCCGCGCCACCCTGGCCTGCGCTCGCCATCGCCGCCGCCAGCACGATTGCCTTCAGAAACCGATGGTTGCTCACCGTCCCCCTCTCCTGGGGGAGAGGGCCGGGGTGAGGGCGCACGGTTACTTTCAGAAACCGATGGTTGCTCATGGCCCTGAGATTATGACGTGAAGCCGCTTAAGCAAAGCAGATTCAGAATATTCAGAATGTGCTTGACAAAACCGCCGGAATTTGAAAAAAAGGAAGCTGACAAGATTCAACAGCCGAGCGGAAGTTTTTTCAGCCCGGGCGGCTGAAACGTGGTTCGTGGCCGGTGTCGTTTCGACCCCTACCTCGAGAACCCTCGGCAGGTGGTCTTCGCAACGAACCTAAAGCAGCCGATTAGTTTATGAGCCTTCTAAGCCAGTTATTCCACCGCTCCGCAAAGCCCGACAGCGCGCCCTCGCCGTTCATCGATTGGGCCGGACAGTCGGGAACGCAATACCCCTACCAGATCCACCCCATGGACGCTACGTTCCAGGCGGTGCCGGCCAACTATATTTATGCCGGACAATCCGAGGACGGACAATGGGTGCCGATCTATATCAGCCAGACCCGGGCCCTAAGCCAGCGACTCGAGGGTCACGTCAGCGTGGACGACGCCAAGGCCCAGGGCGCGACTCACATCCATGTCCATCTCTCGACCACCGGCCAGGCGGCGCGCTGCTCTGAGGAGCACGACCTGCTGGAACTCTGGCACCCGGTCTGCAACCAGGCGGCGGCAACTTGACCGCCCGCCGGTCAGTTGAGGCCCCTTGGCCCCGTACCCCGCACCGATGCTTAACCGGGATACTTCATACCCCGGCTGAACGTCTCATTAACACCGTGGCTTCAGCCCGGTGTGAAAAGGCGCCTGGGGCGGTGCAACCGTTGGACGGTTTGCCTGGGAGCGCGGAAAGCCGTTGAAATGGCTGCATACAGCCGACGCAAAGCGCGCGAATACCGCGCTCTCTAAGTGGGCCATTTCATAAATACGCTGACGCAGGCGGCGAGGGATTTTTCGTGCAGACGAGGCGCGAGCGAGGAGCATATCCGCAGCGATACGTGACGAGCGAGCAACGAAGTCTGCGCGAAAAAGA
>Ga0209415_10003915_pt1 | contig 27532 bp, 27 predicted proteins | sample PeaSoiSIISIP2007_FD_187696 | JGI IMG/M metagenome (GOLD analysis project Ga0209415, IMG submission 187696) | Peat soil microbial communities from Weissenstadt, Germany - SII-SIP-2007 (SPAdes) (version 2) | ecosystem: Environmental > Terrestrial > Soil > Wetlands > Peat | place: Germany... | reverse complement strand
ATCGGCTACACCGAGGAACAGCAGGCCCTGCGCCGGGAGCTGCGTGACTACTACGCCAATCTCCTCACCCCCGAGGTGGAGGAGGAGCTGGCCCAGAGCCACGGCATCGGCCCCGCTCCGCGGCGGATCACCAAGCAGATGGCCAGCGACGGCTGGCTCGGTATCGGGTGGCCCAAGGAATGGGGGGGTCAGGGCCGGTCCGCCATCGAGCAGTTCATCTTCTTCGACGAGTCGATGCGCAGCGGGGCCCCCGTCCCCATGCTGACCATCAACACGGTCGGTCCGACCATCATGAACTTCGGCAGCGAGGAGCAGAAGCGGTTCTTCCTGCCCAAGATCCTGGCTGGGGAGATCCACTTCTGCATCGGCTACTCCGAACCGAACGCCGGGACCGACCTCGCCGCGTTGCAGACGCGTGCGGTGGTCGACGGCGACGAGCTCGTCATCAACGGCGCCAAGATCTTCACCAGCCTGGCCGGTGACGCCGACTACTGCTGGCTGGCGGTCCGCACCGATCCCGAAGCTGCCAAGCACAAGGGCATCTCCATGGTGATCGTCCCCATGGACACGCCCGGCGTGCGGGTCGTGCCCATGCACCTCCTGGGCGAGCACAACATCAACTACACCTTCTGGGAGGACGTCCGGGTCCCGCTGACGAACATCGTCGGTGGGATCAACAACGGCTGGTCGCTCATCACCAACCAGCTGAACCACGAGCGGGTGACCCTGTGCTCGCCGGGCATCATCGAGCGGGCGTTGGGCGATGTCCGGTCGTGGGCGCAGCAGACCAAGTTGGCCGACGGGCGTCGTGTCATCGACCAGGAGTGGGTGCAGCTGCACCTGGCCCGCGTCTACGCCAAGCTCGAATTCCTGAAGCTGATCAACTGGAAGGTGGCGTGGCAGGGGACCCAGGGGCGCCTCGACGTGGCCGACGCCTCGAGCATCAAGGTCTTCGGCACCGAGTTCTACATGGAGGCCCTCCGCACGCTGTCCGAGGTCATCGGCCAGGCCGGCTATCTCCGACGCGGCTCACCCGGCGCGGAGCTGAAGGGCCGGCTCGAGGCGTATTCCCGCAGCCTCATCATCCTGACCTTCGGGGGCGGCACCAACGAGATCCAGCGCGACCTGATCGCCATCTTCGGCCTGGGCATGCCCCGGTCCCTGCGCTAACCACCGCCTCGCGTTCGGTCTCGCGTTCGGTCATCGAGCAGACAAGGATCCTGACCATGGACTTCGCCTTCACCGAAGAGCAGGACGCCGTTCGGGAACTCGCCGTTCGCATCCTGAGTGACCTGTCCACGCCGGAACGGTTGAAGGAGGTGGAGGGGACCGAGGACCGGATCGACCGGAAGCTCTGGACCGAGCTCGGCGCGGCCGGTCTGCTCGGGGTCGCCCTGCCCGAATCCTGCGGCGGCGCCGGACTCGGATTCCTGGCGGCCGCCATCGTGGCCGAAGAGGTGGGACGGCACGCCGCCGCCGTCCCCTTCACGGCGTCGGTGGTCCTCGGCGCGGGGCCCGTGGCCCAGTTCGGCAGTGAGCACCAGCAGGGGACCTGGCTGCCGGCCGCGGTGGCCGGCGACACCATTCTCACCGCCGCCCTCGTCGAGCCGGGCGGCGATCCCTGGAAGCCCGTTCTCAGTGCCGTCCGACAGGGTGACGGCTGGCGGTTCGACGGCGTGAAGGCCGAGGTTCCCGTGGGCATGATCGCCGACGGTGTTGTCGTCTCGGCCCGCACCGACGACGGCGGAGTGGCGCTGTTCATCCTCGATCCCGCTTCCGCCGGGATCACGCGCCGGCGGCAGGAGACGACGAGCTGGCAGGTCGAGGCCGAGATGGAGTTCTCCGGTGTCACCGCCGGCCCCGACGCGTTGCTGGTGGGCGGCGATGAGGGCGCGTCCGCCCTCATCTGGCTCCTCGAGCACGCGGCGACGGCCTATTGCCTGGAGATCTCGGGCGCCTGCCAGGCGGCGGTGAAGCTGACCGCCGCGTACACGATCGAGCGCGAGCAGTTCGGCAAGCCGATCGCCACCTTCCAGGCTGTGGGCCAGCGCGCCGCCGACGCCTACATCGACACCGAGGGTGTCCACCTCACGGCCTGGCAGGCGGCGTGGCGTCTGTCCGAGGGCCTGCCGGCCACCGCCGAGGTGGCCGTGGCCAAGTACTGGGCCGACGAGGGCGCGCAGCGGGCCGTCCACGGGGCCCAGCATCTCCACGGCGGGGTCGGCGTCGACCGCGACTACCCCCTGCACCGTCATTTCCTGCGCACCAAGCATCTGGCGCTCACCTTGGGCGGCACGACGCCGAGCCTGCTCCGGCTGGGTGAGATCCTGGCCACCGAGCCGGCCTGACCGGCGCCGGCTGCTGCCGTCCGACCCGGCCGGTTCGACCGGGTCAGCCGTTACACCGGGTCAGCCGTTACAGTGGGTCAGCCGTTACACCGTGCCGCCGCTGAAGGGCGGTGGCGGCTGCGGCGCTGACTGGGGCGGGGGATAGGCGCCGGGCGCCGCCGGGGGGTACCCACCCGCGCTGGGCGGGATGTAACCGCCGGCGGGCGGTGGCGACCACACCTGGCCGCCACCGGTTGGTGGACCGTAGCCGACCCCCTGCTGACGCTGGCTCGGCCAGGTGGAGAAGGCGAACACGAGGAACATGACGAGGTTCACGAACGGGACCAGGCCGATGAGGACCCACCAACCCGAGTACCCGGCCTTGTTGAGGATCTTCACCCAGGCGACGATCGTCACCACGGCGATCGCCAGATAGATGATCACGATGATTCCGAACGCGGCCCCCGCACTTGCCACCATCGTGGACTCCTTTCTGTTTCGGCTCTCTCTCGGTGAGTGTCGGCCCGGCTAGCCGATGCTGTGCACGTCGGTCCCGTCGAGCTCCCTGACGAAGTCGGGACCGAACGCCTGTGACGGCGTGAGGGCTCCGGCCTCGACCTTCCCCGCCGTGAGCGACTGGGCGATCCGGACCACGGCATCGGCGGTGAGGTCGTAGCCGTTGAGTGTCGTGATCGTCCCCTGGACCCGCGTCCCGTTGCGATCCGACACCTGGCCCCACAGCTGACCGTGGCCCTCGGACCGGGCTTTGGCCGACGGACCGGGCAGCCGGCTCACCAGTCGCTTGAGCGTCCCCTGGACGAGAAAGCTGCGCGCGGCGGGGCCGGCCATCTGGGCCACCCCGCTGATGGCACCGACCACCGCCGGCAGAGCGGCGTAGACGACGATGTCGCCGATCCCGGTGGAGTGGTACGCCGTGCTCACGTCGCCCCAGGCGATGGCGAAGACGGTGGCCCGCCCGTCGGCGAAGGTGACCTGACGGCGCCGCCGGTCGGCGGGGATCGGTCCGATGACGCCGTCGATCCGGGCCCGCCCGGGGGTGCCGAGCGACTCCATGGCCGTCTTGGCCGTGCCCGGCGAGACGCCGCCGCCCATCTTGATGGCCAGCTCGAGGCGCGTCGCCTCGGGCAGCGCCCGCGCCAGCATGGCGGCCAGGCAGTCGGACGGGACCACGTCGAAGCCCGATCCGGGCAGGAGGGCGACACCGGCGGCCCGGGCCTCGTCCCCCCGGGCCAGGACGGCCTCGAAGACGTCGATCTCACCGGTGATGTCGAGGTAGTGGGTGCCGGTGGCCAGGCAGGCGTCGACCATGGGACCGGACGTGGCCGAGAACGGTCCGGCGCAGTGGGCCACGGCCTCGATCCCCTCGAGGCCGCGCCGGAGGGCGCCGCCGTCGGACAGGTCGAAGGCCCGGTGCTCGAGCTCGAAGAGCTCCCCCAGATCCCGCAGACGACGTTCGTCGCGACCGGCCAACACGGGGAGCTCGCCGCGTTCGGTGGCCAGGGCGGCCACCAGGCGACCCGTGTAGCCGTACGCGCCGTAGATCATCCACGTCATGTCGCCCACCTCGAGGATCGAGACGCCGGAGGCAACCCTAACCGGGTGCGCTGGTGGGCGATGAGACCCTCCTCCCCCGGATCCCGGGGGGCCGGATCCCCGCTCAGAGCAGCAATTCGGCCATCATCCGCAGCGTGGCGGCGTTGCCGGCCACCAGGAGGGAGGTGGCGATCGACTCCTGCCAGGCCGCCAGGTCGTCCTCGATCTTGGCCCGGGACCCGATCAGGGCGATCTTCTCCACCATGGCCGTGGGCACCGCGGCGGCGGCGTCCTCCTTGTGGCCGTCGAGGTAGAGGTCCTGGATCTTGTGCGCCTCGCTCTCGAAGCCCATCCGGACGAACACGTCGAAGTGGAAGTTCATCTCCCGCGCCCCCATCCCGCCGATGTAAAGGGCGAGCATGGGTCGGTACATGTCGGCCGCCTGCTCGATGTCCTCGTTCACCACCACGGGGCAGAAGGCGATCACCTCGAAGTCCTCCGCCGTCCGCCGTGCCGTGGGCCGGGCGAAGCCCTCGTCGAGGGCGTCCTTGAACTCACCCATGTGATGGGGGGAGAAGAAGATGGGGAACCAGCCGTCGGCTATCTCGGCCGCCAGGGCCACGTTCTTCGGGCCCTCGGCGCCGAGGACGATGGGGATGTCGGCGCGTCGGGGGTGGACGATGGGCTTGAGGGGTTTCCCCAGTCCCATCCCGCCGGGGTAGGGCAACGGGTAGTGGGGGCCGTCGTTGGTGACCGGCCCCTCCCGGGCGAGGACCTGGCGGACGATCGAGACGTACTCGCGCGTCCGGGCCAGGGGCTTCGGGAACGGCTGGCCGTACCACCCCTCGACCACCTGGGGCCCCGAGACCCCGAGACCGAGCACGAAGCGGCCCTGCGACAGGTGGTCGAGGGTGAGCGCCGCCATGGCCATGGCCGTCGGTGTCCGGGCCGAGAGCTGGCACAGCGCGGTGCCGAGACGCACCCGGCTGGTGGCCGCCCCCCACCACGCCAACGGTGTCAGCGCGTCCGACCCGTAGGCCTCCGCCGTCCACACCGAGTCGTAGCCGAGCCGTTCGGCTTCGAGCGTCAACGCGGCGGCGTCGGGTGGCGGTTGCGCTCCCCAGTACCCCAACTGCAGGCCCACCTTCAGCTTTCCCATGACTCCTCCTTGGCGACCCTGCTCGTCGGCCGCCGGCTCATCGCGCCTTCTCCACGATCTCTTCGGCGTAGCGGGCCGAGGCATCGATACGCGTCTGCAACTGGGCCTCGGGGGAGTCCGAGGGGTCGACCGCGGCCACCATGGCCGGCGCGCTCAGCATGTCGGTCACCCCGTACTCCTCCTCGAACCGCCGGTACATCTCGACGTCGGGATTCGCCCACAGGGACAGGTAGATGGCGAAGGGCTCGGTATCGCGCCCGGCCCGCCGCCGCGCCTCGTGCAGTTCTCCGAGGTGCTGGCGCGCCTCGTCGGGTGTGTAGGCGCCGGCCGCCACCCAGCCGTCGCACAATTCGGCGGCCCGGCGCAGAGCAGCAGGGGAGTGGCCCCCGCAGATGATGGGGATCGGCGCCGTCGGCGACGGTTCCATCCGCAACGGGGGCAGGTCGTAGTGCGGTCCGTGGTATTCCACCCATCCACCGCTCCACAGGGCCCGGAGGGCCGGGATCATGTCGTCGAGACGCTTGCCCCGGGTGGAGAAGTCCTGACCGGTGGCATCGAACTCCTCTTTGCACCAGCCCACGCCGACACCGAGGTTGACCCGGTTCGACGAGAGCACCGCCGCCGTGCCCACCTGCTTGGCCACCGTGATGAGATCGCGGGCGGGGGCCACGTAGACGCCGGTGGTGAAGCGGATCCGCGTCGTGATGGCCGCCATGGCCGAGATCACGCACCAGACGTCGGGCCATTCCACCTCGGCCTCCCAGCCCGGAGCGCCGTCCTCGGCCGTCGAGTACGTGTAGCGCGACTGGCGGTCGCGGGGGGAGAACATGTGGTCCGAGATGTAGATCCCGTCGTACCCCTGCTCGTCGGCCGCCCGCGCCAGCGCCACCTGGTGGTGGGTGGGGAGGAACGTCACCGCCTGGTGAAAGCGCATGACGCCCTCGGCTACCCGTCCTCGTCCGTGGGCGCGGCGCGTCAGCGCCGGACGGGCGAGGCGGGTGAGAAGGCGATGGGGAGGTGCTTGACCCCGTTGATGAACGAGGACTGCAACCGCTGGATGTCACCGTCCTGGTGCATGTCGGGCATGCGATCGAGGAGGTGCTGGAACATCACCCGGATCTCCATCCGGGCGAGGTTGGCCCCGAGGCAGAAGTGGGGGCCGCCACCGCCGAAGGCCATGTGCGGGTTCGGGGACCGCGAGACGTCGAAGACCTGTGGGTCCTCGAAGATCTCCTCGTCGCGGTTGCCCGAGATGTGGAAGAAGACCACTTTCTCGTCGGCCCCGATCTTCTGGCCCCGCAGCTCGGTGGGCTTGGTGGTCTGCCGCCGGAAATTCATCACCGGCGTGACGTAACGCAGCATCTCCTCCACCGCCTTCGGCATGAGGGACCGGTCGTCGCGCAGCTTCGTCCACTGGTCGGGGTTCTGGAAGAACGTGTACATGGCCCCCGAGATGAGGTTCCGCGTCGTCTCGTTCCCGGCCACGGTGAGGAGGAGGAAGAACAATTCGAGCTCGAGCTCCGAGAGCTTGTCCCCGTCCAGCTCGACCTGGGTGAGGACGCTCATCAGGTCTTCGTGCGGATCGAGCCGCTTCTTGGAGTAGAGGTCGGCGGCGTAGGCGTACAACTCCATGGCCGCCTGGGAGGCGAACTCGGGATCGTCCAACTGGAGCGCCCCGTCCTCCGCATACTCGGAGTCGAGCCGGCCGACCATCCGGTTGGACCAGTCGAACATGTTGTGCCGGTCTTCCTGGGGGACGCCCAGGAGGTCGGCGATGACGACCAGGGGCAACTCGGCCGCGATGTCGGTGACGAAGTCGGCCTCGCCCTTCTCGATCACGGCATCGATGATGTCGTCGGCCGTCTGGTGGATCTTCTCCTCGAGCTGGGAGATCGTCCGCGGCGTGAAGCCCTTGTTCACCAGGCGTCGGTACCGGGTGTGCAGGGGCGGGTCCATGTTCAGCATCATCAGCTTCTGCTGCTCGACGGCCTCGTCGGGCATGTCCCAGATGAAGGTGGCCTTCCGGGCCGAGGAATAGGTCTCGTAGTCCCGGTTGACGGTCACGCAGTCGTCGTACTTGGTCACGCACCAGAAGCCGGGGCCGTCGGTCTCCTCGTGCCACCAGACGGGGGCGTTGTTCCGCAGATGGGAGAACCACTCGTGGGGGACGCCGTGCACGAACGTCTCCGCATCGGTGAGATCGATGTCGTTGAGCTCCATGCCCGGTCCTCCCTAGAACGTGTTCCACTCTTCATGATAGGCGGGGCCGGCACCCCCATCCAGCATGACCGGTGGCGCAGCGGGCGGCCGGTCTGCGATTGTCGGGGCTCCCGGCCCGACTGATAGCGTCAAAAAGTAGAACAAGTTATAGCGAGGCCGGGACCGGGTCGACACCGGCCCGGACCGGCGAAACGGACGGGCGACCATGTTCCTGGAGGAGACCCCCGAGCAGCAGGCCCTGCGGCAGGAGTTGCGCGCCTACTACCGCCAGCTCATGACCCCGGAGGTCCGGGCCGGGATCGGCGAGGCCGGTGAGGGCGGCGAACGGTGGCGCGACACTGTCCGGAAGATCGGGGCCGACGGCTGGCTGGGGGTGGGCTGGCCCAAGGAGTACGGCGGCCAGGGCCGGCCGGCCACCGACCAGTTCATCTTCTTCGTCGAGACCCGCCGGGCCGACGCACCCTTCCCCTTCGTCACCGTCAACACCGTCGGGCCGACCATCATGCGCTACGGCAACGACGAGCAGAAGTCGTACTTCCTCCCCGGCATCCTGGCCGGCGACATCAACTTCGCCATCGGCTACACCGAGCCCGAAGCCGGGACCGACCTGGCCTCCCTGCGGACCCGGGCCGTGCGCGACGGCGACGAGTACGTGGTCAACGGGGCCAAGATCTTCACGTCCGGCGCCGACATGGCCGACTACGTCTGGTTGGCCTGCCGCACGAACCCCGACGCGCCCAAGCACAAGGGCATCTCCATCCTCTGCGTCCGCACCGACTCGCCCGGTTTTTCCTGGAGCCCCATCGTCACCGTGGCCGGGGCGAAGACCACGGCCACCTACTACGCCGACGTCCGCGTCCCCGTCTCGGCCCGGGTGGGGGAGGAGAACGAGGGCTGGCGGATGATCACCACCCAGTTGAACCACGAGCGCGTCGGCCTGGCGGCGTGGAGCGGGTTCGCCTCGGCCCTGTGCGACGAGGTCATCGCCTGGGCGGCGCAGACCACGACCGACGACGGGACCACCGTCCTCGACACGCCCTGGGTCCAGACCGACCTGGCCCGCTGCCGGGCCGAGCTCGACGCCATGTACCTCCTCAACTGGCGGATGGCCACCGCCGTGGCGGCCGACAAGCTGAACCCGGCCGATTCCTCGTCGGTGAAGATCTTCGGCGTCGAACGCTCCATCGATATCTACCGCCGCCTTCTCGGCATCGTCGGCGCGGCGGGGTACCAGACACCCGATTCCCCCGGGGCGGCGCTGGCCGGCCGCCTCGAGCGGACGGCCCGGCACGCCCAGATCAACACCTTCGGCGGCGGGGTGAACGAGATCCAGCGCGAGATCGTGGCCATGGCCGGGCTGGGGATGAAGCGGGCGGCCCGGTGAGCGCCGTCGCCGCGTCGGGCCCCGCCGACGCCCCTGGCCCGGTCGATGCCGGGGAGTACCTCGCCCGCCTGAAGGCCTTCGAAGGACGGACGGTCGGCGCCCCGACCGAGGGGCCCGACGCCGTCAACCAGGCCATGATCCGCCACTGGGTCGAGGCCATGGGTGACGAGAACCCCGTCTACACCGACGAGCAGGCGGCCCGGGCCAACGGCTTCCCCGGGGTCATCGCTCCTCCGACCATGCTCCAGTCCTGGATCATGCGCGGCTACAAGGCCACGGCCGAGCTGGCCGACGCCCGCGCCGCGGGACGGACGACGCCGGGAGGCGGTCCGGCCGACGAGCTCATGGCCGTCCTCGACGAAGGCGGCTTCACCTCGGTGGTGGCCACCAACTGCGAGCAGGAGTACCGCCGTCCCCTGGTCCTCGGGGACCGGCTGAGCGTCACCTCCTCGATCGAGTCGGTGTCCCCCGAGAAGCACACCGGTCTCGGCGTCGGCCATTTCGTCACCACCCTCCTGAGCTTCACCGACCAGTCCGGGGAACCGGTGGCCGACATGCGCTTCCGGATCCTCAAGTTCCGACCGGGGACGGGGAAGGCGGCGTCGTGACCAACGAGACGGCCCCCCGGCCCCTGCGGCCCCGGCCGGCCATCACCGAGGACAACGCCTTCTTCTTCGAGGGGGCCGTCCAGAACAGGCTCCTCATCCAACGTTGCCGGTCCTGCGGCGCCCTCCGCCATCCCCCTCGCCCGGCCTGTTCGGTCTGTCGCTCCTTCGAGTGGGACACCGTCACATCGGCCGGCCGCGGCAGCGTCTACAGCTACGTCGTCGTCCACCACCCCCAGGTGCCGGCCTTCGACTATCCCCTCCCCATCGCCGTGGTCGAGCTCGACGAGGGCACCCGCCTGGTGGCCGATCTGGTGGGGGTGGAGCCCGGGGCCGTCCGGATCGGCATGCCGGTGGCGGTCGAATTCGTGGCCGTCGACGACAAGCTGACCCTTCCCATGTTCCGACCGACCTGACGAGGATCTTTCCCGTGGACTTCACCTTCACCGAGGAGCAGGAGGCCGTGGCCGAGGCGGCGGCCAGTGTCTTCGACGGCATGGTCACCCCCGCCCGGGTGGCCGAGATCGAGCGCACCGCCGACCGTGTCGACGAGGACCTCTGGGCCGCCCTGGCGCGCTCCAACCTCCTCGGCCTGGCCGTCCCCGAGGCCCAAGGGGGGTCGGGCCTCGGGCTCACCGAGGTCTGCCTCGTCCTCGAGCAGCAGGGCCGCGCCGTGGCCCCCATCCCGCTGTGGGCCACCACCGTCCTCGGGGCCATCCCGCTGGCGCAGTGGGGTACCCCCGCCCAGAAGCAGCGGTGGCTCCCCGGCGTGGTCTCGGGCGAGGTGCGCCTGACGGCGGCGCTCGTCGAGGCGGCGGCCAGCGCCACCGGGCGCCCGGCCGTTCGGGCCGTCGCCGCCGGCGGCGGCTGGTCGCTCCACGGCACCGCCCACGCCGTCCCCCAGGCGCACCTGGCCGCCCGCGTCCTCGTCCCCGCCGTCACCGACGCCGGGGTGATCGTGGTCCTCGTCGATCCGTCCGGTCCCGGCTCCACCCTGGAGCGGGTGACGACGACCGACCGCCAGGTCCATCCCCATCTCCACCTCGACGGGGCCGCTGTCGGGAACGCCGATGTGGTGGTCGGTCCGGCCGACGGGGCCACGGCGGTGACCTGGATGCTCGAGCGGGCCCGGGTGGGGCTCTGCGCGCTGCAGCTGGGTGTGACCGAGGAGGCCATCCGCCGGGCCGCCGCCTACCTGAACGAGCGCCACCAGTTCGGACGTCCCCTCTCGTCGTTCCAGGGGACCATGCTCCGGGCCGCCGACGCCTACATCGACTCCGAGGCCATCCGGGTCACCCTGTGGTCGGCGGCCTGGCGGCTCGATACCGGCCGGCCGGCCGCCGACGCCGTGGCCACGGCCAAGTGGTGGGCGTCGGAGGCGGGCCAGCGCGTGGTCCACGCCACCCAGCACCTCCACGGCGGGATGGGCGCCGATATCGAGTACCCCATCCACCGCTACTTCCTCTGGGGCAAGCAGATCGAGCTGATGCTCGAGGCGCCGAGCGCCCAGCTGGCCCGGATGGGGGCGGCCCTGGCGGCGCGCCACCGTCAGCCGCTCCCGGCCGGCCCGGGAGCGGACCGGTGAGCGCCATGACCACCACCACCCGTCACCTGGACGAGGTGAAGGTCGGTGACGAGCTCCCCGAGCTCCGTATCCCCCTCACCCGGACCGTCATCGTGGCCACCGCCATCGCCAGCCGCGACTACCAGGACGTCCACCACGATCCCTCCCTGGCCGTCGAGCGCGGGTCGCCGGACATCTTCATGAACATCCTCTCCTCCAACGGCTTCGTCGGTCGCTACGTCACCGACTGGACCGGTCCGGCGGCCGTCATCGAGAAGGTGGCCATCCGCCTGGGGGCGCCCAACTACCCGGGGGACACGATGGTCTTCTCGGGCCGGGTGACCTCGGTCGAGGTGCCCGACGGGTGCCACGACGGACGCGGCGTCGTCGAGATCGCCGTCCGCGGCGCCAACAGCCGCGGCGACCACGTCACCGGAACGGTCCGCGTGGCCCTCCCGGTGGGCACCGGCGCCAGCACCCTCACAGGACCGGTGTCGTGAGCGCGAGGACAGCGCGTCGCCACGCCTTCGCCGGCACCACGGCCATCAGCGGCATCGGGGCCACCGAGTTCTCCAAGGAATCGGGCCGCAGCGAACTGCGGCTGGCCACCGAGGCGGTGGCCGCCGCCCTCGACGACGCCGGTCTGGCACCGGCCGACGTGGACGGCATGGTGACCTTCTCGGCCGACACCAACCCCGAGATCGAGGTGGCCCGCACCCTGGGCATGGGCGATCTCACCTTCTTCTCCCGCATCCACTACGGCGGCGGTGCCGCCTGTGCCATCGTCCACCAGGCGGCCATGGCCGTCTCGTCCGGGGTGGCCGACGTCGTCGTCTGCTACCGGGCCTTCAACGAGCGCTCCGGACACCGCTTCGGCACCGGCGTCCAGGGACGACCCCCGGCCCCCAACGCCGAGAACGCCCACTTCGCCTGGTACGCACCCGAGGGCCTCCTCACCCCGGCGTCGTGGGTGGCGATGTTCGCCCAGCGCTATCTCCACGCCACCGGGGCGACGACCGAGGACTTCGGGCGCGTGGCCGTGGCCGACCGCGCCCATGCGGCGACCAACCCACGCGCCTGGTTCTACGAGAAGCCGATCACCCTGGAGGACCACCAGTCGTCGCGCTGGATCGTCGAGCCGCTCCGGCTCCTCGACTGCTGCCAGGAGTCCGACGGCGGCCAGGCCCTCGTCATCACCAGCCTGGAGAGGGCGCGCCACCTCCGCCAACCACCGGCCGTCATCGACGCCGCCGCCCAGGGGGCGGGCGCCCAGCAGGACATGATGACCTCCTACTACCGCGACGACATGACGCGGCTCCCCGAGATGGGGGTGGTGGCGCGCCAGTTGTGGGAGACCTCGGGACTCGGCCCGAACGACATCCAGGGCGCGATCCTCTACGACCACTTCACCCCGTTCGTCCTCTACCAACTGGAGGAGCTCGGCTTCTGCGCCTGGGGCGAGGCCAAGGAGTTCGTCCGCGACGGGAACCTCCTCATGGGCGGCCTCCTGCCCACCAACACCCACGGCGGCCAGCTGGGTGAGGCCTACATCCACGGCACCAACGGCATCGCCGAAGGTGTCCGCCAGGTCCGGACCACGGCGGTGAACCAGATCTCCGGCCTCGAGCACATCGTGGTGACGGCGGGCACGGGGGTCCCCACGAGCGGTCTCATCCTCGGCGTCGACCGCTGAGTCGGCCGTGACGACGCCGGCGTCACCGCCCCGCGCCCCTCTCACCGCCGCCGCCTTCCACGAGCTCGTCGACGAGCTGGCCGATCTCGAGCGACGGCTCCAGCTGGCGGACGTCCCCCTCGACGAGACGAGCGTCCTCGAGGGCTACAAGTGGATCTTCTCCATCCTGGCCGTCGGTCTCGACGCCCAGGTCTGGGCGGACAAGGACCGGCCCCGGTTCGTCGACATCGTCGGTCCCTACCGGAAGTGGGGCGGCGACAACGCCGACGCCTTCTACCAATACGCCCCGATCGACCCGACCCGTACCTACCGGGTCCGGGGCCGGATCGGCGACGCCGTCTACCTCTCCCTCACCGTCTACGGCGGACCCGACGACGGTCGCTACTCGGAGCGCATCGTGGGGACCGTCAACCACCGGATGCTCGACATCGCCGACGACGGCTCCTTCGAGATCGTCCTGAGTCCCCAGGCCCACGACGGGGCGTGGATCAAGCTCGAGCCCGACGCCGTCTGCGCCATCACCCGTGACTATCTCGTCGACCCCGTCGAGGGCCGCCGGGTGCAGTGGCGCATCGACGCCGTCGACCCCCCGTCCACCCGACACGAGACCGACGCCGATCTGGCCCGCCGTTTCCGGGCCGCCCGCACGTGGCTGCGGGACCAGGCCGCCATCGTCCCCATCCCCCTCGGCCAGCCCAACACCGTCGACGAGCCCTACCCGGTCCCGAGCCAGACCTTCGGCTGGGCGGCCGGGGACGCCGCCTACGCCATGGGCAGCTACGAGCTGGCCGACGACGAGGTGCTGGTCCTCGAGGGCCGGTCTCCGCCGTGCGCCTTCTGGAACGTCTGCCTCTGGAACCAGTTCCTCCACACCTACGACTACGCCTACGAACGGGTCACCCTGAACGGCGGCCAGGTGGTCTACGAGCCCGACGGTTCATGGCGGCTGCTGGTGGCCCCGTCGGACCCCGGCCACCCGAACTGGATCTCGACGGCGGGACACCACCGCGGGCGGATCTGGTTCCGCTGGTTCCTCCCCGATGAGACGCCGCCCCGGCCCTCGGCGCGGGTGACGACGCGCTGAACGGGGCCCCCGGCCGGAGGGGTCCCGACCCCGGACGGGGTCCACCGGGGGCGCCTCCGGCGTGCCCGGCCCCCCTCCGGCGGCGCCCGAACGGCCCGGGCCGAGGCCGGACGGGCCCCGGGTCGAGGTAGCGTTGTTCGGTGATCGAGACCGAGACCGACGGGACGTCCACGACGCCGGCCGCCCCCGCGCCGGACCCGGTGCCCGAGAAGCGGCCCCGGATCAGGCCCGTGGTGGGTTGGATCATCACCATTGCGGCGGCGCTGCTCATCAGCACCGGCACCCGTGCCTACGCCGTCCAGTCCTTCTACATCCCCACGCCGTCGATGACGCCCACCTTGATGCCCGGGGACCGGATCCTGGTGGACAAGCTGAGCTCCACCATCCACCGGGGCGACATCGTCGTCTTCAAGAACCCCCCGGCGGACAGCGGCGGCCCCCCGACCCTGGTGAAGCGGGTCATCGGGCTCCCCGGGGAGAGGATCTCGTCGACCGGGAGCCAGGTCCTCATCAACGGCAAGCCCCTGGCCGAGCCCTGGCTGCCACCGCTCGTCGGCGAATGCACGGAGGCGAGCGAGCACATCCCGCCGACGACGATCGCCCCCGGCCACTACTTCGTCATGGGCGACTGTCGCGGTGACTCCGACGACAGCCGCTACTGGGGTACCGTCCCGGCCGCCGACATCGTCGGCAAGGTCGACGTCATCATCTGGCGTAACGGCCATCCCTGGATCCACTGGTTCTAGAGGGCACCGTCAGTCCGAGGGGCGCCTCAGTGCGTGGACAGGATCACCTTTTCCAACAGCGACCGATGGCGAAGCATCCACGACGCGCTGCGGGCTCTCCAGGTGACGGCCCACAGGACGGGATACCCCGACTCGTCCACGGCGCCCGACTCCGGCGTCACCTTGGCGAGGACCGCCTCGTCACGGGCCGAGTGGACGGCGAATTCGATCATCTTGTCGACGAAGTTGCGTCGTCGTCGCACGGCGTATCCGTAGCCGTCCAGGACGAGCCGGAGCTGGCGGGCGCGGTCTTCGGGACCGCCCAACCCGTTGCGCTCGCTGACGTCATCGTCGCAGAGCTGGGCATTCAACCACGCCGTGTGGGCCAGGTCCCAGACAGCGTCGACGGGACCGGCGAACTCCCAATCGACGAAGGCGACGGGAAGACCCTCCCGGGCGATGACGTTCCACGGGCCGAGATCGCAGTGGCTGATCACAGGGTCCGAGCCGGGTAGCGCCCGTCCGAACCACGGCTGCCAGACGGAGCCCGGCTGTTCTTCGAAGGTGGACGCCGCGTCGTGGAGCTGGCGCAGGAGCCGTCCCACCGCGGCGACCCCTTCGTCGCTCCACGGACGGGGCTGAGGGGACTCTCCGGGAACGTAGCTGAGCATCTCGCGCCCATCGTCGGCGAAGCCGCTTCCGACGACTCTCGGGGCGGCGGCGAATCCGACCCGCTCCAGGTGGCGCAACAGGGCAAGGGTCGTCGCGCTCCACGGACCCGCCGTTCGGAGCACCACGCCGTCTCGCAGGCGGGCGTTCGACTGGCGCTGTCCGCTTCCTGAGACCGAAAGAACCGTCTCCGAACCCGTCTCGCCCACACCGGGACCGTCGTCCGGATGCGGTCCGTCGGCTCGTTCCCCGGCATGACGGCGGACCGGCACGGCCTTCATTGTGGTCGACCGGGCAGCCGACCGCTGCGCCGGGCGCCGCCCCGGGGCGGCGTTAACGTGGTCCATGAACAACGTCCGGCGGGCCCGGCCGGCGGACCGGGCGTCGGTGACGGCGGCCGCCGCCGCCGCCTTCGCCGGCGATCCGGCCTGGTCCTTCCTCCACGGTGACGACTACGACACCCTGGCCCCCCACTTCGCCGGCGTCCTGTTCGACCTGAGGGTCGGCAGCGGAGACGTCTGGGTCACCGGTGACCGGGCGGCGGTGGCCATGTGGGAGCACCGCGGTCCGGGTACCGAACCATGGATCCCGTCCGACGGGGTCTGGGACGCGTACCGCTCCCTGGCCGGCGCGGCGGCGTGGCGGCGACTGACCGAATACGAGCGTGCCGTCGACGCCGCCCGGCCGGGGACGCCGTACTGGTACCTCGGGGTCCTGGCCACCCACCCCGACCGTCAGGGCGAGGGACGGGCGTCGGCCGTGATGGCCCCCGTCATCGAGAAGGCCGATGCCGAGGGAATCGCCTGCTGCCTGGAGACCTCGACGGCCGGCAACCGCGCCTTCTACGAGCGCCGCGGTTTCACCGAGGTCACCGACGTCCTCATCGCCTCCGGACCTCCGACCTGGTGGCTCCGTCGCCCTGCTCGCGAAAACCCGAAGCCGGTCATGACGTAGCCGGAGAAGTCCCAGAGAGTCGACGTTCCGTCGTGACGCGTCAGATAGACGCGATCGCGCCGTCCGCCATGGCGCACGAAGGTCGCCGTCAGGGCCATCCCCGGTCAGTCCCCGATCACGATCTCGACCTCGTCGCCGTCGACGAGACCGAGGGCCTCTCTCAGGTTCACGGCGGCGGCGACCTCGACGACGTGGCGACCGTGGTGCCCCGTTCCCGCTTCGTTCTGGTCCGTCCGCACCACGAATCCGGCGATGGCGCCGATGCGGCACGGCACCAGGTTCATCCCGACGCGGCCGCCGTATTCGGCCGGTTCGAGCCGCAGCGGATGGGGCGGCAGCCGGTACTCGTGGTCCAGGACCACGTTCAGGCTCCCGGGGAAGAGCGCCACGTCGGTCACCCGCCGGTAGAGATCGGCGTACTCGGTCATCCAGTGCGCCAGGTCCCCCCGCCCGCCCGCCACCCTTCCCCGGAGGCGTCGGACGGAGAGAGAGGTCTCGCGCTGGTCACCCTCGTGGTGGAGCCACGCCGACACCTCGGGCGGCGCCATCAGCCCGACGCGACGACGGTAGTGGGCCAGCTCGGGGGGCGAGAGCACCTCCCGGCCGGCCCCCGACGTCCCCCGGCGGAAGAACGCCCGGCGGTCCTTCAAGATGTCCGCCGGATCGGGAGCGACGGTGTCGGCACGCGCGCGCATCTCCTCGAACCGGGCGGCCCGAACGATCACGGGCCACGTGGCCTCGGGCACGGCGATGCCCAGCCGTGCCGCCAGGGCGCGCATGGTGCCCTCGAGGTCGGACGAGAGGTCGTCGTAGTGGACGAGCACGATGTTCGGGTGGTGGCGACGGGCCCAGGCGTCGGTGGCGTGCCACACCACCCCGGGCAGCGAGTCCATCTGCCCGAGGGGGCTTCCTTCCCAGTCGATCCACCCCAGCAGCCATGAGTGCAGCGACGGGCGGGGAGGAGGCCGATCGGCGGGGTCGGGCTGTCCGGTGAGCTGCCGGAGCCGGGCCCGGTCGATGTTGTCACCCTGGTGGTAGAGCGAGACCGCCATGTCCAGCGGATCCCGGGCCACGACGATGTAGGTGGCGCGCCCGTCCACCGGTATCCCGTCCAGCGGCGTGTGGGTCTTGATGAATCGCCGGTGGTCCTGGGCCGACAGCCGGGCCAGGATCTCGTCTCGGGGAGCGCCGGTCCAGTCGAGCCACGGCGAGAGCCGTCCGAGCGGCGCCGGCAACTCACCCGTCTGGAACACGAGGAGAGCGCAGATCATCTGCATCCAGGTCGTCCCGCACTTCGACCGCGTGCTGATGACGATGTCACCTTCACGGAAAGCGAAGTCCTGCCACCGGGCGCTGTCCTCGTCCTCCGAGCGGTACCGGACCGGGGCGGCCGCCGACACGCGATGATCGTAGTCTCCCCACCCCGGACAGCCTCCCCGATCACCGACAGGACGACCATGGCCCAGGGCTCCTTCCGTTCCGCACTGTTCGCCTTCGCCGACGCCTTCATCGAGAGAAGCGCCGCCCTCAACCCCATCGCGGCGACGGACTACGGCATCGACCGATACGACGACCAGCTCACCGACTTCTCGCTGGCCAAGGCGGGCGAGACGGCGGACTTCCTCCGGTCGTCGCTGGCATCGCTCACCGCCGTGGCGCCCGCCGACGAGATCGACCGGATCGGCAAAGAGGTGATGGTCGAGCGGTTGACCGCCACCCTGGGGCTCGAGGAGTCGGGCGAGACGAGGCGCACCTTTTCGATGCTGGCCTCCCCGGCGTCGCGGATCAGGCAGGTGTTCGACCTTCAGCCGGCGGCCGGTCCGGAGGACGCCCAGAGGATCAGGTCCCGGCTGGCGGCGGTGGGTGGAGCACTCGAGAGCTGGCGCGGGGCGCTCGACGAGGACTCCCGCGGGGGTCTGGTGGCCGCCCGCCGCCAGGCCCTCGGCGTGGCTGATCAACTCGACACCTACGGGCGCGGCGCCTACGGCGGCGTGGCCCGGCGCGTGGCGCAGACGTGCCGGGTCGACGCCGACTCATCGGGTCTGGCCGCCGCCGCCGCCGACGCCGACCGGGCCTGCGGCGCGCTGGCGGGGTGGCTGCGCACCGTCTATGCGCGGCGCGCCGGGACCACGGACGCCGTCGGCGCCGACCGTTACCGGTCGTGGGCGACCTACTTCACCGGCGCCGAGCTCGATCTGGTCGAGATCTACCACTGGGGATGGGCCGATCTCCAGCGCATCAACGGGCGGATGTGGGAGATCGCCGCCGAGGTGGCCCCCGGGGCGCGCACCCTGGCCGAGGCGGCCGCCCGGCTCGACGCCGACGAGGACCGTGCCGTCCACGGGGCGGACGTCCTCCTCGAGCGGCTCCGGGGCCTGACCGAGGGGGCCGTCGAGATGCTCGACGGCGTCCATTTCGACATCGACGGGCGCATCCGGTTCTGCGACGCCCGGCTGGCGCCCGAGGGCTCGGCGGCGGCGCCGTACTACATCGCACCGAGCGAGGATCTGAGCCGCCCGGGGACCACCTGGTTCCCCACACTGGGCCACGACCGGTTCCCCCTGTGGCGCCTGGTCTCCACCTGGTACCACGAGTCGGTCCCGGGCCATCACCTGCAGTGCGCCACGGCCATCCTCCAGCGCGACCGCCAGTCCCGGTTCCAGCGCCTGGAGGGGTTCATCTCCGGTTACGGCGAGGGATGGGCTCTCTACGCCGAGCGGCTCATGGAGGAGTTGGGGGCGTTCACCGACCCGGGCGACGAGATGGGCTATCTGTCGGCCCAGGCCCTCCGGGCGGCGCGGATCGTGGTCGACATCGGCCTGCATCTGGCCCTGGCCGCCCCCTCCGACGTCGGCGTCCTCGCCGGCCTGGGTGACGTCGCCGGCCGCCCCTGGGACGCCCAGATGGCCGTCGCCCTCCTCGAGGAACGGGCCATCGAACCCGCCGACATGGCCGTCTCCGAGGTGGACCGTTACCTGGGGGTGCCCGGGCAGGCGATCTCGTACAAGGTGGGGGAACGGGTGTGGCTCGAGACACGGTCCGACGCCCGGCGCCGGCTGGGACCGGCCTTCGACATGAAGGCGTGGCACGCCCACGCCCTGGCCCTAGGGCCGATGGGCCTCGACCCTTTCCGCCGGGAGATGGCGGCGTACTCGACCTGAGACGGAGGTGATGCCTCTGACCGGTGGAGAGAGCTACGAGACGATTCCATCGAGCGCTTCGGACCCGCCGCCTCGGCCATCGGACCGCCCGAGGAATGCGAACGCGCCCACGGCTCGGATCCCGACCGGGATTAGGGGCTCCCAGAAGGGGGCGCCACTGTCAGCGTCAGGCCCATGGCCGTGGCGGCCCGTGTCACCGCGGGCTGGCTGCACCACGAGAAGCCGTTGTGCCCCAGCACGGAGCAGATGGCGGCGGTCAGGTAGTTGGCCGTCCCCACGATGGCCTGCGTCACCGGGTCGTGGGGATTCGTCAAGCGACGGGCGATTTCGGCCTGGTCGAGCCCGGCCAGGACAGCCGGGTCGTAGCTCGGGCTCATGACGAACACCGAGTTTCCGATGTCGAGGAAGGGGAAGCCCTCGGGATTGTCGTATGTCTGCCACGCCCTCGATTCGACCCCGGAGAGCGGCTGCAGAACCTTCCGCGTCCCGACCCCGTCGGTGTCGTTGGACTCGTGCTCGTTGGTGTCGAGGACGATGACGGGGCTGTCGTAGCTCGAACCGAAGAACGAGAAGGTGGCGGTGCTGGGGTCGGTGTCCCACGGCGACGACGTCGTCTCCGACAGGTGGCTGAAGGTCCCGAAGCGACTGAAGGCCATGACGATGGCCCACCGCTCGGCGGCACAGTACGGGCAGAACTCGCCGCCGATGAAGACCGCCGTCGGCTTGCCCCCGTCCGAGAGCGGCGGTTGTCCCGTCCGCACGATCGGCGGGGCCACCATCGAGGTGGCGGGAACGCCGACGGCGTTGGCCACCTGGGCGGTGACCCCGGTCACGGCGTCCACCACGGCGGGCGAGGCAGGCACCCGCACCGGAGCCGCCACCTGGCCGGGAAGCGTCGTCGGCACCGACTGGCCGGCGACGGGGAGCTGACCGCCGGGACCCCCCGCGGTGACGTCGACGACGACCAGGGCCACCGCCACGGCCACCACCACACCGACACTGCCGAAGGCCATCGTTCTCGCCGAGAACCGGCGCGGCGGGGCCGGTACCCGGGCACCGCCCGGAGGCGGCAGCTCGGCCCCGTGGCCGTGACCGCCGATCCAGCCGAAGACGAACAGCGTCCGGCGGCGCCGGAGTTGGGCGCTGCGCTGCTTGGCCCGGTGCAGCAGTCGTTCCACCGTGGCCGGGTCGAGGGGCTCAAAGCCCGATGTGTCCAAGATCCTCCTCCTTGAAGTCGTGGCCCATGAGGACGCGGAGGGCGGCCAGGCCGCGGTGCAGGTGGGTCTTCACCGTCCCCTGGCCGATGCCGAGCGCCAGCCCGACGTCTCTCTCGGACAGATCGGCCAGGTAGCGCAGGGCGACCGCTTCGCGTTGCCGTGTCGGCAACCGTCGCAGGGCGGCGACCAGCGCCTGTCGGAGGGCCACCGCATCCGCCTCGTCGTCGACCGTCGTCAGGGCGGGCAGAGCCGCCGGCTTGGGGAGATGGCGGAGCGCCTCGTGGGTGGCCACCCGCAGGACCCAGGCGTCGCGCCAGGGAAGGGCGCCGACGCGCTTCCAGTGCAGATGGGCCCGGGCCAACGCTTCGACGGCGGCATCCTCGGCGGACGCCCGCTCACCGGTCACCCGGCGAGCGACGGCCACGGCCCGGGGCAGGACCTGCCGGAAGAAGTCGTCGTAGCCGCCGTTCACCATCACCCAGTAAAGGGTGGGAAGGCCCTGATCGGTTGACAACGACGGGGAAAAACCCGCAACCAGGTGAGAGCAGGCACCCCGGCCCCCACCCGGAGGTGGCACGCTGTGCGACCGTGGGACGCGTGGACGGCAAGGTGGCCATCGTGACGGGTGGTGCCGGTGGCATCGGGGAGGCGACGGCCCGGGCGTTGGCCACGGAGGGCGCCTCTGTCGCCGTGGTCGACATCGACGGCGCCCGGGCGGCCGGTGTGGCCGGGGCCATCGAAGCATCGGGGGCCCACGCCGTCGCCGTGCAGGCCGATCTGGCCGAGGAAGCACAGGTGGTCTCCGCCATCGAGTCGACGGTCACCCGTTTCGGGCGCCTCGATGTCCTCCACAACAATGCCGCCTTGACCGACTCCGACTTCCTGTCGCGCGACACCCAGGTGACCGAGCTGGCGCTCGAGGTCTGGGAGAGGACGATCGCCGTCAACCTGCGCAGCCAGATGCTGACCTGCAAGCACGCCATCCCCGAGATGATCCGAACCGGCGGGGGCTCGATCGTCAACATGTCCTCGGGGGCGTCGCTCAAGGGTGACCGGACCCGCACCTCCTACGGCGTCTCCAAGGCGGGGGTCAACGCGCTGACGATGTACGTGGCCACCAGCCACGGCAAGCAGGGTGTCCGTGTCAACACGATCGTTCCCGGTCTGATCATCACCGACGCCGTCCGGGCCCATCTCACCGAGGGCATGCTGAGCGTTCTCGGGCGATCGACCCTCACCCCGTATCTGGGCCAGCCCGGTGACATCGCCGACCTCGTCGTCTTCCTGGCCTCCGAGGAGTCGCGCTACATCACCGGGCAGATGATCACCATCGACGGCGGGATGTCCGCCCACGTCGGCGACTTCGGGCAGGACGAGAGATGAACCGAGTCCGGGACCGCCTGCGGCCGAGAGACGCCGGACCGATGGATCAGGTCGGACCGAGGACGTAGGAACCGGTGACGGGGTGGTGGTACCAGCCGCTCGAGGCCTGGGTCCCCCCGTCGACGTGGATGGTCTGGCCCGTGACGTAGCTGGACAGGGAACCGGCCAGGAAGACGGCGGCCCCCGCCATCTCGTCGACGTGGCCCGGGCGCCCCATGGGGACGGTGTGGCCGAAGCGCTCCTCGGCGCCCGGTGGGGCCACGGACGCCATGCCCTCGGTCAGGGTGATGTCCGGCGCCAGAGCGTTCACACGGATACCGTGCTCGGCCAGCTCGAGCGCCGCCGTCTTGGTGAAATTGATCACCCCGGCCTTCGCCGCCGCGTAGGCGGCGTACCCCGGTGCCGCCCGGACCCCCTCGATCGAGGTCACGTTGATGATGCTGCCCCCGGTCCCGTTGGCCACCATCGTCCGGGCCACGCGCTGTGTGCAGAGGATGACGTGCTTCAGGTTGGCCCGGTAGAGCGCGTCCCAGCCGTTCTCGGACGTCTCGAGGATGGGCGAGATGAACACGCCACCGGCGTTGTTCACCAGGATGCTCACCGGTCCGAGCTCGGCGGTGGTGCGGGCCAGGGCCTCGTCCACCTCGGCCGATTGGCGGACGTCGGTGGTGATGCCCAGGCCGCCCACCTCGGCGGCGGCGGCGGCGCACGTCTCGGCGTCGCGCTCCCAGATCGCCACCGAGGCGCCGAAGGCGGTCAGGCCGCGCGCGATGCCCCGGCCGATACCCGCTCCACCACCGGTCACGACAGCCACCCGGTCGGTGAGCAGCACGGATGAGGGGTCCATGGACATGTCCGCGCCAGCCTAGATAAGTTCGAGAGACCGCGATAACGGACCATCGCCAGCCGAGAGCAGGTACGTATGCCCAGGATAGAACCGATCCCGTTGGACGAGCTGGCCGAGGAGCCACGACGGATCATCGAGGACGGTGTGGCCAACGGCACCTACGCCACCCCCGTCCCCCTCCAGATCTTCGCCTACCGGACGGCACAGATCCTGATGACCAACGCGGCGCGCGGCGCCTGGGGACAGAAGAGTCTCCTCGGGGGGCGGATCCTCGAGCTCATCCGGATCCGCAGCGCCCAACTGGGCGAGTGCCAACCGTGCATGCAGTCCCGCAAGCACGACTCGATCACCGACGAGGACGTCGCCTGCCTGGTGGCCCCCGGCCATTCGGCGCTCACCGAGCAGGAGCGCCTGGCCGTCGAGTTCCTCGATCTCCTCTCGGCCGACCATCACGCCATCGACGACGACGTCTACCGGGAGCTGGGCCGGGTGTTCACCGCCGCCCAGATCGTCGAGCTGGGCTTCACCTGCGCCAACGCCATGGGCCTCCACCGCTTCATCCACACCCTCGACGTGTTCGGCAGCCGTCCGCCGGTGATCACCTACGACCCCGGCCAGGTCGACACCGCCTACTCCGATCTCCCGGAGCAGGCGCCGGCATGAGCGAGACGGTCTTCGTCACCGGAGCCACCGGACTGGCGGGCGCCAACATCTGCAAGCTCCTGATCGAACGCGGCGACAACGTCCGCGCCCTGGCGCGCGCCGGCGCCGACACCGATCCGCTCGCCGCCATGGGGGTCGAGGTCGTCACCGGTGACGTCACCGATGCCGACGACGTCCGCCGGGCGGCCACCGGCGCCCAGGCGACCATCCACTGCGCCGCCCTTCTGGGCGGGGCCAGCCAGAACCTTCCCGACTTCCAGGCCGTGAACGTGGAAGGGACGAGACACGTTCTCGACGCCGCCGAGGCCCTCGGGATGCGCCGGGTGGTCGCCGTGAGCACCGGCACGTTCTTCGACACGGCCGGAGGACTCGATCGCGAAGACGCGCCGGTCATGAAGGAGCCCAGCTCGGATCCGTACACGATCACCAAGATGGCGGCGTTCCAAGACGCCATGGCCCGTGCCGCGGCGGGTCAGGACGTGGTCACCACCCACCCGGGGGCCATCTTCGGCCCCTCCCCGGTGGCCAGCAACGCGCTCGGCCGGACCAGCTTCAACCGGGTGTTTCTGTCCGCCCTGCGTCGGCGCATCGAGCGATACCTGCGGTTTCCGGTGAGTTGGGTCTTCGCCGACGACATCGCCCGTGGTTGCACCCTGGCCCTCGATCGGGGCGTCTCGGGTGAGCGGTACATGCTCGACGGTCGGCCCGAGGACGTGGTGAGTACCGCCGAGGCCTGCAACCGGATCTGCCGGCTGGCCGGCCTCGACCACCGGGTGGAGGATGTCGAACCGTCGGACGACCCCGAGCTGGCCCGCGTCTTCGGGCCCACCCTGGTGGCCATCGCCTTCAAATTGGCGTCGGCCCGTCCACCGCGGCCGGACCTGACCGAATCGAAGACGTACAAGAGACTGGGGTACGACCCCATCAGCCTCGACGAAGGCCTGGCCATCACCACCGGGTGGCTGCGGGAGATCGGCAAGATCGACTAGATCGAACGATGGCGCCGTCGCCCGGTTGACGGTCGGTCACGCCGGAGCACGGGTGACGGCCAGAAGGTGAGCGCTCAGTCCGAGGCGGGTCGGCTCGCTCTCGACCGCTCGTGAGGCGTGGAGGATGGCCTCCCGGCCCTCCGTGCTGTCCCAGGCGTCGGCCAGGTGGTCCAACCAGCCGACGCGGATCGCCTCTCGCAGAGCCTGCCGGCGCTCGGCGCCGTCGGTCAGGTGATAGAGGGGGCCGAGGAGGAGGACGACGTCGAAGGAGCGGTCGGCGAGGGTCAGGTTCCTGGCCTCGCCGAGATGGGCGGTGACGCCCCGAGAGCCCAGATCGCTCCGCACCATCTCGACGTGGCGGGGGGTCGGATCGACGACGTGGACGTGGTAGCCGTCCCCGGCGAGCCACGACGCGTGGACGCCCGTCGCCCCTCTGACGTCCAGGACGCGTGCCGGCGGCGGCGGCAGGCGCCGGCGCAGGACCTCCTGGGTCCGTACCAATTCGAGCCGGCCCAGGCCGACGGTGATGCGTTGCTCCTCCCGGATCGCCCGGCAGTGCCGGAGGACGGCGTCGGCATCGTCCACGGTGAAACGATAGGGGGCGGGCGAAAAGACGGGGCCGGTCGCAGGGCCGGTGGCCGAGCCGACCCGGTCGCTGTTGACACCGAGCATGGTCCTAGCCATAGTGGTCCCATCCCGCAACATCGTCACGAGAGGCCCCATGCCGGTCACCGACCACATCGCAGCCCCGACCGCCGCCGGCGACGCCGACGCCGACGCCCGCGCCCTGTTCGAAGAGGCACGGCTCAGGCGCCGGCGCCGCCGTCTGTGGGTGGCGGCAGCCCTCGTCGTCCTCACCGGCTCGGTGGCGGCGTTCGCGCTCACGATCGGGTCCGGCGGTACGACCCGGCCGACGAAGACGGCCGCGACCGGTCGCGCCGGTGGGATCCGCACCATCCGTTCTCTCACCTTCACCGGGAGCTTCTCTCCCCAGCAGGTCGTCTCCGAGTCCGGGAGGATCTGGTTGGTGGGCTCGACGGCCCCGGACGACCGGAATTGCGTCGTCGAGGAGATCGATCCCGCCAGCCTCCGGCGGCGGACGTTTCCTCTCCCGGCCTGTGGCTCCTATCTCGCCGTCGGGGGCGGGCGGATCTTCCTGGCGGACGGCGTCTTCACCGGAGTCACCGACACCACCGCCTTCCACGTCGAGAGCTTCGATACCGCCACGGGGAGGGGCGTGGTCATGGCTCCTGTCGTCATCGCCACGACGGGTACCGGATACGCCCACATGGCCATGACCTATGCCGGGGGGTGGCTGTGGATGACCCCCTGGAGCGACGAGGCTCTGGAGATCTCGCCGTCGACGGGGTCGGTGGTCAGGACGATCACTGGCTTGCCGACCTCCACCGGGGGTCATCCGCTCATCGTCGGCGGTCCGGGCGGGACCTGGTCGGCCGGCGGGGCGGGCAGCCCCCTGATCATCGATCGGATCGATCCCCGGTCGACGACGCCGGCCGTCGTGTACCGAGGGTCCCGTTCGAGTTCCGTCTTGTGGCTCTCGCCCGTCGGTGACCGGGTGTGGGCCGAGGTCGGAACCTACGTCGACGGTGGCCGTGCCGTCGTGACCCGACTCGTCGCCTTCGACTCGTCGGGCAAGAGGGTGCTCGAGACGTCTCCCGAGGAATCGGGGGACCTGCCGGTCGTCGGATCGGGGGGAGAATTGTGGTCCGTCGGGAGCGGCGCCCGGTGCGACGGTCCCCAACGCCTCTGGCGGATCGACAGTCGGACCGGGAAGTCGGTGGCGGCCGCCACCCTGCCGTCGCCCGTCGCACCCTGCCTGGTGGCCGCCGACGGTTCGGAGCTCGCCGCCGTCGGGGACAGTGTGTTCGTGCTCGACCCGGCGAGCACGTTCGGGCCCGGCTCGGTGCTCTACCGGATCAGCTTGTAGAACGCACGTCGCCACGCCAGTCGCCGGAACGACCACCGGTCACGGCGTGGCCGGCCGGTGCGACGAGGGTGGCCGGTATCGTTCGTCCGGTGAGCACCTCTCGCCTCGAGGCGTTCAGCGACGGCGTCTTCGCCATCGCCGCCACCCTTCTCATTCTGAACGTCCGTGTCGACGGCCCCCACCTGGGCCACGCCCTGGCGCGGGCCTGACCCAGCTACGCGGCGTAGGCGGTGAGCTTCATCACCATCGGCATCATGTGGGCCAACCACCACGGCGTGTTCTCGCAGATCGACAAGGTGGACTTCTCCGTGACGACGCCGATCCCCGTGTCGGCTCGGGGATCACCCGGAGCTACCTCCCCGGGCCCTGGATCTATCTGGCCGCCACCCTCCTCGCCTTGTGGAAGCCTGTCGTGAGCGTGGCGCTGTTCGCCGCCATCGCCGGCTTCTACATGCTCGAGAGCGCGTTCTTCGGTCGCCGGGAGACCGCCTCGACGAACCGTGCGGTTAGAGACGAACGGCGACGGTAGGGAGGGTCCATGTTCAACCGGATGGCGGGGCCCCGGCGTCGGCAGAGCTGGTCCTGGTACGGCTTCGCCGCCACCGTCGTCGCCGCCGTGGCGACGATCGGGCTGTTGCTCGTCGTCGTTTCGCACAGGGACTCCCAACTCCCGACAGCGAAGGACTGTCCCCCGTCCTCGCTGGTCAACAGGAGCCTGGGAACGCACGTCTCGGCGCCGACGGCGGTGAGCGAGAGCGATCTTCTCGGATGCTTCTACCAACAGGGTTCCGACGACCAGGCCGTGTTCGTCAGCTTCGCCGCCCGGACGCCGTCCGACGAGCCCTGTCACGGGCGTCGCGCCGTGGAGGTGTCCGGCGACGGGGCCTGCGATGCCACCGGTAGCCCGGGGACGAGCAGGTCCGGTGCGTCGCTGGTGGTCGAGGCGGGAGAGCTCCAAGACCAGTTCAGCTCCGACCTCCGACAGATCCCGCTGGCCCGTCTGGAGCAGCTGGCGGTGAGGGTTCTCGCCGCACCGCCGCCTCCGGTGCACGGCGTCGCCACCATCGGTGGTCAACCCTCCGATCGACAGAATGGAGCGTCAGAGGATCGGTCAGCAACCGACCTGTCCGTCGACCAATTCCCGGATCAGGTCGGCGTGGCCGTTGTGGCGGGCGTATTCCTCGATAATACTGCCGCAAACTGGGCCGTTCGTGCCTGGGTGCCTGGGCGTCTTTTGGGGGTCATTTGAGGGGTGTTACACCCTGGCGGCACCTTGTGCCAATGGGCCAGGTTTGGGTTGTGAGGTGTCAGCTCTGTGGTGGTGTGGATTAGCCACGACCTGAGGCTGAGGTTCGTGTGGAGATGTGAACGTGTCGGAGAGCCGAC
>Ga0209415_10003914_pt1 | contig 27533 bp, 24 predicted proteins | sample PeaSoiSIISIP2007_FD_187696 | JGI IMG/M metagenome (GOLD analysis project Ga0209415, IMG submission 187696) | Peat soil microbial communities from Weissenstadt, Germany - SII-SIP-2007 (SPAdes) (version 2) | ecosystem: Environmental > Terrestrial > Soil > Wetlands > Peat | place: Germany... | reverse complement strand
AGCAACATCAGATTGAACGCCATCTTTCCGTTCAACGCGTCGCCGACAAACCCATAACCGACGCCCAGAACCTGCGGCACAAACCAGCCTGTCAGGCCGACCAGCAACCCGCCCGCCAGCGGTTGGAACCAGACCGTCTTCTGCGGGAACTGCAGGAAGCGCGCCCGCATGCCCAGCAAGAGCTTCGCGAATGCCGCCGAAACCACACCGCCGGCCACACCGAGCACCGCATAGACCGCGAACTCCGTCGGATGCACCAGTTGATATTGCGGAACTTTGAAGAGAGGATGATCGCCCAGGAACACGCGTAGAACCATCCACGCAGTCGCCGAGGCCAGCACCACCGCGCCCATCACCGGTGCGTGGAGATCGCCCATGATTTCCTCGAGCGAAAACAAAACGGCTGCCAGAGGCGTATTAAACGCGGCTGCGATGGCCGCCGCCGCTCCCACCGGAATCAGCTTCTTTACTTGCTCGGAGCGCAGTCCGAGCAGACGTCCGAGCACCGAAGCGATACCCGCACCCACTTGAACGGAAGGCCCCTCGCGCCCCAGTGGGATTCCGCAAGCGAGCGTTGCTGATGTGCAGAAAAACTTGCCGAGTACGGTGCGCAGCGTGATGCGTCCTTCGCGAGCGAACAGCGCAGCCTTGGTCTGGGGCACGCCGCTGCCCCGGGCGTCGGGAAAATAGCGGAACAGGAGATAGCCGATTCCCAGGGAGCCCACGATCGGAAACAGCAGACGTCGCCAACGAGCACCGCCCGGCGGATACAGCCGCATCCCCGTTCGTTCGGTCAGCAAGATGAAAGCGACGACCGCCAAGCCTGTCAGGGCGCCTATAACTAACGCCAGGACCAGAAATACCTGATCCTCACGTTGTTGCAGCTGGCCCAAGCGATGCAAAAGTTGGGTTTTCCACCAAGTCCGGCTCGTCCTCTGGATGTTTTCACTCATCTCTCGGGAATGTCCTCCCCAAGAACATATCTCACTGGATTTGCCTGCGACTCCATCTTCGTCGAACTCTCGCCCAACACGGCCGGACAATCTGTAGGCGGTGAAAAAATGCCTGCCCAGAAACGAAACCCTACTAGCGGTGACTGCGATAGAGATTGATGGGTTCTAGAGTGACAGTGAGGATCAGCAACGGAGGATGGTGCTGTACTCGTAGGAGCCAACCGATCGGAAGTCTACCTTCGAAAGTGACGTCCAAGACAGAACGACGAGCGCCGAAACCGGGAAGCGTCCTACGGACGCGAGTGCAACTATGGCGACCCGCAAGCGCGCCGCTGCTCGCGCTGCCTGAAGAGCAGTAGCCGGTCCGTGTACCGCAGAATACGGACCCAGCATGGCCGGAAAGAGAAAAACGGTGAGAACGCCGAGAACTCCAAGTATCGCTAGTTTCCATCCAACGCGACGCGAAATCATTGAGGTGTCGCCATCATTATATGGCCATTGTCGTTCCGCGGGAGTGACGTTATAAGAAAAACTTGGCCTTGAACTCATCGTGTCGCTGACGCGCCTGGCTCATCAGGGTTTGGAATTCCGGTTCGTTGCGAATATTTTGCAATAGAGGGTCGCGCACGAAGTAGGGATAACAAAAGAACCCTCCCCCGATGCTATGCCGCAGCATGTGCAAGGCTGAACCCTTGTCCCCCAAGACTGCATAGGCCTGAGCGATCTTGTAAATCCCCTCGGGATCGGTCACTCCCAGCTCTTCGATCCTGTCTTCGGTTTCGTGAAGAAGCTTCACGCCACGCGCATTGTCATGTTTAATCGAATAACTGAGCGCTTTCCCTACGTTTGCGGGAAGCAGGGAAGGCTCCATTTCGAAGGCTCGATCAAAATCCTTGGCCGCCTGCGCATAGTTGTTCAGATAGTATTCAACAAAGCCGTGGTAGAAGAGAATGTAAATCGAATCGTTGACCGGCAAGCTCTGCATAAACTTTTGATATTCCCCCAGGTACAAATAGCTGTTCAGCGCGGAGCTGTTGATCTTGACCTGCGGGTTGTTCTGGCGAGCCTTTTCACATTCCGCCACGGATTCCTCAAGCATCCCTCCAAATCTGTAGGCATATCCAAGCTCCCAGTGTGCCTCGGCGTTATTGGGGCTGATCTGCAGAGCCGATCGCAGCAGGGGCACGGCCTGTTCCACTCTTCCGGTATCGGTCAGTAGATTGGCCATATAGATTCGCGGCTCGACCAGCGAGGGATTTAATGCAATCGCCTTCTCATACGCAGCCTGCGCCTTGGCGTAGTCCTCGCGCCCACCGAAGCGCAATGACGCGTTGGTCGTATACGCCCTGCCCAGATGCGCCCAAGTGAGCGCATAGTTCGGTTCGATGGCAGCGGACTTCTCCAGCATCTGGATCGCCGTGGCAAACTCATTCAGCGAATAGAGATCGACTCCGCGCAGGTAGTATTCATAAGCCAGGGGATTTATTGCGCCATCAGGTTTGAGATTCGCCGCCTCGGAAGGCGAGAGGTTCAACTCCAGTCCCTTGATGATTTGTTGCGCCACGCGGTCTTGCACGGTCAACAGCTTGTCGTACTTTAAATCGATCGCATCTTGCCAGAGAATCTTATCCAGCTTTACATCGACCAACTGTGTAGTGATCCTGAGATCATCGCCATCTTTAATGAAGCTGCCCGTCAGCAGCGTGTCGACATTCAAATCCGCCCCGACTTTCCTGGCATCGAGGATCTGATTGCGATATTTGTCGACAGACGAAGAAGGGCGCACCGTAAGAGCGTTGACGTAGCTGAGTTTGGTGATGACTGCATCGGCCAGCGAAAATCCCAGGAAGTCGGTCTGGGGATCCTGCTTAAGATTTCGAAACGGCAGAATCGCCAGGCTGCGCGGCTGGGCCGGGGGTGGCGTCGTATTGGATTTCCGCAGAGCGAAGTAGCCGATAACAAGCACTCCGAGCAGCAGCCCAGCGACCGCCAGCAATTTTCCGCGTGAAGAAGTTAGATCGGAATCGAGTGGCTCATCCTCTACCGCGACTGACCTGCGACTACCCGATCCTACCTTGGCTGGCTCGAGCCGAGGCGCTCCACGCGCGCCGCTACTCTTCGGCCCAGCCGACCGGTTGGCGGGACGAGCCGACCTTCGAAGCTGTGCTTGGAACTCCGTCTCCTTCTTGAAATCCTGCAGGTCAATCAGCAAGTCTTTTACGGTTTGATACCGGTTCTCGCGGTCCTTGCGCATGGCTTTACTGATAATGCGCTCGAGTTCGTGCGGCACTTCTGGAGCAAATTCGACCGGCGGCGGCGGTTCCACTTTCAGGATTTCGGCGATGATGTCGCCGGCTGTTTCTCCATCGAAAGCCGATTTTCCCGTAACCAGTTCATAGATCACCGCTCCCAGGCTGAAGATATCGCTGCGCGCGTCAACCTCAACTCCACGTGCCTGCTCCGGGGACATGTATTTCGCGGTGCCCAGCACCATTCCAGGTTCGCTGGTCGAGGCTCCCACGGTCGTTGCCCGGCGGCGAATGGTCTCTCCTACACGGCGCTCCGTCAGCTTCGCGATTCCAAAATCGAGGACTTTCACAATTCCGTCGGTCCGCACAATCACGTTTTCCGGCTTGATGTCGCGATGAACAATTCCGCAAGCATGCGCAGCCGCCAGCGCGCCGGCAATCTGGATTGCAATTTCGACGGCGGTACTCAACTCGAGCCTTCCATTCACCAGGCGCTGGCGAAGGGTCACGCCCTCGATGAATTCTGAGGCGATAAAATGCAGCCCATCGGCCTGCCCGAATTCATGGACGGTAAGAATGTTGGGATGATTGAGCGCCGAAGCCGCGTGCGCTTCGTGCTCGAAGCGGCGCAATCCACGTTCATCGCGAGTGAGTTCAGGCGCTAGCAGCTTGAGTGCGACCTTGCGTCTCAGGCGCTTGTCCTCGGCAAGGTAGACCTCACCCATTCCGCCCGCACCGATCATGGAAATAATTTCGTAATGTGTCAGCTGGGTGCCGGGGGCAAGGCTCGTGGGGGAAGGGTCGCCAATCATCCGGTGTGCCGCCTCGAGCAAGGGCCTTTCCAGAAAATCAATGGGCTTCTCGGCGGACTCCAGCAAAGTTTCCACTTCTTTTCGCAGCGCCGTGTCGCCATCGCAGCTCTTGTCGAGAAACTCCGCGCGCACTTCGGGCTTGAGCTCCAAAGCCGCATAAAACAAGGCTTCGAGCCGCCGCCAGCGATCAGAACCGGAAGAAGAAGCCATCGCCAAAGGATCCTAGGAAGTACCTTGCGTGAGTTCGCGGTGCAGCCAGGCTTTCGCCATTTTTAGCTCACGATGCACCGTAGCTGGAGATATCTTGAGGGCAGCTGCGGTTTCGTCATAAGTGAGCCCGCCGAAGAAAAGCAATTCGATCAATTCGCTTTTGCGTTGGTCGTGAACCGCGAGACGCTGCAACGCCTCGTCTAACTCCACAATCCCTCCCGTTGCTTGTGGGCCGACCAGTATGGCCTCATCCAACGAAAGCTTCTCTGCGCCGCCCCCCCGCTTGTCGCGGTTATGAGCTTTCGCGTGATCGACGAGAATACGGCGCAGGAGCCGTGCAGAGACTGCGAAGAAATGAACCCTGTCCTGCCAAGCCACATCGGCATCGACCAGCCGCAAGTAAGCCTCATTCACCAAAGCCGTGGCCCGCAGCGTGTGATCCGGACGTTCGGCGCGCAAACACCGTGATGCCAGCTTTCGAAGTTGCTGGTAGACAACTGGCATCAGCTCGTCAAGGGCCGCTTTATTCCCGCTCCCCCATTGTTGCAGAAGCTGCGTCACTAACTGCTGCTCTGAAGGCATCTGCTTGGTTCCCGTAGATTTGGCTCGCAGCGCCCATTCGACTCTATGAAAGGGATAGTCGGTTCCAGGGCGTGCTCATCCCTTTCTCCCCAGGCGGGAAGAAGTTGGGCGACGTGGCGAAATGGATGTGTGTCCATGGAGCTTGCTATACAAGGCGGGCTCTATTGCGCACCAGAGTAGCACAATTTTCCGGGGTGCTCCATACCCACTCTTGGTTCGCCGAAGAATTTCGCAAACCTGGGGCTCTCCTGCTTGCTATCATCCTGTCTGCAGTCCAGATCTGAGACAAAATAGATCGCGCTTGTGCTTCACCGCGGTAGTTTCTCTTGCCTGGGGAGCAGTCCACCTTAAATTTGTATTCACTTGTTTGGGTTAAACCATGAACCACCCCTCAAACGAGCGATCTTTAAACGAAACCCAGTTTGCTTCCGCGCCCACTACTGCTTAAACTTTAAGAACAACCAAAATGGCAAACGTAAACACAAAAAAGGGAGTCATCGGAATCCTCACCGGAGGCGGCGACGTACCCGGCTTGAACCCCGCAATCCGCGCCGTCACCTTCCGGGCGATCCGCGAGGGCTGCCAGGTCATCGGCCTACGCCGGGGCTGGGCAGGTCTCGTCGATATGGTCCGCGAGAAGGATTACGACAACAGTGATAACTTTCAAACTCTAACCGAAGAGATCGTCAACCGCGCCGGCCGCACCGGCGGCACGTTCCTGCACAGCTCGCGTACCAATCCCGGCAAGGTAAAAAAATCCAGCGTCCCCGAGCATCTGCAAAGCACCTACAATGCCGACGTCAACGACCTGACCCCGGAAGTGCTGAAGAATCTCGCCTGGCTCGGAATCGATTACCTCATCCCCATTGGTGGTGACGACACGTTGAGCTACGGCGTGCGCCTCTATCAGGAAGGGGTCAAGGTGGTCGCAATTCCCAAGACCATGGACAACGATGTTCCGGGAACCGATTACTGCGTGGGTTTCAGTACTGCGGTCACGCGCACCATCCAAATGACCAACGACCTGCGCACCTCCGCCGGTTCGCACGAACGCTTCCTGGTTCTCGAGGTGTTTGGCCGCTATGCCGGTTTCACCGCAATGCTTCCGACCATGGCGGGAGCCGCCAACCGCTGTGTGATTCCGGAGCATCGCTTCAACATCGAGCAGTTGACAGAATTGCTGGTCGCCGATCGTCGCAAGAATCCAAGCCACTATTCCGTGGTTCTGGTTTCCGAAGGGGCCATGTTCGAAGGCGGCGATATGATTTTCGAGGACCAAACCACAGACGCCTTTGGCCACAAAAAGCTCGGCGGCATCGGCGACCTGGTTTCCGAAAAACTGAAAGAGCTCTCGCCCAAATACAACAATGGCAAGACTATCGAAGTAATCAATCAGAAGCTGGGATATCTCGTCCGCTGCGGCGATCCGGACGCCATCGATTCGATCGTGCCCATGGCCTACGGCAACCTCGCCCTCGATTTGCTGCTGAACAAGATTCACGGCCGCCTCGTCGTGCTGAAGAACGGCCGCTACGATAACATGCCAGTCGACGCCGTAATCGCCTCGAAGAAAGTCGTAAATGTGAAGGAGCACTACAACACCGCGCGGCTACGGCCGCATTTCAGCAGCTTCGAGATGAAGCCGCTGTTCATCATGACCAGCGAAACCTGATAGGCCATTGGGCAGTCGAAATCGCAAGAGGAAGGCGTGCCATGCAATCGCAAAACGCACCCGAGCCAAAGCAAAATTCCGAACACACACCTGTCGTGGAGCATGTTTCACATGCTCATGAGCTGCTAAATGCCCTGCGAAAACGAATCGGAGAACATCCCGAACTAGCCGAAGCCATCACTAAGCTGGAGACCGCCCTGAGCATGTTAACGGTGAAAACCGGAGGAATGCTGTAAAGAGCTCGGAAAGCGGCGATTCTGGCGACATCACCTAATCGGTCATCACAGCCAGCCTTTCGTGCGGGCGATACGCGCCGCCTCAACCCGGTTGTTCGCGCCCAGCTTGCTGATGGCCTCCGATAGATAATTACGAACCGTTCCCTCGGAAAGACTGAGCTCGGCAGCAATGTCGCCGCTGGTCACACCGTCGCCCGCCAGTCGAAGCACTTGCCGCTCGCGGTCGGTCAGCGGATCCGGTTCTGCCCAGGCTTCTGTGGCCAACTCCGGATCGATCACGCGCAAGCCCTGCTGCACCCGGCGCACGGCCTCAGCGAGTTCCTCGGAGCGCATGTCCTTCAGCAAATATCCCGACGCTCCAGCTTCCAGGGCCCGGCGCAAATAACCGGCGCGTGCGAACGTGGTCAAAATAATCACGCGCGTTCCGGTTCGCCGGCGTTTCAGTTCTCCCGCAACATCGAGGCCAGTCATCTCCGGCATCTCAATGTCGGTGATGAAGACATCCGGTTTATGTTCAAGCACCGCCTGCAAAGCTTCTTTGCCATTGCGCGAGCGCGCCACGACGGCGATGTCGCCTTCGATCTCAAGCAGGGCCGCAAGTGCTCCCAACACCATTCCCTGATCTTCCGCGATTACAACGCGAATCGCCTTGCGTCCGTTTTTGGGTGAAGGATTCAATGGTCAACATTCGCTTTCGGTGTCAACGGGAACTCAATGCTTAGCCGGGTTCCCAAGCTGTTCTCGCGCTGGAGAGTACCGCCCAGCGCCTCAATTCGTTCCCGCATGCCACGCAAACCGTTTCCCTCGACCGCGCCGCCGCCGCGCCCGTCATCGTGAATTTCGATCCGGCAATTTCCATTTACCGGAATCAGCCGCAAGTGGCAATTTCGAGCCCGCGCATGACGTACCACATTGGTCACGGCTTCCCGCACCACCAGCGCCACCACGCTCTCCTGGGCCGGCGTCAGCCGAACCTCCTCGGCCTCGGACCGAACGATTACGCCCGCAGTTTCGAGCGTAGCCTTAGCCTGTTTGAGCTCCGCCTCGAGACTGTGAGCTCGATATCCCCGGATCGTGCTCCGAACATCCGCCAATGCCGCGCGGGAGGTCTGTTCCACATCGGCGATTTCCGTTTTCGCGCGTTCCGGATCGTGGTCAATCAGTTTCCCAGCCAATTCAGACTTCAGAATGATCACGGAAAGCGTATGGCCCAGCACGTCGTGCAGATCGCGTGCAATCCGTTCCCGCTCCGCCACCTTGGCTAGATGCTCGATTTCGGCATTGGCCGCTTTCAGCTGGCAAAACATCCGCGTTCGTTGAGCAAAGTAGATGTTGGTTCCACCCACCACGACGGACAGCCCCCCGGCGTAGAAGAGAAACCAGCCCGACAAGTGCCAGACCCACCATTCCACCCCCACGATCACCAGGATGACCGCCAGCAACTTGACTGCCGCGCCTTCCGTCTCCACAACATACGGAAGCAAGGCCGCGGCAAAAATGAAGAAGCAAGTGGCGCCTCCATTGAACTGCACATACAGGGTTCCCACCAGGAGCATCACGCCGATGCCGACCAGTGGCCACGGCTTTCGTTCGACCCACAAAACACCAAGGTACAAAACCAGGAAGACGATCGTGCCCAGGCCAGTCAGCAACCATTCTTTCCAGCCCGCATGATCCAGTATCGGTTGCAGGAAAAAGAATACGAAATAAGCCAGCGGCGTATAAAAGGCCCAGCTATGCTCGGATTTCGTCGTCACTTTCATCTGTGCAGCTCTAGCATCTTTGCAACTCTAGGCTACCCCTTTTTGATGTCGCCCGTCAGCCCGGGTTTGTGGTGCCCGGAACATCCAATTGCGAAAGCCAACAGAAGAGACAGCGGAAGCAGGATCAGCAGCAAATCGATCCTGCCAAGCGTGACCAGCAGCAGAATTGTCCCCAGAACAAGAGTCCAGCCAGCATATTGATTAACGTTCATAGCGTCTCCTTGACTGACTGTTTGGCTAGTTCGGCTCTAGCCGTACATCTTTCCTTCGTCGCGCTGAAATCCAAGGCGTGCCACGCCAAGACAGATGAGGAAGAATCCGATCAGGGCCTCCCAGTGAATCCAGTTTGATTCGTGCTGTCCGGCTCCCACCACGCTCAACGCGAGTTGGGCCAAATGATAAGGCGGCAGAAAATGGGCAACCTGCTGCAAGAGCTTGGGCAAGAACATGATCGGAACCCACAGTCCAGAGCAAAAAGACAGTGGCAGGTAGATTAGGTTAGTGGTTGCGACCGAAGAGTTGGGACCGACGAAGTAACCGATGGCCAAACCCATCGCGCAGAAGGGAAGTGATCCCGCAACCAGGATCGCCAGCAGTTTCGCAGCATCCAGTAACGGCATACGCACTCCGCCGAAGACAAATCCCAGCAGCAACAGGAGCAGCACTACGACCGTGCTAAAGATCATGCCCAGCGCGACCTTCGCCGTGAAGTAGGCAAACGGAGGCATCGGGCTTGCGCGCTTTACTTGTAACCATCCCAAGCCGCGCTCCGCAGCCAGTCCCGACGCCGTGCCGAACAACGATGCCCCCATGACGCCAAATGTGCCGTAGCTCGGGATCAGGTAAGTCGCAATCGTGGTGCCACCGACCGCCGCATCTTTCGGATTCAATACCAGGCCGAACAGGACATAGAACATCAGAGGAAAGGAAATCGTAGAAATTGAATACGCCCGAAGTCGCAACCGGGTCAAAAACTCATATTTCGCTTCCTTGAGATAGATCGCAAGAGTTCTATTCAGTGGGCGTTCCCATGTGCTCGTAGCGAATGTCGTAGAAGCAGTTGCCATTTCCATCACCTCATTGAAATGTAGTGCAGATTCTTAGAGCGGTTCCTCAAGCGTGGTTATGCTCCAGAGTCAGTGCCAGAAATGCTTCTTCCAATCCGGCGCTCGTAACCTCAACGCCGGAGAGTTCCGTATCTCGCGCCAACAATTCGCGAAGAATGGGCTCAGCCGAAGCGGCGCGGATTTCCAGCGCATCGCGATCCCTGCGGACGTCGTTTACTCCAGGCAGGCTGCGCACGGTTTCGATATCCAGAGAACTCACGCAACGAATCCGGCGCCCGGCAGTGCTGGCCTTGATCTCGGCCGGTGTTCCCTCGGCAATGATCTCTCCGCGATTGATCACCACCACGCGATCAGCGAGCGCGTCCGCTTCCTCCAGATAATGCGTCGTGAGAAGCACGGTCTTACCCCGCGCGATCAGCTTGCGAATTTCCTCCCACAGCACGCGACGAGACTCGACGTCGAGGCCAACCGTGGGTTCATCGAGAAACAGAATGTCCGGGTCGCCGCACAAAGCCAGTGCGAATAGCACCCGCTGCCGCTGGCCGCCCGAGAGTTCTCCGAACACCCGATCCTTGATCTCTTGCAGGCCAGCCGCCGCCAGAGTTTCGGCCAGGGGCAACGGGTTCGGGTAATAGGACGAGAACAGATCGATGTGCTCCCTGACGCGCAACGTCTCCGGCACTTTCGCCACCTGCAACATGGCTCCGATGCGAGTACGAACCTCGGCATGAATCGGATCACCGCCAAACACGCTCACCGTGCCCGAGGTAGGTTTGGCCAGCCCGAGAAACAGCTTGACAGCGGTAGTTTTGCCGGCGCCGTTCGGTCCGAGCAACGCGACCAACTCGCCGGCTCTGACGGCGAAGTCGACCTGACGCAAAGCCTGTACCTCGCCGAAGGTCTTGCTGGCTCCGTGCAGGCTGGCAATCACCGCCCCGCAACTGCCAGCGTCTTTCTTCCGATGCTCTAGAGTTTCTGGTAGTTCCGCGATCATGGATTCCCCCGCTCGCCGCGGGATCTGGATCGATCCAGCGAGTGAACTCATCATCGGGGAATTGAATGTAACCCGCCAGTGGAGATCATCATCCGCTTATGGTGACAAATGTCATTTCTGGCCAGGCTTTGTCCGGACGGCGTAACAAGCGCCCCTCCGTACAAATAAATCGCCCAAGGTTCGGTATAATCCCAAGTTTGCTAGAGATCGGCATATTGCTCTCCGGGAACACAGCTGTTTACGAGGCTGCTCGGGTTTGAGCGGTAGCCGCTCCGCCTTAGATTGGAATTCGATGTGGCTTCACGGAGAATGGTTCTCGGTTTAGTCGAGGAAGACGTGCGAGGTGTGATGCGAATACGCCCTGGAGTTGAGCTGGCCAGCTTGAGCGATATTGGCTGCCAGCGAGAAAATAACGAGGACCAATATGCTTACTGGGAGCCCGCCAACGACGAAGAGTTCGCGCGCAAGGGCAGACTCGCCATTGTGGCGGACGGCATGGGCGGCCACGAGGGAGGTCAGGAAGCCAGTCGCATTGCAGTCGAGTCAATCCAGGAGGTTTTTGCCGAAACTGCTGACGCTGATGCACAGTCCCTGCTGCTCACCGGATTCCAGATCGCACACGAACGCATTCTCGATTACGCTGCGGGACATCCAGAGCTCCACGGTATGGGGACGACAGCTACTGCGATCGCCCTTCTGGGGAATCAGCTTTACTATGCCCACGTCGGCGACAGCCGCTTGTATCTGGTGCGGGGAGCAAACATCTCTCGTCTGACCCACGATCATTCCTATGTAGGTCGCTTGGTGCAAAATGGAGTAATCAGCGCTGAAGAAGCCGAAACTCATCCGCAAAGGCACATCCTCACGGCCGCTCTCGGCGCGGGCACAGAGATTTCGCCCGAAATTCCGGAACATCCCATCGCGTTGCAGAAGGGTGATGCGCTGGTTCTTTGTACGGACGGTATGTGGAGTTTGTTAAGTGAACCCGAGATCCAGGGCATCGTCAGTAGCAATGATCCACCGGAAGCGTGCCGCGCTCTGATCAAGACGACGAAAGACCGCGGCGGGCCCGATAACATTACCGTGCAGGTCCTGCGGCTAATTGCAAACGAAGCTTCTTAATTAATTCTCCGGCCTTCGTCGCAGAATTAAATCGCCCTCACTCGGTGGGAGCGAGAACGGGAACTCGACAATCCGGTTTCCGAAGGGCACCCGCAACACGAACTCCTCCTGCTTCTGCAAGTCGTCGATCCATTTGCTCTTCGTGCTGAACAGCACCCAGCCACTGGCCTCGGGATGGCCGCTGTCCAGTGTTATTGCCCGCAGGCTGCTCGTCTTCAGAAACTCGATCATATCGGCAGTATCCTTTTGCCGGGCCGTTAGCTTGGCTTCTTGCTGTTCTTTTTTCTCCGGATGCTTGCGAATCTCGCGCTCGGTTTCCTCCACCAAGGCATCTGCGTCGTTCTGCTGCTTGGTCACGAGACTATCTGGATCCAGCGCGGGATGCGCGTCGTGATAGTGCTTCACGAATTCCAGACTGATTTTGCCCGGCGCGACGTCGACGGAATCCTTGCCGCGAGAGTGCATGGTGAGCAGCACCGCGAAAATCGCCTGTCCGCGGCGCCGTGCTTTTTCCAACTCCTGAGAGTCCACCGCAAGGACAATTCCAAAATCCGCAGTCCAGAATCCGTAACGGTATTTGCCATCGTCATCCCGGTTAAAGGTGCAACCGGGCTGACCTTCTTCCCAGCGTAAGGTTGGCGCGGCTGGAGTTTTGTCTGGGCCGGGAGGAGTCGCACGTGCGGGGACGACCATCTGTACCGCCATCAACAAACCACTGATTGTCTCTCGGATTAGACCAGCGCGCATCGTAGTCCTTCAGACTACTACTGATCGATCTCGCGGCCATCAAATACAGCGCAGGTCAGGCAGCCAACTTACCTAAGTGGAACTTCAAGCGGCGGGGGAACCTATTCGTAGCGCAGAGCCTCAATAGGATCCAGCCGGGACGCGCGCACGGCCGGAACCATGCCGCTGATCAGGCCGACTGCGGTCAGGATGAGGGTCGCGACCAGCAGCGTGCCGGGCGCAATGATCAGACGGATGTCGCCGCCCTCGGCATTCGTCGCCATTGCGCTATACAGAGTCAGTCGTCCGACAGAAAGCGAAACCACGTAGGCCAGCATGACTCCCAGCGCTCCGCCGATGAACGTAATGGTGAGAGCCTCGGCGAGAAATTGAAGCAGGATGTGTCCGCGCCGCGCGCCCAGTGCCTTTTCCACTCCGATCTCGCGCGTACGCTGGGTCACTGAGACCAGCATGATGTTCATCAGGCCGACGCCGCCAATCCCCAGCGTAAGCGTGCCGATGAAGCCCAGCAGAATTTTCAGGCCGATGGTGATGACTTCGAACTGGTGGACCTGTTCCATCAGGTTAAACACGCGCACCGCGCGGCGATCGGTTCGGCTGAACTTGTGCTGGACCGCCAAGATGTCGCGCGCCGCCTGCTCCAACCTCTCGTACTCCGGCGTCTCGTAATTGAACCAGATGGAATCGAGGTAGTGAGTGTCCTTCAAATCACTCATGGTGGTGAACGGGACGTAAATTGCACGATTGATGTCGTCGTCGCCCTCTTGCATCTTCGCGCTCAGGATGCCGACCACCTCAAAGCTAAGACCATCAATGCGGATGCTCTCACCCAGGGCATTTCGCCCGGAGAAGAGCTTTTCCTTGGCTTCAGAGCCGATGACCGCGACCCGGGCACGCTGCATCTCATCCTGCATGTTGTAGAAGCGTCCTTGGCCCAGTTTGAGTGCGCGCACGGAATCTACATTTGGATAATTTCCCGTAACCCCGAAGGTGAAGGTACGTGTGTCGAACTGAATGTTGGATTGCTTGCTGACTTCAGGAGTGATGTGCGTGATCTGCGGAAGATTCGTGGTGAGCGTGTCCACGTCTTCCATGGTGAAACGGATAGGGACACCCGCCTTCTGTCCCCCCGCCTGCATGGAAGTGCGGCCCGGAACCACAATCATCAGCTTGGTGCCGAAGTTGGCGAAGATGTTCGCGCAGGCGCGTCCAAAGCCGTCGCCGTAGGCGAGCAGCATGACCACGGTGGCGATGCCCCACGCCATGCCGAGCATAGTGAGCGCGGTGCGGCGGCGGTTGTGTCGCATCGCGCCGTAGGCCTCATGAAATAGATCACGAAACATTTCTTAATCCTGACGCAGCGCTTCCACCGGCTGCAGCATTGCGGCTTTGCGCGCCGGATAAAGTCCGGCAATCACTCCGGCAACCGTGAGACTGGTGATCGCCAGAAACGCTGACATGGGCACAATCTTCGGAGGATCAAAACCTCCGGGCCCCTGCTGCGTGCCCAGAACCGCCATCAAACCAGCCGCGAAGCCCATACCCACGAGTCCGCTGAACAGCGTGAGCAGTATTCCCTCGAGGAAAAACTGCAACAAAATGCTGCGGTTGGTGGCTCCCAGTGCCTTGCGCAATCCAATCTCCCGGGTGCGCTCGCTCACCGTCACCAGCATGATATTGATCACGCCAATCCCGCCCAGTGCCAGCGTTACCAGGCCCACAGCTCCCAGAAACATGTTCATGGCGTCGAAGATAAGACCGACCGCCTTGGAGTTCTGAATCGTATCCCAACCCTCAAAGGCATTCTTATCGCGATAATCAAAACCGTGATTGCGCGCAATCAGCTTGCGAACTTCATCCTGCGCGATTATGTGTTCATCGGTAACTCGCGGTTGGTAATTAATGAATGAAATCGAGTTCTCGTGGTTCTCGCCCTTGAGCGGGAACAACGTCGCCATCACCCGGTAGGGGATGTAACCGCGCATATTGGTAGAGTTATCGTCGCCCCGTCCGACGCGCTGCACGGTGCCGATGACTTCGAAGGTAATGTCGTTCAGAATGATGGTTGCGCCCACCGCGGGGCGCCCCGGAAACAGGTTCTTGACCAGTTCATCCCCCAGAACGATCACGTTGCGTCTCTGAGTTTCATCCAGGCCGTTGAGCCAGCGTCCTGAATTAAGAGGAAGATATCTTATGTCGGCGAACTGCGGTTCGACCCCGGCTAGCTCTCCGTTTGCGCTCGCGAATTCGCTGACCGCCCGCACATCGGTGCGAATCAGCACCGGAGAAGCATTGCGCACGTGCGGCGCTTCCTTGCGGATGTCCAGATAGTCCCGATAGGTAAGCAAGTAGTTCCGCGCGGAGCTCATATTGCCCTGCACCACCGGAGCGCGCCCGGGAAAGATGAACATAATGTCTTTGCCGTACTGCGCCATCTCGCGCTTGTTGCCGGAGCGGAATCCTTCACCCAGGCCCACCAGCAGCAGTAAAGAGCCGACGCCCCAGGCGATGCCGAACATAGTCAGGAACGAGCGTAGTTTGTGCGCCCAGAGGGTGCGGAAGATTTGCGCGAAGATGTCCAGCAGCATCCGCATAATCTAAGGATACGTGTATTTGACGTATTTCGTTCGGAGTTCGGTAGCAAAAGACTGGGGTTACGGCCGGGTTAGATTTGCTGCCTAGAGGACTGCGGAAAAACTCCGATTTTGGGTGGCGCAGCGCTTCCAGCGCTGCGATAACCGTCTTGAAATAAGTAAGGGGTTATAACCTCCGAGGCAGCACAAATTGTTTTCCGCAGCCGGCTAGAGCTTCCGCCACACATCCTTGAAGTCGAAAAAGCCCTTTTTTCCGGCGAGCCACTCAGCGGCCCGCACCGCGCCTTCCGCGAATCCACGGCGGGACTTGGCATCGTGGCAAAGGTAGATTCTGTCGCTGGGCGAGTCGAGCACCAGTTCATGCATTCCGACTACATCGCCTTCGCGGAACGAAGTGATTTCAAGTTCGGTTCCTGAGGCGTCCTGAATGATTCTTTGCAGCGTGACGGCCGTTCCCGAAGGCGCGTCCTTTTTCTGAGCATGATGCCGCTCGAAGATCTGTCCGAAATACTGATGCTCAAGAGCGGCTGCCGCGTTTCGCGCAACCTCGAAAAACAGGTTTACCCCGACCGAAAAATTCGCGCCATACAGCAGACCGATTCCACATCCGGGGTCTTCCACCATCGCCCGGATTCGCGCCACCTCGCCGTACCAGCCAGTAGTTCCAACTACAATGTTTTTCTTGGCTCGGACGCAAGCTTCAACATTCCCGAGCACTGCGGCCGGAGTGGTGAAATCGATGACCATGTCGATCGCAGCCAGGTTGTCCGCAGTGAGCGCGGAGGCTCTCGCATTGTCAGCCGCGCCCAGCGCCCTCACCTGATGGCCGCGTTGGCCCGCCACGTCCGCGACCAGCGAACCCGTCTTGCCCCGGCCTAGGATCAGAATGTTCATGAAAAGAAAATCTCTCGGCGCACTCCGCGGCAGTTCTCAGCGTACTCTGCGTTTTAAGGTGTTGTTCAAGCAAACACCTCTGGATCCAAGTCCGAAAAAAAAGTCTTGTGAAGCCGCCGAATCACTTGCGGCACTTCGTCCTCTTCGATCACGAAGGTCAGATTAATCTCCGACGCCCCCTGCGAAATCATGCGGATCTTCACGTCAGAAAGCTCTCCAAAAACGCGCGCTGCAATTCCTGGAGTCTCCCTGAGATTCTCTCCCACCAAGCAAACGATCGCCTTGCGCCCTTCATATTTTACATCCGCCAATTTCGCAAGATCGGCCGCGAGCGCCGGAATCGACTCGTTCGAATCCACCGTCAGCGATACGCTCACTTCCGAAGTGGAAACTACATCCACGGCGACTCGATGCCGGTCAAAAGCTTCGAAAATCGCCCGCAGAAAACCATGCGCGAGCAGCATCCGCGGAGCCGCGACATCGATGATGGTAATGCGTTTTTTGGCAGCAATGGCCTTGAAAGAATTCCTGCAGTGGGGCACGCGCGCCGAGATGCGTGTTCCTTCGCAGTCTGGATTCCGCGAATTCAGCACGTACACCGGAATGTTCCGCTGAATCGCCGGCAGCACCGTAGCCGGATGCAGCACTTTGGCCCCGAAGTACGCCAACTCCGCCGCTTCATCGAAGCTGATGACCTTGATCCGCCGCGCTTCCGGGCACATATTCGGATCGGTCGTCATCATTCCGTCCACGTCGGTCCAGATTTCGATGCGCTCAGCACCCAATCCCGCCCCAACGATGGCGGCGGAATAGTCGGATCCACCGCGCCCAATCGTGGTGGTGATTCCTGCCTTGGTGGCGCCGATAAAACCACCCATGACCGGCACGCGGCCTTTGTCCAGGACCGGCTGCACCTTCGACTTTAACCGCTGGTTCGTCTCTTCCATCAAGGGAGCGGCCCGCATGTGCTCAGCATCGGTTACAACACACTCGCGCGAATCCACCATCGTCGAGGGAAGGCCTTGGGCGGAAAACGCGGCACTGACAATCCTGCTGGAGAGAATCTCACCGAACGCCGCGACGTGATCGGTGGTGCGTGGGGTTAACTCGCCAACCGCAGCGATGCCGCGTAAGAGCTCGTCCAGCGCCTCAAAGTAAACTCCCAGATCGCCGTGAAATTCCGTGAACAGCGCGGTTCCCAGAAGTTCGCCCGCAGTGTTGTAATGCCGTTCACGCAGAGCGCGCGAAAGACTAAGTGCATTCTTGCGATCGCCATTTCCGGCAGCCCGCGCCATCGCCAGCAACTGGTCCGTGACCGTGGACATGGCGCTGACCACGACCACAGGCTTTTGCGCCAGCCGTGCTTTGACAATATGAGCAGCGCGCTCGATGGCCTTGGCATCCTGCACCGAGGTCCCGCCAAATTTCATGACGATCATTGGCAGACGTACCTCGGACGCGGATTTTCGCGATCAGCCGCACCCACTCTGCTGCATGAAGACGTGCGGCTCTTCACCCCAAATAACCCCGCACTTTGAGCAATTCAGCATTCAGTAGGGCAGCCCCTGCGGCGCCTCGAATGGTGTTGTGGGAGAGCACGGTGAACTTCCAATCCAGAACGCCGCATGGCCGCAATCGCCCGACCGTGGCTGTCATCCCGTTACCCGACTCGACGTCGAACCGCGGTTGCGGCCGGTCTGCCAACGCGGTATAGCGCACGGGCTGTTCCGGAGCACTGGGCAGGTGCAATTCCTGGGGCGCGCTGCGAAATTCGTTCCACGCCTTGATAATCTCTTGCGGCTGCGCCTTGCTTTTCAGCTTCACGGAAACCGATTCAGTATGCCCATCCTCCACAGCCACGCGATTGCAATGCGCACTCATGCCAAATTCCGCCGGGACGAAACCAGACCCATTCAGCCCACCCAGAAGCTTACGCGTCTCCTCCTCCATTTTTTCTTCTTCCTTCGAAATGTAAGGGATCACGTTGCCCAAAATGTCGAGCGAAGCCACGCCCGGATACCCCGCTCCACTGACCGCCTGCATCGTAACCACCATGACGGTCTCGAGACCGAATAAATCCTGCAAAGGTTTCAGAGCCATGACCAACCCAATCGCCGAGCAATTCGGGTTCGTCACCACAAAGCCACCCGACGACTTCCGCCAGCTCTGACATTCGATCATCTGAATGTGATCAGGGTTGACCTCCGGAATCACCAGCGGCACGTCGCGTTGCATCCTCAGCGCACTGGAGTTGGTAACCACGGCGCATCCTGCTGCGGCGAAGCGAGGTTCCATTTCAGCTGCAATCGAAGCGTCCAAGGCCGCGAAAATAATCTTCGGAGCCCCTTCCGGCGTAGCCGGAGATACGCGCATTTCCGCCACCCGCGCTGGCAACGCCGTTTTCATCTTCCAGCGCGCTGCCTCGCCGTACAAGCGGCCTTCAGAGCGGTCAGAAGCCGCCAGCCACGCCACTTCAAACCACGGATGGTGTTCCAGCATTTGCACAAAGCGCTGCCCCACCATTCCGGTCGCGCCCAGGATTCCCACTGGAGTCTTCATCGACATAGTTGAATTGCATTTTACAACAGGCCATCCGCGCCAGAACCCCAACCCGCCAATCGCCAAGCCTCGCGTAACCTCCGCTAAGACGAAGTGCCGCAAAACACCGTCAGAATCAACTACAGAAAATTCGCCCTCCGCCGATAGAAGAACCTGAGGACTAAATATGCCCGAGCTACGCCAGAACTACTTCACCAAAGAGTGGGTCATCATCGCCACCGAGCGCGCCAAGCGTCCTGAAGAATTGGCCAGCAAACGCCCCGCCAAGATCGTGCCTCCCTTTGTAGAAGCTTGTCCCTTCTGCTCTGGCAACGAAAGCAAAACTCCGCCCGAGGTAATGCGGTTTCCGGCCAACGGCAGCGGCCCCTGGCAAGTGCGGGTCGTGGCCAACAAATTCGCTGCCTTGTCGCCCGACATCCAGCCCACCCGGACCATCCATCGTACCCGCCGCAGCATGGGAGGCTTTGGCGTCCACGACGTCATTATCGACACGCCCGACCACTCGCACTCGATCGCCCAAATGTCGGATGCGCACATAGCCAACGTCCTGCGCGTTTACAAGTCCCGCTACGAGGCATTGAGCCTCGATCATCGTATTGCCCACGTTACGATTTTCAAGAATCACGGTGCCGACGCTGGCGCCAGCCTGGAGCATCCCCATTCCCAACTGATCGCCACTCCAGTCATCTCCCATCAGGTGAGGGAGCGTTTCCAGCAGGCCCTGAATCACTATGACGAATACGGTGAGTGCATGTTTTGCCAGTCTCTGGAAGAGGAAATTGCGGACCGGCAACGGGTGGTCCTCATGACCGAGCATTTTGTCGCCCTGGAGCTCTATGCCTCGCCGACCCCCTTCTGCACTCCGATTTACCCGCGCCGGCACATGGCCAGCTTCGGCGATATCAGTGCATCTGAGATCGCAGACTTGGCCCGGGTGCTGCGAACCGTTCTGGCGAAGCTCTACCACGGTCTGGGAAACCCGGACTTTAACTTCACCATTCGCAGCGCCCCCGCCGAATACGTCGGAGTAAAGCACTTCCACTGGTATATCAGCATCATCCCGCGTCTAACCCGCATGGCGGGCTTCGAACTGGGTTCTGGGATGTTTATCAACACGGTTTTGCCAGAAGCCGCAGCAGAGTTCCTGCGAAATGTGAAGGTCGAACTGGCGGCAGGAGCAAGTTGATACTGTAGAGACATTGCTGGCAATGTCTTTGGCTAACGCTTACGCGGCATCACTGCGCTTACGCTCCTCCGGTTCGCCCGTGTGCTCCGGGCTCCCACCCGGTTCCGGAAAGTCCGTGTCAGCCGACTTCAACAGCGGATCCTGATCCCGATGTCCAAGCTGGCCCTGCATCGACGTATTGTCCGACTGGTCTCTCTCGTCCTGTTCCACTGCGCCTTTCGAGCGGTCCTGATCTTTAGTAATCCTCATAATAATTTCTCCCTAAGGGCAGAGAACCATGCCTATAATTAGCCTACTCTGAAACTACCCAACCCGGCAGCGGTTTTTCTGATGTACTTAAGAAAAATCCTGAATGGACTTGGAGGACCCATGAAGCGACTGGTTTTTGCCTCAGCTGCAGTTTTGCTCTCGACTTTGACCCTCTGCGCGCAAAACGGATCGTCCGTGCCGGTTGTGACCATCCCTGGATCAATGGGATCTCAGAAGCATCCACACAACAAGCAGCACAATAAGCAAAAACCCCACCACGCTCAACATCACACCAGCATCAGCGCTCGCCGTTGATCCGGAAATCCGATCCGGAAATCTGATGCGGAAATCGCCAGCCCTACTCGCCCGGCGCCCGCGCCGCAGTTGTCGACACTCCCAACTTCCGCAGCCGATCCTTAGCCTGGAGCGCTTCGTTCGAACGCGGATAGCGCTGGATCACGTGCCGAAGCTGCGCAATCCCATCGTCCGTCTTTCCCAGTTCGATGAGCGCCAATCCCTTCTTCAAGTCCGATGACGGAGCCTTGTTGCCAGTAGGAAAGTTCTGCAGCACTTGGTCGTAATAGGTGACGGCTTCCTGAAAGTTTCCCGTTTTGTAGGCGAGCTCCGCCAGATAAAAATACGCATTTCCCGCCAGATCGGTGTTGGGATAGAACTTCACGTAGTCCGAAAATTCCTGCTTGGCCAGATCATTCTTCGCCGCGTTGTAATCCCGCAACCCGTTGTTGTACAGCACATCGGGAGGCGGAGCCTGCGCCAGCGCCTGCTGCTGTGCCTGCTGCGCCGCCTGTCCCGCGGCTACGCTCTGCTGCGCAGCCTGCATATCCTCCAGTTGTTTGCTGACCTTCGCCAGGCGCGCTTTTAATTCGTCGAGAGAATCGTTGAGCGACTGGATCTGGCCCGAAAGCTGGTCCACCTTGCCGCCATTGTCGGTTTGCAACTTTTCCAGGCCGCCCTGAACCGCCGTGATGGACGCCGCCACTTTATTCATGCTGTCGGTGTTCTGATCCATCAGGTGCTGCATGACCCCCATGCGTTCGTTGAACGACTGCTGCATCTTCGTCATCTGGTCCTGCAGGTTCTGTACCTGGGTCATTAACTGAACCATTTCCTTGCTGACGCCCCAGGCCGGCGTCCCGTTTACCCAGAAACCGATCAGCAGCACAACCATGGTCGAATATCGATAAATTTTCATAGCGTGTTCCTTGAGTTCCAAAACTTGAATTACAAATCCGCCGTAGAAACGTAGCTAGCTACGTTTTTACAGTCGAGAGATGATCGCCGTCCGCCGTCGACCTCGGCCACGTTCTATTGTGAAGGATAGCGCGCTCCAGACACAGTTGTCTCGGAGGTTCCGCTGCGCGTGCGGCTTTGCCGGAAAAACTGAGGTGCGGAACGAGCCACGCCCCGCACCTCAACAGGTCATTTCTGATACACGAAATGGCCACGGCGGTTCTGCTGCCAACAAGCCTCATTGGATTCCGTGCAGAACGGCTTCTCCTTGCCGTAGCTGATCGTCTTGATGTTGCTTGCGCTGACGCCTCCCTGCGTCAACGCGCTCTGCACCGAGCCTGCACGGCTGTCGCCCAGAGCCAGGTTGTACTCGGTCGACCCGCGCTCATCGCAGTGCCCCTCGACCACGAAGTGGATATTGGGATGCTTCGCAAGAAAAGCGATGTCCGCCTGCAGCGAACTCTGCTGGTCAGCACGAATATCCGACTTGTCGTACTCGAAGTAAATATCCTTCACATTCTGCGCGAACAACTCCTCCTCGCTCGGTCCAGCTGCGGGCGGAGGCGGCGGCGGAGGTGTAGTGACGGTTACCCGCGCCGTTGCCTGCTGGGTACCTCCGGCTCCCTTGGCCGTCAGCGTGTAGGTAGTCGAGTCGGACGGGGTTACCGACTGCGACCCGCTCGCCTGCACGGCTCCCACGCCGTCGATGCTCACGTCGGTGGCATTTGAGGTCTGCCATGTGAGCGTGGTCGATTGTCCCTTGTCAATGCTGTTGGGACTCGCCGTGAGCGAGGCCGTCGGCGCTGCTGGCGGTGGTGGCGGCGGTGGTGGTGGCGGTGGTGTCTTCTTATGGCAAGCGCCCAAGAACAGGATGGCACCTAACGCGAATATAAGCGTGAACCACTTCATTCTCTGCTGCTTCACTTTTCCTCCCTGCGTAGTCGCGCGCCGCTGCCCACAACGCACGCTCCAGAATCCATAGCGGGGCGGGTTCACTTCTCCGCCTCCGGGCCAGTTAATTCCAGTTAATCCCAGTTAATCAAAGAGCGACATTTTTCTTTTCTTTTTGAACGTCGTGATTCCATTTCTTAATTGACGTCATTCCCTTTTTTAAAATGACGTCATCCCCTTTTTAATTGACGTCATTCCGAAGCCCCAGCGGGGCGAGGAATCTCGCGCGTACTATTTCGAACCCAGCACAACGGTCCCTTTCAACCACGTGTCAACGACAAACCGCGATCCGTATCAGGATATGGCTTCAGCCATCTCGCTACCGCACTCAAATCACTCCGGCTTCAGCCGCTGGTTCTTCGCCACCCAAACCCTACTTCCAACTCCAGTTCGGCTGTGTATTCCCACCCGTAAACGTCAACTGCTTCTGATTACTCCCATCCGCCAGCATCGACCATATCTGCTCCCCACCCGCTCGGCTGGACTGGAAAACAATATGCCGCCCATCCGGCGACCACGACGGAAAATCATTTCGACCCCCATCATGCGTCAACTGCACCCACTGCTTGCTGGCCGCGTCCATAAGGTAAATATCCGAGGCCCCCGGAGCGCCCGGCCCGTAATGTCGAGTCCAGGCGAAAACCAGAAATTGCCCGTTGGGCGACCACGCCGGCGACACCGCATATCCCTGGTCCGTAAGCCGCTGAACATTGGTCCCCTCCGCTTCCATGGTGTAAATCTGCGGCAACCCGCTGCGCCCGCTTACCCATGCGATTTGCGCCCCGGTCTTACGATTCCACACCGGCGAAACATCCGGTCCCTTGAAAGACGTAATCCGTTTGAGATTTCCCCCTGCTTGGTCCACAACGTAAATCTCAGGGTCTCCCGAGCGCGACGAAGAAAACGCAAGCCTCGTGCCATCGGGGGACCATGCCGGTGAAAGATTTGTGCCCCCATACTTCGGGAACGTAACCAGGCGATTGAGATCCATCGAGTACATCAAAATGTCCCAGCCGGATTTCGTTACTGAACTGAAAGCCAGACGCGATCCGTCGGGCGAAATCCGCGGAGACAGGGAAATCGAACCCAGATGCGTGATCTGCCGCTGGTTGGCCCCGTCATAATCCATCACCCAGATTTCCTTGTGCCCACTGCGGCTGCTCACAAAGTAAATCTGGCTCTCCGCAATACCAGGAATACCGCCGCCCAGCCGGAAGATAATCTCGTTCGCGAACTTGTGCGCGATGGTGCGGGCAGCCGCAGGAGTAGCCGTATCCTGATACTGCTTGCCCAGCACCTGGGGCGACGTAAGGTTCTTGACGTCATACAGCCAACCCTGCACGGTAACGTTGTTGCCGGTTACACCCAGGTTCCCGAACACCAGCATCGATGCATTGGGAGGAGGACCATTCCAGGCACTGAACTGCACCTCCGTCGGTGTGCCCGGAACGGCCAGCGGATAAAAGCTCTTCGACGCCATGTCGAAGATCCCGGCGTTCTCCAGATCATTCCACAGAGTGTCGTTGAAAACCTTGAGCAGGTCGGCATTCTTGGCGTCTGATGTGGAAGGCTTAAAATCGGGGACCGCGAGGCGAACTTTCTCCATCCCCAAGCCCGTGCCCGTTTTAATCCAGTCTTGCTGGGCCAGACAAGGAGTCACACGAAAAGCCGCCGTCAAAAGAAGAAAGAAAACGGCAACGGCTAAGCGAGATTTGATTGTGACGTAGCGCGTGCCGGTCGTCCTCTTGCCGATACCAGCCCTAAGACCTCTACTAATCGTATGATGACGAACATCGAACTGCAAGTTGTCCTCGCACATTCCGTATCCAATCTCGGCCCGAGTTTGATGCTAATGCATAACTAAAGCTGAGAGCTACAAGCTAGAAGCTAAGAGCCAGAAGCTAGAAGCCGCTCTTATCTTTTGTAATCGAACCAGAACTCCACCGAAACCTTGCTCTCTGAATAATCAGAGGGAAGGGGGCCAAAAGTATCAATGCGCTGCAACGCCCGTACCGCCGACTGATCGAGCGAAGGCACGCCACTCGACTGCTCGACCTGAACGTTCGTCGGGTGCCCATCCCGCTTGATGTCAAACGTCACATACACCCTCTGCGCCTCGGTGATGCGCGGATCCACTTCGTACTTGAGCCAGTTCTCGGAAACTTTCTGCTGCACTACGCGCACGTACCAGGCATAGCGTGAACCAAAATCCCCTCCACCACCGGTGAAGCCAAATCCGCCTTTCGCCCCGGCCGCATTGAAGGTTCCATAAGGGCCGCTGACCGGGCCACCTTCTCCGAATGGGACTACATTGCTGGCTTCTTCTTCGGGCTGAGGCTTAGGCTTTTGCTGAGCGCTGCTGCGTGGCTTCGGCTTAATCTTGGCATTCTTATCGGGAATCGGAATCGCTTCCGGCGCTTTCTCCTCCGTCTTCGGAAGCGACTGGGTCAGCCCCTTGGATTCGTTCGCCAGAACATTCTGCGTTTGCACCGCGCTGGCGGGCAGCGGAACCGAGCTGACCAGGGTTACTCCCATCGCGTCTCCGCCGCCGCCCGCGCCCCAATTGCTGCCGCCGCTGCCATGCCACACAACCGCATACAAAATGATGGAGCCCGCAACCGCGATGTGCAACCCAACCGACCACGCCAGATTGCGAACCCAGTTGTCGTGCTCGAAAAATATTTCAGCGTTTGCTTCCATGGCTGTCGAGCGGCTGCGTGACGATGCTTACGTTCGTGATCCCCGATTGCTTCACCGCATCCATCACTGTCGCGAAGGCGCCGAAGGGCACGTTCTCGTCCGCGCGGATAAAAATGGACTGGTGCTGCGGATCCCGAATCTTCTGATGAAGCTTCGCAGCAATCTCATTGATGTTGATGGGATCGTTCCCCAGAAAGACGCGCTGCTGCTTGTCCACGCTGATGACCAGCCGCTCTTCGGTGATCTCTTTGACCGTGCGCGTCTTGGGAACGCTCACCTCGATCCCCGATTGCAGCACCGGCGCCGTCACCATGAAAATAATCAGCAGCACCAGAACCACGTCCACCAGCGGCGTAACGTTGATGTCAGAAATAGAAGATTGCGTGCGTCCGTTGGAAGCCGTGAAAGCCATTACCGCCGTACCTCCGGAGCCGCAGGCTGCGATCGCTCCACAGCGTTCAGCATCTCAAGCGCAAAATCATCTCCCCGCGCCGCGAACTCGCGGATGGAACTCCCCAGCAAGTTGTACCCAATCACCGCAGGAATCGCAGCCGCCAATCCCGCCGCAGTAGTAATCAAAGCCTCCGAAATCCCCGGCGCCACCGCCCGAAGCGTAGCCGCCCCCGCAGTCCCCAACCCATGGAACGCATCGATAATTCCCCAGACGGTGCCGAAGAGGCCTATGAATGGGGTTACGGCGCCCGTTATTGCCAGCCAGGGCATGTTTCGTTCTAGGCGCGTGACTTCTTCTGAGCAGGCAATCTGCATGGCGCGCTGCATTGCCATGCTGCTGCCTTGGCGCTTGTGTTCCGCGAATCCGTTTTCGAAAACCGCTACTAACGGACTGGGCTTGAACTGCTCGGCTACGGCCGAGACATCCTGCAGCCGTTGCGCTTTGCGGAAGGCGCGTACGAAGCGTCCACTCTGCACCCGAGCTCGCCGTACGAGGCTCCACTTCGAAAGAATAATCGCCCACGAGATTACGCTGAAGATTAATAGAGATAAGAGGACGACCTTCGCGACGGGACCGGTTTCTCCGACTAGATCGACGATCTCTCCGCCAACCACCGCTGCCAGTAGTAAGGGAAAATGCATTTTATTTGGAGGCTCTCGCAATTATAGACGAACATCGTCGGCTTCTTGGAAAGGCGTATCGCATCCATTAACGGGATTTCACTGTAGGGCCTCCGGCAAGTTCGGCATAAATTCCAACGTGGTACCTTCGTGTCCTTTGTGGTTGATGGCGCACAAAAGCTTGAACCACAGAGGACACGAAGGTACACAAAGGAAGAATGTAAAGAACGTAACGGCGCCTGAGATGGATGGCAGAGCCCAGACTCGAAACTGCTTTGAACCGAGAACTGACTACTGCCGACTGGTTTTCATGTTATTCTGCGCTCAACTTCTGGCATCCCAGGACAGCTCGTGCTCTCCGAACTGCGGCTCGAAAACTACGCGGTCATTGACAGTCTGGCGGTCGAGTTTGCTGCTGGCTTGAATCTGTTGACCGGCGAGACCGGAGCCGGGAAATCTATTCTGATTGACGCGCTCGCGTTTCTTCTCGGCGAGAAGGCTTCGACCGACGTGATTCGCACCGGCACGGACCGTGCCGTGATGACAGCCGTTTTTGAAATCGATGAGCGCAGCGAAAAGGTCGTGGCTCGAATTCTTGAGGCCAACGGCATCGACCCCAACGACGAGGACGAATCGATCATTCTGCGCCGCGAGATCGCACTGGGCGGCAAGGGCCGCGTCTTCATCAACAATCAGCCGGCCACGGTCGGCGTTTTGCGCCAGCTTGCCCCGTATCTCGCGACTATCCACGCGCAAAACGAATCCATCCTGTCGTTCGATGCCGCGGCGCGGCTGGAACTTCTTGATGCCTTTGCCGGCACTCAGCTCGACCCGGTCAACGCGGCCTTCGCCAACTGGAAGAGCACTGCCCATCGCATCGAAGAACTCGAGCACGGCGAGCAAGACCGCCTGCGGCTGCTCGACCTGTGGACTTTCCAGAAGCGAGAGATTGAAGATGCCAAGCTGCAGCCCGGCGAAGACGAACGGCTCGAAACCGAGAAGCGCGTTCTGGCGAATGCCGAAAAGATTTATAGCGCGGCCATGAATGCCTTCGACTTGCTTTACGAAGGCAGTGCTTCGACCTCGTCGTCGTTGCGCACCGCGCAGAAGCACATCGAAGAATTGTCGCGCTACGAACCCAAATTCCAGGAGGCGCTGGCCGCGATCGAGACCGCCCGCATCAGCGTGGAAGATGTGGGCGCGACGCTCCGCGATTACGCCGGCGGCATTCAGGCGTCGCCCGAGCACCTGGCCGAAGTGGAAGATCGCCTCGCGCTCCTCGATCGTTTGAAGCGCAAGTACGGCCCCACGCTCGAGGACGTAATTCATCACGGCGAGGAAGTCCGCCGCAAGCTTTCGGAGATGGAGAACAAAGACGAAATTCTGGCCCAGCTCCGCGCCGAGCTGGCGCAGGCCGCGCAGGAGTATCTGCGGGCGGCGCGTGCCATTTCGAAGAAGCGCTACGAAGCCGCCCGCAAGCTCGAAAAGCTGGTCGAAGCCGAGATTAACGATCTGGCCATGAAGTCCAACTTTCATATCGAGGTCAGCGGGACGGATGAAGCAGGGAACTGGACCGCGTCCGGCTTCGACGAGGTCGTGTATTTGATTTCCACAAACCCTGGCGAGCCGTTGCGGCGGCTGGAGCACATCGCCTCCGGCGGCGAACTG
>Ga0209415_10003913_pt1 | contig 27537 bp, 24 predicted proteins | sample PeaSoiSIISIP2007_FD_187696 | JGI IMG/M metagenome (GOLD analysis project Ga0209415, IMG submission 187696) | Peat soil microbial communities from Weissenstadt, Germany - SII-SIP-2007 (SPAdes) (version 2) | ecosystem: Environmental > Terrestrial > Soil > Wetlands > Peat | place: Germany... | reverse complement strand
GTGGTGGAGACGAGGAGGATCGAACTCCCGACCTTCGCATTGCGAACGCGACGCTCTCCCAGCTGAGCTACGTCCCCCACCGAGTCCGCGATTCTACTGCGGACGGATGAGCGGGTTCAAGCGGAGGAATACGCATGCTCTCGCGCTTTGCGCCACGGCGAATGCAAGACGCCGTTGTTAGACTCCCGATTAGCCGGCTCGTCGGCTCGCGCCGCCGTCCCAGCCCTGGTTCGGACGGCCGGCTCCAGCGCCCGTCAGCGGGCCACGATCCGCGCCCGTCTTTTTCTATTGCTACGTCGAGGTTGCATATGAATCGAATCTTAGCCGCTCTCTGGCTACTTTGCCTCAGTACCGGTGCGCTTGCGTCGAGCTTCGATATCACATCGCTGCAACTCTTGAACCAGTCCGAGTTTCGCCAATTGGCCCAGGACCTGGGCGCGGCCTTCTCGTACAAGCCGCTCGAGCCGGCCGATCCACTCGGAATCACGGGATTTGACCTGGGCGTGGCGCTTACGGGGACAACGCTGGCAAATACAGCGTCCATCCAGAAGGCCATTACCGACGGCTCGGTGTACAGCACCTTGCCGCAGCCGTCCGTGCGCGCCGTCAAGGGCTTGCCCTACAACGTCGACGTAGGCGTGATGTATGCCCGCGTGCCAGATTCGGGGGGATTGAACATCTATGGCGGGGAACTGAAATGGGCGGTGCTGCCGGGCAACACGGCAGTGCCGGCCGTGGCGCTGCGCGCGGCGGTTACCCGGATGGACGGCGTCAGCCAACTCGGGTTCGAAAGCATAAGCGCCGACGTCTCGGTCTCCAAAGGGTTCCTGCTCGCTACGCCGTACGCGGGGGTGGGAGAGGTTTGGTCACGCAGTTCGACCAACGGCCTATCGCTGCAGCAAGAAAACTTGACGCAGGGAAAGCTTTTCGGCGGCGTCAACGTCAATTTTGGCCTCGCCAATGTCGACGTCGAAGCAGACTCGACCGGCGGCATACACAGCTACAGCGTCAAGCTCGGATTCCGCTTTTAGACCGCCGGCAAGTCCAGCGCTCGGGCGCGGGCCTGCACAAGCGCATGGACGGTGCGCGTGGCAGGCACCTCGACGCCAACGCGCTGGGCCAGTTCGATCACCGCGCCGACGATCGGCGCCAGTTCCAGCGAGCGGCGGTTTTCGAGGTCCTGCAGCATGGAGATTTTCGCGGCGCCAAGCTGGCGGGCGATTCCGATGCGCTCGTCCGGAGTGATTCCCACGTCAACCCCGAGTCGTGCCGCCACTGCCGCTCCTTCCCGCAGGATCGCGCGGATCACGTCCAACAGCTGCTCGTCGGCGCAGATCTGGTCCATGCGGTAACCCGTTAGCGCAGCAATCGGATTGAAGGACAAATTGCCGATCAGTTTGATCCAGATTTCGCGTCGGATGTCGCGGGAACATTCGACTGCAAAACCGGCTGCCGCCAGCCCAGCGGCGACCGCGCGCAGGCGCTTGGTGTCGGAATTGTCCGGCTCTCCGATGATGAGCCTGCGGCCTGCGGTGCAATGGACCTCGCCCGGGGCACGCAGTTCCGCCGCAAGGTGTACGACGCAACCAAGTATTCGTGCGCATGGCAACAGCCTCATCATGTCAGCATGCGGATCGAGCGTGCGCAGGCAAATGCCATCAAAATCGCCGCCGCTTCGGTAGAAATACCACCAGGGCAGCCCGTTGATCGCCGGCACGACTACCGTTTCCGGCCCCAGCAGCGCGCTGATGGATGCCAGGATGGCCGGCAGTTGATGGGCCTTGAGGGCCAGAAAGACCCAATCCTGCAAACCCAGTTCGCCCGGATCGGCGCTTGCCGCGAGGCGGTAGATGCCGCTGTGCCCGCCGACATTGTCGATGAAACGAAGGCCGTCGGCACGGATGGAATCAAGATGGGCACCGCGCGCCACGAGTGATACCTCGTGGCCACCGGCTGCAAGACGGACCCCGATCGTGGCGCCGATTGCGCCGGCGCCGACCACGCAGACCTTCATGTCGCAGCCGATTTGGACGGGCCTGGCCGTTTGCGAAACTGCTGCTCGATTCTGTGCCGGTCCCAGCCAGGGGCGACCATTTCAATGAAGGAATAGACGAAGCCGCGCAGGTAGACCCCTTGCTTAATTGCCAGGCGTGTCGTGTTGCGGCCGAACAGGTGTCCGCAGCCGATGACCACCAGGCCATCGGAATTGTGCTCCGTGGCAACCCCGGCGACGATACCCACCCCCAGGCCGGCGCGCGCGTAGGTCTTGATGACATCGGCATCGATGGCCTCGAGCACGATTGAGGGTTCGATTCCGGCCTCGGCAAATGCCGCATCGATGCGGCTACGCCCGGAAAAATGCATCTCGTAGGTAACGATAGGATGGCGGCCCAGCTCCTTGAGGGTGAGGCGCGTCGCATGGGCAGCAAAGCGCGCCAAGGGATGCTCCGCCGGCACTACGGCCACATGCTCCCATTGATATACCGGAATCGAAACCAGTCCCGGCGTATCGGCAAGGGTCTCTGTTGCCATTCCCACGTCCGCCTGGCCGGAGGCGACCATGGCCGCGATCTGCGGCGGATTGCCCTGCAACAGCTTGAGCCGCACGGACGGGAACTTGCGAGCAAAACGCTGCACAACCTCGGGCAGCACGTAACGCGCCTGCGTGTGGGTCGTGGCCAGGCGCAACGTTCCTTCCGGACTGCCGGCGTAATCGCGCGCCAGTTTTTTGAGGTTGTCGAGCTCATTCATGATGCGCTCCGCCGCGTCGAGCACCTGCTGGCCCGGCGGCGTGAGTCCCAGGATGCGCTTGCCGTGCCGCGCGAAGATCGAGACGCCCAACTCCTGCTCGAGTTCGATGATCGCCTTCGAGACGCCGGGCTGCGAGGTATGCAGAGAGCGCGCCGCGCTCGTCAGATTCAGTTTCTGGCGAACCGCTTCACGCAGGTATCGGAACTGTTGCAGGTTCATGTTCGCCCGTTGATCGCAATCGCATACGCTGGACCGCAGCCGCAGACACCGCAAATGAGGCAGGGCAGGCGCGAAAAAAGCACGCGTCCCAAGGGCAGGTGAAAGCGGCTCGCGCGGCGTAAATAAACCAGTATAAAAGCACTGTCAATAGTCCGCCGGGCAATTGTTACGAACTGGGAAGAAATTTTTTTTAGCACCAGGTATTGCGAATTTCTAGAGTGGTGATACTACATATAGTAGAAAAGGAAGAATTTTTTTCTTATTGATCAATGGCATGAGGATTTCGATCGCCGCACGTTTTAATAACGAGATCGATCATCATGGTCATCCTGAGTTCCGATCCGTTCATAATGATGTTCCTTGGATGGGGGACAACGAATGAAACTAGAGCAAGCCCATGTGTTGCTGGACGAGCAGCCGATCTCGCTCGATGTGCTGCGGGAGAAATACGCCAAGGGAGATGAGAAGACGGTCGACGACGTGCGCCGCCGGGTGGCGCGCGGCCTGGCCGCGGTAGAAGCCCCCGGTCTGCGTTCCGAGTGGGAACGGCGTTTCTACGAAGCCATGGTGGCCGGTTTCATTCCGGGCGGGCGCGTCAATTCCGCAGCCGGCACGGAAATCTCGGCGACGCTGATCAATTGCTTTGTGCAACCGGTTGGCGACGCGATCAGCGGCACCAAGGACGGGCTGCCGTCGATCTACGTGGCGCTGAACCAGGCAGCCGAAACCATGCGCCGTGGCGGTGGGGTCGGCTACGATTTCTCCAACATTCGTCCGCGTGGTGCCTTGGTCCAGGGCACGCATTCGCGCGCCAGCGGCCCGCTGTCGTACATGCGTGTTTTCGATAAGAGCTGCGAGACGCTCGAGTCGGCGGGAGCCCGGCGAGGGGCACAGATGGGGATGTTGCGCTGCGATCATCCCGATATCGAAGACTTCATTCACGCCAAGCGCGACGGCTCGCTGTCAAATTTCAATATGTCGGTGGCCGTAACCGACGCCTTCATGCGCGCGGTCGAGGCGGACACCAGTATCGATCTGTGGCACGTCGCCGAGCCGCATGATCGCGAGAGCGCCACACAGCGTTCCGATGGCGCCTGGATCTACCGCACGGCACGAGCGCGCGATCTGTTCGACCAGATCATGCACTCGACCTACGATCACGCCGAACCCGGGGTGGTCTTCGTCGATCGGATCAACCAGGACAACAACCTGTCGTATTGCGAAACCATTACGGCGACCAACCCCTGCGTTCCCGCCGACACCTGGGTGATGACGGCCGACGGCCCGCGCCAAGTCGAAGACCTAGTGGGTTCGCTTCACGCTGCGGTTGTGGACGGCATACCGCACGTCTCCGGCGAGGAGGGCTTTTTCGCCACCGGACACAAGGAGCTGATCGAAATCCGCACCCGTGAAGGATTTCGACTCCGACTTACTGCCGATCATCGGGTGCGCACAGTTCGGAGCGCGACACGGCGGGCGGTCGAGTCCGAATGGGTCGAAGCCGGGCGGCTGGAGCCGGGTGACCGGGTTATTTTGCACAATCATCGTGCGCTTTCGGGTTGGCCCGGGCGCGGGAGCGAGGCCGAAGGCTACTTGCTTGGATTTCTGGTTGGCGACGGCACGCTGAAGGAAGACGGCGCGGTGCTGTCGGTCTGGACCCAGGCGGCGGTCGCTAACGGAGCGCCGACGATCTCGTTGGCGGCGCGTTCTCTGATGGACGCCGTGCTGGAAGCCGGGCAGGTGCTGCGTCACCGAGCGGACTTCGCCGGCTGGCATGACGTCGCCGGCCGAAACGAATGGCGAATCAAATCCGCTCCGCTGCGCGACCTGGCCGCGTCCTTCGGGTTGCACCCGGGATGCAAGCGCCCTGGCAAACAGATCGAAACGGGATCCGCGCCATTTTATCGCGGCTTTCTTCGGGGCCTGTTCGACTCCGATGGATCGGTTCAGGGTGCCCAAGAAAAGGGCGTGAGTGTGCGTCTCGCCCAGTCGGATCTGGCTACGCTCGAGTGCGCACAACGGATGCTGCTTCGGCTTGGCATTGTTGCGACAATCTACGCAAACCGGCGCCTGGCTGGTTTTCAAACACTGCCGGACGGCCACGGCGGATCACGTCAATACCCGACTCGCGCGCAGCACGAGTTGGTGATCTCCGGGGACAACCTGGTTCGGTTCGCCGATCTGATCGGCTTCAAGGACTCTGACAAGACTAGCCGTCTTGCACAATCCTTGGCGTCGTATCGGCGCCGCGCCAATCGCGAGCCGTTCTTGACCACAGTCGATTGCGTCGTTTCCGCCGGATCGGCACCCGTGTTCGACGTTCGCGTGCCGGATGTCCACGCCTTCGATGCCAACGGCCTGTACGTCCACAATTGCGGTGAGCAACCACTGCCGCCGTACGGATGCTGCTGCCTGGGTTCTATCAACCTCACGTGCTTTGTGCGGGATCCCTTTGCTGCAGAAGCAGCGTTTGACTTTACCGGATATGCCGAGGTCGTCCGCATTGCCATCCGTGCCCTCGACAACGTACTCGAAGCAACCCTATGGCCGCTGCCCGAGCAGCGTGCCGAGGCGGCAAACAAGCGCCGGGTCGGCCTGGGTTTTACCGGACTGGGCAATGCCCTGACGATGCTCAACCTGCGCTACGACAGCGAAAGCGCACGCACGATGGCCGGGTGCATCGCCGGCCACATGCGCGATATCTCTTACCAGGCGTCGGTGGACCTCGCTCGCGAAAAAGGTGCCTTCCCTCTGTTTGACGGCGAGCGTTACCTGGCGCAACCGCACTTCGCCTCGCGCTTGCCCGAGGAACTCCAGCGCCAGATTCGAATCCACGGTATCCGCAATTCTCACCTGTTGTCGATCGCGCCCACCGGTACGATATCCCTGGCATTTGCCGGCAACGCGTCCGGCGGCATAGAGCCGACTTTTTCCTGGACGTACATGCGCAAGAAGCGCATGCCCGACGGTACCCGCCAGGAATACCAGGTCGAGGATTACGCCTTTCGCCTGTACAAGTTCATGGGCGGCAATCCGGACGCCCTCCCGGAGAGCTTTGTCGGCGCACTGCAGATGCATGCGCTCGATCACATGCGCATGATCGCGGCGGTGCAGCCGTTCGTCGATGCTGCGGTCAGCAAGACTGTCAACGTCCCGGAGGACTACCCGTTCGAGGATTTCCGCAAGATTTACCTGGAAGCGTGGCGGTCTGGACTCAAGGGCATCACCACGTACCGTCCCAACCGCGTTATCGGCGAAGTGCTTTCGGTGCCGGCCAAGGACAGCCTGCCGCAGACCAACATCGACTCGGGAGGCGGCGACGATGCCAATCGCCGCGTACGGCTGGATTTCACCCCTCAGCCGGCACTGGCAAGCCTGAAGTGGCCCGGACGCCCGGATCTGTCGGCCGGCAACCTGGCGTGGACCTACATGGTGGAGATTCCGTCGCGCAGCGAATCCTTTGCGATATTCATTGGCCAGACGGGCAATCCTCCCATGCCCTTCGAGGTCTGGGTCAATGGCGCGGAACAGCCGCGCGGCCTGGGCGCAATCGCCAAGTCGCTATCCATGGACATGCGCTCGGAGGACCGCGCCTGGTTCCGGATGAAGCTCGACGCCCTGACGCGGGCACGCGACGAGCAAGGTTTCATGTTGCCTTTCCCGCCCGAGGGCAATCCGATCTGGGTCAATGGCGTGGTTGCCGCGTTCGCGCAGATCGTGCGCTGGCGTTGCGATGAACTGGGCACCTTCAAGGATCTGGACGCGCATCCGACGCCGGTGCTCGATGCCTTGTTTTCCCGCAAGGAGCCAAAAGCCGGTCCGGCGGGGACGATGAGCTGGACCGTGGACGTCACCAATCCAAATACCGGCGACGATTTTGTCCTGGGCGTCAAGGAACTTACCCTGCCCGACAGCAGCCGCCGGCCCTATTCGATCTGGCTGGCGGGGGAGTACCCCAGGGTGCTCGATGGCCTGTGCAAACTCATATCGCTCGACATGCGTGTGGTCGACGCCAACTGGATCGGCATGAAGCTGCGCAAGCTGCTCAACTTCGGCGAGCAAAACGGCGATTTCTGGGCGCCCGTGCCCGGGGTCGACCGCTCGGCGATATACCCCAGCACCGTGGCGTACATCGCGGCGCTGCTGCTGCACCGCTACAAGGTACTGGGGATACTCGACGACGATGGCCGGGCGATACGCTCGGTCGGGATCCTGGCCATGCCCGAAGCCCGCAAGACGGTTGAACTGGGCAACGCGCCGATCAAGGGCCGGGTTTGCCCGAGTTGCGGGGCCGCAGCGATGATCAAGCGCGACGGTTGCGAATTTTGTACGGCGTGCGGATTTACCGGGGCGTGCGGATGATTCCCAGGGCTCTTCGTTTCGGTGCCATGTCCTGGCATTTGGGCTGGCCGCGAGCGCCGGCGGAAGTACCGCGGCCTGGACCGATACAGCAGACGCTGGTGCAGACGGGGGGACGCACGGATGAGTCCCGAGGCAGTCATACAACGCCGGCTCGACGCCTATAACGCGCGCGACATCGGTGGCTTTCTCGCTCTGTACAGCGAGCGCATACGCGTTTTTCGTCCGCCCAACGTAGAACCCGTCATCGTCGGGAAGGCGGCATTCGGCGATTTTTATGCGAGCAAACGGTTCAACAAGGAAAGCCTACACGCCGAACTCTTGAACCGCATCGTTCTCGGCAACAAGGTCGTCGACCATGAGCGCATTTCGGGTGTCAGGGACCAGCCCTACGAGGTGCTCATCGTATACGAGATCGTAAATGACCTTATCCAGTGCACGTGGTTCTTCGTCGCGGACTAGCTGCCGAGCCAGTGTCTCATTGGCACCCCGGTCGATGGCGGCGGGTCGCTCTGCGGGCCCTATGCACGTCTGTGCGCACGGGGTCTGGCCTTCGCGTCGGCTCAGCGCGGCCGGTTCCCTTCGGGGCCTTTGCGCTCCAGGGCCCGCTTGATACGGGCCTTGCGGGCCTCTTCCATTTCGTCCATGGCCTTCTTCTTCTCCAGGCCAAGGTAGCGCTCAATAAATTCAAACCACACGAATGCCCCGGCAAATGACAGCGCAACCCACCACCAAGAAAGCGTGGCGAACCAGCCGATTTCGAAATAGCGCAGCAGCAGCAGTGCGAGCGCGGACCAAAGAAGCCACATTGGATCAGACGTAAACCCTAGGCACGTGAAACTTCGATGACTTCGGTAAAACCAAGACCTCCCGTTTTCCACCTTGGTGTCCAGCTTGGTGGTACGAGAGCCTGCCATTATCCGCCGTTGCAAAGCCGCGCGAGCGGGCCAAAAGCGCTGATCCAGCGCAAATATTCATGCGACTAAAGAGCCGTACATTGCGGCGCACAAGTTAAACTGCGGCCCTATCCGGCATGGCCGGTTGGTCGAATATTAACAATTGAGGAGCCTTCGATGAAAAAACTACTCGCCGTTGCCATCGTCAGCGCCATGTTCAGCGGCAGTGCTCTGGCCCAGCTCGAGTTGGCCAAGCAAAAGAATTGTCTTGCCTGCCACAGCGTTGACAAAAAGGTACTGGGACCATCCTACAAGGAGATAGCCGCCAAGTATGCCAATGACCCTGGCGCCGAGGCGCGCCTGGTAAAGAAGGTTCGCGAGGGCGGCACCGGCGTATGGGGCAAGAATGTCATGCCGGCCAATCCCAAGCTCACCGAGGAGGAAGCGCAATCGCTGGTGAAATGGATCCTGTCGCTAAAGTGAACGCGTAGCCGGTGGCAACGTCCTGCCGGCCTGGCGGCGCTGCTTCTCGGCGGGTCGCTTGCATCGTAAGACGCCCAGGGCATTGTGGTCTTGGGCGTAGAATCCGCCCCTTCACCCGGTCGGGGTACGAGGTACGACACCCCCGGCGCAGAGGGAGCCAAATGACGTTCTGGATGAAGATAGCTGCCACTACCGTCGTGGCAGCCTTCGCATTGCTCGGTTGTGGTCGCAAGGAAGAACCCGGCGCAGCCTCCGACAGCGGCGCCCAGACCAACGCGTCGGCCGCAAACGTGATCCGGATCGGGCATGTCGCACCGTTGAGCGGTGGCGACGCCCACTTGGGCAAGGACAACGAAAACGGCGCCCGCCTCGCTGCCGATGAGATCAACGCCGCCGGCGGCGTGAAGCTCGGCGACAAGACCTACCGCATCGAGATTCTCGGCGAGGACGATAAGGCCGATCCCAAGGAAGGGACCCTGGCGGCACAAAAGCTGGTCGATGCGGGCGTGGTCGCGGTCGTTGGCCACCTGAATTCCGGCAGTTCGATCCCGGCGTCAAAAATCTACAACGATGCGGGGTTACCCCAGATTTCCCCCTCCACCACCGCGGCGAAATACACCGATCAGGGCTTCAAGACCGCGTTCCGCGTTGTCGCCAACGATATCCAACAAGGAACCGCGCTGGCGAACTATGCGATCGACGATTTCAAGGCCAAGTCGGTGGCGATCATCGACGACCGGACGGCCTACGGACAGGGCCTGGTCGATGTTGTCCAGCAAGTGCTCAAGGACCACGGTGTGTCGGTGGTGTCGCGCGAGTACACCGACAACAAGGCGAGCGACTTCAACGCGATCTTGACCAAGATCCGCGCCACCCACCCCGATGTGATCATCTACGGCGGCATGGACGACACCGCCGGTCCGATGGCCAAGCAGATACACCAGCTGGGCATCAAGGCGCCGCTGCTGTCTGGCGACGGCACCTGCTCGCCCGAATTTATCAAGCTCGCGGGCGACGGTGCCGACATCCTCACCTGCTCGCGCGCCGGCGAAGCAGTGGAAAAGCTGCCCAAGGGTGCGCAGTTCATGGCCAAGTACAAGGCCAAGTTCGGCTCCGAAGTGCAGATCTACGCCCCATACTCCTATGATGCAGTGTACGTGGTCGTCGATGCCATCCGCCGCGCCGGCTCGCTGGATCGGGCCGCCGTCACCGCCGCGGTAGCCAGCACGGACTATGACGGTCTTACCGGGCATATCGCCTTTGACGCGAAGGGCGACATCAAAAATGGCGCCATCTCGATGTTCCGCGTCCAGGGCGGGCAGCTCAACTACCTGTCCACTTCCCGCTAGTTGCGAACCGCAGACATCCGCACTCGATTTACCACTGGCTGGCGGAGCTCGAGGGCGCTTCCCAGCCCCCGCGCAGCCGCGCCTCCGGGTCTTTGCCACCCGCCGTGCTCGTATCGAAGCTACGGTGTCGAGCAATTCTCGAGATGTCAGTAATGGGATCCCTGGACACATTTCTGCAGCAGGTCTTCAACGGCCTGGTTCTGGGCAGCCTGTACGCCCTCATTGCGCTGGGCTACACCATGGTCTACGGGATCATCAACCTGATCAACTTTGCCCATGGCGACGTGCTCATGGTGGGCGCGCTCACCGCGCTCAGCGCCATAACGCTGGCGCACGCCTTCGCTCCTGCGATTCCCGGTTGGGGCTTGATGATCATCGGCATGCTCGCCGCCATTCCCGTTTGCATACTGCTGAGTCTGGTGATCGAGCGTATCGCCTATCGCCCACTGCGCAATGCGCCGCGCCTGGCTCCCCTCATCACGGCGATCGGCGTGTCGATACTGCTGCAGACACTGGCGATGATCATCTGGGGTCGCAACCACTTGACCTACCCGCAGCTGCTTTCGTCCGATCCGATCGCCATCGGCCCCGCAACCGTGACGATTACCAAGTTGCTGGTGCTCGTCCTATCGGCGATTATCATGCTCGGTCTGCTGGTGCTGGTACAGCGAACCCGCCTGGGACGGGCCATGCGCGCCACGGCAGAAAACGCGCGGGTCGCAAGTCTCATGGGCGTGAATCCGAACGCCGTCATCGCTGCCACCTTCGCAATCGGCGCGGCGCTGGCCGCGGTGGCCGGCGTGATGTACGCGGCGGTGTATTCCGTGGCGCATTTCTACATGGGGTTCATTCCCGGTCTCAAGGCCTTTACCGCTGCGGTGTTGGGAGGGATCGGCAATATCCCAGGGGCGATGCTCGGCGGAATATTGCTCGGTCTGATCGAGGCGCTCGGTGCCGGCTATATCGACCAACTCACCGGCGGTGTTTTCGGCAGCAATTACCAGGACGTGTTTGCATTCATCGTCCTGTGCGCCGTATTGATCCTGAGGCCGTCGGGCCTGCTCGGTGAGCGGGTCGCCGATCGCGCGTGAGACACGGCGCGCCTGGGACGCCAACGAACCGCAGCCGTGAACACATTGCGATTCCGTCTGCGCCACGATCCTCGGGCCGCCCTGGGCGCCACCGTGCTCGTTGCACTTGCGCTGCTGGTGCTGCCCTTGGTCGCGGGCTGGCTGGGACCGGCCTGGGTACGTACACTGGCGTTTGCAGCGCTGTACGTGATGCTGGCCCTGGGTCTGAACATTGTTGTCGGCTTTGCCGGTTTGCTGGACCTGGGCTACATCGCGTTTTACGCGGTCGGCGCGTACACCTTCGCGCTGCTCGCATCGCCGCACCTCACGCAGAACTTTCCGGGCATTGCCCAGGCCTTTCCCGGCGGCCTGCACGTGCCGATCTGGATCGTCATCCCGCTCGGAGCCGCGATCGCGGCCGCCTTCGGGGTGCTGCTCGGGGCACCGGTGCTCAAATTGCGCGGCGATTACCTGGCAATCGTTACGCTCGGCTTCGGCGAAATCATCCGCATCTTCCTCAACAATCTGAACGAGCCGATTAACCTTACCAACGGGCCGCAGGGAATCACGCTGATCGACCCGGTGCGTATCGGTGAACTGCGCTTTGATCGCGCGCTTAGCATTTTCGGCCTGCAGCTAACGTCGCTGCAGCTCTATTACTACCTTTTCGCCGCACTTGCGGCGGTCTCGGTACTGGTGTGCGCGCGCCTGCAGGATTCGCGGCTCGGGCGCGCCTGGATGGCGATCCGGGAGGACGAAATCGCCGCCAAGGCGATGGGCATCAACGTGCGCAACGTCAAATTGCTGGCATTCAGCCTGGGAGCCACGTTCGGCGGCATTGCCGGAACGATGTTCGCGGCGTTCCAGGGCTTTGTGTCGCCCGAGTCGTTCTCGCTGATGGAATCGATCATCGTGCTGTCGATGATCGTGCTCGGCGGACTGGGCCACATTCCCGGCGTGATCCTCGGGGCGGTACTGCTGTCGGTCTTCCCCGAGTTCTTGCGGCACACGGTCGGGCCGCTGCAAGTGCAACTCTTTGGCCGCGTGGTGATCGATACGGAGGTGCTGCGCATGCTCTTGTATGGCGTAGCCCTGGTGGTCATCATGCTGTACCGGCCCAAGGGACTGTGGCCCGCACCCCAACATGGCATCGCGGCCGTCCCGGCGGACGGCCCGGGGCCGGAGGCAGACACCACGGCACAAAGAGCGCGTTGATGGCCCCCGAACTCCTGCTCCAGGTCAGCGGTATCAACAAGCGCTTCGGCGGCCTGCAGGCGCTGCATTCCGTGGGCATGCACATCGAGCGTGGTCAGATCTATGGGCTGATCGGACCCAATGGCGCCGGCAAGACGACGTTTTTCAATGTCATCACGGGCCTGGTTAGGCCCGATGCGGGTACGTTCGAACTCGATGGCCGCGCCTACGCGCCGACGTCGGTACACCTAGTCGCCGCGGCCGGGATTGCGCGCACTTTCCAGAACATCCGGCTGTTTCCCGACATGACCGCGCTCGAGAACGTCATGGTCGGCCGCCACGTCCGCACCCGCTGCGGCGCGCTGGCCGCGGTCCTGCGTACCCGCGCCGCGCGCCAGGAGGAAGAGCAGATCCGAACGCGATCGCGCGAGCTGCTCGATTACGTCGGCATCGGCCGCCATGGACACCTGCAGGCGCGCACGCTCTCCTACGGCGATCAGCGCCGCCTGGAAATTGCACGTGCGCTCGCCACCGAACCAAAGCTGCTGGCCCTGGATGAGCCCGCCGCGGGGATGAACGCCACGGAGAAAGTCGAGCTGCGCGGCTTGCTCGAACGTATCCGCGCCGACGGCGTCACGATCTTGCTGATCGAACATGACGTCAAGCTGGTCATGGGCCTTTGCCACCAGGTGACCGTGCTCGACGAGGGCCGCATCATCAAAGAGGGCGCGCCGGCACAGGTGCAACGCGATCCGGCTGTCATTGAGGCGTACCTTGGGCGCGCGCATGAACCAAAGTAAGGGCCGATGAGCACGCCCGTGTTGCGCGTCGCCGGCCTACGCGTGGCCTACGGCGGCATCCAGGCCGTAAAGGGCGTGGACCTGGAGATACTGCCCGGCGAATTGGTCGCCCTGATCGGCGCCAACGGTGCGGGCAAGACGACCACCCTGCGGGCGGTCACGGGGTCGCTGGGCTGGAGCGGCACGATCGAATACCTAGGCCGCAGCACGCGCTCGGTACCGGCGCACGAGCTGTTGCGCCGGGGCTTGGTGATGGTGCCGGAAGGACGGGGAATCTTCACCCGCATGACGGTTACGGAAAACCTGCTGATGGGTGCCTATGCGCGCGACGACAAGCACGCCATCGCGGTCGACCTAGAACAGCAATACCAGACATTCCCGCGGCTCAAGGAGCGTGCAGCCCAGCTTGCCGGCACCTTGTCCGGGGGCGAACAGCAGATGCTGGCCATGGCACGGGCCTTGATGAGCCATCCGCGGCTGTTGCTGCTCGATGAGCCATCGATGGGACTGTCTCCCATAATGGTCGAAAAGATCTTCGAGGTGATACGTGCGGCATCGGCGCGCGCCATACCGATGTTGCTGGTCGAGCAAAATGCCAGGCTGGCGCTGGAGGCCGCGCACCGGGCATACGTGCTCGATTCCGGGTCGGTCACGCTCAGCGGCAAGGCGGACGAACTTTTGCACGACCCGAAGGTGCGCGAGGCCTACCTCGGCGAATGAGGAAAGTGAGGACGGGTGGCCGGGCGAAGCTACTCGGGGCCTCCGGTCAAAAGCGAGCCTCGTCGTTCGTCCGGCGTGCACCGCCGGCTGGTGCAGGCGCCGGAGCAACACCTCGTAGAGGAGGTTTTGTTCCAGCAGGCCGCATTGCGCGAGAACATCGCGACAGACATATTTCACCTGGCTCGGCATGCGTGAGAACATAGCAAATGTCGACCAAGGAGCGCGGACCCCGGAAATCATCCGGTAGCGGCGCGGGCCGTACACGCACCATGAACCTAGCACCAGTCAAAGCAACGCCGGCGTCGGCACTCGGAGTGCTGCCTGGACCACCACAATCGCCGCGCCGGCACCTGGGTCGGCCGCGCTTGCTGATCGTCGGCTGCGGGGACATCGGCCTGCGGATCATCACCATCCTGCGCGACCGCTTCCGTATCTTTGGCGCGGTCAGGAGCCAGACAAGTGCCGTTGCCGTCCGGCGCGCCGGCGCGATTCCGCTGGTTCTGGACCTGGACCAGGCTGGCGGCATCCGTCGGATCGGCGCCTTGGCGCGGGCGGTGATTGCCCTGGCGCCCACGTCACCGTGCGGCCGCCGCGATGCGCGGGCGCCGCGCCTGTTGCGTGCGCTGCGCTGCGCGCGCGGCGGCAGGATGCTGTACATCAGTACGACCGGGGTCTATGGCGATCGCCGCGGCGCCTGGACGGACGAGACCACGCCGCCGGCACCGGCAAATGAGCGGGCGCTGCGGCGCCTGGACGCCGAGACGCGCCTGCGGGCAAGCAATTGGCGCGCCGCCGTGTTGCGGGTTCCCGGCATCTACGGCCCCGATCGCCTGCCGCTTGATCGCCTACGCGACGCGATACCCGTTGCGCTGCCCGCACAGGACGTGGTGACCAACCACATCCACGCCGATGATCTTGCCCGGGCCTGCATCGCCGCGCTGTATCGCGCAGCACCGGCCCGGGTCTACAACATCGCCGACGATACGCAGCTCTTTTTGGGGGAGTACCTGGACCGCGTCGCCGATCGGGTCGGACTGCCGCGCCCGCCGCGCGCGCCGTGGGACCAGGTGCGCATTGCCGCCGGCCCACAGCGCATGCTGTTTCTCAGCGGATCGCGTCGCCTGCGCAACGACCGCATGAAGCGCGAGCTGCGGGTACGGCTGCTGTACCCGGACGTCGATGCCGGGCTGGCGGCAATCACAGCGCCGCGCGCCCGGCAGGAATCGGCCCAGGCGCCGCATTCCACCAACGCTCAGGCCTCGAACAGTCCATCGACCGACAGATAGCGCTCGCCGGTGTCGTAGGTGAACGTCAGTACGCACGCGCCGTCGCGAATCTCCGGCAGCTTCTTGGCGACGGCCGCCAGCGATGCCCCCGACGAGATGCCGAGGAACAACCCCTCCTCGCACGCTGCGCGCACGGCATAGCGATACGCGTCGGGCGCATCGACAGTGATGACGCCGTCGAGCAGCTTGGTGTCAAGGATCTTCGGGACAAAGCCCGCGCCGATACCCTGAATCGGGTGGGGCCCTTTTTGTCCGCCCGATATCACGGGGGAGGCCGAGGGTTCCACGGCAAAGACTTTGATCTTGGGAAAACGCTGCTTGAGCACCGCGCCGACCCCCGTGATGTGCCCACCGGTTCCTACACCGGTGATCAGGTAATCGATGCCCTCGGGAAAATCGGCCAGAATTTCCTGCGCCGTGGTGCGCGCATGCACCTCGACGTTGGCGGGATTTTCAAATTGCTGCGGTACCCAGCTGTTGGGCGTCTCGGCCGCGAGTTGCTTGGCCCGCTCGATTGCTCCACCCATGCCCTGCTCGCGCGGCGTCAGCACCAGCTCCGCTCCCAGTGCCTTGAGATAGCGACGCCGCTCCAGCGACATCGATTCGGGCATCGTCAGAATCAGGCGATAGCCTTTGACCGACGCGACCAGGGCCAAGGCGATCCCGGTATTGCCCGACGTGGGCTCGATGATCACGGTCCCCTTGTCGATCAGGCCGCGCGACTCGGCGTCCTCGATCATCGACACGCCGATGCGGTCCTTGATGCTGCCGCCAGGATTGGCACGTTCGAGCTTGGTCCAGACTTCGACGCGGCGATCGAAGAGGCGATTGATGCGCAAGTGTGGCGTGTTGCCGACCGTTTCCAGAATATTGTTGGCCTTCATCGCGGGCTCCGTTTCATGATGGGAAAATGCGCTAGCCGAACCGAGCGCGAAAGCAAGGTTGCGGCACCGAAAAGCGCGAGCGTAGGTGCCAGAATATCAATGGAGCTTGATCCGCAGCAGACAAAAGCACCGGATTGTTATGCGCGCCGCTTCTATGCAAGTTGCAATTTGCTTCTAAGCCACGCCCGCAGATCGCGTCGTACTCGTGTCATCGGCAGGGCGCAGCATCCGGGGACGATGTCCAACGAGCGCCCAGAATCGCCGCAACGCCCCATTGTCTTGGTTACGGATGCCTGGCATCCGCAGGTCAACGGCGTTGTGCAGACCTGGACCTATATGCAGCGGGAGCTGGCCGCGCTCGGCCATGATTTGCGGGTGATTCATCCCGGTGGCTCGCGAGGGATCCCCGCTCCCGGCGAACCCGATGTTCTGCTCTCGACCGAGCCCGCACGCCATCTGGCGCGTGCCCTGGGTCCGCTGGTACCCGCATACCTGCACATAGCGACCGAGGGACCCCTGGGTTGGGCGGCCCGCGCCCTGGCCCGGCGCCGCCGCTGGATGTTCACCACCTCGTATCACACCCGCTTTCCGGATTACCTCAAATCGCGCTTTGGCATTCCGGCCGCGATCACCATGGCCGTCCTGCGACATTTTCACCGTGATTCGCGTGCGGTCCTGGTGCCTACCGACGCCCTGCGCGGCGAGCTAGGCCAGGCCGGATTCGCCCGCACGCGGCTTTGGGGCCGCGGCGTCGACGGTGAATTATTCCGCCCAGGGGCGCGCGACCGGCTCGCCCTGCCGCGGCCCATCTTGCTCTACGTGGGCCGCGTCGCGCCGGAAAAAAACCTCGAGGCGTTCCTGGATCTGGACCTTCCCGGCTCCCGCGTCGTGATCGGCGACGGTCCGGAACGGATGCGCCTGCAGGCGCGCTACCCGCAAGTGCTGTGGCTGGGTCGGCAAGCGCACCAGAGCCTGCCGGCGTTTTACGATGCCGCCGACGTATTCGTATTTCCCAGCCGCACGGATACGTTTGGCCTGGTCATGCTCGAGGCCATGGCCTGCGGCTGCCCGGTGGCGGCTTTTCCCGTTACGGGTCCGATGCAGGTTGTCGAACCGCGGGTCAGCGGCATACTCGATGCGGACCTGCGCAGCGCATGCGTGGCGGCCCTTCGGCTGGACCGCCGCCTCGTGCGCCAGTACGCGCTCAAGCGGTCCTGGCGCACGATCGCGCAGGAACTGGTCGCCGCGGTCGTACCTATTTCCGCTGGTCTGCGACATCCCGCATCGCGCTGATCGCGCGATCGGTCCCCGCAGGCAGCGCTGCAAAACGCCTGGCGCTGTGCGCGGCCGGGGGCCCCGTCAAGCTCTTACTTATCGCCTGCGACATCGTCGCCGGCGCATTTGGTGTCGGCACGAAAGATCACCGGATTCTTAGGGTGCCGGGACTGCCCGGCGGGATCGCGCGGGCACTGAGACTTTTGAACCCATGGCATAGGACGCTCACCGCACTTGCAACAATGTCTTGCGCCGGGGCGGGGGAAAGCGTCGCTGCAGTTCTGCCATGTCCTTCGCCGTCAGCTCGATTTCGGCCGCGGCAAGGTTCTCGCGCAGGTGCGTTTCGCGCACCGCCTTGGGAATCGCCACCACGCCGTCCTGCGCCAGGATCCATGCGAGCGCCACCTGGGCGGCCGAGGCGCGGTGCCGATTTCCCACGGCGCTCAAAACGGGCTCGGCGGCCAACGCTCCCTGGTCGATCGGGCTGTAAGCCATCAGCGCAATGCGATGCGCGCGTTGCCATGGCAGCAGGCCGAACTCCGGTCCGCGCGCGCTTAGCGAGTAGTACACCTGGTTCGCCGCACAGCCCATGGCATCGCCGTGAGCGGCGCCAGGCTCATTCTGGACCGCCAGCACTTGCTCCATGTCGTCGGTATCAAAGTTGCTAACACCCCAGTGAGCGATGCACTTGTCGGCAACGAGCGCCTGCATGGCCGAACAGGTTTCGCGCAGCGGATACTGTCCGCGCCAGTGCAACAAGTACAGATCAATGTGGTCCAGACCCAGCCGCGAACGGCTGCGGTCGCAAGCGGCCAGCGTCCCCTTGCGGCTGGCGTTGTGGGGGTACACCTTGCTGACGATGAACAACTCGTCGCGCGTAACCTCGCCCGCGCGGATCGCGCCCGCCACCGCCTCGCCCACCACCGTTTCCGCGCCGCCTTCACCGTACATCTCGGCGGTATCGATGAGACGATAGCCCATGGCAATGGCGCTACGCACCGCCGCCACCTCGGCCACACGACGGCTCGCCGCCTCCCCCATGCGCCAAGTGCCCAGGCCCAGCACAGGCAGCGCGCCGCCGCCAAGTAATTTGCAATTTCGCACGGCAGCCCCAAACGAAACACGTACTCGCAGGTGTCCCAACAAGCTGCATCGTAGCGGCTTGCTCCGCGGCCGAAAAGCAGGAACCGGCGCCACCGATGACGTGCCGTTGACCCCATTCGGTTCTCGGCATTGGATATGATGCGCTAGGAGAGCCGAATTCTTGCTTCGAACTTGAGAGCTAGCAAATGACGCAATTTCCAAAAGACATCTACACCGAACCATCCAATATCGATGTCGACACCTTGAGCAATCTCGGTCCGCTTCGCGCGCTGGCGGGGACCTGGCAGGGCCGCCGTGGCCTGGACGTCAAGCCGAAGGCCGAAGGGCCGAAGAAACAGGCATACGTCGAGCACATGGAACTGCAACCGATCGACCCGCAGACCAACGGGCCGCAGCTGCTTTACGGCCTGCGCTACCACACCCATATCGTAAAACCCGACCAGATCAAGACCTATCACGATCAGGTGGGATACTGGCTGTGGGAGCCTGCCACGAGTACTGTGATCCACACCCTGACGATTCCGCGCGCCCAGGTCGTCATGGCCGCCGGCCAGGCTAGCGCCGATGCGAGGCAATTCGAGCTCACCGCGACGCAAGGCGCCGAGAGCTTTGGCATCCTCTCGGCGCCATTTCTCGAATACGCATTCAAGACGGTTGAATTCCGGATCAAGGTGACCGTCAATACGGACGGCACCTGGTCGTATGAGGAGGACACGGTGCTCCTGATCGCGGGAAATCCAGAGCCTTTCCATCACACGGATCGAAATTCCCTGACCAAGATCGCAGAGCCCACGCCGAATCCGCTGGCGCGCAAGTAATCTGGATTGCTCAAGCCCGGGAACGCGCGCTTGGGGCGCACCGGATCCAGGCGTTCGCCGCGGCGCGTGCGGTGCCCAGCACGGCGACGGTCGCAGCAAAAACACCGCGGCGTTGCGACCTAGGCGTTGGAACGCGCATCAGCCAAAGCGCGGAGCAACCGGAAGTCTTCGGCAAAGACAAAGGCCGTTATCGCTTGAGCAACAACGGCCTTCGAAGGTTACATCAACACTTTACGCCAGCGCCTAGGCGATGCGCCGCGGTTTTTTTTCTGGGCCCCGCTCCGTTAGGACGCGCGGATCTCCGCCGCCTGCGGGCCTTTTGCGCCCTGCTTGACGACGAACTCCACACGTTGGCCTTCGGCCAATGACTTAAATCCGCCCGACTGGATCTCGGAGAAATGCGCGAACAAGTCCTTGCCGCCATCGTCGGGCGTGATGAACCCGAAACCCTTAGCGTCGTTGAACCATTTGACTATGCCTGATGACATTTTGATATTCCTTGAAAGATAAGTGTCATAACAAATCAGCCGCGGGAAACGCCCCGCGGCGAGCTATCGATCAAGAAATGTAAACCTGAGGAAACCAGATGTACCGTTGCTCTGTAAATCAAGCAACTGGCCAGAGAAAACCGGAGGAGGACAAGGACCCAAACGAAAGCGGACTAATAGTACACCCGTTTTTGACTGCGTGCCGCCAAGCAAGAGAAATTGTCTATCTGCCCGGTTCGGAGGGAATTTCGACTTTCCCCAGTGGACCGGTCGCTATTTTTTGTCCGGGTTGCTCGCCAATGAGTAATGAATCTCGACCAGCTTCCAGTGTCCGGCGCGCTTGAAGAAAACGTCGGTCTCAAAATAGCTCTCATCGATTGGATCCTTGCCCGGATTTTTCGTGCGCACGGCGGCCCGATAACTGGCAACTGCGGCATCGCCGGCGGGCGCCAGTTGTATCTGAAGATCGGAATACGTGAAGCTTTGGATCGCGCCACCGCTCTTGATGAAATCACCCCAGGACTTCTTGTACTCCGGCAGCGTCGTGGCGCCTTCCGGGAACAGCCCTCGGAAGTCGTCCGCGTAATAGGAAAAATACTTTGGAAGATCGTTGGCGGCATAGGCTGCATTCACCTCGACCTCCAATTGCCGGATCTGATCAACTGCGGACTGGTCAGCTGCCAAGGATGGGTGGATAACAGCAAGCCCCAGAAGAAAACCGGTGGCGACCGCACGCCAACGGTGTTTTATCATGACTGTCGTGCCGCGACTCGTGGCCTGAAGCATCTTTTTCCCCTGCGTTATTCGTGTTCCATCCGTTCCCGCGCACTCCTACGGGAGGGTCCGATTTGTAGCCCATGCAGCCAAGACTCTAGCGGACGGACTCAGAATTGGGCAGTCTTCTGAACGGCGCGCCATAAATACCCCACTCAAATACGGACCTGCAGGCCAACCGGGCACTGTTCAATGGCGACTCCAGACAGCTTCGGCATAAACTTCGCCAAGCTTCTCCCCGAGCACGGTGCCGATCGCGCTCGTCGCACACCGCGGCGCACTGATGCAGGCGCTTGCGGCCCAGTTGCGCGGTACCTTCGGGCTCAAAGTGGATGCAAAGCAGATGGATCATTTGCGAGCCGGCATGAGCGCCGAACGCAACGCTAGCCACGACGCTGCCACACCAGTGCGCCTGCTGCTGGTCGGCGCCACTGGCGCCGTCGGGCGCCAGGTGCTCACCGCAGCCCTCGCCGACCCTCGCGTCGGCCGGGTAATTGCTCCCACTCGGCGGCCGCTGTCGCCCCACGCAAGACTTCACAACCCCGTGATCGATTTTGCGCACCTTCGCGCCGACGCACCGTGGTGGGAAGTTAACGCGGTGGTCTGCGCGCTGGGCACGACGATCAAGGCGGCCGGATCGCAGGCGGCCTTTGCTGCGGTCGACCGCGACCTGCCGATACAAGTGGCCAGGCTGGCGCGAGCAGCAGGCGCGACACGCTACGCGTTAAATTCCTCACTCGGCGCAAATTCCGCCGGAAATTTCTACCTGCGTACCAAGGCAGAGGCGGAAGCGGGCATCCGCAGCATTGGCTATCCGACCTATACGATCGTGCGACCGTCGCTGATCGACACGTTGCGCAGCGAATCGCGTCCGGGCGAATTGATATGGCTGTCCTTCGCACGGGCTTTGCGCCCGCTGATTCCCAAACGATACCGCGCGGTCACGGCGGAGCGCATCGCTCGGGCCTTGCTGGAAGGAGCGCTGCTGGATCGACCCGGGGAGTACATCATCGAATCCGAGCAACTGCAGGACTGAAGGACCTCATGACAGAGGCGTCCCTATGCAACGCAACTGCTGCGGGGCGAGCACGGCGCCTGGGCGCGCTGCTGGCCCGACTCAGTCCCTTTGTCTGAGCGACTCCAACCGCGCCAGAAGCTCGCGCGGGTATTCGACCTTGGTCTGTATGGCTCCCGCGTAGACGACACCCTCGTTGCCATCGAGCGTCAGCAGCTCGCCCTCACGCAGCGTCGTCTCCCCTAGTTTGATGGTGCGTGCGGCATCGTCGATCTGCAGCTCCGCGCAGCCCACGAGGCAGACCTTGCCCAACTGGCGCGCCACGACCGCGGCGTGGGATGTACGCGCGCCACGCTGCGTGAGCAGTCCCGCGGCCGATTCCAGGGCGGCGATGTCGCTGGTTTCCGCGTCACCGCGCACCAGCACGAACGGCACACCTGCAGCGCGGCGGGCGACGGCGCGTGCTTCATCGAGGGCGATCTCGCCGACGGCCACGCCATTGCTCGCGCTTGCAGCTCGCGCGAGCGGCTCCAGCGGCGCTCCGCTCGGGGCGACGATGCGAGGCAACGCCAACGCTTCTCGGTCCAGCCCGGCGGTACGCTCGCGAGCGAGGTCGGCCCCGATCAGGCCCTCGTTGAACATGTCCAGTGCGATGCGAGCGGCGGCGTATGGCGTGCGCTTTCCGACGCGGGTCTGCAACAGAAACAGCCGGCCGTCCTGGACCGTGAACTCGAAGTCCTGCATGTCTGCAAAGGCGCGCTCGAGTTGCCGCACGGCATCCTGCAGCGCCTGCCATACGCCGGGCAGCACGGCGGCCAACTTGTCGTGTCCGTGGGCGATGCACCGCCCGGAGACCACGTCTTCTCCCTGGGCATTGAACAGAAAGTCCACCCACAGCAATGGCTCGCCAGTGGCCGGGTCACGGGTAAACCCAACGCCGGCGCCCGATTGCCCACCCATATTGCCGAACACCATGCTCTGCACGGTCACGGCCGTCCCGACCATGTCGGGTATGCCGTTCAGGCGTCGATATTCGCAGGCCTTTGGCGATCGCCAGGATGCAAGGACCGCCTCGATGGCACCGGCGAGTTGTACACCAGGTTCTTGCGGAAACGGCCGGCCAGCGGCACGCGCATAAACCTCGAGAAACCGATGTGTGAGTTCCCGCAGCTCCGCGAAGTCAAGCTCGCGTTCGTCGCGCGAGCCGGCCAGCGCCGTGCTTGCCTCGTCGAAGATCTGGCCCGGCAGCCCCGCCACGACCTCTCCGTACATGGCCACGAGCCGCCGATAAGCGTCCCAAACCAAGCGCGGATTGCCAGTCTGGCGCAAAAGGCCACCGGCCGTGGCATCGCAGAGCCCGATGTTCAAAATCGTCTCCATCATTCCCGGCATCGATACCGGCGCACCGGATCGGACCGAGAGCAGCAGCGGCCGGCTGGCGGCGCCCAGGGCAAGGCCGGTCGCGCGTTCCAACGCACGCAGGCCCGCGCTCCACAGGGCCGGACTCGACGCCCGTTCGCGCGCTGCCCGATCGACGCAGTAGTGTGTGCCGAGCACGAAGGCGGGTGGCACCGGCAATGACATTTGCACCATGCGCAGCAAGTTCCAGGCCTTGGAGCCCATGGTCTGTGGCGACGCTTGGCCGGCGCTTGCTGCCGCGCCGCTGCACCCGATCAGGTACACCTCGGGCGGCAAGGCAATCATCGCCGCCGCGAGCGATGGCGCGTCGTGGGGTGAATTCATCCTCGCACTCCGGCCTGGTCGAAAGCCAGATCCCGCAGGCCGTATGCAGCCATGAGCAGATGGTCAGAGGCGGCCTCCAAAGCGGCGGCAAGGTCATTGGCAAGCATCAGCGATGGGGCGTCCTGCACCGCCCGAAGAATCACGCGGCGCGCATCACGCAGCCAGGAATCGCACTGTCGTTCGGCCTGCAGCACCCGCCACGTCGCCCCTAGGAAGGCATCGTTATCCAGCGCTTCGCTGTCGGACCCCAGTGTGCGTGCGATCGCCAGCGCCTTCACATGGTCCTGGGTTGCCTGCAACACCGTGGCCGCCAGACGCGCCAGCGCTTTCCTCACGTCTGCATTCCAGCCTTTCAGGTGATCGTCAGCAATCAGGCTGACCAGGAAAGCAGCCTCCTCCAGCGCGTCAGCGACGTCGTCTGACTGCTCCGCGAGTCTGGCAACCGGCTTCCAGCGGGGCTGACGCTCCGCCTTTTCGCGCGCTTGCATCACGAGGTGATCGGCCTTGCGTTCCCAGGATTTGGCACGCGCGGCAAGCTCCTGGGCGGCCTTGCGCGAGCCTTCGGCGCCGTGCGCCAGGCCATCGCTGATCGCTTGCGCGAGCGTGTGGCAATAGGCGGCATGCTCGGCGAGCAAATCGAACTCACCGGTGCGATGGCGCACGTGCTGGGCAAGCAGCATGCGGGTCTCGTCGGCGACCAGGGCCGATGGCTGGCCGCCGCGCAATGCATCGCAGGCCAGCCGCATAACAGCAACCAGGAAGGCGCGTGCATCGGCGACGCCGATGACCTCGTCGAGTCGGTCTCCAATCCGAAACGCGCCCTCGCCTGCCGCCTGCATTGCACCGAAGATGAGCCGCTCCCCGCCCGCCTGCAGCCAAGCGCGGTGACCGACTTCGAGCCGCGCAGCTTCGGCGAGCACGGCAATCGCATCCCCCTTCCCTATGAACGCCTGCAGCCGCTTGCGGGCGCGATTCCAGTCGATCAGGAAGACGATTCGCGAGGCAATGCCGTCGAGCACGGCTTCGAGCACGGGCTCATCTGGGCAGTCGAACTGCGCCGTGGCCACCGAAAATGCCGCGCCCTCGTTTAGCTCGGCGCTAGCGCGGGATTGCAGCCCCGACCATCGGGCCCCGAACGGTGCGAGAAGAAGCTGGAAGAACTCGACACGAGCGCGGTGCAGATCGGAATAGGTCAGCGTGATCAGGTGCGCGGTCACCTCGATCACCAGCACGTGCGCATCGTTGGTGCCGATGTCATTTTGCAACAGCAGGCACTCGCCGTCCCGCGTGGCCACCGTTTCCAGACCCGGGTGGTCGAACTTCAGCGCCGCGGTACGGTGCAGCCCGCGCATGAAGGCAGCCACACGCGCACGATCCTCCGGTCGCAGTTCCCACACGTTGGCTCCGTCGATGACCTCGCTCGCCAGTTCGGCCGATAGCCGGTTGATTTGCTTGTGCAGATCTATCACCAGCAGGTGAAGACTGTCCGACCGGTCCCGACGGCCATGGGTGAGCGCGTCGACCTGCTCGTCACTCAGGCGATCCGATGGCAGGCTGCCGAGCCAGTCGAGCCATTGCTTTACACGGAGCTGCGGCTGTGCTTCGGCGCTCGCGGTCTCGATCACCGGACGAGCCATGGTGGCGAGGTCGTCCACGAGACACTTGACGAGCCGCGGCAAGTCGGGGACCAGAAGGTCTTCGTCGATTCGCCTCGCCGTGGCCGCGACGTCGTGTAGCCACCCGGCATCCAGTCCGGCGGCTGCGATCTCATTTGCCAGATCGGGCAGATCGCGGTTCGGGTGCAAGGCATGCGACGCAGCGGCCTGCAAGACCGTGAGATAGACCTTAAGACGGTCGTTGGCGGACAGGGCCGCCTTGACCCAGGCCGGCAACATCAATCTGCGCTGACCGAGGGACTGTACCGCCTGGGCTTTTTGCATATGTTCCTCCTTCCCGCTGCTAGGCTTAGTATCGGATAAGCGGATGACAGGAACACGGCGGCGTGCCGCGGCGTGGCCAAGGCTTGATCTGGCGCAACCCCGGCCGCTGCCGGCGCAGCCCCGGCTCGTTCAGACGATGCCTTGCGCTTTGAGATCCGCGAAAGCCTGGCCGACGATGCCGATTGCTGCGAGCACTTGCTCCGTATGCTCCCCGAGCTTCGGGCCTAGCCATCGGGTTTCCCCCGGGGTCTCCGACAGCTTCGGCACGACACCGGGGAAATCGATGATCCTCCCGTCCGGCAGCGGAAATGATTGGATCATGTCGCGCGCGCGATAGTGCGGGTCGGCATGTATGTCGGCGGCGGTGTAGATCCGTGCGCTCGGTACGTCGGCGGCTTCCAGCGTTGACAGCACGTCGCTCAAGTCATGCCGCTGGGTCCATTGCGTGATCGCGCCGTCCAGCAGCTCGGTGTGTTGCGCACGGCCGTCGTTGCGGGAAAAGCGCGGATCGTCGGCAAGATCCGCCCGTCCGATCGCGTGCATGAGGCGCTTGTAAATTCCGTCCGAGTTGCCGGCAATGATGACGTAGGATCCGTCGCGGCACGGGTAGGTACTCGACGGCACGATGCCGGGCAGTGATGCGCCGGTTCGCTCGCGCGTGTGGCCGAAACCGGAGAACTCGGGGATCAGGCTTTCCATGACGCCGAACACCGCCTCGTACAGTGCAACATCGACGTATTGGCCTTTGCCGCCGTTGACCTTGTGGTGGTGCAACGCCAGGAGTGCGCCGATCACGCCGTACAGCGACGCAAGCGTGTCGCCGATGCTCACGCCGACCCGCACCGGCGGTCGATCCGGATAGCCGGCCACATAGCGCAGGCCGCCCACGGACTCGGCGATCGCGGCAAATCCGGGTCGGTCCTTGTACGGTCCCGTCTGCCCATAGCCAGAGACCCGCACCATGATGAGCGATGGATTGATGCCGGAGAGATCCTCCCAGCCGAGGCCCCATTGCTCGAGCGTCCCCGGACGGAAGTTCTCGATCACGATATCGGCGTCCTTGACGAGGCGGCGCACGATCGCCTGTCCGCGCGGGTCCTTCAGATTCAGCGTCACCGACTTCTTGTTGCGGCTCTGTGAGTACCACCACAGCGACGTTCCGTGGTACAGCTTGCGCCAGCCGCGCAGCGGGTCGCCGCCACCGGGCGATTCGATCTTGATCACCTCGGCGCCGAATTGCGCAAGCAGGCTCGCCGCGTAGGGACCCGCGATGAGCGCGCCAAGTTCAACCACCTTTACGCCCTCCAGCGCCATGCGCTTGGATTCATCTTCCATGAAGTTCCTCCGTACCGTAGGTCGATCGCTCGCGAGCATGGCGCCTCAGACGGCACGCCGGATGAGGTTCGAGCGCATTTGGCAGGTCGAGCCGGGCACGATCCGGCCGATCTGGCGGATTTGATCCATGATCGCCTCTTGCAAGATGTCCACGGAGCTTGCCGTCGAGGTCATTCGGGCAACGGCTTGCCGCGCGTTTCCGGCAGGAACCATGGCACGATGAGTCCGGCGAGGTAGATCGATCCCAGCGTCATCGCGGCGCGCGGGATACTCCCGAAGGCGTGAATGAGCGTTCCGGCGAGGATCGGGAAGAGCCACGCGATCATGCGCGCGGCATTGAAGATGAACGCCGCCGCTGTCGCCCGCACGCTCGAGGTGAACAGTTCGGCAGGGTAGATCGCCATCCACGAGTACGCACAACCCAGCGTGAAAAAGCCGTTGATGAACGAAGCCCATAGGAGGCCGTCCAGCGAATTCGTCCACAGATAGGTGATGGCCGTAGTCGCCAGCGCGCCGAGGTAGGTCAAAAACAGGTAGACCCGGCGACCGAGGCCATCGGCCAGGAAGCCCGATAGGAGGTAGGCGACGACCGCCCCGCACGTGTAGAGCAGGGCGACGCGCAGCCCCCATTGCTCCGGGCTTGGCGCGCCACCCGCTTTGGCCATCTGCGCCGCAAACGCCGGCAGCCAGCTCGAGATGGCCCACCACCCCACGGTCGTGGCCAACGACAAAACGAAGGCCAGGAGCGTGCGCCTGCGGCTTTCGGGCTCGCGGAAGATCTCGGCGAGCGTGAACGGCCGCTTGCCCTTCGCGGTCGCGGGCGATCCACGCCCGTCCTCCTCGGTGGCGGCCCAGCGCTGCATTTTGATCGCCTCGAGCCACTTCTCCGATTCGCCGACCGAGCGCCGGATATAAAAGCAGAAAAGAGCCGGCAGCGCGCCGACGACAAACACCAAGCGCCACGTTTCCTCGCCAAGCGGTCGCGCCTGGTTCAGCACGAGCCATACCAAGGCTGCAATCAGCGTGCCAAACCC
>Ga0209415_10003912_pt1 | contig 27541 bp, 25 predicted proteins | sample PeaSoiSIISIP2007_FD_187696 | JGI IMG/M metagenome (GOLD analysis project Ga0209415, IMG submission 187696) | Peat soil microbial communities from Weissenstadt, Germany - SII-SIP-2007 (SPAdes) (version 2) | ecosystem: Environmental > Terrestrial > Soil > Wetlands > Peat | place: Germany... | reverse complement strand
GGCTCATCGAGCAGCAGCAGTGTCGGCTCGAGCACGAGGCTGCGTGCGATCGCAACGCGCTGCCGCTGGCCGCCCGAGAGTTCATCGACGCGCTTATCGGCGGCGCCGGCGAGACCGACGCGCTCCAGCATCGCGTCGCTGCGTTTGTTGCGCTCCGGCTTCGATAATCCGCGGCGCGCGAGCCCGAAGGCTACATTGTCGCCGACCGACATCATCGGAAACAGCGCGAGCTGTTGGAACACCATATTCACGGGCCGCCGATTCGGCGCGACGCCGCGCATGCTCTTACCGCCGATCGCGATGTCGCCGCTGTCGGGTTCGATGAAGCCGGCGATCATGCGCAACAAGGTTGTCTTGCCGCACCCGGACGGGCCCAAGATCGAGAAGAAGCTGCCGCGCTCGACCGTGAACGACAGCGTGTCGACGGCGACGTGGTCGGCGAAGCGCTTGACGACCGCATCTGCGACCAAGTCCGGCGTACTCATGTCACGGCCCGGAGCAGCGCTTGCACGAGAGGCTGAGGCCGGTATCGGCTGCTGCTGGGCGTGAGTCCCAGGCGCACGATCACGAACTCGCGCGACGGAATGACTGCGATGCTCTGACCATCGTGACCCTCCATCCAGAACGTATCGCCGGGCAGACCGTATGCCTCGTCCGGATTCTCGCCGGGCTTCTCGGCTGCCGATCCCCACAGCCAGACCTGCCCATGTCCGTACTGGCCGCTCGAGGCGGCGACGGGCGTGACCATCATGTTGACGTATCCGCTCGGCAGCAGTGATTGTCCATGCCAGACGCCCCCTTGCAACAAGAACTGACCGTAGCGCGCCCAGTCGCGCGCCACCGCGTACATGTACGAGGAACCCACGAGAGTTCCGTGCGCATCCGTTTCGATCGTAGCGCTGCGCATGCCGAGAGGCGCAAAGAGTCTTTCGCGCACGAAGCTCAAACCATTGTCGCCGGCCGCGTCTTGAAAAATCCGCGCCAGAATCACCGCTGTCCCGCTCGAGTAGCTCCAGACCGCTCCGACCGGATGATCGAGCGGCTGGGCACGCGCGAACCCCGCCATGTCCGACTCGAGATAGAGCATGCGCGTGACGTCGGAGAGCGCACCGTAGGCCTCATCGAAATGCAACCCGCTCGACATCGCCAATAGATCCGCGATCGTGATGCGGTCGCGCGCGTCCCCGGGGCCCGCAGGCCAGCCGGCGGATTGCTCGAGGCTCAAACGTCCGTCTTTGACGAGCAAGCCGATCAAGCCGGCCGTGACGGTCTTGGTCATCGACCAGCCGAGCAGCGGCGTCGTCGCCGAGAATCCCGCGGTATAGCGTTCCGCGACGATCCTGCCCCGATGCACGACGACGATCGCGCGAACACCGGGTCCCGCCAGACCGTCGTCGCCGACCAAGTGGTCGAGATTCGCATCGGTCGCGACCGTCTCGCCGTCCGGCCAGGTCAGGGAATCGATAGCCGTTGCCCCCGTGCCTGCCGCCGCGCCCGGCTTGGCGAGCATCGGCGCTGTGTCTTGAGCTGCTGTTCGCACCAAAGCTGCGTCGGCGCCGGCGTGCAGCTTGCCGTCCGGCAGAGCCGCGCAGCCCGCTCCGGCTCGGTATTCGGCAAGTCCATCGCCGATCAGGCCGAACAAGCCCGCGCGCACGAGGCCACGCTCGCGGACCAGCGATACCCGCATCAGGCGCAGCACGGGGTTGCCCGTCGATTGGATATCGCTGCGCAAGACCTCCTGCGGATCCCGGCCGGCCAGGAACACGTTGGAGCAGACGATTTTGGCGGAATAATTGGCCGCCACGCGCAGCAATTGCGGCGGTTCAGCCCACAACCACCCGATCACGATGGCCAAGGACAGCAGACCGCCCGCGAGCGCGTAGACCCATTTTTTCCGGTAAAATTTCAGTGTCCGGGCTCCGAAATCGCGATCATACCTGGACCCGAGGTTCGAGTTATCATAGAGCCTCGTTCATATAGCAAAGATGTGCAAGCATGACTGAAGCCTCGACCCGAAAACTGATCAATGATCTGCGAGCGGCGATTAAAGATGCCGAGGCGCTCGTGGCGGCTACGGCGAATGATCTCAGCGGACGCGCCACGGAGGCGCGCGAGAAGGCGACCGAGTCGGTCGACAAGGCGCAGGCCGGTCTCGAGGAACTCGAGTCGCAATTGACGGCGCGGGCCAAAGACATGGCGCAGGATGCCGCCGATTATGTCCGCGAGAATCCTTGGGGTTCGCTGGGAATCGCCGCTGCGGTCGGTGTCGTGGTCGGCGTATTGCTCAATAGGCGCTAGCGCGTGGCCGACGACGCTCCGCCCCAGGCCGGTGTGTTCGCTTCGCTCAAGCGCATGCTGGCGACGCTGCTCGAACTGGTGTCTCTGCGTCTGGAGCTCGTTTCGGTCGAGATCGAGGAGCAGATCGAATACGCGGCGAGCCTGCTGCTGTGGAGCGTCGCGGCAATTTTCTTCGGCTGCTTGACCGTATTGCTGCTGGCGCTGACGATCGTCATCGTGTTTTGGGACGACCACCGCTTGCTGGCGGCGGGTCTCGTGACCGGCGCATTCGCGCTGCTCGCGGTCGGTGCGGTGCTGGTCGTGCGCGCGCGTCTGCGGCAGCGGCCGAGATTCCTCGTGGCCACGACCGCGGAACTCAAGCGCGATGCCTCCGCCCTAGGCGATGAGCCGTCATGAGTGTGCGCGCCGAGCTGCTCGCGTCGCGGCGCCAGAACCTGCTGGTGCGCAGCGAGGCTCTGCGGCGGGAGATTGGCGCCGATGCCTCGGCGCTCGCGCTGCGCTTTAGATTCGCCGACAAAATCGTCGCTGTCGGGCGATCGGGATTATTCAAGACGTTGTTTGCGGGCGGCGCGGCCTTGCTGTTTTTCGGGCGCACGCGCCGCATCTTGAGCGTGCTCTCGCGTCTGGCAGTGTGGTATCCGCTGCTGAAGCGCGCGGCCCGTTACTTTTGGACGCCGACTCCAGCCAAGGGTTAATCCGCGGCCTTGATGCGATCGAGCACGCGCCCTTCCAATTCCTCGAGGCCCGGGGGGATCGCCGGATACCAGTGGATGCCGGTCAAGGCGCTGTCGGGAAATGCGGCGCTGAACTGGGCTTTGAGCCGCGGATCGATGAAGGCGTCGGTGTTGCGAGCGGCCGAGAAGTTTCCGACCGACTTGGTGATTTTCGCGGCGATGTCGGGGCGCATCGTGAAATTGATCCAGGCATAGGCGGCCGCGTCGTTGCGGCCCCGGGCCGGCAGAGCGAAGGTGTCGAGCCAGCCGAGAGGTCCGGAACGCGGCACGATGAATTGAATGTCCGGGTTTTCGCGATTCAGCGTCCAACCGCCGGTGTCCCACATCATCGCGGCGACCACCTCGCCGGCGCGTATCGCGTTCAGCAACTGATCCTTGTTGTCGAAGAAGAACTTGAGATTCTTCTTGCACGCGGACAGCGTCGCGCCGACCTGATCCATGAGCGCGCCATAGGCCTTGAGGTCGCCGTAGAGCGCGAACGGGTCCTTGCCGGCCGCGAACGCAAAGGCCATGAGCGTGGGCCGCCGCAAGCGTATCGAGGTCTTGCCCGCGAGCTCCGGCTTGCAGAGGTCGGGGTAGTCCGTGACTTTGGCGCGCTTCGTATTGACGACGAGGCCGTCGGTGCCCCACAAATACGGTAGCGCATATTGCTGGCCGTCGAGCGTGGTGTTCTTGCGCACGATCTCGAGCAGCGTCGGCTGAAATTGGTCGAGCTTGACCTTGGAGAGATCGATGGGCTTGTAGATCCCGAATTCACGCTGCGGCCCGGTGACTCGATCCTGCGAGGGTTGAGCGAGATCATAGCCCGCGCCCCCGGTCGCGCGCAGCTTCGAAATCATTTCCTCGTTGTTCGACAGCGTCACATCGACATCGATGCCGGTTTCCTTTTTGAAAGCCGCGATGACGTCCGCGGGCACATAATCGGCCCAGCTGATGATCCGCAGCCTTTGATTGTAGGCGTGGGCGAGGCCGGCGCCCAAAACCAGCGCTAGCGCAACCCACGCCGTTCGCCGCCACATCAGAATGAAAGACCCACGGATATGATCAGCGCCGTCGGATTGAATTCAATATGCGAAGTGCGAATCTCGCCGGCGGTGTTCGCGGTGAGCCGCGCATTGACCTTCGATCCCGAGTACGAGGCCGTGAAATTCCAGCGCGGCGCGGGCCGCCAGGTCAGGCCCACCGTGCCCGCGGGGCCCACCGAAGCGGGCAGCGAGATTTTCGTCGGCCCGCCGCTGACCGCATCGCCCGGTCCGGTCGAAGTGCGGTCGTAAAAGTACGTGTAATTGACGCCCACACCGATAAAGGGGCGCACCGGCGACGACTCAGGGAGGAAGTTGTACTCGATAAAGCCGGTCGGCGCGAACCATCGTACCGTGGAGAGCACCTGGTCGTTGTAGGGCACCGAGCCGAGGTCGAGGGGGCCCCTTCCCTTGGTCTTAGCGACCGGTGGCACACCCATCGCCAGTTCGAACGTGAAGTGCGGCGATAGGCGACGCAAATAGGCGAAGTACAGAGTTTCTATATCCTCGGGATGGAAATTCAAATTCTCGCCGGCGGGGATGAAAGGCCCGCTCAAGTCACTGGCGTTCACATGATAGAACACGCTGTAGCTGCCGATCCGAACGTCGTTACTGAGTGGATCGTCGGCGCATGCGACCGATGTGCAGATCAGACTGATCGCAATCGACGCGATCGCCGCGAGCGCAGTGGGCAATGCCCGGATAGTTAACGTCGGCATGGCCTAGCCCCCCAGGATTTCGGTGAAGAATGAGCGTGCGGCAACCGAACAGAACGGTTGCTCGGCCTGGTGCGTTTGCGCTACGACCTGAAGTTCGGCGGCGGTTGGCGAAAGACTGCCGCCCGCAGCGGACTCATAGAAGGCGAGCACGCCGGCTTGGTGGGCCTGAAAGGCGCCCTGCAATTCAGCGAACGGACCCGCGGGCGTGGCGTTGATGTCGAGTACGGTCAGGGCTCCGGCCGGCAGCGCGCTCCAGAATTTCTGCATCGTGCCAGTATCGACGCTGAAGTAAACGACGGGGTCCGAATCGCCGCCGCATAGCAGCGTCGGTGAATGCGGTGCCCACGGCGGGTTGCGCAAGTCATTGGTATTGAGCGCCTGACGAAGGTAAAACGCCGGAGCCAGCGTCGGCGAGGGGATCATCGCGGGGATCGCGGCGACCGTCGGTGGCGAACCCGTTGGGGCGAGCGGCCCGGCGCCGTCGATGAAACTCGCAGCGTTGATTGCGTAGCTGACCCGATAGTCGTTGTTGATCAGATATGAGGCACCGAAGCCCAGATCGAACAAGGGCGTGAAAGGATTCGCAGGATTGCTCGGCACCGCGAGCGCCGCAGTCAGTTCCGCCGAAAGCACCGCACTGCCGGGGATCGTCACGGTCGGCGTGACGTTGTCGAACAGCGCGAACTCCGGCAGCAAGCCCTCGGCAAGGATCGTGTCGATCGGCGTCGCGCTGGGCAGCAGATTACCGATGCCGGTCGCGTACTGCGGATTAATTACATCCGTGGCCGTCGTATAAATGTTGCCGTAGGCGTGCTGATAGCCATCGATCAACATTGTGCCGTTGACCGTGGAATACGCGTCAACTGCGCCAAGGAAAACCGAGTCGAGTAACGCCTCGAGCGCGTACGGTCCTGACATCGGCGCTGCTGCGGTTACTTTCCCGCCGGCTGCCTCGATCGCGCGCTGCGTCGCCATCGCGACGTAGCCGCCTGCCGAATAGCCGGTGATCAGCAACTGGCCGCTGTCGCTGGTCGCCGAGCTCATCGTATTGGGCAGCGCCGTGCGCGCTGCGGCGAGCATGTCGATCATCTCGCCGGAATTCTGCACGGCATTCAGATAGGGGTGATAACCGAGCGTCGAGATATCGTAGCCCGCGAAGTTCGGCGCGACGACGATGAAGCCTTGCGCCGCGAACGTCGCCGCGATCGACACGCCCTCGCTGTCGTTGGGGTTGACGAGATTGGCCAAGTTCAAGGTCTGGTCGGGGTTCGTGCCGTGCGCGTACAGCACGATCGGCCGCGGGCCGGTGCAGGGAGGCGCCGCACCCGTGGGCACCATGAGCGCTCCCGAGGATTCGGTCGTCTCGCCGGCGCCGCCGACGGTCCAGAATTTGACGTAATAGACGTCGACGCCGCAGGTCGGGTTGCCCCACAACGGCAGCAGCGCCGCAGCCGTCGAGTTACTGGCAAGTTCCGCCTGTAAACCGGGGGCATCGAACGAAAGGATGCGCAGCGGCGGGTTCACGTCGAGCGTACCTCGTGCGGTGGAGGTCGCGACCGCCGAGGTCCCCGTATTCGACCCGCAGGCAGCCAATAGCGCGACCACGAGGCCTGCGCCCAAACCCTTAACCATATTGAACATGACTGTCTCCTGACGTCGGCTCAGCCAAATTGAATGACCTTACTACCCACGTGCCCGGTCTGTTTATATGGATAGGGACTGCCGGACTGGTTGTTGCGATTCTACCCGATTGAGAAAAAATCGCTATCCTTCGCGACGCGTACGCGCAACGGCCGGGCGCCGAGCTTGAGTCACGAGTGGCGCGCGCAGCTGCGCGGGAGGAGACTCATAAGTATGAAGACTTTAGGACCCTTGAGCGGCGTGCGCGTACTCGATTTGACACGCGTGCTATCCGGGCCTTATTGCACGGCCTTGCTCGCCGATCTCGGCGCCGAGGTCGTGAAGATCGAGGCGCCGCAAGGCGACGAATATCGGCGCATCGGACCGTTTCGCGGCGGTGAGAGTGCGCTATTCCAGCTCGTCAACCGTAATAAGCTCGGCATGGTCTTCGATCTGAAGCACGCTGCCGATCTGGCGACCGTGCAGCGCCTCGCGCGTGAGGCCGATGTGTTCGTCGAGAATTTCAGACCGGGCGTGGCGGCGCGTCTGGGTCTCGGCCACGAGGATCTCGCGTCCGCCAATCCGCGTCTCATCTACGCGAGCATTTCGGGATTCGGACAAACCAGCGCGCAAAAGGATCTGCCGGCCTTCGACCTCGTTGCGCAAGCGCTCTCGGGTTTCATGGCGATGACCGGCGAGCCCGACGGTGCGCCGACCAAGGCCGGCGACGCGATCGGCGATCTCGCGGCCGGCCTGTTCTGTTCCTGGGCGATACTCGCGGCACTCTATGAACGGGAACGCACCGGCGTCGGTCGCCGTATCGACGTCGGCATGGTCGATGCGCTCGTCGCGTTGATGCCGACGGCGGTCGCGCAGTGGATGTTCGGCGCTACGCCGCCGCATCGCAGCGGTAACCGGCATCCGCTGTCGACGCCGTTCGGCGCGTTTCGCGCCCATGACGGCTACGTCGTCATATGCGTGCTCAACGGCGCGCAGTTTCTGCGCCTCGCCGAGTGCATGGGCCGACCGGAGCTCGCGGCCGATGCTGACTTTGCGACCGACGCGCTGAGAACCCTCAACGAGGCGCGGCTCAAAGCGCTGATCGAAACATGGCTTGCGCCGCTCAAAGTCGCGACGGCCGTGCAGATGCTGCTGCAAGCCGGTGTTCCGGCCTCACCAATCGAGGAGCCGGCGGCGGTGTTCGACGGTGCGCACGTCACGGAGCGCTCGTTGTTGTCGCACACCCGGCACCCGACGCTCGGCGCCATTGCGGCGATGGAGCAGCCGGTGCACTTCGACGGGCTCAAGCGCGGCGCGCAGCGCGCGGCGCCTGGGCTCGGCGAACATCAGCACGACGTATTGCGGCGGTGGTTGGGAGAATCGAGATGACCACCGACCGTTGACGCGGCACGCGCGCCGCAGTTGGCGCGGCATGCGCGCCGTGTCAGGGAAAACCCGAGTGCATGCGTCGTTGCCTTGCCAGGGAGGGTCCCGTAGGATCCCGCGATGGATCGCATTTGGGCCAATTTGAGCCCGTTGACCGAGTTTGCCATCGTCCTCATCGCCCTTGCGGCCTTGGGGTTTCACCTGCGTTGGTCGCGGCGCAGCGCGGTTCTCGGTCCGACGCTGCTTACGACGCTGGGAATCTTCTTTTGCTTCGTCGGAATTGCCTGGGGCCTGCTGGATTTCGATACCAACGACGTCAAATCCAGCGTACCGCATTTATTGCAGGGCATACGCACGTCGTTTTGGGCGTCGGTCGCCGGAATCGGTTTCGCACTGACGATCAAGCTGCGGCATATCATTTTCGACGGGCGTAACGCGGCCTCGGCAACGGCGGAGACCGGTGCGACCGTCGATGACTTGCTGCTCGAGTTGCGGCGGCTCAACGAGGCGGTTTCTCGCACCGACACCGCGGGCGTGTTGGGCCAACTGCAATTGGTGCGCGAAGAATCCAACGCGCGCCTCGATCGCTTGACCGCCGCATTCGAGGGGTATGCGCAAAAGGTCGCCGAGTCCAATTCCAAGGCCTTGATCAAGGCGCTGCAAGAGGTCATTCGCGATTTCAACGCCAAGATCAACGAGCAGTTCGGTGAGAATTTCAAGCAGCTCAACGCCGCGGTCGGCAAGCTCGTCGCGTGGCAGGTCGGCCACGAGGCGCAGCTCGATGCGCTGATCGTGCAGGAAACGGCGACACGCAAGAATATGACCGAGGCGTCGCTGCGCTACGCGGAGCTCGTCAATAAATCGGGCGTGTTCCTCAATGTCGCGCAATCGCTGGGCAAGGTGTTGACGGGCTTGGAGACGCAACGCGAACAGCTCGAGGCCTCTCTCGGCGGCTTTGCACGCCTGGTCGACAAAGCGGCGACGGGATTGCCCGAGATCGAGCGCCGGATCGTGTCCATGACGGAACAAATCGAACAAGGCGTGCTCACCAATCAGGAACAGCTCACGGCTGCCTTCCAGGCCGCCAACGCCAACCTCAACAGCCACTTGCGCCAGGCGACCGAGGATTCGAAGAAGCACGTCGCGGTGTTGGACAAGGCGCTCGAAGAGGAGCTGCGGCGCGCGATCGAATCGCTCGGCCGTCAATTGACGGCGCTCTCGCAGAAGTTCGTGCAGGATTACACGCCCTTGACGGCGCAACTGCAGCGCGTGCTGCAGTCCGCGCAATTTATCTGACGATGGCGCTGCGTCAACTGAGCGTTGCGGAACCGGATTCGGACTCGAACCCGCAGGAGACGCATTGGATTCCGCTATCCGATCTGATGACCGGGCTGATGGTCATTTTTCTGCTGATCGCGGTCATGTACATGATGAAGGTTGAGGCGGATGCGGACCGCATCAAGACGGTCGCGATCGCCTACAGCGAAATTCGCGATGCGCTCTATGAAGATCTGAATGCCGAATTTCAAAGCAACTTGGGCGCATGGAAGGCGCAAATCATCAAGTCCGATTTGACGATCCGGTTCAACGAACCCGAGATTTTGTTCGCGACCGGCAGCAGCGAACTGAAGCCGGAATTCAAGCAGATATTGAGTGATTTCTTCCCGCGTTACGTGCGTATCTTGACGTCGCCGAAATATCGCGACGCGATCAGCGAAATCCGCATCGAAGGGCATACCTCCTCGGATTGGACCTTGCAAACTTCACCCGAAGACGCCTATTTTCACAATATGGAATTGTCCCAGGCGCGAACTCGGACGACCTTGGATTACTTACTCAAGATACCGGCGGTCGCGGCCGATCGGCCCTGGCTGATTCGCTACCTAACCGCCAATGGGCTATCTTCATCGCGTCCGATCCTGGATGCGGATCACATCGAGGATCCACAGCGCTCGCGTCGAGTCGAATTCCGGGTGCGTACCGACGCGGAAGTGCGCATCGCCAAGATTCTGGAGATCAGCCGGTAAAGGGCGCGGCATGAAGCTACCTGACTTTTTGAAAGACCCGGATCTCAACGACCTGCGTGCCCGCATGGGCGCGGTCGAACTCGGCACATTCCGTCTTTCGGTCAATCCCTACCGGTTCACGATGGCGGAACTGGAACTGTTGATCGACGCCGGTATCGACGTCAATGGCTTGGACGAGGTGAGGCCGCTGCCGGACCATACGCTGTGTTACAAGGACCGGCGTGTGCTGCTGTATCGCCGCGATGTGCCGGTGCTTGGGGGCGGGCGGGCGCTCAAACCCGAGTTGCCGCATTTTCACCTGTCGAACTGTCCGATCGTGCGTCGCATGCGCACGGCCGAAACGATCTCGAGGCATGCCGTATCGGCGCGCGAGGATGGTCAGTTTCAGGTCAATCTGGTCCGCGGGCCGGATGTCCGGCCGTCGCTCGAGCCATTGCCCGTTTGCGAGGATTGCCTCGGCGTGCTTGCGTTCGACGGCTACTCGCCGTCCGACGCCGTCGTCGCGCGCGTGCGCGCGTTGGAGGGATTTACGATCACGCGATTCTTCGAAAAGTACAAGCGTGCGCTCAGCGCGGATTCGAAGGCGAGCTGAGCGGAGCGCGACGCATGCGCGCCACCGGCATCTCTCTCGCGAGCGGCTACTCGAGCCTGCCCGAGCACTTCTACGCTCGCTTAAGCCCCGTACCGGTCGGTGAGCCGCGCCTGATCGCGCTCAATCGACCGCTCGCCGCGGAACTCGGCCTCGACGTCGACGGTCTCGATGACGACCGATTGGCGGCGCTATTCGCCGGCAACTGGATTCCACTGGGCGCAACGCCGATTGCGATGGCCTATGCCGGCCATCAATTTGGGTTCTTCGTGCCGCAGCTCGGCGACGGCCGCGCGATCCTGCTCGGCGAGGTCTGCGATGTGCACGGCGTGCGCCGCGATATTCAGCTCAAGGGATCGGGCCCAACGCCGTACTCGCGCAGCGGCGATGGACGCGCGGCCCTGGGTCCGGTGCTGCGCGAATATCTGGTCAGCGAGGCCATGGCGGCACTCGGCATTCCGGCGACGCGGGCGCTCGCGGCGGTCGCGACCGGCGAGCCGGTTTACCGCGAACAGGCGCTTCCCGGCGCGATACTCACGCGCGTCGCAGCGAGCCATGTACGCGTGGGCACGTTCCAGTATTTCGCGTCACGCGGCGATCTGGAGGCGACGCGGCGCCTTGCCGACTACGTCATCGATCGCCATTACCCCGATGCCAAGGAGTCCGCTCGGCCCATCGTTGCGCTGCTGCGCGCCGTGACCGAGCGGCAGGCGCTTTTGATAGCCCGCTGGATGCACGTCGGTTTCATTCATGGCGTCATGAATACCGACAACATGGCGATCTCGGGCGAGACGATCGATTTTGGACCCTGTGCATTTCTGGACGCCTACGATCCCGCAAAGGTATTTAGTTCGATCGACAGCCACGGACGTTATGCCTATTCGAACCAAGTGCACGCGGGGGGCTGGAATCTCGCGCGCTTCGCTGAAACCCTGCTGCCATTGATCGATCCGGACAAGGAGCGGGCGATCGAACTCGCGACGGAGGCGCTCGCGGTTTTCGCACCAAGTTTCGAAGAACACTGGCTCGCCGGCATGCGCCGCAAGATCGGATTGATGAGTTCCGAGGACGCAGACCTGGAACTCATCGACGCGCTGCTCGCGGCCATGCATCGGACCGATGCCGATTTCACGCTGACATTTCGCCGGCTATGCGACGGCATCAGCCCGCCAGCTTGCGACGAATGGGCGGCGGCCTGGCGGGCGCGCATTGCGCGCGACCCGCAAACTCCGCCAGAGCGCGCCGCCGCCATGCGTCGCGTCAATCCGGCCTACATTCCGCGCAATCATCGCATCGAACAGGTCATCGTTGCGGCGACCGTCAATGCGGATTTCTCGCCATTCCGTGAATTACTGCGGGTGCTTGCCGATCCCTATGACGAGAAGCCCGGCTTCGAGGCCTATATGAATCCGCCGCTACCCGACGAGCGTGTGCTGCGAACGTTTTGCGGAACCTGAGGCAGGCCTCCGTGGAGACTCCGGCAACGGCGCCGCGGCCAACACCGCTATGGATGGATGACGCGCCGGCGGCGCCGGTGCAGGCCACGGCGCCGGTGCAGGCCGCGGCTGCGTTGCCGCCGAGTGTCGATGTGCTGATCGTCGGCGCAGGCTACACCGGCTTGTCGGCCGCCCGTGAAACAGCGGGGGCCGGGCGATCGACACTCGTGCTCGATGCCGAGAGCGCAGGCGCGGGCTGCTCGAGCCGCAACGGCGGTCAGGTCGCCTATAGCATCAAACCCTCGTACGAGATCCTGAAGGCGCGCCATGGCGCGGACTTGGCGCTGCGCATTTGCGAGGAGGCGCATCGCGCCGTGAGCGATTTGCGCAGCCTTGCGACCGAGCAAGGCCTCGACTGCGATTGGCGCCCGCGTGGAGGCTTTTATGGAGCGCACACGGCGCGGCATTTTACGGCGATGGCGGCGCGGGCCGAGAATCAGCCGCGCGGTCTGGAGCAGCGCGTGACCGTGGTGCCCAAGAGCGAGCAGCATCGGGAAATCGACAGTGATTTCTATCACGGCGGCTGCGTCTACCACGACGAGGCCTCGGTCAATCCGCGGCGCCTGACGCTCGCGTTGTTGCGCCGCGCGATCGCTGCGGGTGCGCAACTCGCGGATCATTGTCCGGTTGCTGCGATCCGTGCCGTTCGTCACGGCTTCGAGGTGCAGACGGCGCGCGGCGTCGTGGCGGCGCGTCGCGTGCTGTTCGCGACCAACGGCTACTCGGGTCCCTTGTCGCCGTGGCATCAGCGCCGCGTCATTCCGATCGGCAGCTACCAAATCGCCACGGATCGTCTCGGTGTCGACTTCGTGCGATCGTTGATTCCACAGGGCCGCCACATCAGCGATACGCGGCGCGTCGTCGTTTACTACCGACCGTCGCCGGACGGCGAGCGCATCATATTCGGCGGACGCGCATCGCTCAGCGAACGGGATCCGCTGGTCTGTGTTCCGCGGCTGCGGTCGATGATGACGCGCGTGTTCCCGCAATTGAGATCCGCGGCCATCACGCATGCCTGGGCGGGTTGGGTCGCTTACACGTTCGATACGATGCCGCACCTCGGGCAGCGCGATGGGCTCTATTACTGCATGGGGTATTGCGGTCAAGGTATCCCGCTCGCAACGTATTACGGCAAGCGCATCGGCCAGCAGATCGCCGATCTGCCCGAGGGCCGCACGGCGCTCGACGGGCTGGCGTTTCCGACGAGGCCTTACTATTTCGGTGCGCCTTGGTTCCTCGCACCGTCGGTGTTCGTCTTTCGGCTCATGGACTCGATCGGGATCTGAGCTCGGCGAGCGCTCAGCACGCGCGGTGCGCTAACCGAAATGATAGGCCGAGATTGCTTTGCCCCAGATCGTGCCGCTGAACGCGTGCACGCCGGTATCGCCCGCCGCGGCGCCGGCCGCAACCATCAATGGCAGCAAATGTTCTTCGCGCGGATGGCAAACTCGCGCGAACGGCGCAAGACTCCATTGCGAGAGGCGCGCCTCTCGCTCCGCGCTCGGCACCTCGCAGACCGTGTGCGTGAGCCATCGGTCGAATTGCGCTGCGGGTGCAAGCACCGCCGGCGAGCCGAACGCCGACAAGTTATGGAAGCTCAAGCCGCTGCCGATCACGAGTATGTTTTCGTCGCGCAAAACGGTCAAGGCACGCCCCACAGCGATATGCCGCGCAGGGTCGAGCCCTGCTTGCAGCGACAGTTGCAGGATCGGGATGTCCGCATTCGGGAAGCTGACTTTGAGCGGAATGAAAATCCCATGATCGTAACCGCGCTTCAGCTCTTCGTCGCACTCGATATCGGCGCCGCGCAGCAGCGCGCGCACGCGCGCGGCGAGATGCGGTGCGCCCGGTGCGGGATAGGTCAGCTGGTAGGTGTGCGGCGGAAAACCGTAATAATCAAACAACAAGCCTGGTTGCGCGGCCGCCAGCACCGTGGGATGCGGCGCCTCCCAATGTGCGGAAACGACCAATAGCGCATCAGGCCGACCGGGCAGGCGCGAAGGCAACGACTGCAGGTAGGCTTGCAGCGCGACCCAGCGTGTCGGGTCCTCCGGGGGCGGATCCATGAAGAAGCAAGGGCCGCCACCATGCGGTAAATAGACGGTCGGTTGGCGCATCGCAGGCAGTCTAGCGCCGACGCGCTAAACTGGCATCATGAATAGCGAGACTCTGGTCGAGATACAAACCAAGATAGCTTTCCTGGAGCGCGCTAACGCCGAGCTCAGCGACGTGGTGTTTCGCCAGGACCGCGAAATTCAGGCGCTCCAAGCGCAAATACGCGCCGTATCGGATCGCTTGAATGCGGCCCAGTCGCAAGAGGCCGCCCGCCCGCCGGACGATGAGCGGCCGCCGCATTATTAGTGTCGCGGGGCCCGACTTGCGCCGCGGGGCCCGACTTGCGCCGCGGGGCCCGACTTGCGCCGCGGGGGCCGACTTGCGCCGCCGGCCGAGCATGCGCGTGTGACTGGTCGTCATGGCAGCGTCTGCAGTTGCCGGTGGATGTGCTCGAGCAGTGCGCGTCCCTCGGGCTGCAGAAACCAGTCGCAATGTCCCAACAAGAATGCGCGGTAGGCGAGGTCCGCGTTCTCGGCCGAGTGCGTGATGCCATGAAAATAGTCGATTTCGGTCAGCGCCAAGCCGACGTGCACGAGGGGCAGCGTCGCCGGCAGCGCGGCGCGCTCCAGCATCGTTAAGCGCCGTGCGCCGAGATAGCCATCGAGCAGGCCGGTGACCAGCGAGAAATCCGCAGCGCCCGGTATGCCTTCATGGATGTCGAGCCATGGGATCGTGTTGCGCTCGATTGCAGTCGCGAGGTCGTAGACGGCCGTCGTGCGGTCGCTCAATCCAAAATCAAAGATCGACTGCACGGTTGCCGTGGCGCTCGCGTCCGACCACAGCAGATTCGAGGCATGCCAATCGTTGTGCGTCCACAAGCGGTCCAGCCGCGGCGCCAGCGCGAGATATGCGTCGTGAAACGGCGATATCGCGCGTGCAAGATCAGTTTGCCAGTCGTGTTGCTGCAAATAGCCGCGCAATGCGGGCAGCTCGTCGAACGTGCGGCGAACGGCGGCCAATGGTTCAGCCGCGCGGATGACCGCATCGTTCGACACCAGCAGATGAGTCGCGCGCGCCGGGGCCCCGTAGTGCCGCGCGGCTTCATGAAATCGGGCGAGCGCTCGTCCCGCGGCGACGGCGTGAGCGCGGCTCATGAACGGCGACCAGGAGACCGCATCGCGATACAGGTCCGTGCCCGCACCCACCTCATGCATCTCATAAGTCCAGCCGCCGCAGGCAATCGCAGAATGTCCGTCCGCGGTCAGCAGCACGCGGCTTACCGGTGCGCCGTGCGCGTGTAGATGCGCGATGAACCCATGCTCTTCCCGCAGCTGCGCCGCGGTGCGCACGCTCTGGTGATGGCGTTTGACGAACAGCCTCCGATCTGCGAGGTCCACGATCGCGGCGGCCGACAAGGGACGCGGGCTGTGCCACAGCAGCCGCGCGTCGCTGTGGTCGAAACCCGCGAGTATCAACACCTCTTGGACTTCGTCGAGCGTCAGTTGCGGCCAGTCGGGACGCACCAGCCCGCTGCGCATCGAATGGGCATTGGCGACCGTCATGCGGTTCCCGCGCTGCCTTGCGCGGCGGCCGCGGCTTGCCAGCGGCGTAGGCCCAACACGGCGAGCAGCACGAAAGCGGCATACAGAACCGCGGTCAGATAGAGGTGCTTGATTAGATAAACGCCAACATACAGCACGTCGACGACGATCCAGACCCACCAGTTCTCGATATTGCGCCGTGCGGCCCAGATGCTGGCGACGAGACTGCCCGACAGCAACAGCGAATCGATCCAGGGCAGCGAGGCGTCGGTGTGCTCGTGCAACAAGAAACCCAAGGCGCCTGCGGCCACGCCTCCGACGACGATACTGACGAGGATTTCGATCGGGCCAATGCGCGTGACGAGGACCTCGCCGCTGGCGCTGCGCCCGTGCAGCCATTGCCACAGCCCATAGAGCAGCGTGCCCGCAAAGATTCCTTGCAGTCCCATGTCCGCGTAGAGCTTGACTTGATAGAAGATCACGCCGTAGAGCGCCACCGAGAGCAGCGAAAACGGAAAATTCCACAAGCTGCGCGCCGTCGTCAGCCAGACGCCGAGGACCGATACGATAAATGCAGTGAGCTCAAGTGATGACATGGGCGAGCGACGACAGGGCGCCTTCTAGCGGCGCGCGTTAAACCGGCCCCGGTCAGTGGGGTGCTAATGGGAAGTTTAACGTCAGACGCGCCGCAGGTGTGCGGGAATCGAATAACCGGTCACGGCGCGCCCCGGGGCGCGCCGCCGCGAACCGCGGCGAGCCGCTCAGAAGGCCGCTTCCTCGAGCCCCATCAGCGAAGCCTTGCCCGACTTGATTGCATAGAGCAGCGCACCGGCCTGCGGCAGGATCCGTTCGATATAAAAAGTCGCGGTGGTACGTTTGGCGCGATAGAACGCCGCGTCTTCACCGGCCGCGGGCAGCTTATCCGCGGCGACCTTGGCCATGCGCACCCACATGAAGCCGAGCGCAACGATGCCGAACAAGCGCAAGTAATCGCTGGCCGCGGCACCCGCTTCCTCCGGATCGCCGAGGCTCTTTTGGGCGATGAACGCGGTTGCGAGTTGCAGGGCGCCGAAGGCCTTCGCATACGCTTCCACCAGCGGTCCGATTTGGCTGTCCTTACTATGCGCTTCGATGAATTCGGCGACGGGATGGAAGAAGCGCCGCAGCGAGCGACCCATATTGGCCGGCAGCTTGCGCCCGACCAAATCCAGCGCCTGAATGCCGTTGGTGCCCTCGTAGATCATCGCGATGCGCGCATCGCGCACATATTGCTCCATGCCGTTATCGACGACGTAGCCGTGCCCGCCGTAGGTCTGCAGTCCGAGATTCGCGGCCTCGAAGCCGAGATCCGTGAACAGCGCTTTGACGATTGGCGTCATCAGTGAAATGAAATCCTCGGCTTCCGCACGTTCGACGGGATCCGTGGAACGCTCCGAGCGATCCAGTGCATTCGCGACCCAGACTCCTAGCGCGCGGCAACCTTCGTTATTGGCGCGCATCGTCATCAGAGCCCGGCGTATGTCGGGATGCACGATGATCGGATCGGCGGATTTCTCGGGGTGCTTCGCGCCGGCGAGAGATCTGCCTTGCAGCCGCTCCTTGGTATACGCGACGGCGCCCTGATAGGACGCCTCGCCGACGCCGAGACCTTGCGTGCCGCACGACAGGCGCTCGCTATTCATCATGACGAACATCGCCCGCATGCCTTTGTTCGGCTCGCCGACGAGCCACCCCGTCGCCTCGTCGAAACTGAGCTGACAGGTGGCCGACGCCCGGATGCCCATCTTGTGTTCGATGCCGGTGCAGAGCATCGAGTTGCGCGGTCCGATACTTCCGTCCGCGAGCGGCAAGTACTTCGGTACCACGAACAGGCTGATGCCCTTGATGCCCATGGGAGAATCCGGCAGGCGAGCGAGAACCAAGTGGATGATGTTCTCGGTCAGATCGTGTTCGCCCGACGAGATGAAGATCTTCGAGCCGGTGATCTTATAGCTGCCGTCCGCCTGCGGCACGGCCTTGGTGCGCAGCAGGCCGAGGTCCGTGCCGCATTGCGGTTCGGTCAGGCACATCGTGCCTCCCCAGGTGCCGTCGACCAATTTTGGCAGGTACAAATTCTTGAGCTGATCCGAGCCGTGGCTCTTGAGCGCCATATAGGCGCCGTGCGAGAGGCCCGGGTACAAACCAAAGGACAGGTTGCTGCCGCAGATGATCTCTTCGATCAATTTGCTGACGCTCTCCGGCAGCCCCTGGCCTCCATAGACCGGGTCGCAGTTGAGCGAGGTCCACCCCGCGGCGATGAACTCCTGGTAGGCCTCCTTGAAGCCCTTCGGCGTGCGCACGACGCCGTTCTCGAGGTGGCAGCCTTCGGCATCGCCGCTCGCGTTCAACGGCAACAACACGGCGGACATGAACTTCGCCGCTTCCTCGAGGATCGTGTCGAGCAGATCCGGACCGATTTCTTCGAGACCCGGCAGGTGATTGAGGCTCTTGCTGTCATGCAGCTCGTGCAGCACGAAGCGCATGTCGCGTAGCGGGGCGGTGTAGTTCTGCATGTGTCTTGATCTCCCGATCCTAATTGCGCAGAGTCTTGCCGGTGACGAGCAGGTGTTCGATGCGGGCAAGCGTGCCCGGCGTCTTCATGAGGCGCATGAACGCCGCGCGTTCCAATTCCAGCACTTGATCCTCGGTCACGACATCGACGAGGTCGGCCGGTCCGCCGGAAAGCACCTCGGCGAGTTCGCCGGAAACGACGAGATCATGATTGGTCGCGAGACCGCGCCGATGAAAAGCCGTCGCCGCGGCTACGAAGCCGAGTTTGCCCGCGATACCGGGCAGCTTGAGCTCGATCGGCTTGGGCGGAACGTAGTTGACGGCGAGGCGCAGTGCGCGTGCCTTGGCGTCCGCGAGCAGCCGGTTGCGATTCATCGTGATGCCGTCTTCGGGACGCAGGAACAGCAGCTCCTTCGCTTCTGCGGCGGATTTCGAGACCGTCGCCGTGCTGACGGTCTCGAATACCTTGGTCGGCGCAGGCATCGGGCCGCGCGGCAGCAGGCCGCTGCTCGACCAGCGCGACAGCATTTCCTTGCAGCCGCCCCAGCCGGGCACGACGCCGACGCCGCACTCGACGAGGCCGATATAACTCTCGGCGTGTGCCTGCACCGCGTCGCTATGCAGCAGGATTTCGCAGCCGCCGCCGAGCGCCATGCCGGCGGGCGCGCTGACCACGGGGAACGGCGCGTATTTCATCGCCTTATAGGTCTGCTGGCCGCCGGCGATGAGCTTCTCGATCTCACCCCAGGCGGCGATGTTGGCGGCGAAAATCGCGAGCCCCAGGTTCGCGCCGACCGAGAAATTCGTGCCCTCGTTATAGATCACGAGCGCCTTGTATTTCTGCTGCACGAGCGCGATCGTCTTGCCGAGCAACGCGATGATCTGATCGTCGAGCGAATTGCTCTTGCTCGTGAACTCGAAACACAGCACGCCGTCGCCGATATCCCAGACGGCGGCGGAGGCGTTTTTGAGCACTGCCTTGCCGGCACGCTTGACGTCTTCGAGCATCAGCACGCCGTCCGGTCTGCGGATCTCGTGATACGCGCCGTCGGTGCCGAGATATTGCCTTTTTCCTTCCGCGACTCGATAAAAAGTCTTGTCCTTGGCCGCGCGCAGCAGCGGCGGCACGTGCAGTCCGTCCTGCGTCAATTTATCCGCGAACCAATCGGCGCCGAGTCGATCGATGAGTTCGAACGGACCCCACTGCCAGTTGTAACCGAGGCGCATCGCCTCATCGATCGCGGGGATGTCGTCCGCGGCCTCGGGCACGAGTCCGGCCGCATAGGCAAGGGTTTGCGCGACGACGCGCCACGCATAGCGGCCGATCTTGGTGTTCGAGGACAATAATGCGCGCAGATTCTTCGCAGCTCCGGCCAATTCGGGGAGTTCGGGTTTTTGCTCCGCACGATAGGCTCCGGTCACGAGATCGATCGCTTCCTTGGTCTTGAGGCCGCCGGCACGGTTGAGCCGGTAGAAGCCGCCCTTGCCCTTGCGGCCGGTGTAGCCCTCGGCAATCATCTTCTTGATCAAGGGCAGGTCGCGATTGGCGCCGTGAAACGCATCGCTTGCCGGCAGCGCTTGCGCGAGGCTCGCGTTGATGTGCGGCATGAGGTCGAGGCCCACGAGGTCGATTAGACCGAACACACCGGTCTTCGGCACGCCGACGGGCTTGCCGATGACGGCGTCCGCCTCCTCGATGGTCAGGCCGGCATCGATCGCCTCGATGACGCCGATCTGCAGCCAATAGACACCGAGCCGGTTGGCAATGAAGCCGGGACTGTCCTTGCAGCGCACGATGCTCTTGCCGAGCACCCGATCGGCGCAAGCGCTGACATTCTCCGCCAATTGCGGATCGGTGTTCGGACCGGTCACGATTTCCACGAGCCGCATGTAGCGCGGCGGATTGAAGAAGTGCGTGATGAGGAAGTCGCGCTTGAACGCGTCGCTCTGTCCTGCGATCAGCCGCGCGAGCGGAATCGTCGACGTATTGGACGACACCGCCGTTCCGGGCTTGCGTACCGCGTCGATCTTGCGATAGAGCGCCTGCTTGATGTCGAGACGCTCGACCACGGCCTCGATGATCCAGTCGCTCTCGGCGAGCTTCGCCAGATCATCCTCGATGTTGCCGGCCGTCACGAGTTTCGCGGCGCGCGCCGACATGAACGGCGCCGGGTCGGTCTTCAGCATTTTTGCGACGGCGTTATCCGCGAGCACATTGCGGTTCGTCGCGCCGTCCGGGACGATATCCAGCAGCAGGACCGGCACACCCGCATTCGCGAATTGCGCGGCGATGCCCGCCCCCATGACGCCGGCGCCGATGACGGTGGCTTTGCGGATCGGTTCCATAGCTGTCGTGCTCCCGTTAGATTCGTTCGAGGATCGTGGCGATACCCTGACCGCCGCCGATGCATTGGGTCGCCAGCGCGTAACGGCCGCCTTCACGCTGCAGGAGACTGGCCGCCTTGCCGACGATGCGAGCGCCGGTCGCGCCGAGCGGATGGCCGAGCGCGATTGCGCCGCCATCGATGTTGAGGGTCGCGTCGCGAATGCCGAGATCCCGCGCGCAGGCGAGCGATTGGCTCGCGAAGGCTTCGTTGAGCTCGACGACATCGATTGCCGAAATCTCGAGATTCGCGCGCGCCAAGGCCTTGCGCGTGGCTGCGACGGGGCCGATGCCCATGATTTCCGGCGCGCAACCGGCGACCGCGACGCTGCGGATCCGAGCCAGCGGCTTCAGACCGTGCTTGGCTGCGTAATCTTCGCTGCACACCAGCACCGCGGAGCCGCCGTCGGTCAACGGCGAAGAAGTGCCGGCAGTGACGCTGCCGCTTTCGGAGAACGCCGGCTTGAGCTGTGCGAGACCGGCGGCCGTCGTGTCCGGACGCGGACAACCGTCCGAATCGACCGTTCCGCCCTTGCTCGTGATCGGCACGATTTCGGCGGCGAAGCGCCCCGCCTGGATCGCGGCCGCGGCGCGCTGCTGGCTGCGCAATGCGAAGGCCTCCTGTTCGGCGCGGCTGATCTTCCATTTCACGGCGACGTTTTCGGCAGTGTCCCCCATGCCGATGTAGGCCGCCGGCAGCTTGGCTTGCAGCACCGGATTCATCAGCGGATTGAAGCCGAGCATCGGCACGCGACTCATGCTTTCGATGCCGGCGGCGATGAACACCTCGCCTGCGCCTAGTTGAACCTGGCCGGCGGCGATATGCACCGATTGCATCGACGAGCCGCAGAAGCGATTTACGGTCACGCCCGCGACCGATTGCGGCAGCCCGGCGAGCAGTCCGATGAGGCGTGCGACGTTGAGTCCCTGCTCGCCCTCCGGAAAGGCGCAGCCGACGATCAAGTCTTCAATGTCGTTTGGGTTCACGCCGGTACGCGCAACGAGTGCGGCAACCACTTGCGCCGCGATGTCGTCGGGGCGTACGCGGGCGAGCGCGCCCTTGTTGGCGAGCGTGAAGGGGGAGCGGGCATAACCCGCGATGACGACGTTAATCATTGGTTTACTCCAAGGTTGATCAGAGCGGCATTGGCCTGCGCTACCACCTCGCGCAGTTCGGCGAGCGTCTGGTCCAACGCGACGCGTTGGTCTTCCAATCGAGCGATTCGGCTATGCACCGACTTGAGCAGCAGGCGCAGCTGCTTTGCGTGGGTCGGATCGACATCGTAAAGATCGAGGTATTCCTTGATCTCGCGAAGTTTGAAGCCGAGACGCTTGCCGCGCAGGATCAGGACCATCCGGCTCCGATCGCGCGAGGTATAGATGCGATTGTTGCCGGCTCGCGACGGCGAAATCAGTCCCTTGTCCTCGTACAGGCGGATCGTACGGGCGCTCACGCCAAGGTCCTTACCCAACTCGGTGACGCTGTACAAATGGCTGGTCGACCCGGCCGTTAATGTTTCCGTATTCGCCAAGAAGCTAACCTATACGTTAAGCGGATGACCTATACGATAACCGATTTTATACCGCATGCAAGTCCTATCTCGTCGCTGGCCCGGGGGACATATATCTACTATCGGCCGCAATTCTGGCGTTTGAAGCCATAAAGTGCTTTGATGCGCAGCAGCTAGAAGAAAGGGGTGACCACGCTGTGAACATCTTGTCCGGTGCGACCGCGTTTTGGCAGCGTGGTCAGCGGCGCCGCGTCGTATTGCCGGGGCCGCCCGCGCTGGGTTGGGACGGATTGCTGCTGCGAATGGTTTGGGCTTACCTGCTCGTGCTAACGGCCTGGCTCGTCTGGCGCTTGTGCGTGGGCAGACCCGCCAATGCGGAACCCGAATTGGTGACGATGCTGCCGCAGGCGGCCTGCTTGGTGCTGATGTGGCGACGGCTACGGCCGGGTGGCGTCGACCGGGCTCGCCGGCTCGGCTGGAGTTTTCTGTCCGCCGCGGTGGTCTTCGACATCGTGGCCGGCATGGATTGGAGCTATGTGGCTTCCCAGCCGGGCTCGCAGTTCGGATCCTCGGCCGATGCGCTCTACATGCTGAACTATGTGTTCATCATTACCGCATTCGGTTTCTTTTATGTCAGTGCGGGCGGCTCGTTCCGCCGACCGCGAGTCTGGCTCGACATCGCGGTACTCGCGCTCGCGTGTGCGGCCGCCATGCTGCCGTTTTTGTTCGCGCCGCTGCTCGAACCGACGCCGGCTTCGCCGTCCAGCATCGCCGCAACCTTGGGATATGCCGTGGGAATCGGCGCAACGGCCACGCTCGCGCTGCTGACCGTCATGCAGATTTCCGCGTGGCGAGAAGAGCGCGCGACCGCGCTGCTCGTGTTGGGCGTACTGACCGCGGCGGCCACCGCGTTGCTCGGCATTGCAGCCAACGAACGCGGATTCTTCGAACTCGGCAATTTTGACGATCTCGGCTGCTGCTTGGTGTTCGGCTGTTACGCGAGCGCCGCCGTGGCCGACGAGCGCCGCAGCGCCCGGCCGGCGCCACGCGAAACCCAGGTCGGAGATTTTTACAACTTCCTGCCGGTCATTGCGCTGCTGCTCTCCATCGTGATCGTGCTCGGCGCACAAGCGCGACGCGCCGGGTTCAGTTTGCTCGCCGCCGGCGTGCTGTTGCTCGTCGCATCGGCGTTACTTGTCGGCCGGCAAATCGCAGTAAGGGCTGAAATGCGGCGCTTGAGCGCGGCGGCCATGGCGCGCGAAATCGAGTCACGGCTCACGGAACTCGTGCGCCGCTCGACCGATGTCATTGCGGTCGTCAACTGCGATGGAATGCTGTCGTTCGTGAGCCCGGCGGCTCGCGGCCTGCTCGCGCGTGCGCCGGAGACCGCCGTAGGGACCGCAGCGGCCACTTTCTTGGGTGCGGCAAACAGTGCGCGTCTCGGTGAATTTCTCGAGCAATTCGTGGCGTCGGAAGAACCGATGCGGGAGATCGAATTCACCTGCGACTTCGCGCAAGGACCTTCGCGACTGGTCCAGGTCGTAGCGAGCAACCAGGTTCGCAACCCCTTGCTCGCCGGTATCGTACTGACCGTGCGCAACGTGACCGCGGAGCGAGCGGCTGAACGCGAGCTGCTCGAGGCGGCGTGTCGTGAACGGCATCGGCTCAGCAACGAATTGCACGAGGGGCTGGGCCAAGACCTCACCGGAATTTCGATGTTGGTGCAGAACCTCGCGACTGCCGTCAAGCGTGGGCAACCGGATGTGCCGCGACTGTTCGACGAGGTGTCGACCCTGGTGCGTCGCACGATCTCCTTCACGCGTGACTTGGCGAGTTGGTTTTCGCCGATCGAAGTTTCCCGCGGCTCGCTGAGTCTCGCGCTCGACCGGCTCGCGTCGGACGCGGCAGGGCGATGGGGCATCGAGGTATTCAGTCATTCGCAGCCGGCGGAGATTCTCGTGCCGGAATTCACCGCGGAGCACTTGTATCGCATCGTTTATGAAGCGATCGTCAACGCCTCGCGCCACACAGGCTGCAGTTATGCGGCCATTGAACTGACGCAGGACGCGGCCGGCTTGACGCTGTCGGTCACCGACGATCGCGACGAGTCTGCGGCGGCGGCCGGCGCCGCCGACGGCCTCGGCATAGGCATGATGAATCGTCGCGTCAGATTGCTGGGCGGCACGTTGCGCCTCGAGACGCCGGGCGGCCGCGGCGTACAGCTGCTCGTACACGTCCCGACTCCCGAAGGCACCGCGTTACGCGCGCCGCATGAGGAGCCGAAAGTTGACTATCAGAACCCCGCTGAGCACCAACAACGCGCCGAGCCCGAAGCGCAGGTCGATGCGATCGCCGAGCAGCGCCGCACCGAACAAGACCCCGAATAGTGGCGTGAGCAAGGACAGCAGCATGAGGCGTGAAGTCAGATAGTGGCGCAGCAGCCAGAACCATATGAGATAACTCGATATGGCGATGACCAGGGTCTGGAACAACAACGCCAGGATCGTCATCGAGGACAGTTCGATCTGCGTCTGCCCGGTCAGTGCGGCGAAGGCGGCCAGTAGCAGCGTTGCTGTGCCGACTTGATAGAACACGGTTTTCGCGGCCGCCGCGCGGCCGACGCGGCCCCGACGCAGCACCACGTTGCTCAAGCCCCAACTCAAGCCGCCGAGTAGCGCGAGCAGATCCCCCGTGAGCAATTCGGCAATGGGGCGGCCGCTGAACCCGAGGAACGCGACGACGATACCGAAAAACGCGACCGCGATGCCGGCCCACTGCAGCGGGCTCAGGCGTTCCTCGGGAAGGAATTGCAGCCCCAGTGCCGTGAAGATCGGCGCCGTGTACAGGAATACCACCGAGTGTGCGGCCGTCGTGTGCACGAGCGCCTGACCCGCAAGAATGAATTCGAGCGAAAACATCAATCCCAACAACAGCCCGCTCGGCGCCGTCCCGTCGGTAAACGCGCGCCGTCCCTCGCTCACCAACACCCATAATCCGAAGAAAATCGAGGCGCCGGCGAAGCGAATCGCGAGTTGCATGACGGGTGCGGCATTGGCCGCGACGCCTTTTAGCGCGACTTGCTGAAATCCCCATACCACGCAGAGCGCGACGACGAGGATCGCGGCACGTAGGTCGAGGGGGCGGCGTTGTGGGAGGGCGTGTGCGGGTTGCGTCAATCAGTGTAACCTTAGTCGACGATCCAATGCCGAACCCCTTGTTGCTCGAGGAACTCGGCTGCGTCTGCGCCCTGCAGCAGCGCGAGCGTCGACAACAGCCCCGCTTCGGTGCAACTGCTTGCGGCCACGGTTACCGAACGCGGCGCACCGGCAACCGGCCAGCCCGTGTGCGGATCCAAGACATGGCCATAGCGGATGCCGTCGTGCATGAGGAAACGGCGTGCATCGCCGCTGGTCGCGAGCGCACCATGCTCGAGGGTCAGAATCATCGCCGCATCGCGCAGGGTACCGGGTCGCTCGATGCCGACCTGCCAGGCGCCGCGCGGCGGCGCTCGATTGGCGCGCAAATCGCCGCCGAAATTGATCAGAAACGGGGCCGAGAACCGCGCGTTCAGCAAGTCGTAGGCGCGGTCGACCGCGTATTCTTTTCCGATGCCGCCGAAATCGAGTTCCATCTCCAAAGGCAGCAACAAATGCGGCGCCTGCCAGACGAGCTTATCGAATCCGATCAACGGCAGCAGGCGCTCGATCGCGTCCTGCGCAGGGATGGCGCTGGTCGCGTCGAATTTCCAGGCGCGGCGCAGTACGCCGGACGTGATGTCGAACAGGCCATCGCTCATTTGATGACACTGCCTCGCAAAGTCGAGCAATGAAGCGGTTTCCGGGTCGACCTCGATATCGATGCCGCGATTGCGGTGTATCCATGCGACGACGCTATCGTCCCGGTAGCGGCTAAATTTCTTCTCGACGCGCCATGCTTCCTCGGCCACCAAAGCGCCGAGTGTCGCCGCGGCGGGCTCGTCGACGCCAGGCAAGAGCAGCTCGCAAGGACTCGCCATGGCGGTAAAGACCACTGCAAGCAGGTCCTCGCCGCGCGCTTCTATGCCGATCGCCTCCGCAGGCGCGTTGCTGTCTGGCGGTGCCACTCGATCACGCTCATCGTCGACCTTAAAATCGCCATCCGATCTGCAGCAGTATCGCCTTGAGTCCGGGTACGAGGTCGAGACCTTGCAGCGAGCCGGGCGCATTGAAGTGCCCATCGGTGACTTGTTGATAATACTCTATGCGTGCGCTGAACTCTCCGCCCGCGCTGTTGCCTTGATTCGCGAGCTTCTCGCCGTATTTCAAACCGAAGGTCAGCGCATGAAACGCGCCGAGCCGTGAGTCGGACGAGGCATAGCCGGTCGAACTCTGATTCGCGGCTGAAATCCATGGGGTGTAGAAATCCGCCGCCGTTTGTCGGTACCACCGCAATGAGGGCTCGAAATACTTATCCTGAGAATCGATCCACCAGCGCACGTGCAACTGCGCGGTTTCCGAGTGAATCTGCCAGTCGTCGGTCATGTACCGAAGCGACAGGCCGGCCGAGGCCCGGTCCCAGCCGACGCGATTTTCCAGATACGCACTCTTGCGTGTGCGCGCGTCCGGACGCCGTTCGTATTCGTAACCCGTCGTGTTTCCGGCGGCGTCGATGATCGAAATGATCTTGTACGGATCGTTGAGGTAGCCGGTGAACCGGTCCGCCGACAGGTTGAACTCCGAGAGCCAGCGTCGGCTCATGACCTGGGTGACGCCGAGCAAAACACCGGCGCCGTTCTTGGTTTTGCCGGCGGTTTTGTCGAACAAACTGTAATCGCTGCCCGCGACCGGCGTGCCGCCGATCGGGCGCAAGGTGTCATATTCGTCATTGACGCCCAACGACAGCGTCGTGTTTTTTTCGTTGAAATCCTCGGCGATCGAGGCATTTCCGGAAACCGAGAAAAAATCATGCTCGTAGGACATCTTGGCGCCGAGCGTCGCTTGCGTGCCGCGCGTCAACGGCAGCTGCCAGTCCAAGGCGCCGGCTAATCGTTGATCGTGATAATGCGAATCGACCGGCAACTGTCCGGGTGAGGTCGTGTAGTCTTTCGCCGGGGTGGTCAAGTTCTTGCCGGAGGGCGAAGCGAAAGTCTGCACATTGCGGCTCGGCAAAGCGCCGTTCGGGCTGGCCCCGGAAAGGGCGTCGAAGGTCAGATTCAGGCCGACGGTTTCGCCGTCGCCAAAGTCCTTGAGCACGTTGACGACCGGCTCGATGGCCTGAATGCGTCCATCCTCGTGGTAGTAGGCCAGGGCGGTATCGATGCTCCAGGTATTCGGCGCAGGTCCCGAGCTCGCAACCGCTTGGCTGCGTGCGGCCGAAGCGCCCAGCAGCGCGCAACTGGCGGCTATCAGCCGGCACCGCACGTCAGGGCCGGTTCGCCGGCGAACGCGAGGCTTCAATTGCATCCGCAGCCGCCGCCGGCAAATGAGCGGCCACCGGAGGAAGCTTCTTTACTGAAGTACAGGTGATCGTCGATCGCGGCATCGAGGGAGTCATTGGTGAGCCGCATGTCTTCGCGCGCGAGCAAGTCATGCTGCCAGGGCTTGACGCCGATCGAGCTGCAGCCGGAGGCCA